>JGI12053J15887_10000736_pt1 | contig 14005 bp, 11 predicted proteins | sample MedBloCAOM1_O3_FD_15887 | JGI IMG/M metagenome (IMG submission 15887)
GCGGCAAGCGCGCCGGTGACCGCGATATAGTTGATGTCGTGGCCGGCGGCCTGCGCCAGCGGGCCTTCCTGGCCCCATCCCGTCATGCGGCCGTAGATGAGACGCGGGTTGCGCGCCAGCACCACATCGGGCCCTAGCCCCAATCGCTCCATCACGCCGGGGCGAAAGCCTTCGACTAGCGCGTCAGCATTGGCCAAGAGTTCGAGCACCTGCGCGATCGCGGACTTGTCCTTGAGGTCGAGCTCGACGACCTTGCGTCCGCGTCCGGCCACCGATTTCAGGTTCTTCTTCGCGCCGACGCGATCGAGCGTAACCACCTCCGCGCCCATGTCCGCAAGCATCATGCAGGCGAAGGGGCCAGGTCCGATGCCGGCGAATTCGACAATGCGAACGCCTGAGAGCGGGCCGGAAGTGCGGGTGGAGGGCTGTGAGGCTGATTTATCGAGCACGTTGTTTTTCCGGTGATATGGGAAAAAAGGACTACGAGGTTGCGGAGGTCTTGGTTCCGTGGCGTTCGGGATCGCTCGGCGTTACCTTGGCAGCATCTGCCCACAGGTTGGCGTTCTGCTTTTGGCGCTCGGTGCCGGTGCCTTCTTCGGCGACCTTGCGGCCGAGCGCGACAAAGACCGGGATCTCCTCGTCGCGCATCGGCTTGACAGCCTGTTTGCGGGCCATCGCCTTTTCGATGTAGGGCGCCAGCTCTTCCTGTTTCCGCTTTTCCCGCGCAATTTCGCGCGCCCTGAATTCCGGCATCACATCCTTGGCGAAAAGTTCGAGCGCTTCGCAGATGTGCTCGTTGCGACCGCCTTGCTGGATGAACACGGTCTGATCGACGCCTGAGTCCTCAAAGTGCCGCAGATGGGTTCGCAACTGATCTGGCGTGCCGATGCCGTGATCGGCGCCGGTCGCCGGCAACGCATGCCGCGCCTTTTCGAGATTGGCCCAGATGTCGGTGCGTCCCGGCCTGTGCTCGCCGAAGATATAATGATGCTCCAGGCCGTAGCGGAAGAATCGCAGGCCCTCTTCACCGCGGCGGCGCGATTCCATTTCGTCCGCGTGCACCGAGAAGCCGGTCACCATCGCGACGTTGGGATTGACGGCGTGGCCGATCGGCACGCATTCCTCTTTGAAGATGCGGTAATAGTCATCGACCCATTGCCTGGCTTCGCGGGGGTCGACGAACGCGAAGGTCAGCGCGCCGATGCCGTGGCGCGCCGCCATCTTGATGGTCTCGCGGTTGGAACAGGCCACCCACAGCGGCGGATGCGGCTTCTGCACCGGTTTCGGCACCACGTTGCGGCACGGCATCTCGAAGAACTCGCCCTTGAAGCCAGGATAGGGGTCCATCACCATCATGTTGGTGCACTGCTCGACGCCTTCATGCCACATCCGCCGCTTTTCGACCGGATCGAATCCGACGTTGAAGCCGCCGAGTTCCATCAGCGAGGCGCTCTCGCCGGTGCCGAATTCGACGCGGCCGTTGGAAACGAGATCGAGCGTGGCGACACGCTCCGCGACCCGCGCCGGGTGGTTGTATTTCGGCGGCATCAGGCAGATGCCGTGACCGAGACGGATGTTTTTGGTGCGTTGCGAGCACGCTGCGAGGAATATCTCGGGCGCCGAGGAGTGCGAATATTCCTCGAGAAAATGATGCTCGGCTTCCCAGGCGTAATCGATGCCGAGTTTGTCGGCGAGTTCGACCTGATCGAGCGATTCCTGGAACAGCCTGCGCTCGTCGCCATCGTTCCACGGCCGCGGCAGCTGATGCTCGTAGAAAATGCCGAATTTCATGGGCGCTTTAGCCTGTTGTTTGAGCATGATCTCCGGGCAAACGCTCCGCGTTTGTCCCGAGGGAAAACCGGTACCCACCCATCGGGCCGTGCCCGAGGGCATGCTTTTCCGGATCATGCTCCAAATCTCTTTTTGGCGAAATTGTCCAGCCTTGCGGGGAGGGTGGCAAGCGTCTTTTGACCCGAACATGGTTAAATGCAAGCGGCGCGCATTGCTGCGCGCCGCTTGCTTGAGCTTGCGCGGGAAGCGCGATCAGCCGGCCGCAGTGACCGCGCGCTGCGCCATCACCTTGATCAGATTGGCGCGATAGGTGGACGATCCGTGGATATCGGTCAGCAGCCCGTCAGCGGAAATGTTGACGCTGTCGAGCGCCGAGGCCGCCCAGTTCGCCTTCAGCGCTGACTCGATGGCCGGCACCCGCATGACGCCGCTCGAGGATGCGCCGGTGGCGGCGACGCGGACGTCGCCCGATTTGGTCTTGACCACAAACACGCCGGTCAGCGCGAAGCGCGAGGCGGGATGGGGCATTTTCGAATAACCTGCCTTGGCCGCAATCGGGAAGGACACCTGTGTAATAATCTCGCCGTCCGCCAGCGCCGTCGAGAAAAGGCCCTTGAAAAAATCATCGGCCGCAATGCTCCGCTTGTTGGTCTTGATCGTCGCGCCGAGTGCGAGCACCGCCGCCGGATAATCCGCTGCAGGATCGTTGTTGGCGATCGAGCCGCCGATCGTGCCGCGATAGCGCACCGCCGGATCGCCGATCAGCGAGGCGAGATGGGCGAGCGCGGGAATCGCCGTTTGCACGGCTCCGCTCGCGGCCACGTCGTAATGCGTGGTCGCCGCCTTGATCGTCACCGCGTCGGCGGAAACCTCGACGCCGATGAGATCCTTGATCCGGCCGAGATCGATCACGTCGGACGGCGAGGCAAGCCGCTGCTTCATGACCGGGATCAGCGTGTGACCGCCGGCAAGATATTTCGACTCCGAACCCTCAGCGAAAAGCGCCGCGGCTTCGTCGACAGAGGAGGGGCGATGGTAGGTTGTCTCGTACATGGCTCGTCTCCCGAATCTCTATTCTGGTCGTGTTTTCCTCATGCGAACCGGAGCCCACTTCGCTCGAAAACACTTTTATGCGTTGCCGTGAATGGCGTGCCACACCCGGTCGGGCGTCGCCGGCATTTCGAGCTTGTTGTTGCCGATCGCGTCCGTGATGGCGTTGATGACGGCGGCGGATGCGCCGATCGCGCCGGCCTCGCCGCAACCCTTGACGCCGAGCGGATTGCCCGGACACAGCGTCGTGGTGTGGTTCAATTTGAACGACGGCAGGTCGTCGGCGCGTGGCATGGTGTAGTCCATGAACGACGCTGTCACGAGCTGGCCGCTGCTGTCATAGACGGCGCCTTCGAGCAGCGCCTGGCCGATGCCCTGGGCGAGGCCGCCATGGACCTGGCCTTCGACGATCATCGGGTTGATCAGCCGCCCGAAATCATCGGCCGCGACGAAATTGACAAAGCTGGTCTTGCCGGTGGCGGAATCGACCTCGAGCTCGCAGATGTAGGCGCCCGCCGGGAAGGTGAAGTTGGTGGGATCGTAGAACGCGCCTTCTTTCAGGCCCGGCTCCATTCCGTCAGGCAGATTGTGCGCGGTGTAGGCGGCGAGCGCGACCATCGGCAGCGCGATCGACTTGTCGGTGCCGGTGACTTTGAACTCGCCGTTCTCGATGACGATGTCGTCTTCGGAAGCTTCGAGTTGATGCGCGGCGATTTTCTTGGCCTTGGATTCGACTTTTTCCATCGCCTTGAGGATCGCCGTCAGACCGACGGCCGCGGAGCGCGAACCATAGGTGCCCATGCCGAACTGCACTTTGTCGGTGTCGCCGTGGACGATCGAGACCTGGCTGATTGGAATGCCGAGGCGATCCGCAACTAACTGGCAGAAGGTGGTTTCGTGGCCCTGGCCGTGGCTGTGCGAACCGGTGAGGACCTCGATGGTGCCGACCGGATTGACGCGGACTTCGGCGGATTCCCATAAGCCCACACCGGCGCCCAGGCTGCCGACCGCTTTAGACGGCGCGATGCCGCAGGCCTCGATGTAGCAGGAGAAGCCGATGCCGCGGAGCTTGCCTTCCTTCTTCGCAGTCTCCTTGCGCGCCGGGTAGCCGGCGTAATCGATCGCCTTCAACGCGGCATCAAGCGACGCACCGAAATCGCCGGTGTCGTAGGCCATGATCACGGGCGTCTGGTGCGGGAAGCTGGTGATGAAGTTCTTGCGGCGCAACTCGCCCGCATCGACCTTCAATTGCCGCGCCGCCGTTTCCATCAGGCGTTCCACCACGAAACTTGCTTCGGGCCGCCCCGCGCCCCGGTAGGCGTCGACCGGGGTGGTGTTGGTGTACACGGTGATCACCTCGGCGAAGATGTTGGGGATGTTGTACTGGCCCGACAGCAGCGTCGCATAGAGATAGGTCGGCACCGAGGAGGAGAACAGCGACATGTAGGCGCCGAGATTGGCGTAGGTCTTCACGCGCAGCCCGGTGATCCTGTTGTCCTGGTCGAACGCCATCTCNGCCTTGGTCAGGTGATCGCGGCCATGGGCGTCCGTCAGGAATGCCTCGGAGCGGTCGCCGGTCCATTTCACCGGCCGCCCGGTGCGTTTGGAGGCCCACAGCGCCACCATCTCTTCCGGATAGATGAATATCTTGGAGCCGAAGCCGCCGCCGACATCCGGCGCCACCACCCGCAGCTTGTGCTCCGGCGCGATGTTATAGAATGCCGACAGCACGAGGCGCGCGACATGCGGATTCTGCGACGTGGTGTACAGCGTGAAATGCTCTTCGGCTTCGTTATAGTCCCCGATCGCCGCGCGCGGCTCCATCGCGTTCGGCACCAGCCGGTTGTTGGTGATGTCGAGCGAGACCACGTTGGCCGCCGACTTGAATGCGGCCCCCGTCGCGGCCTCGTCGCCGATGGTCCAGTCATAGATCACATTGCCCGGCGCTTCCGGATGCAGTTGCGGCGCGCCCGGCTTGATCGCCGCGCGAATATCGGCCGCGGCCGGAAGCTCCTCGTAATCGACGACCACGGCTTCCGCCGCGTCGCGCGCCTGGTTCTTGGTCTCGGCGATGACCACCGCGACCGCCTGTCCGACGAAGCGCACCGTTTCCGGCGCCATCGCCGGCCACGCGCCCATCTTCATCGGCGTGCCGTCCTTGGATGTGATCGCCCAGCCGCAGATGAGATTGCCGATCTTGTCATCGACCAGCTGCTTTCCCGTAAGCACCCCGACCACGCCCGGCATTTTCATCGCCGCCGACGAGTCGATGTTCTTTACTTTGGCATGCGCGTGTGGGCTGCGGATGAAATGGGCGTGGGTCATGCCCATGAGCTTGATGTCGTCGACGTAGCGGCCTTTACCTGTGATGAATCGCCGGTCTTCCTTGCGCACCACGCTTGCGCCAATGCCTTCAATGCCCATCGCATCTCTCCCTGTCGGGCCGCGTCACCTGCGCGAATTCTTTGGAGGCGCAGATCGCGGCCGGTTTTTTAATTTCGCAGATAGTATCTTGCAGATGGCGGACTATTCGGCCGCCATCGAGACATTCATGCGGCCGGCGGCGTCGAGCACGGATTTGACGATATTGTGGTAGCCGGTGCAGCGGCAGATATTGCCCTCAAGCTCGTGACGGAGGGTGTCCTCGTCGAGCTTGCTGCCGTATCGATTGACGATATCGATCGCCGACATGATCATGCCCGGCGTGCAAAACCCGCACTGCAGCCCGTGATTGTCGCGGAACGCGGCCTGCATCGGATGCAGTACGTCCCCCTTCGAAATACCTTCGATGGTGGTGACATTGGCACGGTCGGCTTGTCCGACCAGCACGGTGCATGATTTGACCGCCCGGCCATCGATATGCACGACACAGGCGCCGCACTGGCTGGTATCGCAGCCGACATGGGTGCCGGTCAGATTCAGATGATCGCGCAGGAGATTGACAAGAAGCGTCCGGTCCTCGACGTCGGCCGAGACCGCCTTTCCGTTCACCGTCAATTTGACTGTAGACACTTTGAGACCTCCCGATGTTTTTTTAGTTGTTCCGATTAGAAGCACGGGGGCGGGACTTTGCAACTGGCAATTTCGTCGCCAAAGCCATTGTGATGCCGTCTTCCATCGCGAGCGGTCGCGGTTCGCCGGGACGACTCCGCGGGGAGGCACGTCGGGTATCACGCCTGGAATTTGTGCCTTTCTCCGGACCGGAGTTGATGGTCTGTTCCAGCCCAGATCGGTTGTGGCGTAAGCCACGGACGTCAAACAACAATGCCGCTCGAAGGGGTTTTTTGACGTGATCGACAAGCGTGTAAAGACCACGGCCGAGGCCGTGGCCGGGGTTCGCGACGGATCGACGGTATTGGTGGCCGGATTTGGCGCCGTTGGTATCGCCGACAATCTGCTCGATGCCCTTCACGAACAGGGCGCCAGGGAGCTGACTATCGTCGCCAACAACTCCGGCAATGGCGATTACGGCCTGGCGCGGCTGATCAATTCCAGCCGCGTGCGCAAGGTGATCTGCTCCTATCCGCGCTCCAGCGACTATAGCGCGTTCCTCAAGGCGTACCGGGCCAAGAGCCTTGAACTGGTCCCGCCCCTCGACAAGGACTCGGCGCAAGTTTACGCCCCCTTATCCATTCTGCTCTAGTTTTCAGCATCGAATCTGGGAGCTCGCGTTCCCGGTTTCTGCTGGGTATTGGAAGGACGACGGGGGTTCGAGTGGGACTGTCAAAGCGTGTCTGGCCGCAATCGNTATCCGTGAGGCTACCGACGTTACGATTTCGCGCCAAAATCATGCTCGGCTTTGCCGTTGTGCTCGCCATCTCGGCAGCCAGCATGGGCACCGCCTATCTTGGATTCGACCGCGTTTCCGCCGGCGTGGCATCCTACCGAAACAGCGTGTCGGAAGCCGATCTGGCCCGCAATATCGACCGCGAACTGATTTCGTACCGGGCGCTCGTCCGATATTACGTGGTGACCGGAAAAGAAGACGATGCCAAAGCGGCGCTGACAGCCGAAGCCAGCCTGAAAGACGCCATCGACCAATCGATGAAGGGCACCACAAATCCGGCGCGCCTCGACCAGGTCACCCGCCTCGCCAGGGAATTCCGCACCTTCACCAAGATTTTTGCCGATATTCTGAAGGTCAAGCGCGAGAGCGCCCTTGTAATGCAAAACCAGCTCACGCGCGGCGGCAACATGCTGCGTTACAAGCTCGACGATCTCGCCAGCAACGCTGCCGAAGCGGAGCTTCCAGCTGTTGAGCTCGGCGCGAAACAGGTCACCGCGCAGTATCAGGCTGTGATGGCGCTCGCCAACACCTTCGTCATCAACTCCGACCAGGCGGTCGCGACCAGCGCACTGGCGCGTCTCAAGTTCGTCGAAAATTCGCTGCACGCGATGTCGTCGACCGATGAAAAGATCCTCCAGGGCCTCAAGGAGGTCTCCGCGCTGCTTGAAGAATATCGGCAAGCGCTCGGCAAACTGGTCGAAAATTCGAAATCGATCGATGGGCTGGTTAGTGAAATGGCCGAGTCTGCGACAGCGATCGTGCAAGGCGCGAGCGCGATGAAGGCGGACCTGCTTTCCGATCAGCAAAGACTTGAATCCGAGTCCGACGCGATCGTCGGCGAGACCGAGCGCCTGATTGTGATGCTCGCGGCAGGCGGCTTCCTGCTCGGTGCAACACTCGCGCTGTTGCTGGGCAAGGGAATTTCCCGGCCGATGATCGCGATGTGCAAGGCCATGCGGGAACTCGCCGGCGGCAATTTCGACGTGGTGCTGCCGGGACTCGGCCGCAAGGACGAACTCGGCGAGATGGCGGGCGCGGTGGAAGAATTCAAGATGCAGGCGATTGCAAAGGCCGAACGCGATGCCGCAGCCCAGGATACCCAGAACAAAGCGAGCAGTGCGGCGCGCCGCACCGAACTCATTCGCTTCGCCGATGATTTCGAAGCGGCCGTGGGCACCATCGTCTCGAACGTTTCGGCTTCCGCCGTTCAGCTCGAACAGGCTGCCGGAATGCTGACGCGAACCGCGGAAACCACGCAGAGCCTGTCCAGCCAGGTCGCCGGTGCATCGGAAGAAGCCTCCAGCAACATGCAATCGGTGGCCGCCGCAACGGAGGAGCTGTCGATCTCGGTCGATGACATCGGAAGACGGGTGCACGAATCCAACCGGATCGCGGAGGCGGCGGTGCTTCAGGCGCAGCAGACCGATGGGCGTATCGGCAAATTGTCGCGCGCCGCGCAAGAGATCGGCGACGTGGTCAAACTGATCACGGCGATCGCCGAGCAGACCAATTTGCTGGCGCTGAATGCAACCATCGAAGCCGCCCGGGCCGGCGAGGCCGGCCGAGGTTTCGCCGTGGTCGCCTCCGAGGTCAAATCGCTGGCCAGCCAGACCGCGAAGGCGACCGACGAGATATCGTCGCACATTTCCGGCATGCAGGGCGCGACGCAGGAGTCGGTTGCAGCCATCAAGGAAATCGGCGGCACCATCGCCCAGATCTCGAACATCGCATCGTCAATTGCGAGCGCGGTGGAGCAACAAAGCTCGGCAACCCAGGAAATCGCGCGCAGCGTTCAGAACGTCGCCCAAGGCACCCAAGAAGCCGCTGCCAACATCATGCAAGTCAATCGCGGCGCCACGGAAACCGGGTCGGCCTCTGAGGAGGTGTTGAATTCGGCAAAAACCCTTTCGACCGAAAGCACGCGTTTGCGCGAGGAGCTCGACCGCTTCATGGCGAATATCCGCGCGGCGTAGTACCACCATCTTAAACGGTGTCATCATCCGCGAAAGCGGATGATCCAGTACTCCGGAACGTCCCGATTCCCACTCAGGCCGGCGATTACTGGATACCCGCTTTCGCGGGTATGACGGCTGTACCAAAAACTAGCGCGGTCATTAGTCCTTTCCAAATTGGTGCTTCAGCTCGGTCTTGGCGCGCTGCAGCCGGTCGCGTTGCGTTTTCGGCAACGTCTTGCCGGCGCGGTTGATATAAAACGTCAACATCGAGAGCGCCGAGCGATAGGCGCCTGCCTTGCGGCGCGAACTGCGCTCCGCCGAGCGCTTGAGCGATGCCGCGATCTTCTTCGGGTTAGTCAGTTTGAAGACGCCGTGTTTCAGATCGAGCGCATCGCTTTCCCGGGTCACGCGCTGCGACCAGCGCTTTGGTGACGCCTTCGGAGCGGCGGATTTCCGTCGTGCCGAGCTCGCCTTCCGGGCGGTCGTCTTGCCCGTATTCTTGCGGACGGTCTTGCGCGTTGCAACTTTGCGCGCACGCGCTGTTTTCCGATGTTCAGCCATATTCGACTCCGTACCGGTTCAGTCGAAAAACGGTGACGGACCCGCTCGGTTCCTTGGCCGCGATCCGGGAACTCGCACGTCGCAAAGGCGTTGACCTATGCGGCTGGCACGAAGGTTGCCGATTTCATGCTTGAGAGCCTTGGAACGTTGCGTTCCCAGGCACTTTCTCTTTGGTTTGATCCGATGGATTTGCAGGGATTGCAGCGCAAATCTGCATTGAACTGCAGCGCTCCCATTTCCGTGGAGCTTGCAAACGGCGAGCACTGGAGCAACGCGGCATGGCCGGCGTGAGCGATGCGACAATTCTTCCGACGGCCGCCGCAATGAGACCTGCGCGACGGAACGACGATGATCCCGTCATCGAAACCAGTATTCCCTTCCGTCTCGACAGTCTGCGCTGGAGCGGTTTCCACACCCGCGTCGTGCTTGCCCTCGGCATCACCTGGATTCTGGATGGACTGGAGGTCACGCTGGCCGGCACATTGTCGGGTGCGCTGAAAGAAAGTCCGACACTTCAGTTCACCAATTTCGACGTCGGATTTTCCAACAGCGCCTATCTCGCGGGCGCCGTGCTCGGCGCTCTCGGGTTCGGCTGGCTCACCGATCGGATCGGGCGCAGGAAACTGTTCTTCATCACACTGGCGCTTTATCTCACCGCTACCGCCGCGACGGCGCTGTCCTGGGATGTCGCGAGCTACTCGTTGTTTCGATTTCTCACCGGCGCCGGCATCGGCGGCGAATACACGGCAATCAATTCGACGATTCAGGAGTTGGTGCCCGCGCGTTATCGCGGATGGACTGATCTGGTGATCAACGGCAGCTTTTGGATCGGCGCGGCGATGGGTGCGGTCAGCGCCATCGTTCTGCTCGATCCGGCTGTGATCGGACCCGATCTCGGCTGGCGGCTGGCGTACCTTACCGGCGCTTGTCTCGGCCTTGTGGTATTTGTGATGCGGATGTGGATTCCGGAAAGTCCGCGCTGGCTGATGATTCACGGCCATCCCGAGCGCGCCCACGCGATTGTGGACGATATCGAACGATCGGTCGGAAATGTGCAAGACCCGCGTCAACCTGCCCTTCCGAAAATCAAACTGAAGATGCGCCATCACACGCCGCTGCGCGAGGTGGCGCGCACGCTGTTCTTCGCATATCGCCAGCGCTCGCTGGTCGGATTGGCGCTGATGATTGCGCAAGCGTTTTTCTACAACGCGATCTTCTTTACCTTTGCCCTTGTGTTGACCGACTTTTACGGAATCGCAGCGGACCAGATCGGATGGTACATTCTCCCCTTCGCGGCCGGCAATTTCCTTGGGCCGCTGCTGCTCGGCCGGCTGTTCGATACGCTGGGACGCCGCGCGATGATTACGCTCACCTACGGGGTGTCGGGCGTTCTGCTCGCGCTTTCGGGCTATCTGTTCGCGATCGGGATGTTGAGCGCGCAGACCCAGACCATCGCATGGATGGTGATTTTCTTTTTTGCTTCCCCCGCCGCAAGTGCTGCGTATCTCACTGTCAGCGAAACCTTCCCGCTGGAGGTTCGGGCGCTGGCGATTGCGCTGTTCTATGCCGTGGGAACCGGAATTGGCGGCGTCGCCGGCCCCGCTTTGTTCGGGGCGTTGATCGATACCGGATCGCGCAGCAGCGTTTTCGCGGGCTATCTCCTGGGGTCGGCACTGATGATTGCGGCGGCGGTCATCGCGTGGCGTTACTGCATCGCGGCCGAGCGCCGGGCGCTGGAATCGGTTGCACCGCCGCTGGCCGTTGTGGAGTAGAATGAATCAGGAAATGAGTTGAAACAGGACCTGGCCGAGGTGCCATTGCAAGAAGATATCTCATCGGAAGAGGAGGCCTCGCCCGACGCCGTGCCGGTGCCGCGCTCGTTGGTGCCTCATCTTAGCGAAACTGCGATCCTGCTCGATATCGACGGCACGCTGGTCGACCTGGCGCCAACCCCGCGCGAGGTGTGGGTGGCGCCGGGTCTGGCCAAAACCCTCAATCGCCTGCTCAAAAGGACCTCGGGGGCGCTTGCACTCGTCAGCGGACGTTCGCTGAACGATATCGATCTGATTTTTGCCCCCCAGCAATTTCCGGCGGTCGGCGGCCACGGTGCGGAAATGCGACTCTCGACCGATAGCGAAGCCGTTGCCAGCCATGCCCCGCCGATGGACAGGGAATTGAAGCTGCGATTGGCGGCCATTGCAAAACTCAGCCCGGGCATTCTGCTGGAAGACAAGGGCTATTCGCTGGCGCTTCACTACCGGCTGGCGCCGCATGCGGAGAAGGCGATCTACGAGGCGGTGTCGCTGATCAGGGCCGATCTGCCGAACGCACCGATCGAAGTGCTGCCCGGAAAATGCGTCTGCGAGATCAAGCATTCCGGCTTCAACAAGGCAACGGGTGTCCGCGAACTGATGACCCACGAACCTTTCAAAGGCCGCTATCCAATTTTTATCGGCGACGATGTCACCGACGAAGCGGTATTCGGAATCATGCCTGATTTGGGCGGCCTCGCATTTTCCGTGGGCCGGCGCGCGCAGGGCGTGGCCGGCCATTTCGACGAGCCGCGCGACGTACGGGAGTGGCTCGCGCATCTGCTTGATGACGAAGCTGCGGCGGGACGATGATCGAAGTTAGATCATATTTCGCACACGTGACGAATCGCAGGCGATTTCGTGTGCATCCAGCGGTTATTTGCAAATGTTGTTCGCGCTGGGAAGTTCCATCCTGCGCCGCCTGAATTTGGTTTCATTTCGTTGAAAGGGTGACCGGGAACCATATTGATGAATGGTTGTTAACTTACGGGCGGAAATCAGGAGGGGACCCCTGTGAACCTCGTCGTCGTCTCAAATCGCGTAGCGCGCGGCGCGGCCAACGAACCCATGACGGGGGGCCTTGCAGCTGCTTTGCTGCCGGTGGTGGAGAAATCCGGCGCGATTTGGGTGGGTTCGAGTGGCTGGGTCCGCGATGGCGCCCAAAAGGAGCCGTTCGCTGAAATCGAGGCACTCGGCGCGGGCGCCCTGGCGATGCTGGATCTGCCGACTGCTCACTACGGCGGATATTATGAAGGGTTCGCGAATTCGGCATTGTGGCCCGCGCTGCATTCCCGCGCCGATCTGATCCGCGCCTCGCAGGAAGATTATATATCCTACCGCGAAGTGAACGCCTTCATGGCGCGGGCGCTGCTGCGATTTGGAAAGCCGGACACGGCGTTCTGGATTCAGGACTATCATTTCCTGGCGTTGGGCGCGGAATTGCGCCATCTCGGGGTCACGCAGCCGGTCGGGTTCTTCCTGCATACTCCTTGGCCCGCGCGCGGCATCATCGAAGGCGTCCCGCATCATCGCGAATTGATCGAGGCGATGCTGGCCTACGATTTGATCGGATTCCAGACCCGCGACGATTGCGATAATTTCCTCGGCTATCTTTCGTCGAATCTCGGCCTCGCGATCGAAGACGGCGTCGTAGCGTCGCGTCATGGCAAAACGCGTGTCGCGGTATTTCCGATCGGCATTGATGCCGAGAAGTTCGCGCTGCAGGCCGCCAAGGCCGTGTCGCATCCGGCTGTGTCGCGGCTGCGGCGAAGCCTGAACGGCGAGAAGCTGGCGATCGGTGTCGATCGGCTGGACTATTCCAAGGGACTGATCAACCGCATCAACGCATTCGACCGCATGTGGACCTTGCAGCCGGCGCTTGCCCGCACGGTGTCGCTGCTGCAGATCGCGACCCCGTCGCGGGGCGGCATCGAGGCCTATGGCAATCTGCAAAACGAACTCGCGAAGCTGGTGAGCGATGTCAATGGCCGCCACGGCGAAGTCGACTGGACCCCGATCCGCTATCTCAACAAGGGCTTCAGTCAGACCGTGCTGGCGGGCCTCTATCGCACCGCCCAGGTCGGCGTCGTGACGCCGCTGAACGACGGCATGAATCTCGTGGCCAAGGAATATGTCGCGGCACAAAACCCCGCTGATCCCGGCGTGCTGGTATTGTCGAAATTCGCCGGCGCAGCCAACGAGCTGGATACGGCGCTCCTGGTGAATCCCCACGATATTGACGGCATGGCGCGGACCATCGCGACCGCACTCGCAATGCCTTTGACCGAGCGGTGCATGCGCTGGGAAGCGATGATGGAGAAACTTCGCGTCGGCACGATCCAGCAATGGTTTTCCGATTTCGTCGATGCCCTGCAGGACAGCCACATCAACAAAGGTACAGCCGAGCCGCTGATAGCCGAACCGCCGACGTTACGGCCACTTCGCTCGGCCAATAATGGCGGCGCGCGGTATCATTAGCGCGAACCATTAGTAGCAATACGAGACGCCATCAAGAACGGCACAGCGCGTCTTGTTCGGCGTGTTCGGGTCATCCAGCGGCACGACGCCCTTGCCTTGGCCGACGAACACGCCCGTTCCCACTCTCACCGACGATTTATTGCCGATAATGACGCTCGGATGTGGCGACAGGTTCGATCGCGTGCCGTCGGGCCAGATGATCGCTTCGCCTGACAGCAAACCCCGGCGGCCGTCATCGCAGGTCAGGATGGGACCCTCGCGGGTGCAGGCTTGCGCCATCGCGGGGCCGGCGCCGCCCGCGACAATCGCGGACATTAGAATCGAGAACATCAGCGCCCGACCGATGGTCATGCCGCCCCCGGCAGATGATTTGTCACCATGGACAAATCGTCGCCCGGAACCGATTTTCGGTTCAACGCCCCGGAAAGCGAAGGCTCGGCGCTGATCAAAACGTCAAATTATCCAGGCCATTCAATTATTTGCGGAAATCTCCGCCGCCGCCGCCGCAGTCGCTTGCAAAAGTCGTCCTGCCCCTTCAAGACAGGGCATCCGGAGAGATGGCCGAGTGGCTT
>JGI12053J15887_10000737_pt1 | contig 14001 bp, 11 predicted proteins | sample MedBloCAOM1_O3_FD_15887 | JGI IMG/M metagenome (IMG submission 15887)
ACCCTCGGCCCGCGCACAATCGTCACCAGCGTCGCGTCGCGGGGCAGTTCGAGACGCTTGACCGGCTTGCCGCCCCATGGAGTGTCGTCGGGCAGCGTGATCTCGACCAGATTCGCCTGGCCCTTACGGAACGTCATCAGTCGCACCAGATCACCGACGGCGACCGCCTCCTCGACGAGCGACGCCAGCAAGCGTGGCGTGGACACGGCGACGTCCACACCCCAACTCTCGTCGAACAGCCACTCGTTGCGCGGGTCGTTGACGCGGGCCACCACACGCGGCACCGCGAACTCGGTCTTGGCCAGCAGGCTTACCACCACGTTGGCCTTGTCGTCGCCCGTCGCGGCGATCACGACGTCGAACTCCTCGAGCTTCACCGACTCGAGCAGCGTCAGCTCGCACGCGTCGCCCAAGCGCCAGTGCGCGGCGGGAATGGCGTCGACGTCGATGTGGTCGGGGTTGCGCTCCAGCAGCGTGACGTCGTGGTTCTCGACGAGCTCGCGGGCGATGGACCGGCCGACAGCCCCGGCCCCGGCAATGGCGACCTTCATACGCGCTCGATGTCCTCGCTCGGCGGCAGCGCCGCAATGGCCAGGGCTTCGGCGATGTGTCCGGCGATCGCCGCCATGTACACCTGATCGCCGGACTGGATGACGGTTTTCGGATCCGGCAGATGGCCNGCGCCGAACCGGATGAGGAATGCCACCCGCGCGCCGGTCGCGGCNTCCAGGTCGGTGATTCGGTGGCCCATCCAGCCCTCGTGCAGCGCCAGCTCGGTCACGCCGACGTTGCCGGTCGGGTCACGCCACTTGGTGGTCTCTGTCTCCCTGGTGAGCACGTTCAGCAGCCGGTCGGTCGTCCACGGCACNGTGGCCACCGTCGGGATGCCGAGACGTTCGTAGACCGCCGCGCGCTTGGCGTCGTAGATGCGGGCCACGACACGCTCGACACCGAACGTCTCGCGGGCCACCCGCGCCGAGATGATGTTGGAGTTGTCGCCCGACGAGACGGCCGCGAACGCTCCGGCCTCCTCGATGCCTGCCCGCAGCAGGACGTCGCGGTCGAACCCCATCCCCAGCACGCGCTCGCCGGGAAACTCGGGGGACAGGCGGTGAAATGCCGTGCTATCGCGATCGATCACGGCCACGTCGTGGCCGATTCTGGCCAGGCTGTCAGACAATGATGCGCCCACGCGGCCGCATCCCATGACCACTACACGCACCTGGCGATCCTTTCGGCCGCGGTCCTAGAAATACTGCCTGCGAATCTCCGCACACGGAACGCTACAGCCATTCGCCCGTGGGCTTACTCTTGGCTCTCGTGTCTAAGGTTGCGACCGCCGCGCGGCGGTTGGTTCTCGGTCGGCCGTTCCGCAGCGACCGGCTGGCGCACACGCTTTTGCCCAAGCGGATAGCACTTCCGGTCTTCGCGTCCGATGCGCTGTCATCGGTCGCGTATGCCCCCGAGGAAATCTTCCTCGTGCTGTCGGTCGCGGGTCTGTCCGCGGTTTCGCTGGCTCCGTGGATCGGGCTCGCAGTCGCGGCGGTCATGCTGGTCGTGATCGCGAGCTACCGGCAGAACGTGCATGCGTATCCGTCCGGCGGCGGCGACTACGAGGTGGTCACCACCAACCTTGGACACACGGCCGGTTTGACTGTGGCGAGTGCGCTTCTCGTCGACTACGTGCTGACCGTCGCGGTCTCGATGTCGTCGGCGATGTCGAACATCGGATCCGCCGTTCCGTTCATCGCTACCCACAAGGTGTTGTTCGCGGTGGTTGCGATCCTGCTACTGGCGTCCATAAACCTGCGCGGCATCCGGGAATCGGGCACCGCTTTCGCGATCCCCACCTACGCGTTCATGATCGGGATGTACATCATGCTCGGCTGGGGGTTCTTTCAGATCTACGTACTGGGCGAGCCGTTGCGCGCAGAGTCGGCCGCATTCGACTTGCATTCCGAACACGGTGACGTCGTCGGGTTTGCGTTGGTGTTCTTGATCGCACGGGCGTTCTCGTCCGGTAGTGCGGCGCTAACCGGCGTCGAGGCCATCAGCAACGGCGTGCCGGCCTTCCAGAAACCCAAGTCGCGCAACGCCGCAACGACGCTGTTGTTGCTGGGCGTCATCTCGGTCACGCTGTTCATGGGTATCATCATGCTGGCCAAGGCGACGGGCGCCAAGATGGCCGAGCGCCCGCACGAACAGCTCATCGGGGCGCCGCCCGACTACCATCAGAAGACGCTGATCGCGCAGTTGGCCGACGCGGTCTTCCACAACTTCCCGATCGGGCTGTACCTCATCGCGGGGGTCACCGCACTGATCCTGGTGCTGGCCGCCAACACCGCGTTCAACGGCTTCCCGGTGCTGGGTTCGATTCTGGCGCAAGACCGTTTCCTGCCACGGCAACTGCACACCCGCGGCGACCGGCTGGCGTTCTCCAACGGCATTCTGTTTCTCGCATTCGCGGCGATCGCCTTCGTCGTCGCGTTCCGTGCCGAGGTGACTGCGCTGATCCAGCTCTACATCGTCGGGGTGTTCGTGTCGTTCACGCTGAGCCAGATCGGCATGATCCGGCACTGGACGCGGCTGCTACGCACTGAAACCGACTCTGCCGTGCGGCGCCACATGATGCGGTCGCGGGTGATCAATGCGGTCGGCTTCATCTGCACCGGAACCGTGCTGATCATCGTGGTGGTGACGAAGTTCCTCGCAGGCGCGTGGATCGCAATTCTGGCGATGGCTGCGCTGTTCGTGATCATGAAGATGATTCACAAGCACTACGACACCGTCGCCCGCGAGTTGGAGGAGCAGGCCGCCGCGGACGACGGGGCCATGGTGTTGCCGAGCCGCAACCACGCCATCGTGCTGGTATCCAAGCTGCACCTGCCGACGATGAGGGCGCTGGCGTACGCCCGCGCCACCCGGCCGGATGCGCTCGAGGCGATCACCGTCAGTGTCGACGACGGCGAAACCCGCGAGCTGGTCCACAAATGGGAAGACAGCGATATAAGTGTGCCGCTCAAGGTGATTGCCTCACCGTATCGCGAGATCACTCGCCCGGTGCTCGAGTACGTGAGGCGGGTCAGCAAGGAGTCGCCGCGGACTGTGGTGACGGTGTTCATCCCGGAGTACGTCGTTGGGCACTGGTGGGAACAGATACTGCACAACCAGAGCGCGCTGCGGCTGAAGGGCAGGCTGCTGTTCATGCCGAACGTGATGGTGACATCGGTTCCATGGCAATTGAGTTCGTCGGAGCGGCTCAAGACGCTGGAGCCGCATGCGGCTCCGGGTGACATACGTAGGGGCTTCCTGGAGTGAGTGAAGAGGTCGCCGAGCCGCCACCATGGCCGACGGAACTGACGCTGACCGCAGGGCCACCGGCCAACGGTGGCAGCTGTGTTGCGCGCCATGAGGGCCGGGTGGTGTTCGTGCGGTACGCGCTGCCGGGGGAGACGGTGAAAGTACGCGTCGTCGGCGACCACGGAAAGTATTGGCACGCCGACGTTGTCGAGGTGATCGAGCCGTCGCCCGACCGCATCGATTCGTTGTGCCCGATCGCGGGTGTGGACGGCGCCGGTTGCTGCGATATGGCGTTCGCCGAACCCGATGCCGCCCGCAGGCTGAAGGGCGCCGTCGTCGCCAACCAGTTGGCGCGGCTGGGCGGCTACCAGTGGCGCGACGAGGACACGGCCGCTGCTGAAGAGGTCGGCGACGTTGGCGCCACCGGGTGGCGGACCCGGGTGCGGCTCGACACGTCGGGCGAGGGCTGGGCGGGCTTCCACCGCTATCACAGTTCGGAGCTGGTCACGGAGCTGAACTGCGGGCAGCTTCCCGCAGGCATGCTCGACGGGCTGAACGAGTGGGTGTGGCCGCCTGGGGCGCAGCTACACGTGGCGGTCGACGACGATGGTGACCGCCACGTCGTGCAGTCAGGGCCTCGGATCGGTCGAAAGACGACGACTCAGGTGGTCGACGGCAATTACGAGGCGGTGCAGCGGGTCGGGGAGCGAACCTGGCGGGTGCCGGTGACCGCGTTCTGGCAGGCGCACCGCGACGCCGCCCGGGTCTACAGCGAGTTGGTATCCGGCTGGGCGCAGCTCGACACCGGCATGACGGCGTGGGATTTGTACGGCGGGGCAGGGGTTTTCGCGGCGGTGCTAGCACGGGCGGTCGGCGAGAGGGGACGGGTTGTCACAGTCGACACCTCTCGCGGGGCGTCGCGCTCGGCGCGCGCGGCGCTGGCCGACTTGGGCTGGGTGTCGGTGGTGACGGACTCGGTGCGCCGGGCTCTGAGCCTGCAGGCCGAGCGGGCCGACGTGGCAGTGCTTGACCCGCCGCGGTCGGGGGCGGGCCGCGAGGTGATCGACCTTCTGGCCGCCGCCGAGGTACCCAGGGTGGTCCACATCGGTTGCGAGGCGGCGTCTTTTGCCCGCGACGTCGGGCTGTACCTCGGCCACGGTTACAACGTCGAGGATCTGCGGGTATTCGACTCGTTCCCGCTGACGCACCATGTCGAGTGCGTGGCAGTGCTCACGCGTTAGCGAAGTGCCTCTGCAGGCGACGGTGCCGGTGCCCGAACAGTGCGCCGATGCCCCGCGTGACGATGGGCGTCAGCGGGCGCAGCGGAGTGCGGAGTTCGAACGTGAGGCGATCGCGCACAACGGTTTTGGCGTCACCATCGGGTTCGACGGTGCGTTGGTGGCGCCAGCTTCGCATGCTGAGCATCGTCGACTGCTCGTCGAATCCACGTCCCGGATCCAACTCGGCGATCATCAGATGGTCGTAGTCGAATGGCAACACACCGAACAATCGCATCCAGCAGCGCCCGATCGGGGTACCTACAGGCACGGTGTCGACGGTCAAATCCTTGGCGCCACGCGGCATCGACATCGTCAGCCACGGTCGCAGTTCGTCGCTGATCCCCTCGGGTGTGACCACTCGTGCCCACACCCGCTCGGTCGGGGCGTCGACGATGCTTTGCCGTTCGATGATCATGGCAGTTCAAGGTATCCCGCCGGACCGCGCCACGGGGTGCTACCTCTGGCTGTTACGTTGACTCCAGGTGTGCCGGGAAGCCTGGTCGGCAATCGATGAANCGCCGACCCGAGAGCCCACGATGAGCAATCGCCACGACCGAACCGGCAGTCGCCTACTGGCCCGCGGTTCGTGGTCGGAGGCCAAGCGGTTCGCCGAGATCCTGCGCGAGGAAACCGTCGGCGGCGTGCTGCTGCTCGTCGCAGCGGGAGTGGCTGTCGGGTGGGCCAATTCGCCGTGGTGGCACGCCTATTACGCGATGTCCGAGTTCGCGTTCGGCCCCGAACCTCTGCATCTGCGGCTGAGCGTCTCGGCGTGGGCGGCCGACGGCCTGTTGGCGATCTTCTTCTTCGTCGTCGGACTGGAGCTCAAGCGGGAGTTCGTCGCCGGCGATCTGCGCGATCCGCGCAGGGCCGCGTTGCCGATCCTGGCGGCGGTCGGCGGAATGCTGGTGCCCGCGTCGATCTTTGTGGCGATCAACGTGGCAGGCGGCCACCCCGAGAACCTGGTCGGCTGGGCCGTGCCGACGGCCACCGACATCGCGTTCGCCCTCGCCGTGCTGGCGGTGCTGTCCACCCACTTGCCCAGCGCCCTGCGGACATTCCTGCTGACCTTGGCCGTGGTCGACGACCTGCTCGCCATCATCGCCATCGCCGTCTTCTACACCGATCAGCTTTCGCCAGGACCGCTGGCGCTGGCGCTGATCCCCGGTGGACTGTTCGCACTGGCCGTGCAGCGTGGCTTCGGCCGCTGGTGGGTGTTGGTGCCGCTGGCTGTCGCCACGTGGGCGCTGGTACATGCCAGTGGTGTGCACGCCACCGTCGCGGGCGTGCTGCTGGGGTTCACCGTGCCGGTTCTCGGACGGCATGCGTCGGCCGAGGACTTCGAACACGTCTTGCGGCCTCTGTCCGCGGGCTTCGCGGTGCCCGTGTTCGCGTTCTTCGCCGCCGGTGTGACGGTCGGCGGATGGTCTGGATTCGGCGACGCCGTTGTCCATCCGGTCACGCTGGGTGTCATCGCGGGCCTGGTGCTCGGCAAGCCGCTCGGCGTGCTGGGCACCGCGTTCCTGTTGGCCAAATTCACCGGCGCGAATCTCGACGACGACCTCGCGTGGCGCGATGTTCTCGGCGTGTCGCTGCTGGCCGGCATCGGCTTCACAGTTTCGTTATTAATCGGTGAACTTGCGTTCGGCCACGGCACCCCGGCGGGCGGCGACGTCAAGATCGGGGTGCTCGTCGGGTCCGTTGTCGCAGGTGTACTGGCTTCGGTTGTTTTACTGAGCCGCAACGCCGCGTATCGGCGCATTTATCTTTTCGAGACCGCCGACTCAGACGACGACGGTGTGCCCGATATCTACGAGTCTCGACAGGCCTGAGCCACGCGCCCGTGCGTACACTGACCCAATGCTTGAACAGATCCGCGGGCCCGCAGATCTGCAGCACCTTTCTCAGTCGCAGCTGAGCGATCTGGCACAGGAAATCCGCGAATTCCTGATCCACAAGGTCGCTGCAACAGGTGGGCATCTCGGCCCCAATCTCGGTGTGGTGGAGCTCACGCTTGCACTGCATCGCGTGTTCGACTCGCCGCACGACCCGATCGTCTTCGACACCGGCCATCAGGCCTATGTGCACAAGATGCTGACCGGGCGCAGCCTCGACTTCGACACGCTGCGCAAGAAGGGTGGCCTTTCGGGCTATCCGTCCCGTAGCGAGAGCGAGCACGACTGGGTCGAGTCCAGCCACGCCAGCTCGGCGCTGTCCTACGCAGACGGGATGGCCAAGGCGTTCGAGCTGTCCGGGCACCGCAACCGGCACGTGGTCGCGGTCGTCGGCGACGGCGCGCTGACCGGCGGCATGTGCTGGGAGGCGCTGAACAACATCGCTGCAGCCCGCAGGCCGGTCGTGATCGTCGTCAACGACAACGGCCGCAGCTACGCGCCCACCATCGGCGGCTTCGCCGAACACCTGGCCGGGCTGCGGCTGCAGCCGGGCTACGAGAAGGTGCTCGACGAGGGCCGCAGGGCACTGCGCGGCGTGCCGCTCGTCGGCGAGCTGTGCTACCAGTGCCTGCACAGCGTCAAGGCCGGCATCAAGGACGCGCTCTCGCCGCAGGTGATGTTCACCGACCTCGGTCTGAAGTACGTCGGCCCGATCGATGGCCACGATGAGCACGCGGTGGAGACGGCGCTGCGCAGCGCGCGCGGCTTCAACGCGCCGGTGATCGTGCACGTCGTCACGCGTAAGGGCATGGGGTATCCGCCCGCCGAAAACGACGAGGCCGAGCAGATGCACTCCACCGGCGTGATCGACCCTCATACGGGTCAGGCCACGTCGATTCCGGGTCCCGGCTGGACGTCGACGTTCTCCGAGGCGCTGATCCGGCTGGCCGCCAAGCGCCGCGACATCGTCGCGATCACCGCCGCCATGCCAGGGCCCACAGGTCTGAGCGCATTCCGCCAGCGGTTCCCCGACCGTTTCTTCGACGTCGGAATCGCCGAGCAGCATGCGATGACGTCGGCCGCCGGGCTGGCGATGGGTGGCCTGCATCCGGTGGTGGCCATCTACTCGACGTTCCTGAACCGGGCGTTTGACCAGGTCATCATGGACGTGGCGCTGCACAAGCTGCCGGTGACGATGGTGCTGGACCGGTCCGGTGTGACCGGCCCCGACGGCGCCAGCCACAACGGCATGTGGGACCTGTCGATGCTGGGCATCGTGCCGGGCATGCGCGTCGCCGCACCGCGCGACGGCACTCGGCTGCGCGAAGAGCTCGGCGAGGCGCTCGACATCGACGAGGGTCCGACCGCCCTGCGTTTCCCGAAAGGGGATGTGGGCGAAGACATTCCGGCGCTCGAGAGGCGGGGCGGTGTCGACGTGCTCGCGGTGCCGGTCGACGGTCTGTCCGACGACGTGCTGCTGGTCGCGATCGGGCCTTTCGCGGCGATGGCGCTGGCGGTCGCCGACCTGCTGCGTAACCAGGGCATCGGTGTGACGGTCGTCGACCCACGCTGGGTGCTGCCGGTGCCCGATGCGATATCCGAGTTGGCCAAGGCGCACAAGCTGGTGGTCACCGTCGAGGACAACGTTGTCGCAGGCGGTGTCGGCTCTGCCGTCTCAGCGACGCTGCGGCGCGCCGAGATCGATGTGCCGTGCCGCGACGTCGGGTTGCCGCAGGAGTTCTTCGCCCAAGCCTCGCGGGCTGAGGTGCTGGCCGACGTCGGCCTGACCGACCGCAACATCGCCCGCCAGATCACCGGCTGGGTGGCCGCGCTCGGCGCGTCCGTTCACGAGCGAGAAGTCAGCGAGCGCCTCGACTAGATCGCCAGTCGAGCTAGTCAAGGAGCCCGGCTAGCCTCACCATATGGACGCCGAACTCGAGCGCTGGAAGTCCGCGGGCCAGTCCTTCGACTATCTGGGCTTCAACATCTTCTATCGCACGGAGGGCAACGGGCCCCACCTGCTGCTCATTCACGGCTATCCGTTCAACACCTGGGACTGGGCGCCGTTGTGGGACAGGCTGACCGAACGGTTCACCGTGGTCGCACCCGACATGCTCGGTATGGGGTTCTCCGACAANCCCGTCGCCTACGAGTACACGGTGCACGACCATGCCGATATGCACGAGGCGCTGCTGGCTCATCTCGCTGTCGAGTCCGCGCACATTCTGGCCCACGATATCGGTGACTCCGTCGCCCAGGAATTGCTGGCACGTCGCGAGTTCGCCGAACAGGTCTATGGAGCGCTGCGGATCGAATCGATCACGTGGCTCAACGGAGGCCTGTTCAACGAGACGTACACGCCTCGGCTGATGCAGAAGGTCCTGTCGCGAACACCCCTGGGCGACATCATGAGTCCACTGCACGGCAACTCGATGTCCCGGCGGCTGATCGAACCCACGATCAACGAGATGTTCGGGCCCGACACCAAGCCGTCGCGGCGGATGCTCGACCTGTTCCACGAGATCCTCGAGTACAACGACGGCAAGCGGGTGATGCACAAGGTCGGCAGGTTCGTCAATGACCGCTACGCCCATCGCAATCGGTGGGTGCGTGCGATGCGGCAGACCAACATCCCGATGCGGTTGATAGACGGGCCCATAGACCCGAACTCGGGTAAGCACATGGCGCAGCGCTATCTGGAGGTCATCCCGAATCCGGACGTCGTGATGCTCGACGACAACATCGGGCACTGGCCGCAGATCGAGGCACCCGACGAGGTGCTGGCTCACTTTCTGGACCACATCGAGCGCGTCACTGCGCAGCAGTAGCCAGCTCGCGGCGTCAACTGTGTCGGTTGTTGCGGCGATTACTCGGGATTTGCCGCAACGATCGACACACTCGAGGATTCCGGCGGCGGCGTGAGCGCCTCGGCCAAGACGGGTACCACGAGTTCACGCTGCCACGGCCTGGATCCGGCCTCGCGCAGGAAGCCGTCGATGGCCGCCGCGGTGTCCTCGACCGGCTGCCAGTCCCAACACAACCGGCGCACCACGTCGGGGGAGACGAGATTCTCCGTCGGAACCGAAACCTGTTGCGACAGTGCGGTAAGAGCCGCGCGGGCGGCCTCCAGCCGGACGGCCGCCTCCGGCTTGCGCCGGCTCCAGCGGGACGCTGGCGGTGGCCCGGTGGACGGTTCCTGAGCGTCGGGGGGATCTGCGGTGCGGGCGCGGGCAAGGGCATCCAGCCACACCTGTGCGCTGCGACGTTGCCGGTTCCCGCCGAACACCGGCAACTCGGTTAGTTTGTCGATCGTGTCCGGGTCGACCGTGGCGGCGTTGATGATCGCGGAGTCGGGCAAAATCCGCCCCGGTGCGATGTCTCGGCGGCGGGCGATGTAATCGCGCGTCTGCCACAACTCCTGCACTGCGGCCAGCGTCCGCGGGTTGCGCACCTTGTGGATGCCCGACGTACGACGCCACCGATCCCGTCGCGTCGGAGTGGCCTCGAATGTGCGCACATACTCGAATTCTTGTGCGGCCCAGTCGGTTTTGCCTTGCTCCTGCAGGACGTCGGCGATCGCGTCGCGTAGCTCGAGCAGCACCTCTACGTCCAACGCTGCATAGTTCAGCCAGTCGTCCGGCAGCGGCCGCTTCGACCAGTCGGCCGCCCCATGTCCCTTCATCAGCTGCAGACCCAGCAGGCGTTGCACCATTGCGGCCAGGTTCACCCGGTCAAAAGCGGCCAGCCTGCCTGCCAGCTCGGTGTCATACAGTTTTGCCGGCCTCATGCCGATCTCGGCCAGACACGGCAGGTCCTGGTCGGCCGCGTGCAACACCCACTCGTCGGTGGCCAGCACGTCGGCGACCGGCGCCAGCGTCGCCAACGGGTCGTCGCCGTGGCTGACCGGGTCGATCAGGACGGTGCCCGCCCCTGCACGTCGGATCTGCACCAGATAGGCGCGATTGGAGTACCGGAAGCCGGACGCCCGCTCGGCATCGACCGCGAACGGCCCGTCGCCGGACGCCAAAAGCTCTGCAGCCCGGGCAATTTCAGTCCGGCTGACCGACAGCGCCGGGACCCCGTCTCGCGGCACCAGCAGCGGCGTGGCCTCCGGCTCGGCCGTCTCGGCGGCCACGGAGTCATCTCCGGCGGAGTCTGCCATCTGTTAAGCGCGGGTGCGGGAGCCCAGATCGGTGACACCGTCGGGAGGTAGGCCCGCGGCATGCTCGAGCACCTCGCAAAACGCCTGCACGTGCGGGCCAAGCTCCAGCGTCGTCGCCGTCCACGACGCCCTCAGCTCCAGCTGGTGGGCGCGCGGCGGCCCGGAGATGTCGCCGTAGCGCACGGACGTGGTGGCGGTGACGGTGCCGCCGAGTGCGGTGACATGTTCTGCCCGCGATTCCAGCGCCTCGACAAGCCAGCTCCACGCCACTTCCGGGAGCAGCGGGTCGACGGCCTCGCTGGAATCGAGGTCGGCCTGGATGTAGGCGACCAACCGCATCGTGCCGTCCCAGGCTTCTGCGCCTTCCGGGTCGTGCAACAGGATCAGCCGACCGAACGCGTCGCCCTCTGACCGCTCCGGAACGATGGCCGTTTCGGGATGCCGGACCTCCGCACCCAGTGCGTAGCTGAACGGCGCCAGCCGCTGCGGCGGACGGATCGGACCGAGCTCGATTTCCGGTCGCACGGTGGCGGCATTCATGGCCTCCACCGCTTCACGGAACTGAGCCGGTTCGGCGGTGGTCATGCCGTTTGACGCTAGACCATCTTGGCAGGCCTGTGCGCAGGCGCGCCGATTTGGCGGGCGACCGGTGCAGCGGAGGTGAGACGATGTGATCATGCCGGAACGGGTTGCCGATGCCATCGAGGAAATCGCCCGTCCCAACCGCGGTGACCAGCAAGAAAAGCCCCAGATCCAGGCGGATCCCGCCCTGCGGCGACCTCGACTGATTCGGAAGACCCCGGCATGGGTGGTGGCAGTGATCGTCCTTGTCCCCGCGGTCGCCGCGGGCTGGGCGGTGTTCTGGGCCCTCGGCCTGCCAGCGGCGTCGGGGCGACCCGGCCTGTCGATCGTGGGTCAGCTGCCCGTGCGCATCGCGGCCGCCGCCGTTGTCGCCGTCATCGTCGGTGGTTTGCTGGCCTGGGCGTTCCGGCCCGCGCAGACCCTGCGACGCACCGCGCGCACCTCGGGTACTGCCGCGCGCCGTCGCACCCCACGCATTCCGTTGTTCGGATCGCTCACCGCGGCAGTCGTTATCGGCATCGGTCTCGCCGCGTTGGCGTCATGGATCGCCGGCGGTGCGGTCTTCGAGCGCGCCACCTCCGCAGGCGCTGTCGACGTCGTCAAGGCCTCGCTGCCCACGATCGCGGGCGTGGTGATCGCCGTCGCGCTCGTGGTGGTGTATCGACGCCAAAAGGACACGGAGCGAGCGCAATTCGCGCAGCGATTCGGCGCGGCATCGGCTCAGCTGGGCGACTCGGACACGGCGGTGCGCATCGCCGGTGTGTACGCGATGGCCGCGGCCGCGGATGAAAGCCCGGTTTTCTCGCGGCGCCAGCAATGTATCGATGTGCTGTGCGGCTATCTGCGGCTGCCGTACGACCCGGACGCAGGCAGCAACAACCTCAGCGAGTTCGTCTCCACGACAACGTGGTCGGCGACACCACCGGCCGTCAACATCGAAGAGACGCGGCGGCAAGCGGTCCGCCAGAACGACCGCGAGGTTCGCGACACGATCGGCCGCGTACTGTCGCAACGACTTTCCGGCACGGCCGACACGAGCTGGTCGGGCAACGACTTCGATCTCACCGGCGTGTTGTTCGAGGACGCCTGGTTTGCCGGCGCACGGTTCAGCGGCAGGCACGTGTGGTTTGACGGGGCCGTATTCAATGGCCCGAACACCTCGTTCGAGGACGTGGAATTCAACGCCGAAGTCGTCTCGTTCGACGGGGCAAGCTTCGAATCCGACGCCACGTTCGCCGGGTCGACGTTTCGCGCCCGCAGCACCTCGTTCGACGGGGCCACCTTTACTGGCAAAGACACGTCTTTCGACGAGGCGAGGTTCGCAGGCGAGTACGTCTCGTTTCGACGCGTCGGCTTCTCCAGTGGTCAGACGTCGTTCGGCTCGGCGGTGTTCAAGTGCCTGCGTGCGTCGTTCGACTCGCCCGCCGAGTGGAAGAACGTCGAGTTCGACTGGGACAACCCGCCGAGCGGAAGCCAGCCCGCGGTCCCACGCTGCATCACGCCACGGCCGTGGCCGCCGTCGCTGGTCGCCAAGGAGTCCAGGACGAGCTCCCTGCCCGCCGCCCCGGTGGAGGACGACAATCCCGACGGCTGAGGCCGCATGGCAGCATTGAGTCCGATGAATACCCGCCGCGAGCTGCCCGAGTCGCCCTATTTGGCCGCTGCCACCGGCCGCAAACCCAGCCGCGTGCCGGTGTGGTTCATGCGGCAGGCAGGCCGGTCGCTGCCCGAGTACCGGGCGCTGCGGGCCAAGAACACCATGATGCAGGCGTGCTTCGACGCCGAACTGATCACCGAGATCACGCTGCAGCCGATCCGCAGGCACGGGGTGGACGCCGCGATCCTGTTCTCCGACATCGTGGTGCCGCTGCGCGCATCCGGCATCGAGCTGGACATCGTGCCCGATGTTGGACCCGTGATCGAGCATCCCGTGCGCACCATCGCTGACGTCCAGGCCATGAAAACGCTTGAGCGGCAACAGGTCGCGCCGATCACACAGGCGGTGACGCAGCTGGTATCGGAATTGGGTGACGTTCCGCTCATCGGGTTCGCGGGCGCGCCGTTCACGCTGGCGTCCTATCTCGTCGAGGGTGGTCCCAGCCGGAACCACGAACGCACCAAGGCGATGATGCTCGGTGAGCCCGCGACCTGGCACGCCTTGATGGCGACGCTGACCGACGTCACGATCGCGTTCCTGCAGACCCAGGTGGACGCCGGGGTCGATGCGATTCAACTGTTCGACTCGTGGGCGGGCACGCTGTCGCTGGCTGACTACCGCAGCTACGTGCTGCCGCACAGCAGCAGGGTGTTTTCCGCGCTTGCAGCCGCCGGTGTGCCGATGACGCATTTCGGTGTCGGCACCGCCGAGCTGCTTGGCGCGATGTCGCAGGCCGGCGCAACGGTGGTGGGGGTTGATTGGCGAACCTCGTTGACCGACGCCGCCGCCCGCGTGCAACCGGGCACCGCACTGCAGGGCAACCTCGATCCGGTCGTGTTGCTCGCGGGGTTCCCGGTGGTGGAGCGCGCGGTGCGAGCTGTGGTCGAGGACGGCAGGCGTGCGGTCGACGCGGGCGCGGCGGGCCACGTGTTCAACCTGGGCCATGGCGTGCTGCCCGGCACCGATCCGTCCGTCATCACCGACGCCGTTGCATTGGTGCATTCTCTATGAATCCATCGTATGCCGTTGTGGGGGGCGGGATTTCGGGGCTGGTGTCGGCTTACCGGCTGAGAATTGCTGCGGGGCCGGACGCGACGATCACGGTGTTCGACCCTGCCGACCGGCTGG
>JGI12053J15887_10000741_pt1 | contig 13981 bp, 13 predicted proteins | sample MedBloCAOM1_O3_FD_15887 | JGI IMG/M metagenome (IMG submission 15887)
CTCGTTCGCCGCCGCCGAACTGTCGAATTGGTAAAAAGATGGGCCGCGCACTTCGAGGTCGGCGCGCTGATAATCGTAGCTGAACTCGAACGGCCCCGCGCGCAGCCGGCCCTGATGTGCCCAGGCAGTCTCCGTAAGCGCCCAATCGTGCAGCGCATGCTCGGCCTTCAGAGCTGCGGCAACGCGGAATTTCTGCTCAATCACGTCAACCACCGAAACCGGATGCCGCAGCACCAAAGGAGTGCCGAGGAAACTGTTCAGCAACGTGAGTTCCTCGTGCTTCCTGTCGAAATATGCCTCGAGCGTTTCCATGGCGGCCTTCGATCGACTCCCGCGTCAGGATTAACGTTTCGGGAGCGGATTGGGTCCTCAGCCAGCAACACCAAGGCCGTGAAATATGGGGTTGCATCGGTGTTCGGCTCAAGCTCGCGCGAGCGGCTCGCGTAATGTCGCCCGTTGGGCACTGTTCGGACCTTGCGCGATGTCCGACGTCAGTCCGGGATGCGCAGCAAAGCGGAGGTTCGCCCACGCCTCTTAATCGATGGGTTCACGCCCCAGACGTTACGCGGACTTACGAGCGGCCGGCCCGAGAGCACCGGCGCCTCGAGCCCACATAAAGGAAAAAAATGCTTTCAGCGACTGAGGCCGTCAGCCCGTGGGCGGGTTAGCCCAACGGGTCCGCGCAAGGCGCGGCCCGATGACAGGCTCCGGCGTAACTCGCCCCTTTTTCTCGATGAGCGGCGGATTACGCTGCGCTATTCCCCACGCCTGCTACGCGCTACCCTACGCCGCCTTCGAAACTTCAATCGTTTGGCTGATCACCTGGCACTGTTTATCCGACGTGAGAAATGCAATGTCCGATGCATCGCGGCCGCTTCCGATCCGGACGATGCTCTCGATCGGTGCAAGCCGCGTCGGATCGATCAGCCACCAGCTATTTTCAAGGTAGACTTCGAAGATGGCGTGAAAGTCGGGTGGATTGAGGTCCAGCGCATAGGCGCTTACGGCGCGGGCGGGAATACCCAGCGCCCTGATCAATGTAATACCCAGATGGGTGAAATCGCGGCATACGCCGGCGCGATCCACGAACGTCCGCTCCGCCGTCGTCTCCGCATTGCTGACGCCGGATACATAGTCGACGTTGCGGTGGATCCACTCCAGGATAGCCATGACACGCGCCACACCGTCGCCGGCGGCGCCAAACTCGCGTTGGGCGAAACGCATGAACTTGTCCGATGGGCAAAAGCGGCTTGGCAACAGAAACGGCAATACGTCACTAGGCAAGTCCGACCAGAGATGCTGCCGACCGGTCGCGTGAAGCAGCTGTCGACGGTTATTCTCCACTGTCGCGCGGTATCGGATGGTCACTTCGCCTGAAAGCGATGCGCGTATTCTGCGCTCGCCATACGGGGTCTTGTCGGAGACAAGTCGCGCCGGGGGCTGAACGTCGAGCGATTCCGAAATGATCACCTGATCGCTCGTCTGCGACGCCTCGAGGCTGGCAATGATCTGGGTCGATTGCGCGAAATCATAAACGAGTTCGGCTCCGATCGAGAGTTTCATGTGGCCTCCAACGTCCGCGGAGATGGCGAGATTAGTCTTGCAAGACTAACGCCGCCGCACCCGGTTGTGTGCCTGAGTCACCGCCATCGACATTTGGCCGGTGTCGTCAATGTCGCAGGACATGCGATCGTGGAACCAATTGGAAACGGGAACATTGGATTGCGGCAGCGGCAACCTTCGGTGAATTAGCCGGAGGCGTAACCCGCCCCTTATCGCGATGAACGGCGGATTACGCTGCGCTAATCCGCCCTACGAGCCACGCGCTGTCCCAGCCTCGGCCAGTCCTGCTCGTTCAGGCAGGCAATGTAGTCTCGGTAGACGTCGGAGAGGTCGGTTTTAATCACGGCAATTGCCCCTATCTTCTACAAGGCCCTGCTGCAAAGATAGTGTCTCAGTTTGGACTTGGCGGCGCCCGTCGTAACTTCACGCTCAGGATGGAAGCGGCCAATTCCATTGTGATACCGTTTCCAAGCCAGATCGATGGCGTGCTCGCATCACNCCGTAGATGCGTCCACATCATCTTCATAAAATGCAATTGATGGGTATCGCTTCGCTCCACCCATCCTACGCGCTAGAATCAACAGACTAAGCCGATCCGACAAATCACAGAGCGGCGGAGGGCGGGTTTGCCCAACGGGTCCGCGCAAGGCGCGGCCTGATGACAGGCTCCGGCGTAACCCGCCTCTTTGCTCGTTCAGAATGGACTTGGCTCACGATCGGATTAAGACTTTGGGTAGGAGGAGATAAGCCTAGATTGACCCACTGATATTACAACGGAGGTTCGCCATGCCAGTTACTACTGAAATGAAGGATCATGTTTATAAGATCCTAGAACTCGTAGGTTCTTCTGAAAAGAGTATCGAAGATGCCATTCAGAATGCCCTAACCCGCGCATCAAAGACCATTCGTGATATGAAATGGTTCGAAGTCGTGCAAACGAGAGGGCATATCGAAAAGGGGTCTGTTGGCCATTACCAGGTCACTTTGCGAGTTGGGTTTACACTGGAGGAGTAATTCTATCAGCCCGTAGGGCGAGTTACCGGAGGCGTGACCCGCCTCTCATCGCGATGAACGGCGGATTACGCTGCGCTAATCCGCCCTACGAGCTGCTGCAAAGATAGTGTCTCAGTTTGAACTTGGCGGCGCCCGTCGTAACTTCACGCTCAGGAGGGAAGCGGCCAATTCCATTGTGATAGCGTTTCCAAGCCAGATCGATGGCGTGCTCGCATCACTCCGTAGATGCGTCCACATCATCTTCATAAAATGCAATTGATGGGTATCGCTTCGCTCCACCCATCCTACGCGCTGTTTTCAAGGCAGACTTCGAAGATGGCGTGAAAGTCGGGTGGATTGAGATCCAGCCTCTTTGTAGTCGGCTACCAAGAGCCGGCGATGAGCGTCGTTCCGAACTCGTCCTTGGCCTACTCAGGGAACGCGGCTCGTGATGCGTGGGATTTCGCCACAGGTAGGAAAGATACAGCCGCGTCCGCCGGCCTTGAAAAATATGCCAACACCGCGAATGGCCGATTTGTCATGGTGTATCCCGCCGTGCCTTCAATGAACGAGGCGATAGCGGGATTCGAAATATCTTGAAGCCTGCGATTTCGGGAAACAACTCCGCCGCTTCCGCAGACACCAAAGTCAGAACCGCAGCCGGCACTTCTCCGCTGATCAGCCGGTCGATCGCCTTTGCTTGATCCTCGCTCAGCTGGACTTCAGCCGCACCCGCTGCCGCAATAGCGGTCCTGACATTACCGCTGGATGCAGAATATCTGTCGTCTATCGCAATGATTTTGCTGGTTAGATCGGATACCGACTTGGTTTCCGGGCGAGCCATGAGAAGGGCAACCAGATGGTCGGCGTTGTTTGGCGGCGCGCTGTTTTCGGCATCGCCACGCAGTCCGGCTTCCGAATGATTGGAACGGTCCTTATTATTCACTTTCGGTTCCGGCGCCGGGACCACGTTGGCGACCGTCGTTCGCTCCGCGACCGCCGTAGCCGCCGCCACCTGCTCCTGTATCGTTCTGGTATTGGAATTCGCAACGGCACCGGCTCCGGGATGTGAATCCGCGATGTTTGCTCCCGTCGTAGCCGAATCGGCAGAGGCGTTACCTGCGGGCTGCGGTCGTATCTTCAATGAAGGAGACGGGAGTGGGATGCGAGATGCCAGAGGCTCGACTTTCGCTGCGGTCATGGTGGACTTCGCCGTCTTGATGGCGAGTTGGGGCCTAGCGCGAGCGTGAGCAGACGAGGGCTTTTCGGCTTTGGCCGCGATCGTGGACTTGATTTCCGCTGGCGGGGAATCGGTCTTGAATGACGCCGGCGTCGGTTGAATTGGCTGACTGGCCATCCTGTCGAAACAGGTGAACCCGTTCGCGTCCGCGCATTCGATGCCCGCTTGCGGCGGTAAAAGACAGTTGCAGCCGACCAAGGTCGCGGCCAGCGCGCCGATGAGAAGCGTCCTCATGCAAACCCTCCTTAGAGGCTGAGTTCCGCCCGCAATTCTTGCTGCGTCATAATATTGATATTGCGCTGGTCATCTATCTGTTGAGCAAAAATGTTAAACGCTCATTAAGCGTCCGGCCTCCGCCGCGAGAAGCTCTTGCATGGTTAATGTCCGCGCAACCGCGGTTTCGCGTAGGTGAGTAGCGTTGCACCGGCGGGTCGAGGCGTTTCCGCGATGCTTACGAGCGACGATGCCGACGTCGGACGCGAGCGCAGCACGTAGGATGGGTTGAGCCTGCGAAACCCATCATCTCCATGAGATGCAATTGATGGGTATCGCTTCGCTCCACCCATCCTACGCGCTGCACTGAATCCGGCGAAGCCCTCTCACCAGGTTCGCCGGGCGGGTTAGCCCAACGGGTCCGCGCATTCGCGCGGCCCGTTGGCTAATCCGCCCTACGGACCTTTTCCGGATCATGCTCTAGGTGCGTTCAAACAGTTTCGCGTCTTTTCCCATGAGCAGCCTGCCGTTGGCGAAGCGAACTGTCACCCTCTTCCCTTCGGAGCATTCAATAACCTCTCCGGTCTCTCCTTGCAGATCCATCTCGTCCTTCCGAAGTGGCGCTTCGGAAACGAGCCTCACCCGATCGCCTATTTTGGGATCGTTGTCGGTTCGCGGTTTTCTCTTTTTCATTTGCACTACCGTGGGCGGATCAAATGAGCTGCGACGCTCGGCAATCTTTCTCAAACGATAGCGCCACCCTATCAAGCCGCAACGCGATCCGCGCCTTAACCTAACCGGTAAAGGTTACTGTCTGCTCGCATCTGTCGGCGAGCGTACAGACAAAGTCTTGCGTTTAGGCTTTAATTCCGGCCAACAAGAACCCGCTAACGTATTGGACTATCGAGGAATTGGGCCGGAGCAACGGCTGTATTCGATCTAAGGCGGAGCGACCGCATGCGCGTCGCAGTGATTGTTGTGTTGGTGTCAGTGCTGACCACACCGTCAGAAGCTTCGAAGTCCTGCATGAGCAAGACCGAAGCACGTCACGCGTTTCATTCGTCTTACATCTATTGGCACGGCGTGGACCGTTGCTGGGACGCAATACCGGTACGTCGCCAAGGTGTTCGCGTGCACCATTACGAGCCCGAGCCGACGCCGCCCGCCGTCATCCCGACGCCATCGCCCGACCTGCGCAGATCGGCGAACGCGATGGCCGTCGATGAACCTGAGACGGATCCGATCACAGCGAGACCATGGGTCGAGCGCTGGATCGATGTCACGCACATCGCGCCGCTGCAGACGGACATCGTCGCCGAGAGCAAGCCTCAGCCGATGGTGACGCCGCGCGGCGTTGTGATGGTGATCATAACTATCATACTGACGCTTGCGATTGTCGAAGTTCTGTTCGGCGGGATGATCAACGAGCGAATGCGCAAGCGGCGTCATCGCGGATTCGCTCGATGACCTGTCAGAGGTGCGGGAGGTGATCGTCATGACAGATCAGCAATTGGCGGTTCAGGCCGTGAGCGATGCGCAGCGCATCCTCGAAGAGTATCTAGAGCCTCGACCGCACAATAACGAACACATCCTCGACAGACTGGTTGAAGTGCTCGAGAGGCCCGACCTTCTCGTCGCCGTTGATCGCCTGCAACGCGGCAACGGCTGATGAACAAAAGCAGAGCGCCTTAACCTTAACTGATCAAGGTTACCGCGCGGATTCACTGGAAGACGCCAAAACACGAGCGCAGACTCGAAGTTGCTTTTAGAGAGCGCATTTTTGTACGGAGAGACCCGATGGATTATCAAGGGTTCACCGACGACAGCCTTATCAAGATGTATGAAGGCGTCCGCGAAGCGCTGGCAGATGATGAGGCATTCAGGGAGCTTGGCGGAGAAGGAAGGTTTCGCGTTCGGAAGACACCGGCGTGGAAGCTTCATGCTGCGGATCTCGAGGCGGAGATGGTCAGGCGGGGAATAACTTTCGAAGTCATCGAGTGGTACGAAGCCGACCAACCCGTCGAGGAAATGCCTGCGCCTTCGGCCGTGCCGGAACAATCGCCCCCACACGTCGAGCCATCGAAGTCCCAAATGGTTTTGGCATCGTTGAGCACCATCGACGTCGTAAACGTCCCGCGTCCCGGGCCGACAAAAGAAAAGCCGCCGAGGAAGCGGCGGACCAAGGCGTCTGACCGGGATATCTAAAAGCTGCGGACAAACCCGGGGCGCATCGCTCTGTCTCATTGGATAGTACCGCTCGGGCCGCAGCGGCGTCCGCATCCACTTAGCGATCGGCGATTGCCTGCCCTTCTTGACGGCATCATGTGCCAAAGCCAAGCGAGCGTCTTCAGCTGTCGATCAGCCCGTAGGGCGGGTTAGCCGAAGGCGTAACCCGCCTCTTTATCGCCGGTGAATGGCGGATTACGATGCGCTAATCCGCCCTACGGGCTCGAAGCGGCTTCCAAGTCGCCCGCTTGAAGTCAGTTCCGTTGGTACATGCGTCCGGCCGATCTCATGCCGCCGAACAGAAGCTCGACCATCGCGAGCATCAGCATGATGGCGATGAATGCCATCACCACGCCGCGCGGCGTGAGCAACGGCTCGGGTTCGCGTTCGATGACGGTTGGCGGGGCGGCCTCGGCGATATCGACAATGGGGCGCTGAGGCTCGATATCTACCCAACGATCAATCCACGATGTGTTGGCAGGTTCTTCCTCAGGCGACATCTCCGACATCGATGCGTACCATTTGGGCCGATCGATTTTTCGCTGAACTTTATGGATCTGCTGAACCTTATGGGCCCGGTGGTGGCGACGTATCGGTGTCGCGTCCCAGCAATGATCCTTGCCATGCCAATAGAGGTGCACCGAACCAAGATGCTGGCGCGCTTCGGTCTTGGTCATGCAAGACCGCGAAGCTTCCGATGGTGTGCTCACCACCAACACAAACACAACTAATACCGCGACACGCATCGGGTCGCTCCGTCCAAATCAGATACAGACACAAACTTTCGCGAATCAAATCGCACGTCAGCTTTTGATTACTTCAAGGCGAAATTTAGAATCTGAGCGCAAGTTATGTACGATTTTTGGGACAATGTGTCCTGCAAGCGCCACCACGAGTCTCGACTTACCGGTTTGGCGCCCTTTCGCATGCCGCTGCGGGCCTGCATCGGGAGGCTCAGCCGCAAATTTCGGCGCCGATCACGACGATGTGCTCCGGAGTTGATTCCCGCTCCGGCACATGTGTGAGGCGTTTCACACTGGTCGCTCGGGCTGCCGGTTACGATGTCCGGGTTCGTTTCAGTGAGGGGCCGCGCATGCGACGATTACCGGATAATCTTGATCGCGAAGACCATCGAGTTCACCGGAAATGGGCAAGGGGCGTCTTTGTTTTCTATGGGCTGCTGATGATTATTGCGGCGGGCTTGGTGTTTGGTAACCGATTGTCGAATAACCCGACACACGAGATAGCCCTGGCCGGGGCAGGTGGCCAAAAATTGCAGACTGCTATCGGCGCTGCAAGACCTATGAGGCAAGTGATGAAGCGCGACTGATCGCCGGCTTTCGTTTCGACACGCGCGACAATTTTCAGTGCATCGTCAGGCAACGGCCGCGCTCTCGCCTCATCCCACGGCGCGCGCAGCCAGGTGTCGTGTTCCTCCTGGCTGGCCAGGATGAGGAATGCGTGCCCCGGATGCTGCGCAGCGCCATAAGCGCATTCACGCGCGTCGTCGACGCGCTATGGCGGTGCGCTGCTGATCCGGGGTCCATTGTGCACTCCGCATCGGCTGGGGTCCCGGCTCTGCGGTGCATCGTCCGGGACGATGCTTCGCATCGCCGGGAGAACGCTGCACCGCGTCCGGGACACGAGACGCATTGCTTCACACTCTCTCAGGATGACGGGCATCGCCTGAGAGTGTATCGGCTCAACGCACATGATATCGGCGGCAGGTTGCCGGCGTACCTGTTCATCACCTGGAAGAGTGCGATGGTGGCGGCCTGGTTCGTGGTAATCCAATACAAGTTACGCATTTCACCGAACCTGTAGGGCCGCGCGGCCACACCACACCTCAAATCCTAGTGGGATTGCGCAGGCTGGCAAAGGCGGGTGAGATGACCTGCCATGAGCACCAAATCGCGCGAGGTCATATTCGGCTCCCGGATAGCAGGCGCCAGGATTCGCGCCCAAGGCGCACGCGAACGTGCCAGGCAGGCGAACCGCGAGGCCGATCGCGCCGAGGCCGAAGCATGGTCCATCCGAATGGAAGGATATGGCGGACCGGCGCAACCCTCACCGACGATCGCGCAATGCCTCAATGGCGGTTACGGCTGGCTGCAGGTGAAATGCCGCCGCTGCGAAACCGAGGCCAGCATTCCGCTCGAACATGTCCGCCGGCCGCGCGATACGCCGATCTGGAAACTCGAGGCGGCGCTGAAATGCCGATCATGCCGAACGCCGCGATACTCGCCGCCGGTGCACATGATCCGGCTGACGGAAGAACGGCAGACCCTGCCTTACGTCTGGGTGCACCCGGATGATGATCGGTGAGCAGGTGTTCGGCCGATAGCCGGTGACTGCGTCTTCTTGCTTTTCGACCCTGACCGCTATTTATGGCAGTAGTGTTTGCCGCTTTCGCCAGCCCGCCTATCCACTGTTGAGTTCACCCATGCCCGCACCAAAACCCCCCGCTTTTGAGACGCTGAGCCTCCATGCGGGGCAGCATCCGGATCCCGTCACCGGCGCGCGTGCGGTCCCGATCTATCAGACCACATCCTATGTCTTTCAGGACTCCGATCATGCGGCGGCGCTGTTCAATCTTGAGCGCGCCGGGCACATCTACACCCGGATTTCGAATCCCACGACGGCGGTGCTCGAGGAGCGGCTGGCCGCGCTCGAGGGCGGTGTCGGCGCCATTTGCACCGCGAGCGGGATGGCGGCGATGCATCTGGCGATCGCGACGTTGCTCAACGCCGGCGACCACATCGTCGCCTCGGCCTCGCTTTATGGCGGCACCATCAACCTCTTGGCGCACACGCTGCCGCGCTTCGGCATCACCACGAGTTTCGTCAAGCCTCGCGCGCTGGACCAATTCCGCGCGGCCATTCAACCCAACACCCGCCTCGTGATCGGCGAGACCATCGGCAACCCCGGTCTCGAAGTGCTGGATATCCCCGCGGTCGCGCAGATCGCGCATGACGCGAAAATTCCGCTGCTGATCGACAACACCTTCGCGACACCCTATCTCAGCCGCCCGATCGAGCTCGGCGCCGACATTGTCATGAACTCCGCCACCAAATGGATCGGCGGACACGGCATCGCCATCGGCGGCGTGATCGTCGACGGCGGCCGGTTCGACTGGCGCGCCTCAGGCAAGTTTCCGGTGCTGACCGAGCCCTATGCCGGATATCACGGCATCGTCTTCGACGAGCAGTTCGGCCAGGCCGCCTTCATCATGCGGGCGCGAACCGAAGGGTTGCGCGACTTCGGCGCCTGCCTGTCGCCGACCAACGCCTTTCAGCTGCTGCAGGGCGTCGAGACCTTGGGGATTCGCATGGACCGGCACATGGCCAATACCCATGCGGTGTTGGAGGCCCTCGCCGCGAACAAGGCCGTCGACTGGGTGTGGCATCCCTCGCTGGAAAGCCATCCGGACTATCAACTCGCAAAACGGTTGCTGCCGCGCGGCGCCGGCTCGATCGTCAGCTTCGGCATCAAGGGCGGCCGGGCTGCCGGCAAGAAATTCATCGAAAGCCTGCGGATGACCAGCCATCTCGCCAATGTCGGCGATGCCAAGACGCTCGTCATCCATCCCGCCAGCACCACCCATCAGCAGATGGACGCCGCCCAGCTCAAAGCCGCGGGCGTCGGCGAAGAACTGGTGCGATTGTCGGTCGGCATCGAAACCGTTGCTGATATCATCGACGATCTCGGTCAGGCGCTCCGTATCTCGCAGAAGGCTTGAGCGATGCAGTTGTCCGTCAACGGGTTTGATACGTTCGTCGCCACCGGCGGCCGGGATTTCGATCACTCGTTGCCGACCATGGTGCTGCTGCACGGGGCCGGCTTCGATCATTCCAGCTGGGCCTTGCACAGCCGGTGGTTCGCGCATCACGGCTATGGTGTGCTGGCTCCGGATCTGCCGGGCCACGGCAGATCGTCCGGCGCTCCCCTGCCCACGATCGCCGACATGGCTGACTGGACGGCTGACCTGATCGATGCAGCCGGCGTCGCCAAGGCGCGGCTTGTCGGTCATTCCATGGGATCGCTGATTGCGCTGGAGACCGCGGCGCGGCATCCGGCAAAAGTTTCAGCGCTCAGTCTGATTGGAACCGCGGCAACCATGACGGTGGGACCGGACCTGCTCAAGGCCGCCGAGGCCAACGATCGTTCGGCTATCGATATGGTCTCGATCTGGGGTCTTGGCTTTCAGGCCGAACTCGGCGGCAGCCTGGCGCCGGGCTTGTGGATGCACAGCGGCGCGCAGCGGGTCCTCGAACAATGCCGGCCCGGCGTGCTGTTCAACGATCTCCGTGCCTGCAACGCCTATCAAAATGCGCTGGCTGCCGCCGCAGGGGTCACGGTCCCGACCACCTTCATTCTCGGCGAACGCGACATGATGACTCCCGCAAAAGCCGGCAAAATGCTGGCCGCGGCGCTGCCGAATGCCCGAACGATCCTGCTGCGCGGTGCCGGCCACATGATGATGTCCGAGCGGCCCGATGAACTGCTTGCGGCGCTGCAAAACTGATCAGGCGGTTGCCCAGCTTTTGAGCGACCATTGGGCCGCCGGGAAAGGTAGCATCGCGGACCCGCAATACCACCTTCTCGAATTGCCTGTTCGGAGTTGCCAATGGCCAGTCTCATCATCCGCGGCGGCACGGTCGTGAACCATGATCATTCGCACCGCGCCGACGTTCTTATCGACGGCGAAACCATCGTCGCGATCGGCCCCGCCCTCGACGCGCCCGCGGGCGCGCAGGTGATCGACGCCGAAGGCTGCTATGTCATGCCGGGTGGCATCGATCCGCACACCCATCTCGAAATGCCGTTCATGGGTACTGTCACCGCCGACGATTTTGAGTGGGGCACCAAGGCGGCGCTTGCCGGCGGCACCACGATGGTCGTCGATTTCTGCATTCCCGATCCCGGCCAGTCGATGCTTGCGGCGTATCAGGACTGGCGGCGCAAATCCGAAAAGGCAGCCAGCGATTACGGTTTCCACATGGCCGTGACATCGTGGTCGAAGCAGGTGTTCGATGAGATGGAGATCGTCGTCAAAACCTACGGCATCAACACCTTCAAACACTTCATGGCCTACAAAGGCGCGTTGATGGTGAACGACGACGAGCTTTACAACTCGTTTGCGCGCTGCGCCCATCTCGGCGCCATGCCGCTGGTCCACGCCGAGAACGGCGACGTCGTTGCCCGAATGCAGGAAGCTGTGCTGGAGCGCGGCATCACCGGCCCCGAGGGCCACGCTTACTCGCGCCCGCCGGAGGTCGAAGGCGAGGCCACCAACCGTGCCATCATGATCGCCGATATGACCGGCGCGCCGCTCTATGTTGTGCATACCAGCTGCCGCGAGTCGCATGAGGCGATCGCTCGGGCCCGCGCCAACGGCAAGCGCGTCTACGGCGAGCCGTTGATCCAGCATCTGCTGCTCGATGCGACCGTGTATGAAAACAACAACTGGAATCATGCAGCCCGACGGGTGATGTCGCCGCCGTTCCGCGACAAGGCGCATCAGGACAGTCTGTGGGCCGGGCTCCAGTCAGGCTCGCTGCAGGTGGTCGCGACCGACCACTGCGCGTTCACCACGGCGCAGAAGCGACTTGGCTTCGACGATTTTCGCAAAATCCCGAACGGAACCGGCGGTCTCGAAGACCGCATGCCACTGCTCTGGACGGCNGGCGTCAACACCGGCCGGCTGACGAAAGAGGAGTTCGTCGCGGTGACGTCTTCGAATATCGCCCGCATTCTCAACATCTATCCAAGAAAAGGGCGGCTCGCCGCGGGCTCGGACGCTGACGTCGTGGTGTGGGACCCGGCGGCAACCAAGACCATCACCGCCAAGAGCCAATTGAGCCGCATCGATTACAATGTGTTCGAGGGTTTTGCCTGCACCGGCGCGCCCATTGTGACTCTGTCGCGGGGCAATATCGTCTGGGCAAAGGGCGAGCTTCGCGCCGAGAAGGGCGACGGACATTATGTCGAGCGTCCGCCGTTCTCTCCGATCCATGTCGCAAATTCGACCTGGAAGCAGCAGAGCGCGCCGAAAGCCGTGCGGCGTTCCGACGTAACGCCTTGAACCAAGGGCGGCTTAGCGACACGCAAGGCGCACCCGCCGTCCCGACGCAACCTTCGTCACTCATCGCCTCTCTCTATCACGCGCCGCAGATCGTTGCTGCGACAAAAGGACTGACCGGTCGATCGGTCGCACAGGGACATTGTTTTGGTCGGTTAGACTTCCGGCGATAACGGCCCCGCGCGAGATCGGCGCATGCTTGAACTCTTGAACAGCTGGTATTTCGAATACCTTGAGAAGCTGAGTTCGGCGGAGGTGTTCGCCCTTGTCATTGTTGCTGTCGTGCTCGGTGCCGGCGTCATCACATTTGCGGAAAGTCGGAGGCAATAATCGCGCGCCGGGCCGAATGGCCCCGCGGCTGTTTCGCTAGGCCCGGAGGCGGCGAGAGCAGTGCTGGGCCGGCCTGTTCTTCAACGAGCGGCATTGATGGTGTAGTATGCACTTGAGCGAACGGGGTCGGCGGCTCTCTGCAAGGAACTCAACGAGCCCGGCTATGTCTTGCTACCGAATTTCGCCCGGCCATGTTCGTGCAACGACACAAACAAGGAGGCAGTACGATGACGATGAGGCCAGACCCCACGTTTCACGCATCGCCGAAGCTTGCGATGGAAGCTCCACCAGAGAGCTTCGCCTACACCTTGCTGCTTAGCCCGGACTTCTCAAAACCCGACGCGCTCGCAGTGATCGATGTGAAGCCCGGCTCGCCAACTTATAGTCAGATCGTCCACACGGTGACGATGCCCAACAAAGGAGACGAGTTTCACCATTTCGGGTGGAACGCCTGCTCGTCGGCGTTGTCGCCGCTGACGGGGCACGCGTTCGTCGAACGGCGCTACCTCATCATTCCCGGGATTCGGTCCTCGCGGATTTATATCGTGGATACCAAACCGGATCCCGCCCAGGCCAAGATTCACAAAATCATCGAGCCTGAGGAGATCTTTAAAAAGACCGGCTACTCGCGGCCTCACACGGTCCATTGCGGGCCGGAAGGCATTTACGTCTCGACGCTTGGTGGCGGCGGCAAGGACGGTACCGATGGACCGCCCGGCGTCTTCATCATGGACTGCGAAACCTTCGACGTCCTCGGACGGTGGGAGATCGATCGCGGCCCCCAGACAATGCACTATGATTTCTGGTGGAATCTGCCACGCGACTACATGGTGACGAGCGAGTGGGGGTTGCCGCCGCAGTTCGAGAACGGAATCGTGCCGGAGGATCTGCTCTCGAACAAGTACGGTCACCATATTCACTTCTGGGATCTGCGGGCCCGGCGAAACGTGCAGACGATCGATCTCGGGGCCAATCACCAGATGGGGCTGGAAGTGCGTCCCGCGCATGATCCGATTCGCGAGTACGGCTTTCTGGGCACCGTGGTCGACACCACAAACCTCGAAAGTTCGATCTGGACCTGGTGGCGCGAGGGCGGCAAGTTTCACGTCGAGAAGACGGCGACGATCCCACCGGAGGCGGCGCCGAAGGAGCAGCTGCCGCCGCTTCTGCAGGGGTTTGGCGCAGTGCCGCCCCTGGTAACCGACATCGACCTGTCGATGGACGACAAGTTTCTCTACGTCGCCTGCTGGGGGACCGGCGAGATGCGCCAATACGATGTCACCGACCCGAGGAAGCCCAAGCTTGCAGGCTCGGTGCATATCGGCGGCATTGTC
>JGI12053J15887_10000743_pt1 | contig 13958 bp, 12 predicted proteins | sample MedBloCAOM1_O3_FD_15887 | JGI IMG/M metagenome (IMG submission 15887)
TACGCCCGGCAGGCGCGCGCCATCATCGAGCGGCTGCTGGCGCAGGCGCGGGGCTGACAGACCAGCCGCGCGCAATTCGGCTATGCTGCGCCTCGCAGCCCGAGTGCTCTCTCAGGAGCGATCCATGGCGGACAAGAACATCCAATCGGCTCTCCTGGAAACGCGCAGCTTCCCCCCGCCGCCCGCCTTCGCGGCGCGCGCCCGCATCAAGCCTGCGGACCTGGAAAACCTGCGCAAGCGCGCGCGCGACGATCATGTCGGATTCTGGGCGGATCTCGCATCCCAGGAGCTCGCCTGGCACAGGCCCTTCACCGTGACGCTGGACGACGCGCAGGCTCCGAACTATCGCTGGTTCAGCGACGGTCGCCTGAACGCCTCCTTCAACTGCCTCGACGTGCACCTGAACGAGCGCGGCCACAAGACCGCGGTCATCTTCGAGGGCGAGCCCGGCGACGTGCGGCGCCTGAGCTACCGCGAGCTGCACGCTTCAGTTTGCCGCTTCGCCAACGCGCTCAAGTCACAGGGTGTGGGCCGTGGCGACCGCGTCATCATCTACATGCCGCTGGTGCCCGAAATCCTGATCGCGATGCACGCCTGCAACCGCATCGGCGCGATTCANTCGGTGGTGTTCGGCGGCTTCTCGGCCCCGGCGCTCAAGGATCGCATCGAGGACACCGAAGCGGTGCTGGTGATNACCGCCGACGGCGGCTGGCGCGGCGGACAGGCGATCGAGCTGAAGGCGGCCACCGACCATGCCCTCGACAGTGGCTGTCGCAGCGTGCGGCGCGTGATCGTGCTGAAGCGCACAGCTAAGCCGGTCGCCATGAATCCGCAGCGCGACATCTGGTGGCACGAGGTCGTCGAGGGACAGTCGCCGTCGTGCGAACCGGAGTGGGTGGACGCGGAGCATCCGCTGTTCCTGCTGTACACCTCGGGCTCCACCGGCAAACCGAAGGGCATCCAGCACGCCACCGGCGGCTATCTGCTGGGCGCGAAAGTCACGACCCAGTGGGTGTTCGATCTGCGCGATGAGGACGTGTTCTGGTGTACCGCGGATGTCGGCTGGGTCACCGGACACACGTATGTCGCTTACGGACCGCTTGCGGCGGGCGCGACCGTCGTGCTGTATGAAGGTGCGCCGGTATTCCCGGACGGCGGACGCTTCTGGAAGAACTGCCAGACGCACGGCGTGACCGTGTTCTATACCGCGCCCACGGCGATCCGCGCCCTCATGAGGCTCGGCGATGCGTTGCCGGCGAAGTACGATCGCTCGCGCCTGCGGCTGCTCGGCAGCGTCGGGGAGCCCATCAATCCCGAGGCGTGGATGTGGTATCACCGCGTGATCGGCGAGGGCCGCTGCCCGATCGTCGATACCTGGTGGCAGACCGAGACCGGCGCCATCCTCATCTCCCCGCTCCCGGGCGTGACCGCGACCAAGCCCGGATCGTGCACGCAACCCCTGCCCGGGATCGACGCGGACATCGTCGACGATCATGGCGACACCGTGAAGCGCGCCGACGCCGGCGGTTACCTGGTGATCAAGAAGCCCTGGCCGTCGATGCTGCGCACCATCTGGCGCAACAACGAGCGCTACATCGCCGGCTACTGGGAGAAATTCAACAATCGCCTGTACGTGGCGGGCGACAGCGCGCACCGCGACCAGGACGGCTTTTTCTGGATCATGGGGCGCATCGATGACGTGCTGAAGGTCAGCGGGCACCGTCTCGGGACCATGGAGATCGAGTCGGCGCTGGTCGCGCATCCGCGCGTGGCCGAGGCCGCCGTGGTCGGCAAGCCCCACGACATCAAGGGCGAGTCGGTGTTCGCCTACGTCGTGTGCCGCGGTCAACGCCCGACGGGCGACACCAGCGCGCTGGTGAAGGAGCTGCGCGAGTGGGTGGGGGAGCAGTTGGGTGCGATCGCCAAGCCCGACGACATCCGCTTCGCGGACAACCTTCCCAAGACGCGCTCGGGCAAGATCATGCGCCGCTTGCTCAAGGCCATCGCGCGCGGCGAGGAGATCACCCAGGACGTGTCGACGCTCGAGAACCCGGCGATTCTCGAACAGTTGCGCGGCACGCAAAGCGCCAGGGCCGCACCCGGCAGCGCTCGCAAGCCCGCGCCGGCCGGCAAGCGTCGCAAGCCGGCCAGAGCGGCCCGCGCCAAGGCACGCGCCACACCGCGCAGCGCGGCGCGGCGTTCCGCGCCGCGCAAGAAGTCGCCGGCCACGGGCCGCAAATCGGCTGCGCGCCGCAGCGCGCGGGCGGGCCCGGCTGGGCGGCGCCGCGCTGCGCCGGGCGGCCGGCGGCGCGCGCCAGCCAAGCGCGTGCGCTGAGCTGGCGGTCATTCGTCGGCGCGGTCCGTCGGCGTCAGTCCCTGCGGGCCGAAATGACCCAAGTCGCGCATGGCAGCTGCACGCCAGCGGCGGTGAGGTAGCTGCGCAACGCCTCCCTGACGGGGCCGGTCACCAGTGGCTCGAGTTCAGGGCGCTCACGCAGAGCGGCACCCAGGGGCCCGACTCGCAGGGCCAGCTTCAGCGTCTGTTCGAGGTCGGCGCCGCCGACGAGAGTGTCGAAGGGAGTCGCCGCGACGGAAGCAAACCCGGCGTCGATCAGAATCGAGCGCGTCCGGGAGGCCGCGGCGAATGCAAAGGGTCCGGGCGCACTCGGATCCGCCGGCGCCGCGTCCGGTAGGAACGGCCGAGCCGCTTCCAGCGGAACGCGCACCCATGGATTCTCTTCGAGCCGCCGCCAGCATACGAATGCCAGACGGCCGCCGTGCTTGAGCGAGGTCAGGATGTTCTTGAACGCCGCCACCGGATCGCTGAAGAACATCACGCCGAATCGCGAGAACGCGGCGTCGAAGACCGATCCCAGCGGGTCGTACTGAGCGTCGAGCTGCAGAAATTCAGCTGCCCCCGCGTCTGCGGGGCGCGGTCTCCGGCGTGCCACGTCGAGCATGGGAACGGAGATGTCTACGCCGACGACCGAGCCGACAGGCCCCACGCGGACCGCGAGATCCAACGTTGTTGCGCCGCAACCGCAACCTATGTCAAGGATGTGTTCGCCCGGCATTGGCGCGAGTGCACGTAGCGCTTCCCGTCCCAGCGGATCGAGCTGCCGCTCCAGCTGTTCCTGAAACTGCGTCCACGTGCGTCCGACGGCGGCGTTCCAGTCCTGGATTTGAGCGGCGTTCGAGGGCATATGAACGGGCACCTCCCATCGCCCCGTCCTGGGCTCGATGGGAGGCGCTGTCGACGTCGCTTTATCTCGGCTGCGGAACGATGCGCAGATAAGGCTTCGGCGCTTTCCACCCGGCCGGGAATTGAGCCTTGGCTTCATCGTCGGAAACCGACGCCAGGATGATCACGTCCTCGCCGCGCTTCCAGTTCACGGGTGTCGCTACCTTGTGCTTGGCGGTTAACTGGATTGCATCGAGCACTCGAAGAACCTCGTCAAAGTTTCGGCCAGTGCTCATGGGGTAGGTGAGGATCAGCTTGATCTTCTTGTCCGGTCCGATCAGAAACACGGAACGCACTGTCGCGTTGTCCATCGCAGTGCGCGCTTTGGCCTCACCGCTGGCGTTCGGGTGGATCATGTCGTAAAGCTTCGCGATCGCGAGTGTCGGATCGCCGATCAGCGGATAGTTGAGCTTCGCTCCCTGGGTTTCCTCGATATCCTTCGCCCATTTCCTATGATCGTCCACCGAATCGACGCTCAGCCCGATGATCTTCGTGTTGCGCTTTTCGAACTCCGGCTGCAGACGCGCCATGTAGCCGAGCTCCGTCGTGCAGACCGGAGTGAAATCCTTCGGGTGCGAGAACAGGATTGCCCAGCCGTTCCCGATCCATTCATGGAATCTGATTTTCCCTTGCGTCGTCTCAGCAGTGAAGTCGGGTGCCTCGTCACCTAAACGTAATGGCATGGCAAACCTCCAGCGTGTGACATCACGGGACTTACCCGTCAAACACTTACGCGTATTCTAGCCCCGCGCTCCATCGTTACAATAGATCGTGCAAGCTGAGGCGCGCTCTGAGCCGTGCATCCCCACTCCGGCGAAGAGGTCAATATGATCTTCGAACAGATTGCCACGGGTGGCTGCCAGTCTTATCTGGTGGGATGCGCAGAAACCTGCGCAGCGGCGCTCATCGATCCGGAGATCAGCCAGATCGATCGTTACCTGGGACTCGCGGTGCGTCACGGCCTACACGTCCGTTACGTAATCGACACCCATACCCACGCCGATCATTTCTCGGCGACCCGCGACCTGGCACGCCGGCTGGCCGCGCCGAGCGTGATGCATCGGCAAAGCCCAGCGCCCTTCGTCGACATGCGAGTCGATGAAGGTGAAATGATCGCGGTCGGAGGGCTGCGACTACGTGTGCTCTACACGCCGGGTCACACAGCGGATTCGATGTGTCTGCTCGTCGAAGATCGCATCTTCTCGGGCGATACCCTGCTCATCGGGGCAACCGGCCGCACCGACCTGCCGAGCGGTGATCCCGAGGCATTGTACGAGAGCCTGTTTCACCGCATCCTGCGGCTGGACCCTCTCCTCAAGGTGTTCCCGGCGCACGAGTACCAGGGGCGCAGTCACTCGACGATCGAGCGCGAGCTCGCGGAGAACCCACGACTGCAGCGGCGCGATCGTGCCGTCTTTGTCGACATGATGCGCAATCTGAATCTGACGATGCCGACCCACATGACCGAAGCACTCCGCACCAACATAAGCGGCGGGAAGATCATTGCGCAACTTCTCGCGGAGGCAGCCTCGCGGGTGCCCTTCATGTCACTCACGGAGCTCAAAGCGCACGTCGACGCCGCAGAGCATGACCTGATCGTGCTGGACGTGCGCGAGCGCGAAGCCTTCGAGAGCGGCCACATTCCGGGCGCGCAACTTCTGCCCCGTGGACAGCTCGAGCTGCGTGTCAATAACGATCTACCCGACCCGACGCGGCGCATCCTCGTGTACTGCGAATTCGGCCGCATCTCCATGCTCGCGGCAGCTACGCTGCGCGAGATCGGCTTTCAGCGCGCGGTCGCGCTCGACGGCGGCATGAAGGCGTGGCGCGAGGCGGGCTATCCGATCGAGACTTGACTGGCGTTGAGCGCGAGCACCACCAGGCGCCGCTGCAGCCGCTCGGAGAATCCGCGCGGCTGATCGAGGCCCATGCGCCTGAGCGCGGCGGTATGTTGGCTCGCCGGTGTGGCGGCGAGTGACGCCGCGGCGGTACTGAGCCGGCCCCAGGCGCTGCCGGTGCGCGCCTCGAGAGACTTCAGCGCCCGCGCCAGGGCAATCTCCTCCTCCGTCAGGTCGGTGCCGAAGGGATATTCGCTGAAGTACCCCTGCCGGCGGTGGCCGCGCAGGCTGAGCGTCAGGCGCTGCGGCAGATTGTTGCGGAACGCATCCGGGATGCGGTAGTCGGCGCGGATCTTGCCGGCCGCCTTGGCACGCGACAGCAGCGCGTCCTGAAAGCGCGAGTCCGCGACGTTGAGGAGCGCGATGATGATCTCCTCGTCGGTGCGGCCGCGCAGGTCGGCGATGCCATATTCGGTAATCACCAGATCGCGCAGGTGCCGTGGAATGGTCTGGTGCGCGTAGTTCCAGATGAGGTTTGAAGTGGTGTGGCCGTGGCGCGTGCGGCTGGCGCGCACGCACAGGATCGAGCGCGCGTCCGGCAACGCGTGCGCCATGGCGACGAAGTTGTATTGGCCGCCGACGCCGCTCACCACCTGCCCGCTCTCCAGCGCATCAGAGACCGCCGCTCCCAGCAGCGTGACCATCATGGTGGTGTTGATGCAGCGCGCGGCGCGCCGCTGCAGGATACGCAGCTCCTGGTCGGCGCCGTACAGCTGGTTGACGAAGGCCACGCCGCGCATGCCGAACTGCGCCCGCTCGCTCTCGGGCAGCTCGCGCAACGCCGCATAGAATCCCCGCGGACCCAGAAAGAACCCGGCATGCAGCACCTGGCCGTTGCGCAGCTCGCGGCCCAGGCACTCGGCCGCCAGGCGCGCGCGGCTGGCAGGATCGGCGAGATTGGCCGCAATCCACTCCCCGTCGGCGGCGCGCATGCGCCCGTCGGCAAACTCCACGTCCTCGCGGAACACGCCGTGGAATTTGAGGTCGGCGAACTCCACGCTGCTCAGCACCGGGCCCGCGCCCGCAGCGGCCAGCAGGTCGAGAATACGTTCATCGAAGCGCTCGCTCGTCTGTCCGGAGCTCAGCAGCCTCTCGATGGGCAGCGAGTCGTAGACGCGGCGGCACAGGATCCCGGCGCGATACAACTCGAGCAGCTGATCGACGAACATCTCGGTGGCGGCGAACAGCCCGGTGGAGAATGGCGCGTCACCGCCTACGGCGCGGATCAGTGGCTCGACAGTGGCCGTGCCGAGCGCCTGCAGAGCGCTGCGCCAGGCCGCGTTCTGCTGATGCCGCAACAGCAGCGCATATACCACCGAGTCACCCAGCTCGCCGATGCCGATCTGCAGCGTGCCCGCATCGCGCACCAGGGCGCTGGCGTACATGCCGATGGCGTGGTCGACCGTGGCGAGCGGCGGATTGGGCGGACAGAACAGGTCGTAGTCGTAGCGCGGATCGTCCACCAGGAAGTCGAGGCGCCCGGGGTCAAGCAGCGCGTGACCGGTCATGAACGGCATCTGTGCGTGCGTCTGCGCCACCATGACGATGTCGCGGCCGGTGGCGCACGCGCCCTCGATGAGCGGCAGCAGATCCGGGGTCACATCGGAATTGGAGCCGAAGCTCAGCTGCAGCTCGCCGTTCACCATGCGCCGCGCCACCAGATGGGCGATGACGTTGACGCCGCGCGCCAGACAATCGCGCGCCACGTGGGTGTAATTGGCGCTCAGGTAATGGCGTTGCGCGTGACGCGAGTTGAGAAACGCGCCCGGCGTCAGGAAGAACTCGATGATGCGGACGTTGGCCGGAACAGTGCCGGTCTGCATGGCGCGCGCGTATTCCGGCTCCACATAAGTGCCGAACACCCGTGCGGCGAGCGGCGCCAGCAGCCGTGCCTCCAGCGCCGAGCGGGCCACGGGCTTCAGGAGCGACAGCGCCGTGAGGATGGTGAGATCGATGGTCGGATCGCGCAGCGCGCGGCGGTAGAATTCGTTGACCAGCGGATTGGGCTTGCCGATCCCGAGCGGCAGCGCCAGCACGATGCGCGATCCCACGCGGCGCAGCACCGCGTCGACGCAGTTTCCGACGTCAGCGAAAACTTCTGGCATTCAGGTGTGGCATGCTCACTGAAGCACGCGGCGCGCGTCAACCAACGGAGCTGAAAATCATGGAGGCGGAATGGCAGTGAACAAACCGGCCCTGGACCCCGCGGGTGTCGAGGTGATCTCCCGCAGCGGTTACCCGGAGCCCTACCGCTCGCGCGTCATGCCGCGCCACAAGCGGCGGCTCGGGGATGCGCTCGGGCTCACCCGCATCGGCATCAACCTGACGATGCTGCCGCCCGGCAAGGAATCCTCCATGCGGCACTGGCATACTCACGAGGACGAATTCGTGTACGTGCTCGAGGGTGAGGTGGTGCTGCGCACCGACGCGGGTGAGCAGCTGCTGCGCGCCGGCATGTGCGCCGGTTTTCCCGCGGGCGTCACCGACGCCCACCAGCTCGTCAATCGCGGCGACCGACCGGCGCTGTACCTGGAAGTGAGCAACCGCGACCCCGCGGACGGCGCCAGTTACGCGGATCCGGACGTGGACCTCATGTGGAACCCGCCGCACGCCCCGGGCAGGTTCACCCGCCGCGACGGCACGCCCTGCTAAATCAGCGTGCCGCGCTGGTCAGGCGCAGCGCGAACGCCACGCCGACCTCGTTCCCCACCTGGTCGGTGGCTCTCCAGTCGCCCTGGCCGACGCCGAAGTCGAGCCGCCGGATGCTCGTCTTGCCGCTCATGTAGCCGACCGCGACGCCGTGCTCGTCGGCGGTGCGAAACGTGAACGGCACGCGTGCATCGCGCGTCACGCCGCGGATGGTGAGCTTGCCGAGCGCCTCAAAGCCGCTGGCAGTCCGGACGAACTGGCTGGCGGAGAAGTGCGCCTGGGGGAATTTCGCCACCGCGAACAGGTCCGCGCTGCGCAGGGTGTCGTCGCGCTCCTTGTCGCCGGTGTCGAGGGAGCCGATTTCGACCACGACCTCGAGCCGGCTGCCCGCGAGGTTGTCGGGCGCGAAGTCGAAGCTCACCGGGAAGCGGGTGAACTTGCCTTTGTTCTGTGCGCCCGCCTGCATGAAGGTGAATTCCAGCGCGCTCTTGGCCTGATCGAGCACGTAGTGGACCGGGGAGGCGGCCTCGGCCGCTGCCCCCGTCGCCCTGGCAGCCAGGCACACTGCGGCGGCCGTGGCGAGCAGCCACGGCGCGGGCAGCGCCGGCGTGCCTTGGGTCATCGCTCGCTTGCTCATCGCTCGGTTCCTCAGGTGAACGGCAGCATGCGCCGCAGCACGTCGTCCTTGAACAGGAAGTGATGCGCCAGCGCGGCCGCCGCGTGCAGCGTGACCAACGCTCCCAGTACCAGTGCCAGCGTTCCGTGAGTGGTCAGCAGCGCCTCGTACAGGGCCCGGTTTTTCGGCACCAGGTCGGGCAGCTGAAAGAACCCGAACCAGCTTACCGGAAACCCACGTGCCGAGGACATCATCCACCCCGACAGCGGCATGGCGAACAGCAGCAGGTACATCAGTGCGTGCGTCCAGCGCGCCAGCACGCGCTGGTACGGCTTGAGCGTCTCTGGCAGCGCCGGCGTCGGGTTCAGCCAGCGCCAGGCGAGCCTGAGGATCGCCAGAGCCAGTATGGTGATGCCGACGGATTTGTGGCGTGCGAGCATGCCGAGCTTCTTCAGCGGCGGCAGATCTTCGGCGAGCGCGGCGAGGGTGAACTGCACGATGATCAACACGACGATGGTCCAGTGCAGCAGCTGGGCGACTGCACCCCAGCGGTGCGCGGTATTTCGTATGACCATGACACCCAAGCTTATGCGCGTGAGTGCGAGTTGCAAACTCCGGCTGCCCGGCGCGGTGCTGCTCGCGCTGGTGCTCAGCGGTTGCCCGCTGCGACCGCAGGTTCCCACGGCGCCGAGGGAGGCGGCGGCCGAGACTCCCGCGCCTCACGAGGGGGTTCCCTACGACATCGTGGCGGATGAATCGCTGCTCACCATCCGCGTGTATCGCGGCGGTACGCTCGCGAGCGCCGGCCACAACCACCTGATCGCCCTGCACGGCCTGACCGGTACGGTCTACGTACCCGCCGATGTCATGCGCACCAGCTTCGAGGCTCATATCCCGGTGGCGGCATTCACGGTCGATGAGGCGGCGCTGCGCGCGCAGGAGCATAGCCCCGATTTCCCGCCGGACGTGCCGGACGCCGCCCGCGAGGGGACGCGGCGCAACATGCTCGGGGAGGCGCTGCTCGACAGTGAGCACAGCCCGCAGATCGTATTGCGGGCCGTGCGGCTCGAGTCTGCCGGGCAGCCGGCGCCGGGCACCGGCAGCGAGGCCGGTGGTGAGGCGCGGGCGGTGCTGGCGCGGGTGCAGAGCACGGTGCGCGGGGAGGTGCGCACCATCAGCGTGCCGGTGCGCTATCAGTTTGCCGCCGGCGCGCTCATCGCGTCCGGCGAGGCTCCGCTGCGGCAGAGCGAGCTCGGGCTCACGCCCTTCAGCGCCCTGCTTGGCGCACTGCAGGTGCAGGACGAGATGCGCGTCAGGTTCCGCATCGTGGCGCGCGCCCCCGGCTCGCNTTCCGGNGCGCCGCACTGAGGGCNGTGCGCGTTACCTGCGGCCCAGCTCCGCCAGCAGCTCGTCCGCCTTGTANACCTTGCGCAGCGTCTCGAACATGATGGCCGGATCCACCGCGACCGCGCGGTTCAACTCCGGGTCGTACCAGTAGTAACCCGCGATCGAGTGGATGTTGCCGTCGAATATCAGTCCCACCAGCCGGCCGCCGGTATCGATCAGCGGGCTGCCGGAGTTGCCGCCCACGATGTCGTTGTTGGTGGAGAGATCGAAGCGGGTCTGCGGATCGAGCGCGGCCTGCACCTTGAGCCAGCTGTCGGGAATCCTGAACGGTTCCTGGCCGGTGGCGCGCTCGAACAGGCGCGAGAGGTGCGTGAACGGCTCGACTTCGTGGCCGTCCTCCTTCCAGCCCTGTACCGTGCCGACGTTCAGGCGCAGGGTGAAAGTGGCGTCTGGTGGCATGCTCGTGCCATACACGTGAAAGCGGGCGCGGGCGATTTTTTCGGCGGCGGCGTCGACCGCAGCTTCCACCTCGTCTTCATAGCTCTTGCGCACCGTACGGGCCGGCGCATCCACGCTGCGCGCGAATTCGATCATCGGGTCGTGCACGGCCTCCAGCGCCGCCGCGCCACCCTCCCACAGGCGCTGGCGCAGCTTCGGATCGGCGAGCTGCGAGCCGTCCACCAGCCGTGCCGCCAGCGTGTCGGGTGAATCCTTCCCCAGCAGCGCTCGCACGGTCGGCTCGTCCGGCCCCAGCCACTCGCGCATGCGCTCCAGCGCAAAGGACAGCGTGAGCTTGTCGAGCGCCGGATACACGGGTACCGGGGCGGTGAGGCGCTGCGCGACCCGCGGCAGCGCCGCGTCGCGGAATTCACGCAGGCGATCGGTGTTGGGTTTGGGGCGTTCGGCGGCACCGCGCACCAGGGTGCGCGCGTAGGTGAACAAGCGGCTGTTGAACCCGGCGCCCTGCTCGAGGAACGTATAGGACAGGTAGAGCTCGCGGTCGCGCAGCTGTGCTGTGGCGATGTCCGACCAGGGATCGCCGGTCGCGGCGGCAAGCTGCGGGTCGGCGGCGACCTTGGCCCGCAGCGCCGCTTCCTCGTCGCGCTTGGCTTTCAGCAGCCGGTCATCGAGCAGCGCGTCGAGCTGCCTGCGGCGCACCTTGATGGAGTTTTCCAGGCCGAAGAGCGGATCTTCCACGATGCGGTCGGCCTCAAGGCCCGTCTTGCCGTACTCGATGAAACGCCCGCGCAACTCCGAAGCGCGCAGCAGCCAGCGCGGCAGTTCCACGTTGCGCAGGGTCTCGAGCTGCGCGACGGTCAACAGCCGGCCGGTGGAGCCGGGATGCCCCGATACGAACACCAGCTCGCCCGCCCGCGGTCCCTCCGGCCGTATGCGCAGGAAGTCCGGCGTCGAGGCGGGCTTGCCGTTCGGGCCGTAGGCGCGCAGCACCGACATGTCCAGGCACCAGCGCGGGAACTGAAAGTTGTCCGGGTCACCGCCGAATGCGGCAATACCGCGCTCGGGAGCGAATACCAGGCGCACGTCGTCGTAGCGGTGGTACTGGTAGAGCCAGTACTGCCCGCCCTCGTAGAGGTCGACGGATTCGCACTTCAGCGGCCCGGATTTCGCGCGCCGGCTGTCCTGCTCGCAGGCCTGCTCGAGTTGCGTCAGGGTTTTCTTGCGCGTGTCGTTGGCCGCGCGGTCATCGAGTCCGCGGATCGCCGCGGCGACCTTGGCGGTCACGTTCTCTACGCCCATCAGTACATCGGCGATCTGCGTTCCGCACTTGAGTTCCTGTTCCCGGGAGCGGGCCAGGAAGCCGCTGCGCACCAGGTTCTGCTCGCTGCTCGAGTGATCGTCGAGGCAGGCCTCGGCGCAGTGGTGATTGGTGAGGATCAGTCCGTCGGGCGACACGAAGGATGCCGTGCAGTTCGACAAGCGGATGGTGGCGGCGCGCACCCGATCCAGCCAGGCGGAGCCGATGTCGGCGCCGTGCTGGCGCTTCACCAGATCCTGCGGAAAGTCGTGGAAGGTCCACATGCCGGCGTCGCTGAACGCCGGCGGTGACACCAGCAGCACGAGGACGGCGAGCAGACAGCTGCGGCGCATGGCGATCCTTCAGCTCTCTGACTCGAGCAGCATGAGCGGTGTGCCGTCCGGGCTCTCCAGCAGGGCGTTGGCGGGGCTCGCGGCGCCGTCCGGCTCGATGGCGGATATGGCCACGCCCAGCTCGCGCAGCCGCGCAATGCGTGCGCGCATATCAGGGTCGCGGAACACGAGCATCGGACGCTCGCACACCCGGGGGGAGTGAAACGAGACGTCCAGGTAATCGCTGGTGAGCGGCAGGTGCGGATAGGGCGCCGTCACCTCGCCGGCGGCGACGAAGCCCAGAGGCTCCCAGAAGCCCTGCGCGGCGGCAAAGTCCGTGACCGGCAGACTCACTTCGGCGAAGGCGCCGCACAGCGAGACGTCCCTCACCCCGCGCGCGACCGGCGAGTGGGTGCGCACTTCCAGGACCGCGACCGCGTGACCAAACGGGTCCGACAAACCGATCTCGTTGAATACCTCCTCGCCGGTGTGGCACAGGGTCAATTCGATGCCGGCCGCGGCAAACTCCGGGACGCACTCGGCAATGCCGGGACGCACGAAAGTGAGAACCGGCGAGGCGCCGCGCCGTTGATGCAGCCCTATGAACAGCCGGCCGTCGGTCAGTACTCCGTACGGATGCGTGAGGGTATCGTTGGTCGGGGTCTGGATGAAGCCCAAGCTTTCGTAGAACTCGAGCGCGGCGCGCGCATCATCGACCGCGATGCTGATCTCGTGAAAGGTCCCCAGCAGGGGCAGTGGCGTGCCGGACCTCACGCGGAGGCACCGCGCGCGGTGTTGGGAAGCCGGCCATGTCCGGCGTGCGTCCAGCCCTGACAGTGCTGCTCGATCAGGTCCGCGAGGCACTGCGCATGGCTGGCACGGGCGTTGAGGGCCGGCACATACTGGTAACGCTCACCACCGGCGCGCGTGAAGGCGTCGCGATTTTCGATATCGATCTCCTCGAGCGTCTCCAGGCAGTCCACGGCAAAGCCGGGACACACCACGGTAACTTCGCGCACACCGCGGGCGGGCATCCCGGTGAGCACCGTGCGGGTGTAGGGCTTCAGCCAGTCGGTGGGACCAAAGCGCGACTGGAAGCTCACGCTCCACTCCCCGTCGCGCAACAGCAGTTCGTCCGCGAGCAGGCGCGCCGTTGTCTGGCAGCGGCAGAAGTACGGGTCGCCCTGGTGGAAGTAGCGTTCCGGAATGCCATGAAACGAAATCAGCAGATGAGCCGTGCGGCCGTGAGCCTGCCAGTGCTCGGTGACGCTGGCGCGCAGCGCATCGATGTAGCCCGGATGCTCGTGATAGTCCGCGATGAAGCGCAGCTCGGGAAGTGCGCGCCAGCGGCGCAACTCGGCACTGACCTGGTCGTAGACGGCGCCGGTGGTGGCACCGCAATACTGCGGGAACAGCGGCAGCACCAGGATGCGTTGTGCACCGGACTCGCGCAATCGACCGAGCGCGCCGCGCACGTCGGGAGCGCTGTAGAGCATGCCAACCTCCACCGACAGCGGCGCCAGCATGCGTTGCGCGAGGGAGCTGGCGAGCTCGGCGCGCAAGCGCTCCGACAGATCGCGCAGCGGCGAGCCGCCGGCAGTCCAGATGAGGCGGTACTTGCGCGCGATGCGCCGCGGNCGCCAGGGCAGAATGATCCCGTAGAGCAGCGGCAGCCACAGAACGCGCGGCAGCTCCACCACGCGCGGGTCGGCGAGGAAGCGCGCCAGGAACGCGCGCACGGCGCCGGCTTCCGCGGCCTGCGGCGTGCCGGAGTTGACCAGCAGGATGCCGATACGTTCGGGGTTCGCGTAGCGCATGGCTCTATGCCGACATCCTCAGCCAATGCCCACACACAGGTATTTCAGCTCGGTGTAGTCGAGGATCCCGTACTTCGAGCCCTCGCGGCCCGTGCCCGACTCCTTGACCCCGCCGAACGGGGCAACCTCGGTGGAAATGATGCCGGTATTCAGCCCCACGATACCGTACTCCAGGGCCTCCGCCACGCGCCACGAGCGCGCCAGGTCGCGCGTGTAGAAGTAGGCCGCCAGTCCGAACTCGGTGTCGTTCGCCATGCGGATGGCGTCGCTCTCGGTTTCGAAACGGAACAGGGGCGCGACCG
>JGI12053J15887_10000744_pt1 | contig 13956 bp, 15 predicted proteins | sample MedBloCAOM1_O3_FD_15887 | JGI IMG/M metagenome (IMG submission 15887)
GCGCTGATCGAGCCGCGCAGGCGGGCCTTCGACTTGCTGACCTACTATTGCAACCAGTGCGATTCCGAAGAGAGCTTCCTGACGGCCCGATAACGCTGGCGACCCATCCCGGGGAACCGAGGCGTGCGTGACCCCGGAACGATCTGCGACTGAAACGTTTGATGCCTTCTTTGATGCCGACCTGCCCAAAGCACGCCTCGGGTGGACCATTCTCAATATCGATAGGGCTCGATATCCAGTAGCGGGAAGGCGCTGAATACGCTCGGCGGATTGGCCGGCATCGCCGCATGCAGATAGGACCTGTCGAGCTCGGCAAAACTGGTGACGCCAAGCAGCCCGAGGCACCGCATCACCTCGTCCTCAAGCAACTCCAGCATCCGGACGATCCCATCCTCGCCTGCCGCGGCCAGCGCCCAGCACTGCAGGCGGCCGATGCCGACGAGATCGGCGCCTGACGCAATCGCTTTCACGATATCGGTACCGCGGCAGAACGACCCGTCGACCATGATCTTTGCGCGCCCGGCAACTGCATTGACGATTTCGGGCAGGACATGCATCGCGCCGCGGCCGTGGTCGAGCTGGCGTCCGCCGTGGTTCGACACATAGATCCAGTCGACGCCGTGATCGAGCGCAATCGCCGCATCTTCGGCGGTGGCGATGCCTTTGATGACCAGCGGTATCTTGAACTTATCCTTGATCAGCTTGACCGTGCGCCACTGCAGCCCCTTCTGGAAGTCGCCGCCGGTGGCCCTGATGCGGCTTTCGCGGACATAACGCTTGGCGATGTCGCGTTCGCGCCGGCTGTAGTGCGCGGTATCGACGGTCAGACAAAACGCAGAATATCCGTTGGCGACGGTGCGGCTGACGACGTCTTCAACGAATGCGTCGTCGCCGCGAACGTAAAGCTGATAGAAGCGCAACGCATCCGGCGCAGCCTGCGCCGTCTTCTCAAGGCCTGGCTCCGAGACCGAGCTCAGCATGTGTGCTGCGCCGAACCTGCCGGCGCCGCGCGCCACCGCCGCACCGGAGCCCGGATCGAAAATCTCGAGCGCGCCGACTGGCGCGATCACCACCGGCAGGCGTAACTTGCGGCCGAAGGCCTGAACCGAGGCATCGACACGGGCAACGTTGCGCAGCACACGCGGACGGAATGCGATCTCGTCGAGCGCCATGCGGTTGCGGCGCATGGTGGTCTCGGTTTCGGATGCGCCGACGATGTAATCCCACGCATTCTGGTTGAGCCTGGCGCGCGCCTTGCGGACGAATTCGTGCAGGTTCTGGAATTCTTCGCCGCTGGCGCCGAGCTCGACATTCCTTACGGGTCGGATCGGGGTCCCGTCATTCATGGTGCTTCGCTCCCCTATTTGGGGCGCACCTTAGCCGTCGCGGCCGAACTGGGAAAGCTCCCCGCAAGCAGGGATTTGGTTTATGCCGGCAGCAGTACCGGAGACATCCGGCGCGGTTTCCGATTTTGGATCGGGTTCGCGCGACAAATGCTCACGGCCTCTGAAATTTCGATTTCACAGGCCGTGAACCGAGAGAATCGCAATTCTCGATCTGCACCGCGGAGATACGGCGCTACTGTTTCCCGACGGATTTCACGCGGTTCTTTGAACCTGGCTTCGGCTGATAGGCAAAGGCGTTGCTGGGGTCGCCGCTGCCACCGGCGGGGAATGGATTAACGTCGCAAGTGCCGCCGCGCCCGGAAGACATCGTCTGGCATTGCTCCAGACTGGTGTAACCGCAACCTCTTGTTCCGGCGGTCACTTCGGTGCGGCAATAATCGGTTGCCGCCGCGGGCGTGGCCGTCGCGAAAAACGCCGCTGCGCCGAGTACCGCGGCCGGCGCTGCGCTCAGCTTCAAAATCTGCTTCATCGTCGCTCTCTTTGTCTCTGTGTGTTGGCTTTAGTAGGCTGGTCTCAGCCTCGCCGCCGACATGGGATGGACGGAGGTGTTTCGCCATCGACGTAAAGAGAACGTGAGAAACTCTCTCGTGGAGCAAACATTTCGAATGGGTGGCGTGTCGCGACAGCGTCATAGTACGTTCATCATTCAATCTAATACACGACGGTCACACGTCCTCAAGCCCAGTCCTATTCCGGATTTCCTTCGAAAATCGGCGGCCTTGGCCGGATGTCGAGTGTCGATCTGCCGGCTACGTCCGAGCGCAATCGGCGCGAATGACCGCATTTCGCTCAACCCTGCTATGCAAGCTGCTAGGCCGGATCGCCCGGATAGTCCGCATCGCCGCCATCCGCGGCGAGCCGCTCGACGAACTCAATAACCGCGTCGCGGTGGCCCGGTTCAAGTCTGATGAAAGCCTTCAATAGTCGCAGGCTTTCAATGGTGTCGCTCGATGGCATCCCGAGTTTGTTCTGCAGTTCTGCGACGGGTGTGCGGTTTTTCATCTTGCAGTCCAACGAAGGAAGGAGCGATACGTCGAGCTGAACACAAGAGCAGGAGGTCGAAGATCTTGACTCGGCGGCGTCGTATTCCAACGGCAGCTCAAGACCGACCAGATGATCCGATGAGGTTGAAAGTATGGCAAAGAACAACTGGCGCGGCAAGACAAACCGGGGTCTCGCGCGGCCGGTCAAGATAAGTATTACCGCTTAATCGCCGTTATGTCGGCAACTGTGCACAGGAGATTTCAGGCAGCCTGCTTATTCGTCAGTACCTGCCGCGGGTAGAACTGATTTTCCAAAGGCCCCCGCCTGCCCCAGTTCGGCAATCCGCCGGTCGTCGTAACCAAGCGTCTTGCGCAGAACTTCCTTGGTGTGCTGCCCGAGCAACGGCGCCGCCACGGGATCGACGGTCGGCGTCAGGCTCATGTGGAGCGGCGTCTCGATATTCGGAACCGAGCCCGCGGTCGGATGCGGGATCCGGCTGAGGCGATCGCGATCGCGCACTTCCGGCGCGTTGAATCCTTCTTCGACGGTACGAAGATAACCAACGGGAATGTTGGCCTTCTTCATCTTCGCCATCCAGTTTTCCAGCCGGTCGCTCGCGAAGATTCCGGCAATGATGGCGCGCAGCTTTTCCTTGTTGGCCGTACGTGCCTTGCGATGGGCGAAGTCGGGATCGGTGACCAGGTCGGGCCGATCGAGCACTTCGGTGACGAGGCGGCGGTATAACCGGTCGTTGGCGCAGGCCATGTAGAGCGGCCCGTCGGAAGCCCGATACACACCGACGGTCGGCGAGCCATTCGGCGAATTGCCGAAACGGCCGGGATTATTACCGCTGATGAGATAGGCCATGCCGTAGAAACCGGTCATCGCCACCGCGATATCGATCAGCGCGACTTCGACATGCTGGCCGCGGCCGAGACGGTCACGGGCCAGCAGCGCCAACAGGATGGCGTTGCAGGCCGACATGCCGGTCGCCATGTCGACGATCGGCGGGCCTGTGCGCACCGGCTCTCCATCCGGAAAGCCGTTCAGCGACATGAAGCCGCTTTCGGCCTGGGTGATCGGGTCGAAGCCGGGGCGCAGGGCAAGCGGCCCCTTGCGGCCATAGGCCGAGATCGAGCAGTAGACCAGGCGCGGATTGGTCGGCGCGACCGAGGCATAGTCGAGACCGAATTTCTTCATCACCCCGCCGGAAAAATTCTCCACCACCACATCCGCCTTGGCGATCAATGCGCGCGTAACCTCGAGCGCCGCGGGACTTGTGAAGTCGAGCGCGATGCCGCGCTTGTTGCGGTTGAGGCTGAGGAACGCCGCGCTTTCACCGCCGATCTCGGCGTGTTCGTAAGCCCGCGTGTCGTCGCCGCCATCGGGATTTTCGATCTTGATCACCTCGGCGCCGAAATCGGCGAGCGTCTGCGTGCAGGCCGGACCGGCGACAACCCTCGTGAAGTCGATCACCAGCAGGCCGTCGAGCGCTGTCGGTTCGCCCTTCGCGCGCGGCGTACGCTCCGATAGCTGCGGTCCGGCGGTCATCTCTAGCGCTTCCTCTTTGTCTTACCCGGCGACATCCGTTGTGGTCGCTTTATGGCCTTTTACCGAAGCCCCGTCATAACACCAAACCCGGAATTTGCAGGGCCGGACCTGTCGGCGACATAGCTGCCGCCATTGCACTTCGCCATGCCCCTACGTCCGTGCCGCACCCGAGTCACAAAGCAGCGCCGCATGCGGCCAATGGACCGCTGTTACTCCGGCAACCAATAAACTTAGGCGGCTTCCCAAGCCGACCGACAGAACCCCCGAGAACCTCGTTCATGCCGTTGGGGATCACGCGTCGGTGAGGTCGGCTTGATAATATGATGAACATACTACCATTGGCTTCTCGCGCGGCAGATTTCCGCCACGCAACGAGCGAAAGTTGAAATCGCTTTGCTATTTTTCTCTGCCGATGGCGCGGGCTTTCCCGGCATCCCATCTCGCTGTGCACGGGGCTGAGACAAATTGAGGGAGAAGAAGATGAAACAGCTTTTGAATCTAGCCGCTGCGCCGGCCGCCGGGTTGTTGGCGCTTGCCTTGACCAGCATCACCACGCCTGCGGCCGCAGCCAAGTACGAGTATTGCCGCACCGACGTCTCGTCCGCGATGCGAAGCTGCAGCTTTACCTCGATGGAGGAATGTCAGGCGATGTCATCCGGCCGCGGCGGCACTTGCGCACGCGATCCTTTCCTGCCGGCGGCTAGCGATGCCTATGCTTACCAGCCGAAAGGCGGACTGCATCGCGCGCGGAAGCCACTCCAGTAATGCGGCGTTACCGTCCTGGACCATGCGCCTGAATCCATCAGCGCGCGGCGCAAGTCACTGGCTTGAAGCCGCGACTGATCGGGAAGTCACTGCTGCTTTTCCCAGAACGACAACAGGCCCTGTGACGCCGATCCGCCGATCACGCAAGGGATTCCGACGGCGACCGCTCCCATCGCCGCTGCCGAGACGCAGCCGAGCGCCACAGCACCGACGCCGACCTGGCCCCAGAAGCTGAGATCGCGCCGGCTGTCGGAGCCTTTGACCTTGAGCTCGTCCACTGCAGCGAGCGCATCCTTGCGCAGCGCTCCGATCTGCACGGTGTCGGCTGCCTCGACCACCTCAGTGAGCGGCGCCTTGACTGCCATCGGCTGACGCGCAAGCTCGCTGCGCAGATATTCGCGCAAATTCGCATCGCGAATAGCGTAGCTAGCCAGCGTATAGCGCGCCATGCTGCCTACCGTCAGCTTGTCGAGGGTGTCGCGGCTCTTGCTCCACGGCAGCATCTGCACGATGCGCTGGATCGGAACATGTGATCCGGTCGCAAAATAGTATCCCCAAAGCGTGTCGAGCAGATCCTGATTGCCGGCAAAGGTCAGCTTGGTGTTCACCTTCCGATCGTCCTTGGCGAAGGGATTGCGCGTGAATGTGCCGCGCAGCTTGTCCATCATGCCGGGCCTGGTTTCCTCTAGCGGAATCTCGTTCAAGGTGGACAACCTGCCCGCCAGGTAGCTATCGATCATCACCTTGCGCGCGGGCATGCGCAGCGCGAGTCTGCGCAGGATGTTTCGCCAGTCGGGCACCCCCGAATAGGCCACCGCACGCACGATTACCCACTCGTCTTCCGGCGGAATGGGAAAGAGGCTGTTGACGAGTTGCTCGGCCTTGGCGGGATTCGATCCGATCGCACCGGCGACAAAGCCGAGATAAATGCCGGCATTCTCCGGCTCCTTGAAGGTCTGCGAGTGGAAGAGCACGCGTACCGCGGCGGGAACGTGGGCGTAGTCCGGCTTGGCTCGATAGTTGTATATCCATTGCTGAACAACACCGAGCGAGGCGCGCGGATCAATCTCCGGCGTCTTCTCCGCGTGCGCTGGCTGGACCAGCATCAGCGAGGCGGCAACGAGAGCGGCGTAACGCATGTGATACTCCTGGCGCGCGCTGGCGCAGCCGATGCTCGCAACGCCAACGCGGTCTCTGTACAGGCATCGAGCATGAGCGGGCCATTGCGACAATTCTGAGAAAGCGTGCGTTAAGCATGACGTTCAAATTGTGGCAGCCGGCGCCTGGCCGGCCCGCAACTGACCTCATGGCAGACATTTTTTCGCCCAGCGCAGGCAATTCGATCGCAGCCGGTCAGGTGGGAGTCCGTCACGGGCGTGAAGAGTAACCGCATCGCGCAAGTTCTGCGATCGCATCGGCTGCGAGCCGCGGCGGGACTGCTGCTGGGCGCGCTGCTCGGGCCGACGTCCGTCCCTGCCGTCGCGGCCGAGCCCCCTTCGTCATCGGGCGAAGTGATCGCCGTCGAGGGCAATCGCCGGGTCGACGCCGAGACTGTGCGTTCCTATTTTCACCCCGGCAGCGACGGTCGCTTCGACGAAGCTGCGCGCGACGCGGCGTTGAAGTCACTGATCGAAACGGGCTTGTTCGACAAGGTTTCCATCGACCGTACAGCGCGAGGGCTGGTCGTGCACGTGACGGAAGCGCCGGTGCTCAATCGCGTTGCTTTCGAAGGCAACAAGAAAGTCAAGGATGCCGATCTTGCCGCGGCCGTTGAATCCAAGCCGCGCGGCACGCTGCGGCGCGCTGTCATACAGGCCGACGTCAACCGCATCGTCGAGGCCTACCGGCATGTCGGACGCGACGAGGTCAGCGTGGTGCCGGAGATTATCGATCATGGCAACGATCGCGCCGATCTCGTCTATGTGATCACGGAGGGCGCCAAGACGCCGGTCCGCCGGATCAATTTTACCGGCAACCAGGCGTTCGGTGCGCGGCAGCTCAATGCGGTGATCAAGACCTCGGCGACGTCAATACTGAGTTTTCTGACCGGCGGCGACGTCTATGATCCCGATCGTATCGCGCAGGATCGGGAGCAAATTCGGCTCTACTATCGCAGCAAGGGCTACGCCGACGCCAGCGTACGTTCGGCCAACGCGGAGTACGATCCCGCGATCAAGGGGTTTGCGGTAACCTTCGCAATCGATGAAGGCCCGCTCTACCATTTCGGCCATGTCGGCATCGCCTCTAATATTCCGGGCGTGGATTCTGAAAAGCTCGCTCGCATGGTTCTCGCCCGCAACGGCGCGATGTTCGACGGCAACGCGCTCGACAAGAGCACCGAAGTCCTTGCAATAGAGATGTCGAAGCTCGGCTACCCCTTCGCCCACGCAACGCCCCGTATCGGCAGGAATGAAGCGGCACGAAGCATCGACATCGATTTCGTGATCGATCAGGGAGCGCGGACCTACGTCGAGCGCATCGAGATTCACGGCAACAGCCGCACCCGCGATTATGTGATCCGGCGCGAGTTCGACATTGCCGAGGGCGATCCCTACAACAAGACCCTCATTGACCGGGCCGAACGGCGCCTCAGGAACCTGAACTATTTCAAAACCGTGAAGATCTCGAACCGGCCGGGTTCGTCGCCCGACCGCGTCGTGGTCGACGTCGAGGCGATCGACCAGCCGACCGGCGACTTCAACATCGCCGGTGGCTATTCAACGGTGGATGGCGCGCTCGTCGAACTCAAGATCGGCGAACGCAACCTTTATGGCACCGGCAAGAACGTCCAGGCATCCTTTACCTACGGCCAATATGCGCGCGGGGTCGATCTGTTGGCATCGGAGCCGTATTTTCTGGGGACCAGAATCTCCGCCGGCATCGAACTGTTCGGTCGTCAGAGTGATGTGACGAGCTATCAGTCTTACGGAAGCAATACCTACGGTGCGAAACTGTTGTTCGGGACGCCACTCACCGAAGAACTCGGCGTCCAGTGGCGATACGCCATCTACAACCAGGATATTACGCTTGCGCCGACGACGGCCGGCCTCCTGCCATCGTCGCTGGCGGTCCAGCAGGCCGCGGCCGCAGGACCCGCCTGGGTCTCGGCCACCGGAAGCACCGCGACCTACAGCACGCTGGACAATACAAAAAGTCCAACCAGTGGCGTCAGGTCGCAGCTCAGCCAGGATCTGGCCGGTCTCGGCGGCGATGTGAAATTCCTGCGGACCACCGAGGACGTCCGCTACTACCATTCGCTCAACAGCGATCTGGTCGGCATGGTTCGTGCGCAGGGCGGCTACGTCACCGGATGGGGCGGCCAGCAGGTGCCGCTGATGAACAGTTTCTTCGGCGGTCCGACCATGGTGCGCGGATTTGCGACCAACGGTTTTGGCCCGCGCGATCTGACGCCGGGCACCACCCTGGATAACGTCGGCGGCAGCATGTACTGGGCGACGACGGCGGAACTTCAGAGCGCGATTCCCGGAGTGCCCAACGAATACGGCCTGAAAGCCACGGCCTTCATCGACGCCGGCAGCGTGTTCCGCTACAACGGCGTGACTTCTGCCCAATCGATGCAAGTCACCAACTCCAATGTCATGCGCTCTTCGGTCGGGGCCGGCCTGACCTGGGCCTCGCCCTTCGGCGCACTGACGATCGACTATGCCGTGCCACTGACGAAGGCAGCCTACGACGTCACGCAGCCGTTCCGCTTCAGCGCGGGGCCGTTCTGACGGCCCGCACCGGCCGTCGAGAATCCATAGATCAGCGCCAGCCGGTCGAGGCATTCGCAAAAGCGCCGGGCGAAATAGTCCTTCCAGCGCTGGCTGCACAAGCCGCGCCGCTGTCCGATCTGCTCCATTGTCATGCCGAGTATCAAAACCTCATGCACCAGCGCCGAGCCGTCGGCGCCAAGATCGCGCTCCGCGCGGTTGAGCCGCAGCACCGCCTTGCGCTGGCCTTCCGTAATCGGCTCCCGCGCCTGGCCGCCGTCGACATATTCGCGCGTGGGGTCGACGGCACGAGGTCCGCGCTCGGCTCTTTCCCAGTCGTTCTGAAAGGCCCGGCCGCCTCGATATTGCGCCTCGTCGATCTGGTGATGAGAGTGCAGCCGCGCCAGCGGATCGTTGCGGATCGAGCGCAGCGTCACGATCTTGTCGCCGGGCTCCAGGCCCAGGGGATCATCGACCTCGACTGCCGCCACTTCCGCGTTTCGCGGCAGGTTCTGCGATCGCCGGTCGTGCACTTTCGCGGATTGATACTGCTTCTTGCGTTTGATTCGTACCACGAGCGATTACCTCCACCACCACTGTCTCAGGAAATCTTGCGCCGCATCGACCAGCCTGAGCGGCACCGTGCTGACGCTACGCACGGGCAGAGCGTCCTGATCGCACGTCAGGTGAAAATGCGGCGTGCAATAGCTTGAGCCCTCCCGGCGCGGATGCCCGCAGAAAGTGATGACCTCTGCCTCCTCGTCGCCGCCATAAGGATATCGGCAATCGTTGCGTTCGAGCTCGAGCAGCGAGAGGTGCCGCGGGTCGACCTCGACGCAACGAAGCGTGACTGGCTCGGCGCGCTCAAAATTTGGCATCGGCCGGCGAAATTCGAACGGCCTGGATTCCGGCGTCCGGCGCTCGATCATCCTGTCCAGCTGCGGCTGTTGCGCGCGCAGCTGCGCCTTCAGCCGGTCCGAATTCGCAATGCCCATCCGTTTGGCGCGTCCGATCGCGGCATTGCGGGAATAGCAGGTGCGGAATTTTGCGTTGATGGCGGCTGTAACCTCCGAATAGGACAGGCCCTTGGCAACGAGTTCCCGCAGTACTTCCGAATGTTCGGGCGCCCAGCTTGTTTGTTCCACTTTCTGATCCTTGTCGTCGTCGGCACCCTCCGATCAATTTCGGATATTCCGAAATAAAAGTCAAGCTTGTTTCTGATAATCAGAATTGCTATTGTTTCTGAAATTCGGAAATGATGGCACATGCTGGACATCAAGCTGATCGAGCGGGGGCTGGAGAAACCGGGCAAGACCAAAGGTGGCCTGGCGGCTGCCATGGGCGTCCGCCCTGGCGCGGTTTCGGAGATCCTGTCCGGGATCCGCCTGATCAAGGCGCAGGAAATCACCGCCATTGTCGACTACCTCGAACTCAATTCGGTGCCGATCATGGGGCGCGTCGGCGCCGGTGCATCGATCGAGCCCGAACATGAGCAGGTGCCGCCGGAAGGTCTGGGCGAGGTCGAACTGCCCTTCCCGATCGCCGAGGAAACCATCGCATTCGAAGTAGCCGGCGATTCCATGCTGCCGAAGTACGAGAACGGCGATGTTATTGTGGTCTATCGCGAGCAGCGCCACCCGCTGTCGAGCTTTTACGGGGAAGAGGCCGCGGTGCGCCTGAAATCCGGCGAGCGTTACCTGAAGACGATCGAGCGTGGAAAGTCGTCGACGCTGGTCAACCTGACGAGCTTCAACGCCAAGCCGATTAGCGGGGTAAGGCTTGAGTGGATCGGCGAGATCTGCGTCACGCTGCCGCGGGGCCAGATCGAGCGGCTGCGGGCCAAGGCGGCGGGACGGGCGCGCAGGGCGACCAGAGCGCGCGGGCAAGAGAAATGAATCAGGGTCGAGCGGAACTGATTCTCGCCGGCGCCGGCCCGCCATCCGGATACGTCGGCCCTAAAGTTCTGATTTTCCGAAGCTGTACTTGACTAATTTCCGATTTTCGGAAATAATGCCGCTTCGATTCCCGTTGCCGGAACACCATGCAGTATTTCGTCGTGATGATCGACTATGGCCGGCGCGGCCGCGAAGCCGTTGTCGATCCCGAGATCACCCGGCGTGAAATCGTCTCTCGCGTGGTTTCAGGCGAATANCGCAACATCAGCTTCATTCACGAAATCGCCGGTTCGGTGGTCGAGGACGTCACCGCCGACATTCTCGCCGAGGCGGCCCTTCCCGAGATCGAAGCAGACGATGCCGACCTGCAGGCCGGCCATTTCGATCACCTTCGCGACCTCCGCAAGCACGAACCGACGTGATCGGCGAAGTCGGTTCCCGCAGACCGCGTTCAAATGCACCCCCATCAATGCGATATTGCCCTGCAGCAGATTGCTGCATCGCGTGATTCGTTCATCGATCGATTCCAACGACACTTTGATGTGACTGCTGCATTACCGTTGTCATTGTGAAATCGAAATCCAGTCCAGTTTCGGTCGCACGATCTTCACGCGCAGTTCGTAANAGGCGACCACGAAACCAGCACGGGATCACGGCGCCATGGATACGGAATTCGATTACGACCTCACACCGGATCAATGGGAAACGTTGAAAGCGTTGCGCAAGCCGGAGGCGATGCCGCCCACGTCGAGCCGCCGTCATCTCGAAAGCCTTGTTGCGCTTGAGCTCGTGGCAATGTGCAGCGATTTCCCCGTCATCACAGACAGAGGACGCAAAGCGCTGATCCGAGGCTCCTCGCGGCTGTTGGATGTGGTGGCCTGACCAGGCAGCCCCGCGTAAGGCCGTGGATCAGCGCCGGTAAGGCCGGGCTGGTGTGCACGGTTCGGCTGGCTGGCCGCCTTTACGGCGCCGGCAAGATATGTCTCAACTCCCACGTCAAAAATCAAAAGACGAGCTCGCGGCCGCGCCACCCTGCCTGCGAGCCACGAGGGAGAAAAAATGGCCCGCCTGCCCTATCTCGAGGCCGACCAGGTCGCGCCCGAATATCGCGATATGCTCAAGCGCAACACCAATCTGCACAAGCTGTTGGTCAACTCGCCCGACATGGCACGGGCCTTCAACGGCGTCGGCGGCTATATCCGCTTCAAGAGCAAGCTCGATCCGCGGCTGCGCGAACTGGCTATCCTTCAGGTCGGCTGGCTGGAGAAGTCGGAGTACGAATTCACCCACCACGTCAAGATCGGCAAGGAGTTTGGCGTCACCGACGAGGACATCCAGGCCTTGATGGCGGAGACCGACGGCAAGCCGTCAAGGCTGGAACCGCTGGCCAAGACGATCCTGAAGGGCGCCCGCGAAATGGTGCGCGAGCTTGCAATGTCCGATGCCACCTTTGCCGAGATCAGGAAGCATCTCAGCGACGAGCACCTGACCGATCTCGTGCTCACGATCGCCTTCTATTGTGCCGTGGTTCGCGTCCTCGCCACCATGAAGATCGACAACGAGCCCTACTACAAAGAGGTACTGCAACAGTATCCGATTCCGGGAGTGAGCTGACATGCGCCTGAAAGACCGCGTCGCCATCGTCGTCGGCGCCGGGCAGAGCCCCGGCGAGGGTATCGGCAATGGTCGGGCCACCGCGCTCACCTTCGCGCGCGAAGGCGCAAAAGTGCTGTGCGTCGATCACAATGCGGCTTCCGCGCAGGAGACCGTCGACATGATCACCGCCAAGGGAGGCACCGCGGTAGCCTGCAAGGCTGACGTCACCAAAGATGCCGACATCAAGGCCATGGTCGCCGACGCGCACGGCCGCTGGGGCCGCATCGACATCCTGCATAACAATGTCGGCGTCAGCCTTGCGGGCGGCGATGCGGAACTGCTTGCGCTCACCGAGGAAGCTTTCGACCGCTGCGTGGCGATCAACCTCAAAAGCTGCATCCTGGCGGCCAAGCACGTGATCCCGATCATGCGGCAGCAGAAGAGCGGCGCCATCATCAACATCTCCTCGATGGCGGCGATCACGACCTATCCCTACGTCGCCTACAAGGCGACCAAGTCGGCCATGATCGCCTTCACCGAGCAGCTTGCCTATCAGAACGCGGAGTATGGCATCCGCGCCAATGTGATCCTGCCCGGCCTGATGAACACGCCGATGGCGGTCGACACCCGGGCCCGCGAATTCAAGAAGAGCCGCGCGGAGGTCGAGGCCGAGCGCGACAGCAAGGTGCCGTTGCGCCGAAAAATGGGCACCGGCTGGGACGTCGCGAATGCCGCGCTGTTCCTGGCTTCAGACGAGGCGAGCTTCATCACCGGGGTTACGCTGCCGGTGGACGGCGGCGCCAGCGTCCGGCGCGGGTAGCGGAATGATCCGAAAAAGCCAGCGCTGCATGTGAGCCGGCGATTTCTTGTAAATGACCTGCTCGTCATGCGGTCGGCTTTCGCATCAACGGCTGGCCGGCGCGTACCCGCGCCGATTCCTCCACATCATCGCAAAACTCGAAGTCACCGGGCGCGAGCAGGATGATAGTCGATCCATGCTCGAACCAGCCGAGCTCGTCTCCCTTGTTCACCCTGGCGTCGCAAGAAAATACACGCGGCCCCGTGGTTTGCGCATTGAGGACGACATCAAGGAAATGCAGGCGGATGCTGGCCACGAGAATTGCCGCGACCGGCACCAAGGTCAGCGCTTCACCGGTTCGCAGGCGGGTTCGAATGACCGCCCGCTCGTTCTTGCAGAACAGCCGCTCAACGCGTTTCAGCGCGATCGGATTGACGTTCCAGGTGTCGCCATGGATGAAGGTCACCCGTTCGATCCGGCAGTCATGCGGCGCGTGGAAGCGGTGATACATGCTCGAGGTCAGCCGCAGCGTAATAAAGCTTCCGTTGCGATGCTGCTCCACCAAGGCTGGATCGCCCAGCAGGTCGAGCAGCGAATAAGGCGCGCCCTTGATCTGAAACAGCTCGGTTTCGGCGATCGATCCGAATGCGCCGATGATGCCATCGCTTGGGCTGACCACCATCGAGGGGTGAGGGTCGGCCGCGCGCAGACCGGGTCGTAGCTCGCGCGTAAAACAGTCGTGCAGGCTCTTGAATTCGGTCTTTTTCGCTTCCGACAAATCCAGGTCGGAAAACAGCCGCCAGCAGGCGATCGAGAGGTCGCGCACCAGCGGATTTTCGATCTTGCTGAACCAGCCCATGAATCGGGTGACGGCGGCCCGCGGAATGCGGTTGGTCAGCAGGAAATTGAGGTCTTCCTGCTGGGTCAGGCTGGATATGAGGCCTTTGATTGTCATGAATCTGTCAGGAGGACTGATTAGCGCTGTTTGGTATGGATTCGCCCATTCTGATTCTCTCCCTCTCCACCGCCGCAACGGCTGCCGCCGCGGCCTTCCCGAAATTGCAGGCGCGGCTGGCGCTTTCGCGCGCCAAACACCGCTCGCTGGCCGGGCACTCGAAGATGTCGCGCGCGGCGGCCCGGCTGATCCCGTTCTACGAATTCGATATCGACGATTTCTTCCGCTCCGACGGAGCGCCAGCGGCGATCGCCGCCCAGCGTCAGGACGGCTTCTTCCGGCTCGCCCGCCT
>JGI12053J15887_10000745_pt1 | contig 13954 bp, 20 predicted proteins | sample MedBloCAOM1_O3_FD_15887 | JGI IMG/M metagenome (IMG submission 15887)
CCGCCAGTGGGCAGAGATCGAGCGCTTCAAGGTCGGCCTTAAAGCGGAGCTTCATGCCGTGGGTACCGGCGCGGCCGACCCCGAGCGAAGCCGAGGGGCCTCCTCATGAGAGATCACGCAACACAGGAGGCCGAGCGCCGGATGGTCGGACTTGGCCGCTCAGAGGCGGCCGGCATAACGGCCCTCATCATCATCTTGCTCGTTGTCGGGTTCATTGCAGGCTTTCCTGGCGGATTTCTCTTGGGATGGCTGGTGTTCGGATGACCGTCGATCCTTCGGAACCGCTCGACCGCGAGCAGCAGATCCGCCGCGCGCGCGAGGTCCTGTTGGACGCTGGCTGGCTGTTCGACGACTTCGTCAACAACGAGATGCGCAAGGTGCTGGTAAGCCAGCCCGAGGAGCGCGACCAGCGCGAGGAGTCCTACCACCGGGCCCGCGTGGCGACCGAGATGAGAGCGGGCCTGGAAAGCACAATCGAGAATTACGAAGCGGATATGCGGCTGAAGGAGCGCCGGTCGAGAGCACCGCTTCGGTGAAGGGTTCAAACGATTGAGTGTATCCCTCCGCCGAGGGCCGCGTGTCGTGGCCGGCCTCTGCCTGATCGTGGGCGGCCTGCGCTTTGGCGAGCTGGGCTATCGGCCCGCCCCGGGGCGAGCGGGACGAGGCCACGCCGGGCGCGCCAGCACTGGGAGAGCGTCGGGCTGCTGGGGTGGAGGCCGCAGGTTCACCCCTGGAACCCGAAGCTGTTCTTCCTGGGCCGGCGAGGGTGAACCAGAACTTTCGCCGCAGACTTTTTGGTGCCATTGCATCGGGAGAGTATCGCGCAAGAACATCCCGTTCTGGTTTGCGTGCGTAGAGGGGGGATATATTCCATGTACCGTTTCCTGAGCTTGTTTCTTCTTGGCCTCGTGGCCTTGTGCGCGCAGAGCAGCTTGGCTGCCGCGCAATCGATCCCCGACCTGAAGGGGGCTTGGTCTGGCAAAGGGAAGGCCATCGTCAGCGGCGACTCACGCCATCACACCGCCGCTATGCCGTCGACGCCGGCCAACAACCACCGTCTGACCGAATTGACCTTCAGCCTGACAATCGAGGGGCAGCAGGACAGCCGGTTCTGGGGAACGGTGGGATCGCAAACCATGTCCGAGCCGTTCATTGGGATCATCGCCCCGGATGGCAAGCGCATTCGCATTTCGCTAATGAATGGCGGCGTGTACGACGGGCTCATGTTGGACAACAATTCAATCGAGTTNTTGTATACCGAGTCCAAGGNCGGAGCCGCGGTCGTCGCCAGTATCGTCCANACGCGTCAGAAACAATAGTGCCACTGCGACGAGCCACCAATTGTGCGGCGCTTCTCCCAGGGGAGGAGTACCGCGCCGTTGTCCACTTTATGGGAAGACCCGCGTGACCATTGCGGTTCGATTCACGTGTGCTGAATGGCCCGTGATGCCAGCCTGTCGAGAGAACCCAGCCTGTCGAGAGAACGTAGTGTGCTGCATACCGGCGAAGCACCGCACGCTCAGTTGATCCCGTAGATCCCGCTCGCACGGCAAAGCTGGATCACCTCGGCGCGATCCCGCTCGGACGAACCGATGCCGACCAGGACGAAATCGGCATCGACGTCCGGCCCCATCAGCACGCCAACGAACGGCGACATGCCGACAAAACTGCCCGCCCTGCTGCGCCCGTTCACCTCGCCGCACACCGTGATCAGGCCCCGACTGCTGCGGACGGCTTTTATCGCGCCGAACTGGACAGAGGCAGGATCCTTCATCCATTTCTGCACGCCTGCCACGACGGTCTTCCGCTGGCCGCCGTTGAGATCGACAGGCCGGCCGGGCTCGATCGGCGTGCCGGGGGGTGCGGGCGGCCATGTGTTGTAGGGACCCGGTAGGAAAATGGGCACGTGAGCGGTGTCCGGCGTGCACGCGGCCAGAGCCGCGACGACCGCGACGACCACAAGACTGTCGCGCATCCTTTCCCCACGCTTGCCCGAACACTTGCCCGCAGCCGGCTCACGTTCAACTTAGAGAAAAATGGAAACGGCGCCTGAGATGTTTTCGTGTCCTTGCACAGGCCGCCATCCCTGCCGAACGGTGTGGAAAATTTCTCGGCGCGGTCGTCTGGTACGGTCATGAAGCTCGATTGCAGCGCATCGCATCGGCCACAGCCTGCACCATCTCCTCGTTGCCATAAGGCTTCGGCAACCAACCCAATGGCTGCACCAGGGCGGCGCGCGCTTTCGTCTTGGCGTCGTCCTGGCCGGTCGCCATCAGGCAGCGGATGCCGGTGCGCTCCAGGATTTCCCCGGCCGCCGCGATGCCGTCGGAATTGTCGAGCAGCTTGACGTCCATGAGGACGAGGTCGGGTCCGTGGTCGACCGCCATGGAGATCGCTTCTTCAGCGCTTCTGGCCGTCCCCACCACCGAGTAACCCTCATACGTCAGGGTATCTTCCACCACCGTGCTCAGGGGGACGTCGTCTTCCACGATCAAAACGCGCCCTTTCGCCTCTGGCGATGAGACCTTGGACGGAGCTCGCCGCTCGCAATGGGTTTCGGGAGCCGGAGTGGGGACCCGACTTGCGGTTGACTTCTTTCGCGCCGGCATGTCCGTTTCCTCCCGGGGCTATAGGACCATTCCCGTGCCCCTCTGCCCCCGGAAATCGCGGCCTTCCTGGCCGGCATGAGGGTGTGGCAATTATGCAACGCCTCTGACCGGTTGGCGTTGCGGCTCGACAATCAGGGTGGGCGGGCCTCGGAGGGCTGGTGCTTTGGCTGAGCCTCCACCGGCTGGAGGCGTGCGTGTATGCTAGACGTCGTGACGAGTTGGGACGTCTGACCATCAAGTGACCGTTCAATGACTCAAGCGCTCGCGCCGCAGAAATCCGACGCCGGATGAGCCGCTGACTGTCGTCTTAGCGCAGCCGTGAATCCAACCACTGGCCGAGGCGATCACCCGCGGCNCGCACGGGTGCGAACGGATCGGAGCGCTGCGGTCCGCGCGAAGAGGGCCCGCGCGAANAGGTCGGGCGGGCGTAGGGGCCCGTGGCGCGCTGGACNACCGTGGGCGCAGGATCCTGGCGGAGCTGCTCCAGCAGTGCGCGGTCGACCTTGCCGGTTTGCGGTTGGCCCCTGTTCTGCTGGTAGTGCATGATGGCGCCTTCCGTCATGGCCCCCGGGGCTCCGTCGACCGGCCCTGGATTGAAGCCAAAGGACCGCAGTCTCGCCTGGACTTCCCTCATTTCGTCGCGCCGCAGCGGGGCCGCGTTCGGCGCTGGTTCGACAGGTGACGGTTCGCTGGCCGTCACCGGCGCTGCTGCAGGCACGACGGCCGGCGTGTAGGCGACGCTTGTCGCGGTCGACGGCGATGAGGGTGCCGACGAGGATGACGTCGAGTCAGGCGGAGCGGTTGCCGACGTGGCGGCCGTCCTCTCGAGGGGTGACGTCGGCTCCGGGCGCGCCGCAGCACTTGGAGACGCCGGGACCGTCGGGACAAGGTAGGCGATGGCCGAGCCGACGACCGCCGCCACGGCGAAAGCCAGCCCCAATCTCTGCCGGCGGACGCGCGCACGCTCGTACGCTTGCAACGCGGCGCGGCGCGCTGCTTTTGCAGTCCCTGGATCGACGGCCTGTTGCCGAGCTGCCCGCTCGCCAAGCCGCCGCGACAGCGCGGCCATCGAAAGTTCGGAGATTTCGTCATCTCGGCCGCCGGCCTTGCGGGCAGCAGCGGGCCCGTTTGGGCTCACGCTGTCCGGCTGCGCCTTGCCCGGCTCGGGACCTCTCTTCGTGCTTGGATTGGCAGTCATGGCCCCACCCGTTTCGTCAGCGAGAACGCTCGCGGCGGCCAGGACTTTCTGAAGGCAGTAGTCGAGATCGACCAGCCGATAGGGCTTGCTGAGAAAAATGCCGCAGCTGTCCAGGGCGGCCAGGTCTGTCTCTGTGTCCGAGGTGACTATCACCTTGATGGCCGGGTGATGCTCCCGCAGCCAGCGCAGCAAGGCCAATCCATTCGTTTGGCCGGACTTTGCGATGTTCGCAAACATGACGTTCACATCGACCGAGTCGAGGACGCTTCGCGCCTCCTGGCCATCCACAGCCTCGATCACATGGAAGCCCGAATTGCGCAGATGCGTTGCGATCGAGACGCGCTGGGCAAGCTCGTTCTCCACCAGCAGGACGATATAGGCTTTCGTGGCGGCGGGATCTTTGGCCATAAGAGCGTTCTCAGACATGACCATCCTTCTGGCCGGCCTCACCACCTGGCCACTCGCCACAACGTTGTATCTCTCTTGACGTTGCACTGAATCTTGAGGCGCCCGAAAGACGCTCCGCGCCAACCGCAGGATTCGAATGGCCGACGTTAGCCGCGCGCCTTGGTCATAAATTCAGCCAGCTTCGAAACAAATTCGTCCGGTGAATGGGACGGATCGACGGCGGCGCTCGTTGCAAGGGAGAGANAGCGCTCGCGCCCCATCGGNGTAAGCCCCAGACCGCCACCGTTCTCCTCGATCAGGGACAAGGCCTTCAGTCGCTTGATGTCCGATTTGGAAAGATGCGGCGCCTGGGTGATCTCCAGCGCGATCCTGCGGAGAGTGCCTTCCTCGTGCGGGCTGAGCGGTGCGAGCTTTCCGCGAGTCATCGGTTCCTCCTTTTCCTCCGCGATCCATGAAAGCTTTGAAGTCGTGATTTTCAAGCAGCGGCTGAAACTTCCTGGGCGAGATTTTCGGCGTGAGGTAGCAAACGCATCTAACGAAAATGGAGGCCGATTTGGCCTCCATCTCGCTTCAGGCGTCGGACCCTTGGGTCCCTTTGTCGGTACCATTCCACCAATCAGAGGGGACGTCGGCTGGTGGCTGGACTCCTCTCGATCCACCATATCCTGTGGTATGCACTTGCCATACGTCAACATTCGGACTTCGGGATAACTGCGGCAGTGGGTAGAAAACGGCCCTGCAACCGAAGGCTGGTAACCGCGTTGGTGCCCAATCGGTTTATATTCGAATATTGCGGGGGGGGAATGGATATGGCGTCGTCCGCCAACAATCCACGCGCCGCGCTTGCGGACATACTAACATCTCGTCTCACCACCGCCCCGCATCGGACTTTCACCCCTAGGAGAATCATTGCTTGGGGAGCGGCCATTCCGTTGCTGCGACTCGGCGAGTACGAGCGCGCCCTGCAGTGTTTGGCCGGCCTTCAGAAGCCCACGACAGGCTGCCCTACAGTCCCGTTGCCCCGCTCGCTCACACTAGACGACTTGCTGCGGGCCATAGTGCTCGTCACCAATAACGCCTCAAGGGCCATCCAGCGCAACGTCGGCAGCTTCCGGGCGCCTTCCAAAAACTAAGACTTCTAGTCTTGCCTGCTCGTCCTGCGAGGAACCATGGCACCGACTCCTGTCATTGCGTTGCCGTGGTATCACCGTGGCGACTATGCGGCTCTATTGGAATTGTTTAGCGACCCCGACAAGATGCCGGCGACTTACGACGCATGGTTGAGGCGTGCCGAACTTACTGAAAAGCAGTTGCAGAAGGCCGGTTTCGGTGTTGCCAGGATCTGGATTCGCCCTGTTCCCTTTGCGGCCTGGTGCGAGGGGCGAAACGTTGCTCCGGATCAGTCGGCGCGCCTGACTTTTGCAGGCAATGCGGTGCGGGACCTTCCTGCTTGGTGCTAGCGCTCTGCGTATTGCTGTGCGGTACTTATGCATTATCGAATGTTGAAAAAATATTTTCAATCGCTATGCAGGTTGTGATGGAGCTACTTCCATAGACTAAAAAAATCCCCCGGGAACCCTATGCTTCGACCGCTCGGCGCGTCGGCGCCCATCGTCTTGGTTGCGGAAAAATCGGTCGTCCTGGTCGTGGAAAAAAATGCACTCCGCCGTTCGTCAGCAGCTGAGCGCCTGCGAGTGGCTGGATTTAAGGTTTTCGAAGCGGCCAATTCTGCCGAGGCGGAGCGGGTTCTGAAAAACACCCCGGTAGATGCATTGTTCTTGTCCGTACGGCGTTGATGACTATTACACGGACGCAGTCGCGCGTACCCGGACGTCTCCCTTGCTACCGCTATAGTTGCTACTCTCGCTACACTTCGCCTGGGGCGTGCTTACCTTTGTCCGGATGCGGACAGTCCCCGTTGGTTCGCCACCGCTCCCCGCCTTAGGCGTTCCGTATCTGGAGTTAGGCATCCCCCACTGCGCTCCGACCCGCCCGCCGGGTCAAGGCCCGCCCGAGTTTCCTCGGTGCGGGCTTTTCTATGTGTGCCGCACCGGCCCTTGCCGCCTCGATTGGCCAAGCTAGCGCTCGGTTTGGCGGCGCTCGTACTTGTAATCTGGCATCGCCTTCAGCGAATCCTTGGTCCAGTTGGCGGTCAGTACCAGCGACTTGCCGTCACGCGAGTGCCCGATGTCGCCCCACTGCACAGCGACGTTCTTTGTGCCTATGCCGAGAAAGACCAAGACCACTACCGTCTTGATGGTGCCTCTATCGTCGACATAGACGTCCTCGACCTTGCCGACGGTCTCATTGGTTTGGTTGCGGACGTTCGCGCCGATGATGGCATTTCCCGAGATTTCGCCTTTGGCATTGAAGTCGCCGGTCGAGGTCGTCGAAGCCGCGTTGCGGTCTGCTGACATGCGTTCGCTGGCTGCGCGGTCACGCGCCATCCGGTTCGGATCGCCGGCGGTCCACGGGCCCTTGTCGCTGAAGACCTGTCCGCGCCAGCCTGCGTCGCTGTACTTGTAGTCAGGCTTGGCCTTCAGCTCGTCCTTGGTAATGTCGAGTACGATCTTCTGGCCGTTGTCACTGACCTTGAGGTCAGACCAAGCGAGGCGAACCTCGCGCTCACCCACGCCGAGGATGCCGCCAACGCTTACGATGAGGCTGTCGACCTTGCCGTCTGGCCCGATATGGACCGACTTGATTTGCCCGATCGTCTCGTTCTGTGGGTTCTGGACATTGCGCCCGATCAGCTTGTGCGTGTCGCCTGACGCCGTCGGGGCCGGCATGTCGCGTCCCGGCAGGATGGTGGTCGTGCCCGAAGCGGGCGGTGAGGAGCCCGGCGGCGGCTGGGCATAGGCCGTCGCTGCGCCGCAGGTCAGGAAGGCGGCGACGACGAGATGCTTCATCATGAAGTCACTCCCTGAAAAGTGGATGATAAGGAGCGAACGACTGGCCGACACAGGCAGTTGCAGCGACGGGCCGATTGTCGGCGGTCTCTCTTAGAGTCGAACTCGCCTTGAGGCATAGCAGGCCAAGACCCGCTCCGGCCATGTCCGGTGCGGTCCATTCTCTTCTCCGCGACCGCTAAAGGTTCTTTGCCGCCCCGCCGGGCTCGCAACTCTGAGCGCGCGCACTCGCACGTCGCCGTGTACTAGTCACGGCTGGCGACAGGTCAGCAACGTTGCGCTAACGACTCGCTGCTGCGGGGACCATTCGCCCGAACGCGCCGGCCGGCCCCAACCCAGTCACTTTATCCGTGCGCCTTTACGGTCGTTGCTTCGCCAGGCCCTGCGCCGCGTACCTGCTCCTACCGAAATAGACTTGCGCCAGGAACGAGCCGGGGCGTCATGAAAGCGTCGGCGCTGATGAAGCTCTATGCCAGCCTTGACCTCAGATCCGCGAGATCCGCGAAGGGGAACTGGCCGCCCTCCCGCCCGTTGGCCGGTATCTCACTTTGAAGGAGGATTTCATGCTCAAGCATCTCGTCCTCGCGGCGTCGCTGACCTGCGCCACGGCCGCCTATGCCCAGCCGCAGCAGGCCACCAGCCCACCGCCTCCAGGGGCGGCGATCAGCCCTCTGCCGGCGCCCGCCGCGACAGCCGACACGCGCAAGCTGATCGGCCGCAAGATTCAGGATGCCCAGAACGAAACGATCGGGAAAATTACGTCGATCTACATCGGCCCCGATGGCCACGTCGACAGCGTCATGGTCGGGGTCGGCGGCTTTCTCGGGCTCGGTGAGCGCGAGGTAAAGATCGCCTGGTCCGACCTGCACGTTGAGAACTACGGCGAGAAGGTCGTGGTCAACATGACCAAGGACGAGCTGAAGGCCAAGCCGGAATACAAGTACAGCGACACGTCCTGGCGTGGCCAGGTCTTCAGCGACAAGGGTCCATGGCCCGCCGCCGATCCAAACCGGTCGCCGTCCGCAGCCGACCGCATGCCAAACAACGGCGTGACGATTGGCGGCAAGCCGGCGTCGGATCGCAACACGGCGGCGGCCACGACCTCGACCAGCGACTTCAATGCGGCCGACGAGATGTCGGGCGCCGCCATCATCGGCGCAATCGTCCAGAACGAAAATCATGAGACGGTGGGCAAGGTCCAGGACATCTATGTCGACGGCGGCGGGGCCATCAAGAAGGTCGTGGTCTCGGTCGGCGGCTTCCTCGGCATGGGCGCGAAGGATGTCGCGGTGAAATGGAGCGACATCAGGTTCTCGCGCGATGACAAGTCCCTGGTCTTGACGACGACTTGGACCAAGGACTCCCTGGAGCGGATGCCGGACTACAAATACGAACGGCGTGTGCCGGCAACGAAGTCCGGCGGCTGATCGCCGACGTGTCTGGCAAAGCGGACACTCGGACGGTTGCCTGTCGGCCGCGCAGATCGGCCGGCTGGCGACGCGGCGGCATGCCGGGCGATGCTAGCGGTCGCGAGCGCTCAGGAGGTGGCGCCTCAGAACGGCGGCGGCCTCGTCCTTGACCTCTGACATCGCCGCGTCGTTGGCCAGTCGCTGATATCGTTCACGACCAAGGGCGGTAAGCCTCAGTTGCCCCTCTTTCTCGTCGACCAGGCGAAGACGAATCAGGTAAGCCACGTCTCGTGCCGGAAAGAGCTTCGCCTGGGAAATACCAAGGGCGATGCGGCGGAAGGTTGCGCCCTCATGGGGGCTGAGTGGTGCCTTAAGACCTCGTTCCATGGCTTGGCCCCAAGCTCAGGTGAGGACCAAGACTAGAGCGCAAATCGGCGGCGAGTCACCATTCCGTCCGTTTGTGGACATGGCTGTCGAGTGGATTTGCGCTTCCCGGCAGCCCCCTCGCCCGGTGGATTCGCTGGTGAAAAACACGGGCGGCCGCCTCGAAACCAAATCGGATGAGCGGCGCGCCACTTTCTCCATCCCACTTCCGCCGAAGTGGAGGCGCTCGAACGACGGGCACTGCGGCAAGCCGCGGCCTGTCCGCGCCAGCGCCGTTCGTGAGGCAACGGAATTCCGCGATTGACCTCGCCATGAGCGGTTGCCCGGTTCCCAGGGTAATTGAGGAGTTTTGTCCGGAATCGGACAATCGGGGGCAACAAATGCGACGCGGCCGCCGTTGCTTCGGTGAGGCCCCCCAACTGGCTGTCCGCGGCGTTTGCCGCAGAGAGTGGGCAACAATGTCAATCGCCAACCCGGTCGTTCTCGTGGTCGAGGACGAATGGCTCCTGCGGCTGGTCGCGGTCGAATTGGTGGAGGATGCCGGATTCCAGGCCCTCTCGGCGGCCAGCGCGGACGAGGCGCTTTCCATTCTCGAAACGCGGGGCGACGTGTGGCTGTTGTTCACGGACGTCCAGATGCCGGGCTCAATGGACGGGCTCAGCCTGGCCCACGCCGTGCGTGACCGTTGGCCCCCGGTCGAGCTGATCGTGACCTCCGGCCAACGCCACATCCGAGCAGAGGACTTGCCCGACCGGGGACGGTTCATTGCCAAACCCTATGACCGCGAGATGCTGTCGCAGGCATTTCAGGAGCTGGCGGAGATGGGTCAGGGCTGATCAGCACGCGCCCGGCAGAGCGTTCGGATCGATGCACAGTTCGTCGGCATGACGATTGCTTCACGATTGGCGACTGGGCCTGACCGCCCACGTCGTTCTCTCCCTCGAACACTGCCCGCCTCGGTATTCCGAGACGGGCTTTTTTTGGAACAAGGAGCTGCGGACCGCAGAGGCCGCGCAGGGATACCATGCGCCCCGCTGGGCCTTGGCTGTGCTGGTCGACGCAAGCCGAGCATAGTCGCTGTCGGGAAACAACCTTAGGGTCGTTATGTGCAGCCATCCCGCCGCGGAATCCTCGGGGACAATGGGCTGGCCTCGTCGAAAACGCGCTCTGCACGAACTCGGTGCAACCGGTCACTGAGTCTCTTCCCCATGTGAAATCCCCTTCTCAGCGCGTGAGAAACGCGCACGGGAGCAACGAGTTACGCGTTCCCAGTAAAGTCGGTGCCGAAAAAAGTGGACTGTCCGACTCCGGACGGACGCGCTTCAGGCCCTCGCAGCGCGGCGATCGGCTTACCAGCTCTCCAGCCATGGCCAGCGGCGCCGCGATCTTAGCCCTTGAGCTCATACGCGTCCTGTACGACGCGACAGACAGGCAGCCGGCGCAATGGCGTTCCCGTGAAGGGCTCGGCGTTGCCGGATCACCTGAGGCCGTGCGCTATGCCCTGACCCGAGGATGGCTGATGGTGCAGGATGGCGACAGCGTCTGCCTTACCGATAGTGGCAGGGCCTTGACCCAACTCGTCATTCTACCGTTGTCCTCGCCTGTTGTCCGACGGTTGGGCGACCTGGATGGAGAGTAGTGGCCCCACGTTGGAAAGCGGGGACAAACCAACGCGGGGCCTGCCGCCCGGGCGTCGGCCTCCCACATAATTGGGACGCGGAGCGGCGATAGGGCAAACGCAGCTGCTTTGCGACCGATGCGTGTAAAGGTTGTGATCGGGCACAAGGAGGACGGCGAAGGCTTGGCTGTCGCTAACCCCGCTCCTCGTTCATGAACCTGGCCAGGCGCGAAACAGGATCCTCCGATAAGTCGGACCGGTCGATGGGAACGGTTCTGGGCAGGGCGAGGTAGCGCTCGCATCCCGTCGCTGTAAGCCGCAGCTCGCCGTCCTTGTCCTCGATCAGGACCAGCGCCTTCAGTCTCTCAACGTCCAGTTTCGAAAGAGATGCTGCTTTGCTCACCCCGAGTGCGACGCGCCGCAGGGTCGTCTCCTCGTTGGCGCTGAGCGGCGCCACGCTTCCGCGAGCCATCAGATCCTCCTTTCCCCGGTGACTCGAACCTTCGAACGGCGGCAATAAAAGTTTTGTGCTGCTGATTTTCAAGAGGCGCTCGAACTTTTCGGATTGACATGCGGCGGGGCGGCCACAGTGTGGCGGCAGCTGGACTCCTCCTCTGGACGTTCAAATTTTGTTCTGCTCCCTCGGCCGGCTCAACGCGCGTCGGCGCGCCAACTCGTCCTTCACATACTGGCCGCGTGCCGCGTTACCATCGTTCCCGCGTCGGCTTGGCCGGAAGTGCCGGGCCGATATCGGCCCAGGCGAGCCGGCTCTCGGCGCCGTAGTGGTGGGTCGGATGCACCGCTTCCGGGGTATCGAAGGTGCCGACTGTCAAGGCAACGTCGTCCCGTGCGTCATAGGCCAGAGACAGCGGCGTTCCGCACGCGCCGCAGTGCGTGCGAACCGCTATGGGCGACGAGCGGAAGCTGACCGGTTTCCCTGTCCACTGCACGGTGCCGCGCGCGAACCAGGCCAAGGTCGCGAAGGGCGCGCCGGTCCATCGCCGGCACATCGTGCAATGGCAAAAGTGGACGGCTTTGGGGGAGGTCCCGCAGGTCCATCGCACCGCGCCGCAGAGACATCCACCCTTAAGCATGAGCTAGCCCCGTCGCGTGGCGGACGCACAACGGCCCCGCGATCCGAGCGTACGGCTCTTATGTCGGATCGGTCTGACGCCGGCTCTGGTGCGCCGATTCAGCCGAGGTACCGGTGAGTGGAGAGCGACCTCGCCCGTCATCGCTGTCGATGGGTGCCACCGGCCGCACCAAAACCTCGATGGAATGGGCGCCGGCCAGGGCCTCGATCGTCCGCTCCCGCTGCTGCTCGGTCGGGACCGAGCCGCGGACGATCACGCTGCCGGTAGCCACCTCGATTGCGAGATTGCGCGCGTCGACATCAACGGCTGAGAGGCGCTCGAGCAGCTTTTCGCGGATGGTTTCGTCCCGGTTATTCATGCTTGCCTCCAGGTTGCTCCAAAAACGAACGCCCGATCCGGCCGAATGTTGCGTGGGTTGCGACCGGCCATCGCTCCCCCATATCGGGGACATGCCGCTGGCAACTCCCCGCACCACGTTCGGCGATCTAGCCCGTGATCACCTGGAAATCGAGGTGACCTGCGCCCAGTGCGGGCATCAACGAACCATCGACGCGGCGTCGCCCAGGCTCCGCGACCGTAAGGTTGCCGGCGCGCGATTTCGCTGCGAGCACTGCGGTTCGGTGGGATTGCCGACGATCGGCAAGCAGCGGCGCTGGCCTGATCGGTTTGCCGACCGCGCGCGCAAGCTCCGCTGAACGGGACGTTACGGCGAGAACAGGTCGAGCCGCCTCGAATCCGCAACAAATTCAGTCTCGCCGCGTTGCCAACGGGGCAACCGGGAGGAAGTCGCGATGGCGAAATATTCACGCAGCGCCAAGAAGGACGTGAAGAGCGCCATGCGCCGGCGCAAGAAGGGCACGCTGAAAAGCGGCAAGGGTGGCAAGGGCGGCACGGTGAAGAGTCGCAAGCAGGCGATCGCCATCGGGCTCTCGGAAGCCCGCAAGAAGGGCAAGAAGGTGCCGAAGCGTCGGACCTCCAGGAAGAAATCCAGCAAGTAGTCGTGCGAAGGCAGTCATGGCCCTTGCGCAGATCCCGTTTGGGGGCGGCTTCTATGTTCCGATTGAGTTTTGACGGGTGAACCTCGAACGCCGTCAGCGTCGCAACAGGAGGACAACGAGGAGGACGACCAACACAAGGCTCAGGCCGCCACCATAGTAATGATACGGAGCGCCCGCATAGAAACCGCCGCCGCCAAACAGGAGAATCAAAATAATCAGGATGACTATGAGACCCATCGTCCACTCCCGCTCGAGGTGATCTCTGCCTTTCAAGGCGCGCATTGGCAACGCGACCCGATGTAAAACGTTCTGCAACCGATACCACCCGAGGAACCTGCGAAGTTGGTTGGCGTTTATGTTGAGGAGCGCAGTTCGCCAGCCTGCCCGACTGTCGAACTCAACGGAGGCGGTGTTTGGGAAAGCCCACTTCGCGGCTCTGAGATGGGCTATGCTGCCACGTCGGAACACTTCTCGCGGTCATCGTTGCAAGATTACGATTGGCGGCGCGAAGAGGCCTTCAAGGGAACCTACATCATGAAGTTCCTATCTCTGGGATTTGTCCTGGCAGCCATCACATTCGCCCCAGGCTGCATTTCCTACTCCAGCACGACGAGGACAGCGCCGGCTCCTGCTCCCGCCCCACCGCCAGCGGTGCAACGAACGGTCTACTCTGACGGCACTTACGTGGACCAACCTGTCCAACCAGCTCCCCGTTAGCTTACGCTGCACATTCTGCAGCCGTTGCCAAAGATGAGGCCCGCCGGATCAGCGAGCGCTGACAAGGGCCTCCAAGGCCGTTGACTAAGGCTACGACGCGTCGGACACCATCCTGCTGGAGCGCAAGGACGACATGCAGCGGCGCTGGCGCTCACCTTCGCCTATGCGGTGGCCAAGCGCGACTGGGCCGAGGAGCGGCGCTTCGAGGAGAGGCTCCAGAGACTGAAGAGGTGGGTCGTGTGATTTCGCGCGTGGGCGTGTGTCGTCCCTGAGCGCAGTCCCCGCAACACCGACAGGGAGGCCCGCCTGATCCCACGGCCAGGCGGGCCTCTGTCGGTACCAGAGCCTAACACACCTCGGACTGGACCGACCCCAAGGCGGGAGCACGTTCCAATGTTCGGCACCGGCAACACTAGATCGCGCGATCGCGGGCGAATGTTCCCTTTTGTACAGACCCCCAAATCTGAACAGAGCCCTGTATTCCCCGCTGGCAGGCTTACTCGCAGTTGCCGCGTCCATTCCCCGCGATCAGTACGACGTGGTGCTCACAGACGAGAACATCGAGACCATCGACTTTGATTTGAAGGTGGATCTCGTCGGCATTTCCGCC
>JGI12053J15887_10000746_pt1 | contig 13953 bp, 10 predicted proteins | sample MedBloCAOM1_O3_FD_15887 | JGI IMG/M metagenome (IMG submission 15887)
TGGCGGCCGGTGATCGTGCCGATGCTGCCGCTCGCGGGGGCCACGGCCGCCACCGCGGCGGCGGTGACGATGCTCGTGCTTCCCGTCGGCACCAAGCCCGCCGACCTGCCCGTGGGTCCCGACGTGGACTCCGCGGCGCTGGTCTCACCCGAGGTGCCTGTCGAGGTGAAATCGGCCGCGGGGACCCCCACCCCAGGCACCAAGCGCGTCGCGGTCTTCGGCGATTCGGTCGCATGGACGTTGATGCGGTACATGCCGCCGACGCGGGGGCTGAACTTCGCCAACTACACCACCATCGGGTGTGGCATCGCCCGCGGCGGTCCCTATCGCTACGTCGGCGAGACGCTGAATCAGAAACCCGAATGCGACGCGTGGCCGGTCCGTTGGTCACAGCGAATCAACCATGACCGGCCCGACGTCGTGCTGCTGATCGTCGGCCGCTGGGAGGTCGTGGACCGGGTCAACGAGGGGCACTGGACGCACATCGGCGACGACGCGTACGAGGCTTATCTGCGCGGCGAGCTGCAGCGGGCGCTCGACATTCTCACCTCGACCGGAGCCCACGTTGTGGTGACGACCGAGCCGTACAACCGGCGCGGCGAAAGGCCCGACGGCAGCCTGTATCCGGAGGATCAGCCTGCCCGCGCCGACCACTGGAACACCTTGTTGCGCAGCGTTATCGGAAAGCGACCCGATGTCACCCTGCTCGACCTCAACGCGAAGTTGTGCCCGAACGGCTACTACACCAGCAAGGTCGACGGCATCAAGATGCGCATCGACGGGGTGCATCCGACGCCGGAGGCGGTCAAGTGGCTGACGCCGTGGCTGACCGACGCGCTGCGTTGATCGCCGAGATCGACGAAAAGGCGCATCGCACTTTTGCGCCCGGTTGTCCGTTTGGGCGTCAGTGGCCGAGGCGGCCGCGGCCAAGGCGCAGCAGCAGCATCGCCAGGTCCTTGCCCTCGGGACCGAGCTCGCTGTAACGCTCGATGACCTTCATCTCGCGGCTGTGCACAAGGCGGGTGCCGCCGGAGGCCATCCTGGCCTTGCCGATGAGCTTGGACACCTCGGTGCGGCGCCTGACGGCTTCCAGGATCTCGGCGTCGAGACGGTCGATCTCCTGGCGCAGGTCGTCAATGGCGGGGGGGCTGTCAGGCACCTGTCCGGTTTCGGCTTCGATAGTCATGGGATTGTCTTCGCTCTCGTTGTGTGGGGGGTCTGGTCTCATCCGGTTTCGGGCCTCACACAAGAGACGAGCCCCGGATCCGGAAGCGGACCGCGGGGCTCTGGGAAGCAGCTAGACCACGGGCACCGCTGGCCGGTACCCGTAAAAAAATCGCCTCTGCTTGATGAGCACGCATCGAGTGTGCCATCCCTGGCCGTGCCAGCGCAAAGGTGTCGTTTCACAGCGGTAGGTTGGTGCGGACATGAGTTTGCACGTGACGGATCCCAATCCCAGCTTGAACGACACAGCGCAGCAGCTGCTCGACGGCCTGAACCCGCAGCAGCGCCGGGCGGTGCTGCACGAGGGTTCGCCATTGCTCATCGTCGCGGGCGCCGGGTCAGGCAAGACCGCGGTGCTGACCCGGCGGATCGCCTACCTGCTTGCCGCCCGTGATGTCGGCGTCGGGCAGGTGCTGGCCATCACCTTCACCAACAAGGCCGCCGCCGAGATGCGCGAGCGGGTGGTGGGGCTGGTCGGCCCCCGAGCGCGCTCGATGTGGGTGTCGACGTTCCACTCCACCTGCGTGCGGATCCTGCGCAACCAGGCCTCGCTGCTGCCAGGGCTGAACTCCAACTTCTCGATCTATGACGCCGACGACTCGCGGCGGCTGCTGCTGATGATCGGCAAGGACATGGGGCTGGACACCAAGCGGTACTCGCCGCGGTTGCTGGCCAACGGGATCTCCAACCACAAGAACGAGCTGATCGGTCCGGANCAGGCGGTGACGGAGGCCTCGGAGGCCGGCGAGGAGCTGCCCCGCATCATCGCCGATGTCTACGCCGAGTACCAGCGCCGGCTGCGNGCGGCCAANGCGCTGGACTTCGACGACCTCATCGGCGAGGCAGTCGCTGTGCTGCAAGCCTTTCCGCAGATTGCGCAGTANTACCGNCGGCGGTTCCGCCACATTCTGGTCGACGAGTATCAGGACACCAACCACGCGCAGTACGTGTTGGTGCGCGAACTCGTCGGACGCGAGACCGAAGACGGTGTCGCGCCGGCCGAGCTGTGTGTGGTGGGCGACGCCGACCAGTCGATCTACGCGTTCCGCGGCGCCACCATCCGCAACATCGAGGACTTCGAACGCGACTTCCCCAACGCCACAACGATTCTGCTCGAGCAGAACTACCGGTCGACGCAGAACATACTGAACGCCGCGAACTCGGTGATCTCCCGCAACGCGGGTCGTCGCGAGAAGCGGCTGTGGACCGACGCGGGCGAGGGTGAGCTCATCGTCGGCTATGTCGCCGACAACGAACACGACGAGGCGCGCTTCGTCGCCGAGGAGATTGACGCGCTCGCCGACGGTGCTCGTGGGGCTGGCGACATCACGTACAACGACGTCGCGGTCTTCTACCGCACCAACAACTCGTCGCGCGCATTGGAAGAAGTCTTCATCCGGGCCGGCATCCCGTACAAAGTCGTTGGCGGCGTTCGGTTTTACGAACGAAGGGAGATCCGCGACATCGTCGCCTACCTGCGGGTGCTCGACAATCCCGGCGACGCGGTGAGCATGCGGCGAATCCTGAACACGCCGCGGCGCGGCATCGGTGATCGTGCCGAAGCCTGTGTGGCGGTGTACGCGGAAAGCACCGGCGCGTCGTTCAACGACGCGCTGCAGGCCGCCGCCGAGGGCAAGGTGCCGATGCTGAACACCCGCTCGGAAAAGGCCATTGCGAGTTTCGTCGGGCTGCTCGACGATCTACGCGGCCGCCTGGACGGTGAACTCGGTGAGCTCGTCGAGGCCGTGCTCGACCGCACCGGCTACCGCACCGAGTTGGAGTCCTCCAGCGATCCACAGGATCTGGCGCGACTGGACAACCTCAACGAATTGGTCAGCGTCGCACACGAATTCAGCACCGACCTGGCCAATGCGCAGGCGCTGGGCGAGACCGAACCCGAGGATGAGGACGTGCCGGACACCGGCGTGCTTGCGGCATTCCTTGAGCGGGTGTCGCTTGTCGCCGACGCCGATGATCTGCCCGAACACGGCGCAGGGGTGGTGACGATGATGACGCTGCACACCGCAAAGGGGCTCGAGTTCCCTGTGGTGTTCGTGACGGGCTGGGAGGACGGCATGTTCCCGCACATGCGGGCGCTTGGCGATCCGACCGAGCTGTCCGAGGAGCGGCGGCTGGCCTACGTCGGCATCACAAGGGCCCGGCAGCGGCTTTACGTCAGCCGGGCCAAGGTCCGCTCGTCGTGGGGCCAGCCGATGCTCAACCCGGAGTCGCGGTTCCTCAAGGAAATCCCGCAGGAGCTCATCGACTGGCGCCGCACCGATCCGACACCGTCGCTTGCCGCCCCGGTCAGTGGGGCGGGCCGATTCGGCACTCCGCGCCCGTCACCGTCGCGGTCGGCCGCAGGAAAACGCCCGCTGCTCACGTTGGAGCCGGGAGACCGGGTCAACCACGACAAGTACGGGCTGGGCCGCGTCGAGGAGGTCTCCGGTGTCGGCGAATCGGCCATGTCGCTCATCGACTTCGGCAGTTCAGGCCGGGTCAAGCTGATGCACAACCACGCCCCTGTCACGAAGCTCTAGGACGAACGCACAGGTTGGCAACGCAGCCAGCGCTCATCCAGGTCTGGCCCACCGCCGCGTGGCAGGCAACAGCGCCAGCAGGATGCTGCCCACCGGCAGCACCGGGATCGCGTAGACGACGGGCGAGATTTTCGCTCCCGCGACGAACAGGCCCGCGAAGATCAGCAGCGCGACGGTCGAACCCACCACGGTCAGCAGCCTGCCCATCCGCCGACGCAGCAGCAGCGCGATCAGCCCGCCGATGAGGGCCGAGGCGGACACTGCGGTGAGAAAGCCGATGGCGACACAGAACAGCCGATCAGACCGCCACCAGCCGGTGATCAGGTCGGTGGCGATAACCGCGGTGGCCCAGCCGGACAGGATGTTTGCGACGGCCGTGGCGATGGCCGCCCCCGGGTTGGCCCGCGGCGAGCGCGGCCTGCCGACCGCGACCGGCTTTGCCCGCGGGAGGTAGCTGGTCTGCGGCTCGGCTATCGCGGGGAACTCGCCGGTCGGATGACGCCGGATGATGCTGGTCTGCGGCTCCGACTGGGCCGGTTGCGGGGCCGACGGCTCCGCGCCGTCGGCTTCTCGCCGGATGCGTGGTCGATCATCAGGGGGTTGGTCGGCCGGGCCGTCACTCACATCTAGCCAACGTAGCTGCCGGGACTAAGTCCCCGCCGCGCGAGCCACGGCACCGGGTCGGTCCGGTTGGTGCCGTTGAGTAGAACCTCGAAGTGACAGTGCGGTCCTGTGGAGTTGCCGCGGTTGCCGATGGTCGCGATCTGGTCGCCGGCCATCACCCGCTGGCCGACGCTGACCACCCAGGTGTTGACGTGACCGTACAGCGTGACGGTGCCGTCGTTGTGGCGCAGCTTGACCCACGCGCCGAAGCCCGCGGTCGGGCCGGCGTCGATGACCACGCCGTCCGCGGCGGCGACAATCGGGGTGCCGATCGAGTTGGCGAGGTCGATCCCGCCGTGCAGCACGCCCCAGCGGTATCCGAACCCGGACGTAAACACACCCTTGGTCGGCATCACGAACAACGGCCGGTTCAGCCGCGCTTCGCGCTCGGCACGCTCCTGCGCGAACGCGGCGGCCTTGGTGACCTCCTCGGCGTGCAGCGACGCATCGGAGGCGGGAGCGACGGAAATGATCTGCATGCCGTCCACCGAGCCGGCGACGACGCCGCTGCCCATCGCGGACTGGTCGGCGGCAAGGTTGGTCGCCGCGGCGGCCTTCTCGGGCGCGTTGGCCATCGAATACGCGCCGGCCGCGGTCGCACCGACGGCCATCGCGGCGACCATCAGCCTGCCCTTGACGGGTACGTCTTGCTTGCGGTGCAGGCCGCGGCGGCCGGAGATGTCGATGATGTCGGTGGCGGCCACACCGTCGGTGGTGTCGGTGTGGCTGTCGCGGTACGCATGCGACGCGCGACGCTCTTCACGCGGTTCGGGGCGGAACTGCGAGGGCACCGCCAGCCGCAGCGGGATCAGATCGTCGGTGTCGTGCAGGTCGTCGAGCTCTGGCGCATGGATGACCTGTGACTCGCGGTCGAACGCGCTATTGTCACGAAAGTCCAGCTCAGCGAGGTCGCCAAACTCATTGAACGGAATGATGTCGGTGATTTCGGAGGCGTCAAGGCGGTCTTCGGGCTCTTCCATGGAGTGCCGAGCGTTCGTCGAAACTCCGTCAGGAGATCGGGACGAACGATGCTGTGCCAACCTGAAATTTCCTTCTTGTTGTGACCAGAACGTTATCTAGACCAGAGGCACGTTAACCAAATCCCAATGTTGGTGGCAACCCGTGCGGCTATTCCGCGGCCGATTGTGACCTGTATCACGCACCACCGCCGGTGAGATCTACCACATGAGAGGTAGGCGGTGCCGACGGCGTTGGCGCGGGTGGATAAAGTTCCCCCGAGCCCGTCAGGCGAAAACCTTCGAAGTCAAACGCACTAGAGACAGTTGAGTCCATGGACCTCTTCGAATATCAGGCGAAAGAGCTTTTCGCCAAGCACAACGTGCCAACCACGCCCGGTCGGGTAACCGACACCGCGGAGGGCGCCAAGGCCATCGCCGAGGAAATCGGTAAGCCGGTCATGGTCAAGGCGCAGGTCAAGGCCGGCGGCCGCGGCAAGGCGGGCGGCGTGAAGTACGCGGCCACCGCCGCCGACGCGTTCACCAACGCGCAGAACATCCTCGGCCTGGACATCAAGGGCCACATCGTCAAGAAGCTGCTGGTCGCCGAGGCCAGCGACATCGCCGAGGAGTACTACATCTCGTTCCTGCTCGACCGTGCCAACCGCACCTACCTGGCGATGTGCTCGGTCGAAGGCGGCATGGAGATCGAAGAGGTCGCTGCGACCAAGCCCGATCGACTCGCCAGGGTGCCCGTCAGCGCGACCAAGGGCGTGGACCTGGCGTTCGCGCGCTCGATCGCCGAGCAGGGTCATCTGCCCGCCGAGGTGCTCGACGCCGCGGCCGTGACGATCCAGAAGCTGTGGGAGGTCTTCGTCGCCGAGGACGCCACCCTTGTCGAGGTCAACCCGTTGGTGCGCACTCCCTCCCGTGGGGGGAACGATCCAGGGCAGATCCTCGCGCTGGACGGCAAGGTCACGCTCGATGCCAACGCCGACTTCCGCCACCCCGAGCACGAGGAGTTCGAGGACCGCGACGCCACCGACCCGCTCGAGCTCAAGGCCAAGAAGAACAACCTCAACTACGTCAAGCTCGACGGTGAGGTCGGCATCATCGGCAACGGCGCGGGCCTTGTGATGTCCACGCTCGACGTCGTCGCCTACGCCGGCGAGAAGCACGGCGGCGTCAAGCCGGCCAACTTCCTCGACATCGGCGGTGGCGCCTCGGCCGAGGTGATGGCCGCCGGCCTCGACGTCATCCTGGGCGACGAGCAGGTCAAGAGCGTGTTCGTCAACGTGTTCGGCGGCATCACCGCGTGCGACGCGGTCGCCAACGGCATCGTCAAGGCCCTGCAGATCCTCGGGGATGAGGCGAACAAGCCGTTGGTGGTCCGGCTGGACGGCAACAACGTCGACGAGGGCCGTCGCATCCTGGCCGAGGCCAACCACCCATTGGTGACGGAGGTGGGCACGATGGACGAAGCCGCTGACGTCGCCGCTGCCAAGGCCGCCCAAGCCGCGCACGCCTGAGATTCAAAGGGAGACATGACCCATGGCTATTTTTCTGACTGCGAGTAACAAGGTCATCGTCCAGGGCATCACCGGCGGTGAGGCCACCACCCACACCGCGCGGATGCTCAAGGCAGGCACCCAGATCGTCGGCGGGGTCAACGCACGCAAGGCCGGAACGACGGTGGCGCACAAGGACAAGTCCGGCAACGACATTGAGCTGCCGGTGTTCGGCACAGTCGTCGAGGCAATCGAGAAGACCGGCGCCGACGCGTCGATCATCTTCGTGCCGCCCAAGTTCGCCAAGGACGCGATCATCGAGGCGATCGACGCGGAGATCCCGCTGCTGGTGGTCATCACCGAGGGAATTCCGGTGCAGGACAGCGCATATGCATGGGCCTACAACGTCGAGAAGGGCAATAAGACGCGCATCATCGGCCCGAACTGCCCGGGAATCATCACGCCGGGGCAGTCGCTGGTCGGCATCACGCCTGCCAACATCAGCGGCCCCGGGCCGATCGGGCTGGTGTCCAAGTCGGGCACGCTGACCTACCAGATGATGTTCGAGCTGCGCGATTTCGGATTCACGACGTCCATCGGCATCGGCGGTGACCCGGTCATCGGCACCACCCATATCGACGCCATCGAGGCGTTCGAGAAGGACCCCGACACCTTGGTCATCGTGATGATCGGTGAGATCGGCGGCGACGCTGAAGAACGTGCCGCCGACTACATCAAGGCGAACGTGTCCAAGCCGGTCGTCGGCTATGTCGCGGGATTCACCGCGCCAGAAGGCAAGACGATGGGCCACGCCGGTGCCATCGTCTCCGGCTCGTCGGGTACCGCGGCCGCCAAGAAGGAGGCCCTGGAAGCCGCTGGCGTCAAGGTGGGCAAGACCCCGTCGGAGACCGCCCGCCTGGCCAGGGAGATCCTGAAGAGCCTGTGACCAAGGTCCCACGATTAGGAACGTGTTCTAGTTATCGATTAGCCTGACGAATTAATGCGCGTCAGGAGGTCTGTNATGGTCGATCCGCGGACCCCGGTGCTGNTCGGCGTCGGCCAGTTCACTGAGCGCATCGACGACCCCGATTACCGGGGCCTCTCGGCGGTAGACCTGGCGACGGCCGCGGCAAGGGCCGCGTTGGGCGACACCGGTGTCGACGTGGCCAAGGTCGCCAAGGCCGTTGACACGGTGTTCGGGCTGCGTCAGTTCGAGATCTCAGGACCGATGCCCGCGTCGCTCGGCAAGTCCAACAACTACCCGCGCTCGGTGATGAATCGGTTGGGTGGTGATCCTGCCCGCGTGGTGTTGGAACCGGTCGGGGGCCAGGGTCCGCAGAAGCTCGTCACCGAGGCAGGCAACGCAATTGTCGCCGGCGCCGCCGACGTGGTGATGATCATCGGCTCCGAGCCTGGGTCAACGGCGCGCTACTTCGCCAACCGGGACGACAAGCCCGACTTCACCGAGCATGTCGAGGGGCAACTNGAGGATCGTGGACACCGGATCTTCACGTACATCGACGATTACACCATCCAGCACGGCTTGACCGGCGCTCCGGTGCAATACGGGCTGCTGGAGAACGCGCGGCGGGCGCGGTTGGGCCGCAGCGTCACGGACTACCGCCGCGCGATGGCCGAACTGTTTGCGCCATTCTCGAAAGTGGCTGCCAAGAACCCGTTTTCGTCGTCCCCGGTGGAGCGATCGGTCGAGGAGATCCTCACCGTTACCGACGACAACCGGATGATTTGTGACCCGTACCCGCGGCTGCTCGTCGCGCGTGATCAAGTCAACCAGGGCGCGGCAGCCGTGCTGACGTCGGTCGAGGCGGCCCGTCGGCTCGGGGTGCCCGAGGAGAAGTGGGTGTACGTGCACGGGCACGCCGACATGATCGAGCAGGCCATGCTCGGCCGCGTCGATCTCGGCGCCGGTCCCGCGTCGGTGATGGCCGCCAACGAGGCGCTGCGGGTGGCGGGCATCGGGATCGGCGACATCGCCACGTTCGACCTGTACAGCTGCTTTCCTTTGCCGGTGTTCGTGATCTGNGATGCGCTCGGACTCGACGGCGACGATCCCCGCGGGTTGACGCTGACCGGCGGGCTGCCCTACTTCGGCGGTCCGGGAAACAGCTACTCGCTTCACGGAATCGCGGAGACGGTCACCCAGATGCGGGACAGGCCGGGACAATTCGGCCTCGTCGGTGCGAACGGCGGCATCCTGAGCAAGTACTCGGTGGGCATCTACTCGACCACGCCGGTCGACTGGCGGCCCGATCGCAGTGCGCAACTCAATGAGCAGATCTCGGCGCTGCCGAAGATCAAGGTGACCAAGAAGCCCGACGGCGCGGCGACCATCGAGACGTACTCCGTGCGCTACGACTGGCCGATCCGCGCAGGGATCATCGTCGGCCGCCTCGATGCCGACGGTTCGCGGTTCATGGCGACCACCGACGACGAGGACCTTGTGGCGCTGATGTCCGACGGCGATCCGCTCGGCGCGAACATCTCGGTGTGGTCGTCGGAGCACGGCAACCGGGCCTCGCTGCGCTGAAAATTGCACTCAGGGTTGCGATCACGGCGCGGCCACAACCCTCATTGCAATCTCCACCGACTCGACCTCTAGACCGAAAGGCGGGCGGGTGGTTGCCTCGGGTGTGGATCTGTCCGGATGTGACACCGCATGCGAAACCAAGTTTCAACGTGACTTGTGCCCGACTCTCCGGCGCCGACTCTGCCGCGCCGACGTGACACGGGTGACTGCTGGGTGTCCGTTAGCTCGGCCCTAGACCGCGGCGGCCAGCTTTCCGGCCAGGCGCTCGACATAGGCGGTGACCTCGGCGTCTGACTTGTCGGGCAGGCCGAACAACACCTCCGTTACGCCGAGGTCGGCCCAGCGGGCCAGCTTCTCGGGATCGGGCTTGAAGTCCAGCGCGACGATCTGGGGGGCCCCGTCGCGGCCGGCCGCGGCCCAGGTGTCCTGCAGCAGCTTGACCGGCTCGTCGATGTCGAAGTCGCGCGGGGTGGTGATCCAGCCGTCGGCGCTGCGGGCGATCCACTTGAAATTCTTCTCATTTCCGGCCGCGCCGACGAGCACCGGGATGGGCGACTGCACCGGCTTGGGCCACGCCCAACTGGGGCCGAAGTTCACGAACTCGCCCTCGTAGGACGCTTCTTCGTCGGTCCACAACGCCCGCATGGCCTCCAGGTACTCGCGCAGCATGGTGCGCCGCCGCCCGGGCGGCACGTTGTGGTCGGCGAGTTCGTCTGTGTTCCAGCCGAATCCGACGCCAACGCTGACCCGGCCTCGCGAAAGGTGATCGAGGGTGGCGATCGATTTCGCCAGCGTGATCGGGTCGTGCTCGACGGGCAGCGCCACCGCCGTTGACAACCGCACCCGAGAGGTGACGGCCGCCGCCGTGCCGAGGCTGACCCACGGGTCAAGGGTGCGCATGTAGCGGTCGTCGGGCAGCGTCTCGTCGCCGGTGGTGGGGTGGGCGGCCTGGCGCTTGACCGGGATGTGGGTGTGTTCGGGCACGTAGAACGTGGCAAAACCATGGTCATCGGCGAGCTTGGCCGCGGCCGCCGGGGTGATACCGCGATCACTGGTAAAAAGTACGAGCCCGTAATCCATGCCAAGAATTAGAACGTGTTCCAGTCTGGCGGGCAAGGGCGGGGTCCCCGAAGCGCGCTCGCCGCAGAAAAGTTCATCGCGAGCGTTACCCGCGACGGCGGGCCACCAGCCTTGGTGGGATGGCACACCATGACGACTGAACGCATCACAGACCACGTCAAGTTCGCCTACTGGGTGCCCAATGTCAGCGGCGGCCTCGTGACCAGCGACATCGAGCAGCGCACCGACTGGAGCTACGAGTACAACGCCAAGCTCGCGCAGACCGCGGAGAACAATGGGTTCGAATACGCCCTGTCCCAGGTCCGCTATGAGGCCAGCTACGGCGCCGAATACCAGCACGAGTCCACCAGCTTCTCGCTGGCTCTGCTGTTGGCCACCCAGCGGCTAAAGGTGATCGCAGCCGTCCACCCTGGCCTGTGGCAGCCGGGCGTCCTTGCCAAGCTGGGCGCCACCGCCGACCACCTCTCCGGCGGCCGGTTCGCGGTCAACGTGGTGTCAGGCTGGTTCCGCGACGAGTTCACCCACCTCGGCGAGCCGTGGCTCGAACACGACGAGCGCTATCGCCGCAGCGCGGAGTTCCTGCAGGTGCTTCGCAAGATCTGGACCGAGGACGACGTCGACTTCCGCGGCGACTTCTACCGCATCCACGACTTCACCCTCAAGCCAAAGCCGCTGAACACGCCCGAACGGCCGAACCCGGAAATCTTTCAGGGCGGCAACTCGACCGCCGCGCGCCGCAACGGCGGGTACTACGCCGATTGGTACTTCTCCAACGGCAAGGATTTCGACGGGGTCACCGAGCAGGTCGTCGAGGTGCGCGACCACGCCCGTGACGCGGGCCGCGAGGTTCGATTCGGACTCAACGGATTCATCATCGCCCGCGACTCAGAAAAAGAGGCGAAGGAGACGCTGCGCGAGATCATCGACAAGGCCAACCGTCCCGCGGTCGAGGGATTCCGCTCCGCTGTGCAACAGGCCGGCAACTCGACGTCGGACAAGCGCGGCATGTGGGCCGACTCGACGTTCGAGGACTTGGTGCAGTACAACGACGGGTTCCGCACGCAATTGATCGGAACGCCCGAGCAGATCGCGGAACGCGTTGCGGCGTACCGCAAACGCGGTATCGACCTGATCCTCGGTGGCTTCCTGCACTTCCAGGAGGAGATCTCCTACTTCGGGTCGCGGGTACTGCCGCTGGTGCGCGAAATCGAAGATTCCGAAGAGGGTTCGGTCGATTCACCGGTGTTGGTGTCGGCCTGACGTGCCGATGGCCGCCGCCTTCACATGAGTGTGCGCTAGCGTGGGTGAACGAATCGCTCAGGCGTCCAGCACAGGAGAGGTCATGACCTACCCGCCCGGTAGCCCCGGATATCCGCCCGCGCAGCAGCCGACCACTCAGTTCGCAGCGCCCACCCAGCAGTTCGGCAAGTTGCCCGAGGCTGCCCCTGCCGCGGAGGGTCCGAGCAAGCTGCCGGTGTATCTCACCGCCGCGGTGGCCGCGCTTGGCCTCGCGGTGTACCTGTCGAGCTACGGCCCGCTGTTCGCAGCGAGTGCCGACCTCATCACGCCGACGCTGCTCGACCTCGGCGTGGTGGCGTCGGTCCTGGCGGCGCTGATCGCCGGTGTCGGCCTGGTGCCCAAGCAGAAGACGGCGCCCGCGCTGGTGGCGGTGCTGTCCGTGCTTGGCTTCCTGCTGACGGTCGCGATCATGCTCACCGCGCCTCAGGGCGTCGATATCAAGTGGGGCCTCTACCTGATCATCGCCTTCAGCGTGGTGCAGGCGATCGTCGCGGTCGCGGTGCTGTTGTTCGACGCGGGTGTCATCACCGCGCCGGCGCCGCGGCCCCGCTACGAGCAGCCGCAGTACGGCCAGTACGGCGTTCCCGGACCGTATTACGGGCAGCCTCATCAGCCCGGCCCACCGCACCAGCAGGGCCCGCAGCTGCAACAGCAGCGCCCCGGCTACCCGTCGCCGTACGGCGGTGGCTATCCCGGTGGTCCGTCGGCCGGCGGATTCCCTGCGGGCCAGCAGGGCGGCCCTCCGACGCCGCCTACCGGTTTCCCCACCTACGGGCAGCCGCCGTCCAGCAACGCGCCGACCACACAGGTGCCTGCGCAGCCGCAATCGTCGGCATCGGCGCAGTCCGCCCCTCCGCCGTCGTAGTCTGGGCCGCGCGTGCGTCAACTTCGCGCGCGTGAGCGTGCGGGGGGAGCGGCCCAACTAGTGGACAACCGGCCAGTCGGCACACGCCAGGCGCGTGAGCTGTTTCGGGTCGCATTCGGGCCGTCCATCGTGGCGCTGGTCATCATCGCGGCGGTGACGCTGCTGCAGCTGCTCATCGCCAACAGCGACATGACAGGCGCACTGGGCGCGATCGCCAGCATGTGGCTGGGCGTGCACCAGGTGCCGGTGTCGATCGGCGGCCGCGAGCTGGGCGTGATGCCGTTGTTGCCGGTGCTGGCGATGGTATGGGGGACCGCCCGCACCACCGCGGCGGCCACCTCGGGGCAAGCGTCGTGGTTCGTCACCCGATGGGTGGTCGCATCGGCGCTCGGCGGGCCCCTGCTGATCGCCGCGATCGCGCTGGCGGTCATCCATGATGCGGCCTCGGTGCTGACCGAACTGCAGACACCGAACGCGCTGCGGGCGTTCGGCGGCGTGCTGGCCGTGCACGCGATCGGCGCGGCGATCGGCGTCGGGTCGCGCATCGGCCGTCGCACGTTGACAGCGTCCCCCCTGCCGAAGTGGTTGCCCGATGCGTTCCGCGCGGCAGCGGCCGGAGTGCTGGCACTGGTCGGCCTTTCCGGCGTCGTGATGGTCGGCTCGCTGGTCGTGCACTGGTCGACGATGCACGACCTGTACGCGATCACCGACTCGGTGTTCGGGCAGTTCAGCCTGACCGTGATGTCGATGCTGTACGCGCCGAACGTGATGGTCGGCACGGCCGCGGTCGCGGTCGGGTCGAGCGCGCATGTCGGACTGGCCACGTTCAGTTCGTTCACCGTGTTCGGCGGCGACATCCCGGCGCTGCCGGTGCTGGCGGCGGTGCCGTCGCCGCCGCTCGGCCCGGTGTGGGTGGCGCTGCTGATCGTCGCGGCGGCGTCCGCGGTCGCGGTCGGGCAGCAATGCGCGCGGCGGCCGCTGCCGCTGTTGCCCGCGCTGGGCAAGCTGATCGTCGCCGCCGCGGCTGCGGCGTTGGCCATGGCACTGCTCGGATTCGCCGGCGGAGGCCGGCTTGGCAACTTCGGTGATGTGGGCATCGACCAGGCCACCTTCGCGCCCGCCGTCTTCCTCTGGTTCGCCGGCATCGGTGCGTTGACGATGGCGATGTCGGGCGGCGTCGCGCGACGGCCCAAGCGGGCCAAGCCGGTGGCCGAGCCCGAACCCGAACCCGAGCCCGTCGACGACGAGCCCGTCGACGAGCAACCCGAGG
>JGI12053J15887_10000747_pt1 | contig 13943 bp, 12 predicted proteins | sample MedBloCAOM1_O3_FD_15887 | JGI IMG/M metagenome (IMG submission 15887)
AACGGCTGACGCGGGCCAGCGACCAGCCAGTATGGCGCGACCCTGAAACCGGGTATCTGCGCAAACAGGTGTTCGGCCGGCCCGATCATCCCCTCGAAATCATCCGGGTTGAGCTGCCGGCCGGAAAGCGGGTGGTGCTCCCGGCGTCCTCTTACGCGCGCATTCGCCAGGCGGTCTGGGTGGAGAGCGGCAGCCTCGTCATCATCGAGGCCGGCGAGAGGCACGAGCTTGGGACCGGCGACTGCCTTGGATTTGGCGCGCCCTCCGAGGTCACCTTTGCCAACGAAACCATCACGCCTTGCTTCTATGTCGTCGTGCTCACCCGGAGCTGATCATCATGCCTGACATCCACATCAAGGCTTTGAAAGCCTCGGCTGAAATCCAAAATGCGCTGCGCGATATCCTCATCGAGACGGTGGCGAATGGCGGTTCGGTCAGCTTCATGCATCCGCTGGCGCCGGAAGCAGCCGACGCTTTCTGGCGGGATTCGCTGGCCTCAGCCGACCGCGAAGAACGGATCGTTCTCGGCGCCTTCGACGATGACCAACTGGTCAGCACCGTGACCCTGCTGCTGGACCTTCCGCCAAACCAGCCGCACCGGGCCGAAATCGCAAAAATGATGACCCGGGTCAGCCACCGCGGCCGCGGCGTGGCGACGGCATTGATGCATGCGGCCGAGCGTATGGCCGCAGAACGCGGTCGCACGCTGCTGGTGCTCGACACCGCCGTCGAGGACGGCGCATCCAGACTATACGAAGCGCTGGGATTCAGTCTGACCGGAGTGATTCCCGACTACGCGCTAAAGCCTTTTGGCGGCCTCACCGGCACGATGATCTATTGGAAGCGCATCGATCAGGCAGCGCGCGGCTAGCCAGGACAGCCGGCGGCGATGGCCAGGAAGTCGGATGCTTTCAGGCTCGCGCCGCCGACCAGCGCGCCGTTGACATTGGCGACCGCCATCAATTCCGCGGCGTTCGAGGGTTTTACCGAGCCGCCATAGAGGATGCGGATTTTGGCGCCCTCGCCGTCAAATCGTAACATGAGGGTATCCCGGATAAACCGATGAACTTGCTCGACATCTNCTGCGGTGGGGGTCAGGCCGGTGCCGATCGCCCAGACCGGCTCATAGGCCACGACCAGATTGTCGGCGGTCGCCCCATCCGGCAGCGATCCCTTGAGCTGTGCGCCGCAGATATCGAGCGTCTGCCCGGCATCGCGCNGTTCCCGGGTCTCGCCGATGCAGACGATGGCGGTGAGGCCCGCTCGCCAGGCGGCTTCGGCCTTCTGCCGCACCAGCGCATCGCTCTCGCCGTGATCGGCGCGGCGCTCGGAATGGCCGACGATGATGGCGCTGGCGCCGGCGTCGGCCAGCATCTCGGCTGAGAGATCACCGGTATGGGCGCCCGACGGTTCTGGATGACAGTCCTGCGCCCCGACGGCGAGGGTTTTTGAACCCCGCGCCTTTTCCGCAAAACCGGCGATCAAGGTCGCCGGCGGGCAAACCAGCAGATCGGCCTTGGCGCCGACCTGCGAGGCGCCCGCGAGCATGGCCTCGAATTCGGCCCGGGAGGCCCTCAAGCCATTCATTTTCCAGTTGCCGGCGATCAGCGGCCGGATGGCGTCGGTCATGTCGGTATTCTCATGAGTGTTTGGTGAGCAGCGCTAGCAGAGCCCGCGCACCAGTACCAGATAGCCGATTTGCGAGCCCAAGCGTGTTAACCGCTTCAATTGGCCCTCCCCGCCAAGGTTGCGACCGGGCGGCAGCCACTTTATGATGCTTTATCAACTCGGTGACGCCCTTCTGCGGCATCCGCTCAAGGCGCGACCCGGTTCCCTCCTGCAAACAAGTTGGACCCATGCTTCGAGGAATACGTAAGGCCTCATCAAATTGGCTCGGCAAGGCCATCATGAGTGTCGTCATGGGTGTGCTGATCCTCTCCTTCGCGGTTTGGGGGATCGCCGACATCTTCAAGGGTTTTGGACAGTCGACGCTGGCCAAGATCGGCAGCACCGAGATTTCGACCGAGCAATTCCGCCAGCTCTACACCGAAAAGCTGCAGCAGCTCGGCCGACAGTTCGGACGTCCCTTAACCATGGATCAGGCCCGCGCCTTCGGCCTCGACCGCCAGGTGCTGCAGCAGGCCATCGCCGAGGCCGCTTTGGACGAGGAAGCGCGGCGGATGGGACTTGGAATGTCCGACGCCGAGACCATGCGCATGATCTACGCCGACCCCAACTTCAAGGGAGTTTCGGGCGCCTTCGATCCCCAACGCTTCCAGGCCACGATCCGGCAATTCGGCTTCACCGAACAGCGTTATATCGCCGACCAGCGGCGGGTGTCGCTGCGGCGTCAGATCGCCGGCACGGTCTCGGCCGGTCTCGAGCCGCCGAAAGTGATGATCGAGGCGCTCAGCCGCTTCCAGAACGAGCAGCGCTCGGTCGAATACGTCAAACTCGATACCGCACAGGCCGGAACCATCGATGCGCCGTCGCCGGAGACGCTGGCCGCCTATTTCGACGACCACAAGACCCAGTTCCGCGCGCCCGAATATCGCAAACTGTCCTTCGTCATCGTCAACCCCGAGGAGATCGGCAAATGGGCCAGCGTCTCCGACGAGGACGCGAAAAAGCGCTTCGAGGAGCGCCGCGCCACACTCGGGACGCCGGAACAGCGCCAGGTCTCGCAGATCGTATTTCCGAACGCGGACGAAGCCGCGGCGGCGCGCAGCCGCATTGCCTCCGGCACGTCGTTTGAGGATCTCGCCAAGGAGCGCGGCCTCAATCCGGCNGACGTCGACCTCGGCACNATCGCGAAATCCGCNATNATCGATCCCGCGATTGCCGATGCCGCGTTTTCGCTGCCNTCGGGCGAAGTGAGCCAGCCGGTGCAAGGCCGGTTCGGCGTCGCGCTGGTCAAGATCGGCAAGATCGAGCCCGGTGTCGAACCATCCTATGAAAGCGTGGCTGCGAACCTGAAGAAGGAGATTGCGGCCGAACGCGCGCGCGCCCAGGTCGCCGATCTCCACAACAAGATGGANGANGAGCGCGGCGGTGGCGCCGNCGTCGTCGAGGCCGCGCAGAAACTCGGCCTCGCCGCCGTCACCATCGACGCCGTCGATCGCTCCGGCCGNCTGCCCAACGGNCAGTTGGTATCCAACATTCCCCGCGGCCTCGATGTGGTGTCGCAGGCCTTCAGCAGCGACGTCGGCGTCGACAATGACCCGATCCAGTTCAACGGCGGCTATGTCTGGTACGACGTTCTCGGCATCACGCCGTCGCGCGAACGCAGCCTTGACGAAGTCAGGCCCCAGGTCGAGGCGCGCTGGCGCGACGACCAGATCGCCAGCCGGCTCCGCACCAAGGCAACCGAGATGGTGCAAAAGCTCGATCAGGGCGGCAAACTCGCCGACGAGGCGGCGGCCGTGGGAGCCAAACTGGAAACCGCTGCCGGTTTCAGACGCGACGCCACCCTGCCCGACCTGCCGGCCGGCGCGATCACGGCGGCATTTCGTACCGCCAAGGATGCCGCCGGACAAACCGCCGGCGCCGGCGGCAGCGAATGGATCGTGTTCCGCGTCACCGACGTCAACCTGCCGCCGGTCGACCTCGCATCGGAAGACATCAAGAAAATGAAGGAGACGCTGCAGCGCGGGCTGACCGATGAACAGGTCGCGCAATACGTCACCAAGCTTGAATCCGAGATCGGCACGTCGATCAACCAGGCCGCCTTCGCACAGGTGACGGGCGCGAATAACTAACACTCCCGAAAGCACGCGATGGACGACCTCAAATCTATTATCGGAAAAGTCGCCACCGGCGCGACGCTGTCGCGCGACGAGGCGGCATCGGCCTTCGACAGCATGATGTCCGGCGAAGCCACGCCCTCGCAGATGGGCGGTCTCTTGATGGCGCTTCGCGTCCGCGGCGAAACCGTCGACGAGATNACCGGCGCGGTCTCGGCCATGCGCAGCAAGATGCTGCGCGTAAAAGCGCCGCCTGACGCCGTCGACGTGGTCGGCACCGGCGGCGACGGCTCCGGCTCCGTCAACGTCTCGACTTGCGCCTCCTTCATCGTCGCAGGCGTCGGCGTGCCGGTGGCAAAACATGGCAATCGCGCGCTGTCGTCGCGTTCGGGCGCCGCCGACGTGCTGTCTTCGCTTGGGGTCAGGATCGACATCACGCCGGAGCATGTCGGCCGCTGCGTCGCCGAAGCCGGGATCGGTTTCATGTTCGCGCCGTCGCATCATCCCGCGATGAAGAATGTCGGCCCGACCCGGGTCGAACTGGCAACGCGCACGATCTTCAATCTGCTGGGGCCGCTGTCCAATCCGGCCGGCGTCAAGCGGCAGATGGTCGGGGTATTTTCGCGGCAATGGGTGCAGCCGCTGGCGCAGGTGCTGAAGAACCTCGGCGCCGAATCGGTCTGGGTGGTGCACGGTTCCGACGGCCTTGATGAAATCACCCTCACCGGCCCGACTTTCGTCGCGGCGCTCGAGAACGGCAATATCCGCACCTTCGAGGTGACGCCGGAGGAAGCCGGCCTTGCCCGCGTCGACGGCGACGCATTGAAGGGCGGCGACGCCGATGCCAACGCGACCGCGCTGCAAGCCGTGCTCGNCGGCAAGCCGAGCGCTTTTCGGGACGTAGCACTGCTCAACGCCGCGGCGGCGCTGATCGTGGCCGGCCGCGCCGGGAATTTGAAGGAGGGNGTGGCGCTCGGCACCAAATCGCTCGACAGCGGCGCGGCTGCGGCGCGGCTGGAGCATCTGATCGCGGTCTCCAACGGCTGACCCGAGGACCTCGCAAATGTCCGATATCCTGACCAAGATCGAAGCCTACAAGCGCGAGGAGATCGCGAGCGCCAAGCGCGCGCATCCGCTCACCAGCGTCGAAGCGCTGGCCAAGGCCGCGCCCGCGCCGCGCGGGTTTGTCCGGGCGATCCGTGAGAAGCTTGCCCGCGGTGACTACGCGCTGATTGCCGAGGTGAAGAAGGCCTCGCCCTCCAAAGGCCTGATCCGCGCCGACTTCGATCCGCCTGTTCTTGCCAAAGCCTATGAAGCCGGCGGCGCCGCGTGTCTGTCGGTGCTGACCGACACGCCGTCGTTTCAGGGCCATCTCGATTTCATGATGGCGGCGCGCGCGGCCACCGCATTGCCGGTGCTGCGCAAGGATTTTATGTTCGACACCTATCAGGTGGTCGAGGCCCGCGCCCATGGCGCCGACTGCATCCTGATCATCATGGCGGCGCTCGACGATGCCGCCGCCAGGGATATCGAAGATGCCGCCATCGCCAATGGCATGGATGTCCTGATCGAAATCCATGAACGCGCCGAACTCGATCGGGCGCTAAAACTTCGCTCGCCGATGATAGGCGTCAACAACCGCAATCTCCGCAGCTTCGAGACCACATTGGCGACCAGCGAGGCGCTGGCGCCGCTGATCCCGAAAGACCGCCTGATGGTCGGCGAAAGCGGCATCTTCGCGCCCGCCGATCTGGCGCGCCTCGCCCGCGTCGGCATGGAAACATTCCTGGTCGGCGAAAGCCTGATGCGGCAAGCCGATGTGGCGGCGGCAACGCGCGCGCTGCTCGCGCGGGGCGATACCATCAGCGCGACCGGGACGCGCTAGCGGATGGCGCGCAAAGCTCCCAACGACAAGACCGCCCTCACCCATATCGACGCCAAGGGGGAGGCGCGGATGGTCGATGTCTCCGCAAAACCTGCGACCGAACGCGTCGCGGTCGCGGAAGGCCGCGTCGTCATGAGCCGGGCGACGCTCGAACTGATCGTTTCCGGCAATGCCAAGAAGGGCGACGTGCTCGGCACCGCGCGCGTCGCCGGCATCATGGCGGCGAAGCGCACCTCGGACTTGATCCCGCTGTGCCATCCATTGGCGCTGTCGAAGGTCACGCTGGACATCACGCCGGACAAAAAACTGCCCGGCTGCATCGTACGGGCTACGGTGAAAGTCACGGGCCCGACCGGCGTCGAGATGGAAGCCCTGACGGCGGTATCGGTGGCATGCCTGACGGTCTACGACATGATCAAGGCGGTCGAGCGCGGCGTCCGCATCGAGGGCATCCATCTGGTCGAAAAAAAGGGCGGCAAGTCCGGCCACTATCGCGCCGGCGACGGCGTTTGAACGGGGCCTGTCGCGCCCAAACCGGCCCTTGTCACGCGGCTGTGACCGGCGCGTTGGGAGTTAAGTCCCGGCTTGCGGTGTTATGCTTCCGTCACCAACAGACGGAGAACCGCAATGTCGACTTTCAGATTTCTTGGCGCGGTCGTCGTTCTTTCAACCGCAATCGCAGCACCTGCGCTGGCGCAGCAGGTGATTTCAGAACCCGGCTATTGCGCGCAATTCTATCCCTACGCGAACTGCCAGAACAAAGGCCCTGGTAATCCCTACACCGGCAGTTATCAGCGCGGCCTGGCGCAGAGCAACGGGATGTGGACCGGCGATCAAACCGTCGGCGTGACCACCAAGCGGTCGCGGACGCATCGCTCCGATTCATCTGCGAGGCGCATGCAGTAACGACGGCATCATCGCCTGCCAATTCGCGTTCGCGATCTTGTTCTAGCCCGCGCTGCGATGGTGCTCGCGATCGGTTCGGGTCTTCGTCCGGTTGCCGCACAGCGTCGACATGCACCATCGCCGCGTCGCGGGCTTCGAGCGATCGAAAACGGCCTACCGCAGCGCAACACAAACCGTCCGACAAAGGCGCCTCCTTGATCGCGGCCCGGTGGTAATCCCTCGTTAACTCAACTTCCTAACGCCGCTTCCATTTCGGCATCGTACCCATGTTACGGGGCCGGGGGCGGAGAAAGCTGCTTCCGGCATACAGGCTTGGGCAGCGACCGATGACGGCAGAAGCTAGCGCCTCGTTCAACTTCCCGCGTTCGGTCAGCGGCAATCCGATCCGCTGGCTGATCGTCGGCGGCGTATTCCTGATCGCGGCCATCACGATCGGCGCGACCATCATGGCCGAGAATTTTCGCGAGCGCGCCTTGAACAGCAGCGCACGCGAGCTCGACAACACCGTGTTGTTGCTGACCCGCCATTTCGACCAGCAACTGCAGGACTTCGGCGCGATTCAGGAAGACATCGTCTCGTTCGTGCAGTCCTCCGGTATCGACACAAGCGAGCAATACAAGCGTCGCATGTCCGGCGCGGACATCCACATGATGCTCAAGGCCAAGATCGACGCCTTGTCCTATGTCGGCGGCATCAACCTGTTCGATGCCGACGGCGTACTGATCAATTCCTCCAGCGCCTGGCCAGTCCCCGCCGTCAACGTCGGCGACCGCGCCTATTTCGAAGCCTTCAAATCCGATCCTCACTCACCCTCGCTGCTGGTTGAGCCCTTTCACAGCCGCGTCACCGGCGCTTGGACCACCGTCCTCGCCCGCAAGCTGACCGGGCCGAACGGCGAATTCCTCGGCACCATCGGACGAGGCATCGAGCCCGCCGGTTTCGAAAAATTCTTCGCATCGGTGGCGCTTGGACATGATGCGGCGATTTCCATGCATCATCGCGACGGCACGCTGCTGGCGCGTCATCCCCATGTCGAGGAGATGATCGGCCGCAATTTCAAGACAGGTCCGGCCCGTCAGCAGCGATTATTCGAGGTGGATCATGCCTCGACGCGGCTGCCCAGTCCCGTGGACGGCAGGGACCAGCTGATTTCGGCCCGCGCCCTGACCGGTTTTCCAATCGTGATCGTCGCGGCAACGACGGTATCGGCGGCGCTGGCCGATTGGCGGGAGCAAATCAGCTGGCTGATCACCGTGGCCGGACTTTCCGTGCTCGCGATCNCCGCCCTGCTGTTTCTGGTGGTTCGCAAATTATCGCAGCAACACCTGGCATCGCAGCAACGGCTGACGCTGGAGAAGCAGCGGCTGGACACCGCGGTCAACAATATTCCGCAAGGCCTCGTACTTTACGACGCCTCGGCGCGGATCATCGTTTGCAACCGGCGTTACGTCGAGATGTTCGGGTTGTCGCCTGATGTGGCCAAGCCGGGCTGCACCATGCAAGACCTGATCGCACACCGCAAGGAGACCGGGTCCTTCGACGGCGACGTCGACGAATTTTGTTCGGCGATCATCCGCAATGTCGCGCTCGGAAAAGCCACCCGTCAAATCACGGAGGCGCCGGGCGGCAGAGCGATAGAAATCGTCAACCAGCCCTTGCAGGCCGGTGGCTGGGTGGCGACGATCGAGGATGTCACCGAGCGCAAGCGCTCCGGTGAGCGCATCACGCATCTGGCGCATTACGATGCGCTGACCGACCTGCCGAACCGGGCGCTGTTCCACGAAAAGTTGAAACAGGAACTGGCCTGCATCGAGCCTGGCCGGCAATTGGCCGTGCTCTACATCGACATCGACGAGTTCAAGAGCGTCAACGATACGCTGGGCCACCTGATTGGCGATGAACTGCTGAAATCCGTGGCGGTGAGCCTCGGCCGCTGCATCGGCAAGGCCGACTTCGTCGCCCGGCTCGGCGGCGACGAATTCGCCATCGTCCAGACCGCGGTCAAGACTCCCGCGGATGTGACCGACCTCGTGACGCGGGTATTCGACGCGATCCGCGAACCCTACGAATGCCTCGGTCACCAGGTCACCACCGACGCCAGCATCGGCATTGCGCTGGCGCCGCAGCACGGCGCCGATCTCAATCAAATCCTGAAGAACGCCGATCTGGCGATGTATGCCGCCAAATCCGCCGGACGCCGGACCTGGCGCTTCTTCGAGCCGGACATGGACGCCCGGGTCAAGGCCCGCCGCAATCTGGAAATGGATCTGCGCCAGGGCATCATCGACGGCGCGTTCGAGGTTCACTATCAGCCCTGCGTCAGCCTCCGCGATAACAGCATCACCAGCTGCGAGGCCCTGCTGCGCTGGCGGCATCCCGAACGCGGCATGATCTCGCCCGCCGAGTTCATCCCGATCGCGGAAGAGACCGGGCTGATCAATCAGCTTGGCGAATGGGTGCTGACCACCGCCTGCGCTGAGGCCGCGACCTGGCCTGACGGCATCAAGCTCGCGGTCAACGTGTCGCCGGTTCAGTTCAGGAGCGGCACCCTGGCCTTGAAGGTCGTTGCCGCACTCGCGGTGTCGGGCCTTGCGGCGAACCGGCTGGAGCTGGAGATCACCGAGGCGGTCCTCATTCGCGACGACGACGCAGCGCTTGCGATCCTGCACCAGCTTCGCACCATTGGCGTGCGGATCGCGCTCGACGATTTCGGCACCGGCTATTCCTCGCTGAGCTACCTGCAGCGCTTCCCGTTCGACAAGATCAAGATCGACCGCTGCTTCGTCAGCGATATCGCGGATCCGCAGGGATCATCCAGCATCGTGCAGGCGGTGGTGAATATCGCCGCGGCCCGGCACATGACGACGACCGCGGAAGGCGTCGAGACCGAGCAGCAGCGGGAATTGCTGCGCGCGCTTGGCTGCTCGGAAATGCAGGGCTATCTGTTCAGCGCGGCAAAGCCGGCAGCCGACATCAAGCCGTTATTGTTCTCGCACTGCGAACGATCCGCGACCGCGAACCCGAGCCCGGCGCGCAAGCGCCGGCAAACGCCGCGCAGCGCGTAAGCTTCAGTTCGGAATCGCCGCCTTCGGCGACGGCGCGTCGGCATTGACGGTCACGCCGCGCAGCAGGTTGAAGGCCGCGCCAAGCGCCTTGTCGTCCTTCTCATTCGGCGGAACATAGGATTGCGAACCCGTCTGTTCCGCGCCGTCAGCCAAAAGATGGCCGCGGATCGACGCCTCGCCCTTCGTTTCAGAGCGGGCCTTCAATTCGTCAGGCACATCCTGCAGCACCTCGATGTCGGGCGTGATGCCCTTGGCCTGGATCGATTGCCCGGACGGGGTAAAATAGCGCGCCGTGGTAAGCGCCAAGGCGCCCTTGCCGGCGCCGAGCGGGATAATGGTCTGCACCGAGCCCTTGCCGAACGAGCGCGTCCCGATCAGGGTCGCGCGCTTGTAGTCATGCAACGCGCCGGCCACGATTTCCGAAGCGGAGGCCGATCCGCCATTGATCAAGACGACGAGCGGCTTGCCCTTGGTGAGATCGCCGCTCCGCGCGGTGTACCGCTGGGTTTCATCGGCGCTGCGTCCCCGCGTCGAGACCACCTCGCCGCGCGCCATGAACGCAGCCGACACCGACACCGCCTGATCGAGCAATCCGCCGGGGTTGTTGCGCAGGTCGACGACGTAGCCGGCGAGCTTCTCCGGCGGGATCTGCTTCGATATGTCGGAGATCGCCTTCCTCAGGCCGTCGGTGGTCTGTTCGTTGAAGGTGGTGATCCTGACATAGCCGATATCGCCGCCCTCGGTGCGATAGCGGACCGGCCGGACGCGAACGATTTCACGCTGGATCGAAACCTCGATCGGCGACTCGGCGCCGTTGCGGAAGATTTTCAGCCGGGTCCTGGTATTGACCGGCCCCTTCATCTTGTTCACGGCCTGCTCCAGGGTCAGCCCCTGAACCGCTTCGCCATTGATGTGGCTGATCAGGTCGCCCGACCGGATGCCGGCTCTCGCCGCGGGCGTATCGTCCATCGGCGCCACGACCTTGATGATGCCATCCTCCATCGTGACCTCGATACCGAGCCCGCCGAACTCGCCATGGGTCGTCTCCTGCATTTCACGGAAGGCTTTGTCATTCATGTAGCGCGAATGCGGATCAAGCGAAGTGACCATGCCGCTGATCGCGGCCTCGACCAGCCTGGCGTCGTCGGGCTTCTCGACATAGTCGGCCCTGACACGCTCGAACACATCGCCGAACAGATTGAGCTTCGAGTAAGTATCGGGGCTGGCGGCCGCCTTGGCTGCCGCGACCACCAGGTCGCCGCGTGGCCCGGTGACGAGAAGCGTCAGGCAGGTGCCTGCGACGGCGCCCAGGAAAAACACCGAGTTCTTGCGCATTGTTTGCGAACCTTTTCGCTGCCGGTTAACGCCCACCACTACGTGACGAACTCGAGCGATAAACTCAAAGCACTTTTCCGGTATCGTCGAGCCCGTTCTGCCATGTCGAGGGCCGGGTGCCGAACCCGCGCTTGGCCCTGGTGCCGAGCCAATAGCCGAATTGTGGCGGAACGTTGCGGAACGGGCCCTCGACCCCCAGTTTCAGCGCCGCATCCATCGGCCAGTTCGGATTGTTCAGGATCTCGCGGCCGACCGCGATCAGATCGGCCTGCTTGTCCTGCAAGATCTGCTCGGCCTGGTCGCCATGGATGATCAGGCCGACCGCCATGGTCATGATATCGGCGTGGCGCTTCACATATTCCGACAGCGGCACCTGATAGCTGTATTTGATTTCCTTGCCCAGGATCGGCGCCACGTCCGTGATGCCGCCGGACGAACAGTCGATGACGTCGACGCCCTTCCCCTTGAGAATTGTCGCCAGCCGCGCGCTCTGCTCGGGTCCCCATCCCGCATTGTCTTCCACCGACAGCCGCACGAATAACGGCTTGTGGTCAGGCCAGTGCCCGCGCACGGCTTCCGTCACCTCGGTGATAAAGCGCATCCGGTTTCGTTCGGAGCCGCCATATTCATCCGAGCGCTGGTTGGATTTCTCCGACAGGAATTCGTGCACGAGATAACCGTGGGCGCCGTGCAGCTCCAGCACGTCGAAGCCGGCCGCATCCGCGCGCCACGCTGCGTTGCCCCAGGCCTGCACCAGGTCTTTCACCTCATGGCGCTCCAGCGCGCGGGGCACCGGCCATTTCTCGCTATGCGCGATCGCGCTCGGCGCCACCGGCGTCCATTCGTCCCAGTCGTCGATCTCGGGCGTTCGCTGCAGCGGCCGGTCGCCCTCCCACGGGCGGGTGGCGCGCGCCTTGCGGCCGGAATGGCCGAGCTGGATGCCGGCGACCGCATTCTGCTGCTTGATGAACTTCACGAGACGCGCCAGCGGCTCGACGAACTTGTCATCCCAGATGCCGAGATCGCCGACCGTGCCGCAGCCGCGCCGCTCGACTTTTGTGGACTCGACGACCACGAGCCCCGCGCCGCCGGCCGCGAATTTTCCGGCATTCATCAGATGCCAGTCGGTCGGAAATCCCTTGATCGCCGAATATTGATGCATCGGCGGCACCACGATGCGGTTGCGCAACTCGACGCCGCGGATGGTCAGCGGTGAAAACAGCAGCGGTTCGGACATTTTTTTCCTCGTTGGCGCCGGACATCGTTGTCCCGGCGTCGCGCCGGGCAGTCTTCTTCGAAGCGAACGATATATGCGCTCGGTTACGGCGGCAAAGGATTCATGCCGGTTTGCAACCGGCGGCGTTTGAGCAGCCCTTTAATAGTGAGCACGCTGGCTCGCACACCCCACGATCGTCATACCCCGCGCATGCGGGGTATCCAGTACGCCGCGGCTTCTCGGTTCTATCACTGACGTCTCGGAATACTGGGTCGCCCGGTCAAGCCGGGCGATGACGGCTGGGAGTGTGTGGCGTTCGTATTCACCAGATATGCGAATACGCCTCGCAGCGCGAAGCGCCCGAGGTTTGCCAGGAAGTTCCGCCCTCAGAGGGCGCAGGAATGCCGGGCGCCCAGTGCGCCCGCAGCCGCGTGTGTCGTGCCATTTCCCCCTCGGCGCGCCGGCGCTGCGCACCGTGAAAGCAATGCCTTCGGACGGTCCGGACATTGGTTCACCGAAATGTATTCCGGGAAATCGGCATTCGGCGCCGTGAAGGCGAAGATGTTTCGTATCGAGGGAGCTCCATTCCGTTCCGGGTACATCCGCCGGCCGCGCCGCCCTACTCCGCTTTCGCGGCTCTCGAATTGGGTTTAGCGTCTCCCGATCGTGAATGATCACATAAACGGGAGATCGTCATGGCAGAAGAAGAGCTGTCACCCGAGGGCGAAGCAATTGCCGCCTACGGCGCCGCTACGATGGCGGCGCTCAAGATCCTGGTCATCTGCCTGCAAAGCAACGGCGCCCTTGAGCACGGGCAATATCCGGAGCAACTTCGGATTTTCATGGAGGTTGCGAAAGGCGACGCTAGCGATATGACGCTCGCGATCCTGCATGACCTCCGGATGTCAATTTTGGAGTGACTCGACCTACGTCTCGAAACCAGCCGGGCCGTCTTGCCCGTCAGTTGCTCCCATCGCGCGACCACCAGCCCGCAGTACTTTGTGATCGCCCTGCCTGGAGCAACTCGCAGCTCGACCGTTGCCCGGCGGCTACTATTTTCGTAAACGAGCGCGATGACCCCTTCCCTCTCTCCCACCTCCGCTGACGCGCTGCTGTTCGATCTCGGCCGCGTCGTGCTCGATATCGATTTCAACAAGGCGCTTGCCTGTTGGGCGGGTCACGCCGGCTGCACGCCTGCCGAACTCGTTGCGCGATTTGTCCGCGAAGAAACCTATCGGCATCACGAGGTCGGCAAGATCGACGATGCCGCCTATTTTGAAAGCCTGCGCCAGTCGTTCGGCTTCAAACTGTCCGACGCGCAACTGCTGGAGGGATGGAATGCGATCTTCGCCGGCGAGATGCCCGGCATTGCCCCGCTGCTCGCGCGCGCCGCCAAGCGCCTGCCGCTGTATGCGTTCTCCAACACCAACAACGCCCATGTCGAACATTTCTCGGTCGCTTACGCCGATGTGCTCGGCCATTTCCGCGAAATCTTTCTGTCGTCCACGATCGGGCTTCGGAAACCCGACGCGGAAGCCTATGATCATGTGGTGAAAGCGATCGGTGTGCCGGCTTCGCGGATCGTGTTTTTCGACGACTCCGCCGACAATATCGAGGGCGCGCGGGCCCGGGGCCTGACCGCGATTCACGTGACCTCGCCTGACGACGTGGCGAGGACGCTTGCTGAGCTTGGAATCTAGGTCAGCGTTTCCTTGGTTCGAATCATATCAGGCAGCCTCGGCGAGTTTGTAAGACCAAGTGTGGATGACCGGGTAGCGATTGACGTCCTTGAT
>JGI12053J15887_10000748_pt1 | contig 13942 bp, 16 predicted proteins | sample MedBloCAOM1_O3_FD_15887 | JGI IMG/M metagenome (IMG submission 15887)
GGAAGACGAAGACTCCCGCGCTGACGATCAGCGCCGCCACCGGAGCGAACACGTCAAGCGAACCCGCGGTGGGACGGGACAGCACCGCGACACTGGCTACCACGCCGAGCACCACGATCAGCACCAGGCCTGGTGTGCGGGAGCGCCGCGAGATCAGCCCGGCGACCACTCCCACCAGCCCGATCACCGCGGCCATACCCGAGAGCAAAACGACTTTGTCGTAGCTACCGAAGGTCCGCACCGCGAAATCCTTGAGCCACAGCGGGGTCAGGTCTATCGCGCTGGCGCCTACCGCGAGGAACGGCGAGGCAGTCGGCGAGATGAAGCCGCCCACCAGGTGCCCGGTCGTCAACCCTGCAACCATCGACAGCAGCCCGACCAGGCCTGCCACTGGGGCGGATAGGCGAGATGACGCATCAGGAGCCGCCGCGATGGGAGACGACCGGGTCGTAGTCATGTCCGCCAGTTCGCACTTGCCGGGGTGAAGGTTCGATCTGAGCTCACATCGTAATGGTGCTTACCCGGTAAGCGCTGCGCGTAGCCGCGGCTCCTCCACCGCCCAGAAGCCGTGCTCCCGGCCGTCGATGAGGATCACCGGAACCCGGTCGCCGTACTCGGCTCGCAGTTCTGGGTCCGCATCCACGTCGCTGGTGTGCCACCCGACGTCCAGTTCGGCGCAGATCCGGGCGATGTCCGCTCGGGCCGCCGCGCACGCATGGCACTGCGCGCGGACCAGCAAGGTCACCTCGTGCTTCATCGGAGTCAGCCTGCCACTGCCGTTACGGCCGGGTTTAGTCAGCTCCGGCGGCAGCTGGCAGGCCGGTTTGGTGCTTTCTGTCCCGCGCATCGCAGTTCGCTTCTAGCAGACCTACTGCCCGGAGCCTAGGAGGTGCAGCGCGTAGCGTGTCGCCGTCGTATGCTTCCGCACGCCTTTGAGGCGACCCGCTAGGCGACCGTTGACGCGAACGGTCGGCACGAGCGAACTGAGGAGTGGCTCATGCCGCAACCGAGATGGTCCTCGGAATCCCAGGACCGATCCGCAACCGCGCGTGCGGAGGGTCCCCGACCACAGCTGCGCCGGTTACGCCGACGCCTGATCGCGTGAAGTTCGCCCGCCCCAGCACCCAGCCGGTCCCAGATCCGCGCGCGCCAGACCCCGACTCACCAGACCCGGTCCCACCGGATCCCGGCGCCGCCGACCAACCAGCCGAGGGTGCCGGTATCGAACACGCCGGGCCGGAGGTCGACACCGCCGCGTGGGACCTTGTCGCGGCCGCCCAGCAGGGCGACCAGAACGCCTTCGGCCAACTGTACGACCGGTACGTCGATGTGGTCTTCCGGTTCATCTTGTTCCGGGTGAGTGATCGTCCACTGGCCGAAGACCTCACCAGTGAGACCTTCCTGCGAGCCCTGCGCCGGATCTCGTCGGTGAGCTACCAAGGCCGTGACGTCGGAGCCTGGTTCGTCACCATCGCGCGTAACCTGGTTCTCGACCACGTCAAATCCAGCCGGTACCGGTTGGAGATGACCACCGCCGACATTCTGGACTCCAGCGCGGATGACCGCGGCCCTGAGCATGAGGTGGTCGAAGAGGCCACCGCTGCCGAACTCATGCGCTGCGTCGCCCAACTGGGCCGGGATCAGCAGGAGTGCATCATGCTGCGGTTCATGCAGGGCCTGTCGGTCTCGGAGACCGCGGCCGTGATGGGCCGCAACGAGGGCGCGGTCAAGGCGCTGCAACATCGCGCGGTCCGCCGGCTGGCGCAGCTGCTGCCGGAGGGGCTGCGATGACTATCACATTCACCACCGACACTGTGCGCCTGGGCGTAACTACGCGGATGACCGCTCGTTGCTCCCAAGGACACGGCCCACGGGCCCGAAGGTGGTGAGGACGACGCGCACATCCGGGGGTCGGAGCAGCGACGGGCAAGAGCAGGACAACTTCGCCCGCGCAGTGGATAGCGGTATCCACGACGTCTCCGACCGGACCTTGCAGCGGGACCTGACGGTGGTGGCGGCGTTGCGTCATGCCGGCGCCACGGTTGGCCCGACAACCGCGGAACGTGACCGGATGCGCCAGCGCGTCTTGGCCGAATTCTCGTCGGTGGTTCACGAAGGCAACAGTCCAGTCCTGCCGCTGCGGGCCGCTCGGCGTCGCCGTTGGCTTCCCGACGAAACGCGGGGACGGGTGGTGGTGGCAGCGGCGGCGGCACTGTGCCTGACGATGTCGCTGTCCGGGATGAGCGTGTTGCTGTCCCGCGATGCCGTGCCCGGTGATGCCTTGTACACCTTCAAGCGCACCGCCGAGTCCGCCGAACTCGGATTGACCTTCGGGGACCATCCCAAGGCTCTCAAACATCTGGAGTTCGCCGGCGATCGGGTGAACGAGATCGAGATCATGGCGGAACAAGCCGACAGCGCTGGCAATTGGTCCGGCGGTCAGGGCAAGTTCGTCCGGGTGCTCGATGACTTCGACTCAGACGCCACTGCCGGTGCCCGGCTACTCACCGGTCTCGCCCTGCATGGCCAACCCAGCAGCCTGGCTGCGTTGCGCGGCTGGGCCGAGCAGCAGAAGGCCCGGCTGGCCGTGGTTCGGGCCGCGCTGCCAATGCCCATCAGCGCCCGGCTGGACAGCACACTTGGATTGCTAGATCGGGTGGTCGCGAGAGCTTCCGCGCTGAGCGACCGGTCCAGCTGCGTCACGATCACTTCTGGCCTTCGTGATGAGCTGGGTGCGTTGCCAGCGAAGGAAGCTTGCAAGCCGACACCGGTAGACGGAACTTCCGCGGCAGTACCGCTGCCGGGCGTGCCAGCTCTGCCAACGGTGACCCCACCCAGCGCAATTGTGCCTCCCAACCTGCTGCTTCATCCGCCTGTAGTGAATCCCGTTCCGGTTCCCGCTCATAACGGCACGAGCAGCCGCTCCGGGCTTCCCACAACCCGAAGCCCCGGTGACGTTCTGCCGAACCCGACTCGACCCGGATCCGAGCAGTTGCAGCCGGAGCCATGGCGCCCCTTCCCAGCGCATGATTCACCAAAGCCTGCTGCACCGCTGCCACCGTGGATTCTGCAGCCGCGGTTGTTGCCACCGGGATAGCCGTCAACTTAAATCCACCCACCGTATGTCGAGTAGATCCTTACTGTTCGGTTGCTCAGGAGAAGTCATCACGGCAGTCTTGTGATCGGCTTCGCGCTTTGAGCAAGAAGGACGCGGAAGGAACCCACTCCGATATTCAGGGCAGGATCAAGTGCCACGGTGTAACCAGGACGACCAGCGAGATAGTCATGAGGACATCCGGAACGACGCAGCCGTCCTGACCGCCCTTACCGGGCAAGGCGCCGCTGGGTTAACCCTTGTTGGCTTGGCTGTTGCGGAAGTAGAGGCCGCGCTGGCGGTTCCCACTGATCCCCTCGCGGCCGCCTTCTTCGACCTCGATAACACTATGATGCAGGGCGCGTCGGCCTTCTACTTCGCGCAGGGCCTGGCCGCTAGGAAATTGTTTCCCGCCGGTGCGCTCACGTCGTTTGCGTGGCAGCAACTGAAGTTCAGAGTAGTCGGCAAGGAGCTCAGCCTCGCGGAGATCCGCACCAGTCGCGAGCAGGCGCTGTCATTCGTGGCCGGTAGATCAACTGCGCAGTTCGTCGAGCTTAGCGAGGACATCTACGACGAGCTGATGGCTCACCGGATCTGGTCCGGCACGCTGGCGTTGGCGCAGATGCACCTCGCCGCGGGCCAGCGGGTGTGGCTGGTCTCCGCCACTCCGGTGGAGCTGGCCACGATCATCGCTCGCCGCCTCGGCCTCACGGGTGCGCTGGGCACTGTTGCAGAGGCTGTCGACGGCGTATACACCGGCCGGTTGGTCGGCGACATCCTGCACGGTGCGGCGAAGGCCCAGGCGGTGCGAGCGTTGGCCAGCAAAGAAGGGCTCGACCTGCACCGGTGCACCGCTTACTCCGACTCAGCCAACGACATCCCGATGCTTTCGTTGGTGGGCACCGCGGTGGCGGTGAATCCGGACCCGGCCCTTCGAGAGACCGCCCGGGCACGGGGCTGGGAGATCCGCGACTTCCGGACCGGGCGCAAAGCGGCCAGAACCTCCGCGGTCGGCATCGGCATGGCGGCGGGCGCGGTCGCTGCCCGCCTGGCCTATCAACGTCGCGTTCGCCCCTGACCGCATCACTTGCGCGCGCGGCGTCCTGCCATCACCGCCTACCGGAACCGGCCCGCGAGGCTGAGCACGCCTCGCTCGGCGGTTGCCACCCACTTCGGGTCGACCGTGCGACGCAACGCTGCGCCACGCGCAAAATCGTCGAACGCCTGCGAAGTCGTCCACCGGGGCGCGAAGCCGAACTCGGTGCGCAACCGGCGAGTGCGTCCTGCTCGTGCAACAACTGCAACCGACCGTCATAGCCCGGCACCGTGGGCACCACGGGAAGCGAGAAGTACCGGCTGAGCACTGTGTCGACGCGTGACCCGATGATGTTGGCGAAGCGCAGCACCGTGACGTCCACGTCGTCGTGCCGCCGCGCGAAACCACGGACGTAGCCCTTGGCAGTACAGATGGCCTTGGCGATCAGCGGATTACGCAAGTCGACGCGCACAAACTCGGCGCGCCCCAGCCGCCGCAACAATTCCGGACCCGGAGGCACCGTGTCCACAGCGAGGGCGTGGTCGATCTCGGGATCGGCCGCGAGTCGAACAGCCAGCTGCCCACCGATGAAGCGACTGGCTCCAGTGACAAGAACCGTGGAAGGCAACATGCTGGCCTGCTCCCTGCGCTTGCGCGCAGAGATTACTTCTTCAGCTTGCGGCGTTGCACCCGCGTCTTGCGAAGCAACTTGCGGTGCTTCTTCTTAGACATGCGCTTACGGCGTTTCTTGATCACCGAGCCCATGCTCGGCCTCCTCGCTGGTAGTCGCTGTGTTCGTCAGGCAGGCTGGTCGCAGATAGGCTGCGGAGCGCCCAGCAATGGGCGCGAACGGGCGCCCAGGTTACCCCTCATCGCAGGATTCCCACAAAGTCGGGCGCAGCCGGCACCCGACCCTGATCTCATCCCGCGTCGAAATAAGCGTTCTCCAGGTAACCATGCACGGCAGCCTCCGGAACGCGGAAGGAACGCCCGACGCGAACCGCGGGCAACTCGCCCGCATGTACCAGCCGGTAGACCGTCATCTTGGATACCCGCATCATCGCGGCCACCTCGGCGACCGTGAGGAACTGTACCTTGGCCGCCCCGGCCTGTTCGTTCATCAGCATGGGTTATCGCGTCCTCACCGTCACGCGCCGCCGGGCTTCCCCTCCCGCGGTCCGTGACACACCTGTTCTGATGAGAGTAGCGGGACTGGTGGTGGCCGTGCGACTCCGATCAGTTGTACTTCGCACCGCTTGTAGTGACCATCAGATCCGATGAGCAGCTCCAAGTTCGACCGATCGATCCCGAGCCGCCTCGATGGCCGCCAATATCGCGGCCCGTACGCCATGACGCTCCAGCTCCCGAATCGCCATGATCGTCGTCCCGCCGGGAGAGGTCACGGCCTCTCGCAGCAGCACTGGGTGCTCACCGGTTTGGCGTAGCATCTGGGCTGCCCCAACCGCGGACTGGGTGATCAGCTCGGTCACCATCGGCCGGGGTAATCCGAGCAGGATTCCTGCATCAATCATCGCCTCGACCAGGTAGAAGAAGTAGGCCGGGCCGGACCCGGACAGCGCGGTGACGGCGTCCTGCTGGCTTTCCGGTACTCGGACCACCTTGCCCACGCTGCCCAGTAACTCCTCGGTCAGCTGCAGGTGCGCGTCGGCGGCGAAGCGACCGGCGGATATCGCGCTCATTGCCTCACCGACCAGCATCGGAGTATTGGGCATCACCCGCACGACTGGCACCCCGTCGGGAAGCCGGCGCTCGTAGAGCGCGGTGGGCAGCCCGGCGCACAGGCTCACCACCAGAGTGTTCGGGCGGATCAGCCCGGCAAGCTCAGCCAATAGCGGGTCGATGTCCTGCGGCTTCACCGCGACGATCAGGACGTCGGCCTTACCGGCTGCAGTGGCGGTATCCACCGCGCGTACCCGGTAGGTGTGCTCCAGTTCGGCGGCCCGATCGGGATAGCGCTCCGTAAACATCAGGTCATCCGGACTGCGGCCGGCATCGAGCAGGCCCGAGAGCACGGCCTCGCCGATCTTACCGGTGCCCAGGACAGCAATCGTGGTCATGGCGCTACGGTGCCACAGCGGCCCGACGATCCACCGGCGGCAGGATCCGGTTGTCGGATGCTCAGCCGCGGCCAGCCACCGCGGCGCGAAGGAAGAAGGCGACGTTGCCGGGTCGCTCGGCGAGCCGTCGGGTGAGGTAGGAGTACCAATCCGATCCGTAGGGTAGGTACACCCGTACCGTGTTGCCAGCGGCGGCCAACCGGCGCTGCTCGGCCGGACGCACCCCGTAGAGCANCTGGTACTCGAAGCTATTCGGCGGGCGACCGTACCAGCGGGTCCGTTCGCCCACGATGTCGATCAACCGCGGATCGTGGGTGGCGAACATCGGGTAGCCCGGTCCGGCGAGCAGCACGTTGGCGCAGCGCACAAAGCTACCCGCGACCTCCGCCGGGGTCCGGAATGCGAGCTCGGGTGGTTCGGCGTACGCGCCCTTGCACAGCCGTACCCGGGCACCTTCGACCGCTAGTCCCCGGCAGTCATCCAGCGTGCGATGCAGGTACGCCTGCAATACCGCTCCGGTAGCGGGCCAGCTACGACGTAGTTCGGCGTGCACGCGCAGCGTGGAGTCGGTGAGGGTGTGGTCTTCGGCGTCCAGGGTGACGGTGGTACCGGCCTGTTCGGCAGCGGCGCAGATTTGAGCGGCGTTACGTAGCGCAATCGCCTCGTCGAGCCGCTGACCCACAGCGGACAGCTTCACGCTGACCTCCGCCCGGCCGGTCAGGCCTTCGGCTGCCAAGCACGCCAGCAGTTCGAGATAGCACTGCACGGTGGCCTGCGCACCGGCCGCATCGGCAACGCTCTCCCCGAGGTGGTCCAGGGTCACCGCTAAGCCGTCGGACACCAGGCCCGCAGTAGCGGCCACCGCCTGCTCGGTGTTCACCCCGGCCACGAAACGCTGTACGACGTACCGGCTGACCGGCGCACTGGCGACAAGCCGCCGCACGGTCGCATTACCCGCAACGGACAGAATCAGCGGACGCAGCACAGCGTGCACGCTAATCGGTGCCTTCCCCGCCTGTGTGTCGGGCGCCACCGGGGCGCTCTCAACCCGCCGAACTTCACGGGAGAGCTGTTCGAGCTCCCCCGTCAGCTCTGCTGTGGAGTTCGGGAACAGCAGAGCTGTGGATGTAGCTGGCCAGCTCATAGGTTGAGGCGCGCAAAGAGCAGGGCCTCGATCAGCAACGCGCGGCGCTCCGGGCGAGTACGGGCGCGGCGGGTGCTCACCTCTAGTACCACGGTGCCGGTGAACCCACGCTCGACCAATCCCAGGCACACTTCGGCGCACGGCTGGCTACCGCGGCCGGGCACCAGGTGCTCGTCGCGCGGCGCACCGCTGCCGTCTGCCAGATGCACGTGGGTCAACTGGCTGCCCATTCGCCGGGCCATCCGCAGCGCATCAACACCCGCCGCGGCGGTATGCGACAGATCCAGCGTGTAATGCGGGTATCCGACGTCGGTGGGGTCAGGCGATGGCACGAAGCTGGATACCTCTAGCCGGCCACGCCGCACCGGGAACATGTTTTCCACTGCGATAGCGAGCCCAGATGAGGCTTCCAGCGCAGCGACCTGCTGACCGAAACTCGTGGCGTAATCTTGTTGCCAGCGAAACGGGGGGTGTACCACCACGATTCCGGCACCGAGTTCGGTGGCCGCTTGTACGGAGCGTTGCAGCCGTACCGTCGGGTCTGCTGCCCACACCCGTTGGGAGATCAGCAAGCAGGGGGCGTGCAAGGCAAGCACGGGCATCCGATAGCGATCCGCCAGCGCCGCGACGGCGGTGATGTCCTGGCTGACCGCGTCGGCCCAGACCATCACCTCGACGCCGTCATAGCCGAGCTCGGCGGCCAGCTGGAAAGCCACGGCGATCGGTTCGGGCCATGTCGAAGCGGTGGACAGGGCCACCCTGATCGAGTGGGCCGGTGACACCGGCTATCGGCCGACGAGCAACAGTGCTGCCGGGGACACTGTGACGAACAGACCGACGAGCACCGCGACGACCGTCGTCTGCAGGTCCTCGGCGCCCCGCACCCGGCGCACCACCCAGACCAGTCCGGTGATCACGGCGAGGGCCACGACCAGCGCGACCACGGGAATCCGCTGCCAGAGCCACTCGCAGATCAGCCACAGCGCGGCGCCGCCGACGATGCCGATCCCGACCTGGCTGACCATCACCGCCCACTCCCACAGCGGCGAGCCGGCCTGCTGCGCCGTCTCCTCATCGGCGACGGTGGCGTTCTCGGTCGGCTCAGCAGTGGACCGGCTGGCGGCGCGCAGCCCCGCAGGCGGTTGGCTGTTACCTGGATCGGCCCCATTCCCTCGAGAGCCGCGGGTATCCGGATAGGCGCTGGCTGGACGCTGGCCCGACCAGTTAGCGGAGTTCACCGGCACTTGATCAAGTCGCGGCAGCTGCTCGGTGACCGGGCCGTCAGGCGGTGTTGTCTTGGGCAGCGGCATTCGCCGGGGCAGCGCCGGAGGGGTCGCCGGCATTGGTGCCGGGACCGCGGGCGGTGGTCCTACCGCTGGCGCCCACTGCTGGAGAGTGGGACCGGTGAGGCGTGGTTGGGTCGACTCGGCGGCGCTGGCAGTCCAGTTCCGCTCCATGACCGGCTGCGCAGCGCCGCGCACGGCCGCGGTGTCGGCGGCGCCGTCGTCGCTATCGTCGTCGGCCCGGCGGCGGCGTCGCCCGGCGCCCGGGGCCGGATCTCCATAACGGGCCAGCAGCTCAGCCACGGTGAACTGCGCCCGCTCCTGCGGTTCGCTACTGCGCCTCATCATCTCTCACCGTGCACCTCGGGCCACGCTGCGTCTAGTCCGTCGAGGTGGGCGGCGCCCCGGCTGCGCCGTCCGGTCGATTCCGTCCAACCAGTCCAACCAATCCAACCTCCGCAGGATCACACCTTCGCGCAATGCCCACGGGCAGAGAGTCATCTCCTCGACGTCCAGCGCACGCATGGTGGCCTGTACCACCAGGGCGCCGGCGACGAGCTGGTGTGACCGGCTGGCGCTGACGCCCTCCAGCTCGGCCAGGTCCTCCGCGCTCATCCGGGAGATGAAGGCGATCACCTGGCTCAACCCGGCGTCGGTGAGGGTACGCCGGACCCGCGGGCCCGCCGAGGATGGCGCGGCACCGCTGAGCCGGGCCAGCGACCGGATCGTCTTCGACGTGCCCACTACCCGATCTGGGGTGCCGGCCTCGCGCAGTTTGCGCGCTGGTACCGCGAGCTGCTCGACGATGTGCTCGCGCAAGGTTTCCAGCTCGCGACGGCGGGGCGGGTCATGTGCCAGCCAGGATCGGGTGAGCCGCCCGGCGCCCAGCGGCAGTGACACCGCCACGTCAGGTTCCTCGTCCATCCCACTGGCGATCTCCAGCGATCCGCCACCGATGTCCACCATCAGCAGCCGGCCAGCTGACCAGCCACACCACCGGCGGACCGCGAGGAACGTGAGGATGGCCTCCTCCTCACCGGAAAGGACCTGCAGCTCGACGCCGGTTTCAGCCTTCACCCGAGTGAGCACCGCGCCGGAGTTGGAGGCATCGCGTACCGCTGAGGTCGCGAAAGCCATCAGGTCCTCACAACCCATCGCAGCGGCCGACTCAACGGCGTCGTGCACGGTGCGGATCAAGTGATCGGCTCCCACCCGAGTGATCTTCCCGCGGGAGTCCATCTGCTCGGCCAACCTCAGCACCGATTTCTCTGAGGTCTGCGGCAACGGGTGGGCGCCGTGGTGCGCGTCCACCACCAGCAGGTGGACGGTGTTGGAACCTACGTCCAGCACACCTAGCCGCACGAGAGGCCACGCTACGCCGGGGTTGCCGTTCAGATGTCGTACTTGTAGCCGAGGCCGCGGACGGTGAGTAAGTGCCGTGGCGCGGACGGATCCTGCTCGATCTTGGAGCGCAATCGTTTGACGTGTACATCGAGCGTTTTGGTATCGCCGACGTAGTCCGCCCCCCACACCCGATCGATGAGCTGGCCGCGGGTGAGTACCCGCCCTACATTGCGCAACAGGTACTCCAGTAGGTCGAATTCCTTCAGCGGCAGGCCCACCTCCTGCCCGGTGACGGTCACGATGTGCCGCTCGACGTCCATCCGCACCGACCCGGCCTCCAGCACTGCCGGTCCGAGAGTGGCGGTGGCCGTCGCGCCGTCGGCGCCTTCCGCCCCGCGGCGCAACACCGCACGGATTCGTGCGATGAGCTCGCGGGCCGAGTAGGGCTTGGTGACGTAGTCGTCGGCGCCCAACTCCAGCCCGACGACTTTGTCGATCTCGCTGTCCCGGGCGGTTACCATGATCACCGGAACGGTGGATCGCACCCGGAGTTGCTTGCAGACGTCGGTGCCACTCATCCCGGGCAGCATCAGGTCGAGCAGCACGATGTCGGCACCGTTGCGGTCGAATTCCTCCAACGCCTCGGATCCGGTGGTCGCCACCGCGGCGGAGAAGCCCTCCTTACGCAGCAAGAAGGCCAGCGGATCAGCGAAGTCCTCCTCGTCCTCGACGATCAGAACTCTGATCATGACAGTCCTCCCACGTACTCAGGTGTCGACGGGGTGCGCACGGTGTCTTGCGAAGCGCCCAGCTGTGGCGCCTTGGGATGGGCGGGAATCCGTAGGGTGAAGGTGGAGCCGGTGCCAGGTTTGCTCCACAGCGTGACCGCACCGCCGTGGTTCGCGGCGACGTGTTTGACGATCGCCAGCCCCAGCCCGGTGCCACCGGTAGATCGGCTGCGCGCCTGATCGATCCGGAAGAACCGCTCGAAGACGCGTTCCTGATGCTCGGGAGCGATACCGAGGCCGCGGTCGGTGACGGCGATCTCCACGAAGCCATCCTCCAACCGCCTGCTGACCGACACCGGGCTGCCAGGCTGGGAATAGGAGACCGCGTTGTCGAGCAGGTTGGATAGCGCGGTCACTAACAGCGTCGCGTCACCGTCGAGCAACAATCCGCTGGGCGGGTCGACGGTGATCCGGATATTCGCTGATTCGGCTGCCAGCCGGCAGCGATCCAGCGCCGCGCGCACGACCTTGTCGACCTCGACGGTGGCCAGCTCAGGGAGCCGTTCGGCGCCCTGCAGCCGCGACAGCGCGATCAGCTCGGTGACCAGCGTGCCGAGCCGGTTGGCCTCGTTGAGGATCTTGGTGCCGAACCGGCGCACCTCGTGCGCGTCATCGGCGGCATCCAGCACTGCCTCGGCCAGCAGCGCCATCGCGCCGACCGGGGTCTTGAGCTCGTGGCTGACGTTGGCCACGAAATCTCGCCGGGTCGCTTCCAGCCGGACCGCGTCCGATTCGTCGGACGCGTCGATCACGGTGTACTCATCACCCAGCGGCCGGACCTCTCCGAGAACAGCGGTAGGCCCGCGACCGGATCGGGCACCCTGGTCCAGCGGTGAAAGATCGACATGAACCACCTCACCGGTGTCGCGCACCTGCTCAGCGGCCTTGCGGGCGCGCTCATCCGGACGCGAGCCATGGACCAGGCCCAATTCGACGGCCGGCGGGTTGGCCAGCACTACATCACCCAGCCGGTCGAGCAGCACTACCCCGTTGTGTGAGGACAGCATGACCCGTTGGACCAAGTCAGCGACCGTCGCGCCGTCTGGGGACGGCGGCGTTGTCAGCGTTCCGGAGCGCCGGCTGATCAGGAATCCCCCGACCGACCCGACCATCAGCGTGCCGATCGCGATGAACACGACGACTGCGAGTGTCACGGGGCAATCGTAAGCACCGGACCGGGTGAAACCCCTAATTCCGGCGCACCACAAGTGACGACATCCACCCGTAATAGGGCAAACATTCGTCCGTCGTTCACCGTGGGTTCATCCGGGGTGGCACTGACGTCTAGAAAGCGGAACTACCGGCCTTGTTGGGCCACCACGGCCATCGCAACGGCTGCCGATTCTGGATCGAGATAGCTTCCACCGGCAGTGGTCGGCCGCAACCGATCGTCAAGGTCGTAGCGCAGCGGGATACCCGTCGGGATGTTGACGCCGGCGATGATCTGCGCGTCGATTCCGTCCAGATACTTGACCAACGCCCGCAGCGAGTTGCCGTGCGCGGCAACCAGCACGGTGCGCCCGGCCTGCAGATCCGGCACGATCGACGATTCCCAGTACGGCAACATTCGGGCCACCACGTCGGCCAGGCACTCACTCGTCGGGATGTCGATGCCGGCGTATCGCGGGTCGCCATCCTGACTGAACTCACCGCTCGGCGCGATGGGCGGCGGCCGGGTGTCGTATGACCGGCGCCACAACGCGAACTGCTCATCACCGTACTCATCGCGGATCTGCGCCTTGTCCATGCCTTGCAGCGCGCCGTAGTGGCGCTCGTTGAGCCGCCAATCTCGGCGGACCGGAATCCAGTGNCGGNCGGCGACCTCGAGTGCAAGGTAAGCGGTGCTGATCGCTCGGCGCAGCAGCGATGTGTGGACCACGTCGGGAAGCAAGCCGGCNTCGCNCATCAGCGCACCGGACCGCGCCGCCTCNCGCTCGCCCCGATCAGTCAACGGGACATCCACCCATCCGGTGAACAGGTTTCTGGCATTCCACTCGCTCTCGCCGTGGCGAAGCAGGACCAGGGTGCCCACGCTCATANCAGCAGCCTTGCATGTGCGGCAAAGCACGATTGCTCGAGGTCCGCCCGCCAATGCGTCCTTGCGCCCGCGGAGCCGGAAGCTGGGCTCACTAATGCGATCAATCTGCAACAGCCGAATGGCCCGAACGGGCGCTGGCCGTGACAGCCGAGTTACCCGTACATTAACGTGCAACGACGGTGTACTGGCACCCCCTGCTGACACCCCACCGTCGTTGCAGGGAGCCGCTGCTCGCCCGCTTCCCCCGCCCCCCGGGAAAGGCTGGTTGCACAGCGGTTCCCTGCGCAGCGGTTTCCTTGGGCAAAATGCTCAAGGGGCGACAACTGTGGTGTCGATCACAGTTCGCAGCGCCAATGGTCAACCATTGCGCGCGGCATGGCGCCCGCCGAAGGTTCCCGGAAGTCCGCCCTCGTAGAGATACTTCGCTTCTTCGGCGACCTCTCGAGTGAGACACGGCCAGGACGCCGCGACGCCGCTTTCGTCGCGACAAGCCCAGCAGTTACCCCGCGGGTCGGGCACATGCGCGGTCAACGCGCTTCGCCACATGTCCGGCAACTCGGCCAGGATCGCTGCCATGCTCATGTCCATCTACCTCCCAGAGATCGGTGCACCCTACTACCCCTTCAAGCGCGCAGCCAGATCGCACTTCATACCAGTGGCATTTCGGCTCCGAAGCAGCCGATTGGGCGACAACTTCGCTGTGCAACCATCAGCATACGCTCCGTGATGGGTCATGGGACAATTCTTCTCTCGTGCACACGCGGACTCGACAAACCGCCTGACGCCCGCCGAGAAGCGCGCGCCAAGGCGATCAAAGTGCCTACACTCTGCGTGTTGGTGCTTGCACTCACTGTGTTGTCGCGGTAGCGGCACGAAGCGTTACTCACCAACCGCTCGGGCGGCCACCGCTCGGGTCGTAGGCCGATCGGGTCACGCCGCAATCAACTACGCGAAAGGGCTTGAGATCTCTTCGCCAGGCTGAGAGTGTGACACCGCTCTCCCCGCCGCCCCCCACTGCACTTCCGGCAGGTGGAGCGCAAGCCCGCGGTTCGTCCTCCCCCCGTCGGACCGCGGCCCGCCAGGATCCCTGGGTGCCCCCCGCCTGGGGAGATCCGTTCACGCGGGACAACAGTGGCG
>JGI12053J15887_10000749_pt1 | contig 13941 bp, 14 predicted proteins | sample MedBloCAOM1_O3_FD_15887 | JGI IMG/M metagenome (IMG submission 15887)
GCGATTGCTGCCCTGCCGCCGGCCGGCGACATCGAGGGCAGGCTTGCGGACGTGCGCGGCGAGGTCGAAGGCCAGCGTACGCGCCTCGCCGAGGTGCGAGCCGAAGCGCAAGCGCTCGCGCGCGAGGCAGAAATTTCGGCCCGGCGGCTGGCCACCATCGCCACCGACCGCCAATCCTGGAGCGAGCGCAACGAGAGCGCCGCCGCCCAGATCAAGACCCTCGAAACCCGGGTCGAGGAGGCCAAGACCGAGCGTGCGAGCCTGGAAGATGCCCCGCGCGTGTTCGAGGAGAAACGCGTCGCGCTGATCGGGGAGATCGCGACCGCCGAAGTCGCGCGTCGCACCGCTGCCGATCATCTCGCCACCCGCGAGAATGCGCTGGCGGACGCCGACCGGGATGCGCGCATCGCACTCGAGGCGATGGGCACGGCGCGCGAAGAGGCGGCTCGCGCCGAGGAACGCTTCGAGGGCGGCAAGCGCCGGCTCGCCGACGTCGCCCACGAAATTCACGAGATGCTGGAGGTCGAGCCGGCGGAGGTCGCGAGCCTTGCCGGCATCGAGCCGGGTGCGGCGCTCCCCGACGTCGCCGATGTGGAGGCCAATCTCGAACGGCTGCGCCGCGACCGCGAGCGGCTTGGCGCAGTCAACCTGCGCGCCGAAGAAGAGCTGCGCGAGGTCGAGACCCAGCATGGCTCGCTCACCACCGAGCGCGACGACCTGGTGGAGGCGATCAAGCGCCTGCGCCAAGGCATCCAGAACCTCAATCGCGAGGCGCGCGAGCGGCTGCTCGCCTCGTTCGAGGTGGTCAACAACCACTTCAAGCACTTGTTCACCGAGCTGTTCGGCGGCGGCACCGCCGAGCTGCAGCTGATCGAGAGCGACGATCCGCTCGAGGCCGGCCTCGAGATCATCGCCAAGCCCCCGGGCAAGAAGCCGGCGACGCTGTCGCTTCTCTCCGGCGGCGAGCAGGCGCTGACCGCGCTCGCGCTGATCTTCGCGGTGTTCCTGACCAATCCGGCGCCGATCTGCGTGCTGGACGAGGTCGACGCGCCGCTCGACGACCATAATATCGAGCGCTTCTGCGACCTGCTGGATGAGATGACGCGCTCGACCGACACCCGCTTCGTGATCATCACTCACAATCCGATCACCATGGCGCGGATGAGCAGGCTCTACGGCGTCACCATGGCCGAGCGCGGCGTGTCGCAGCTCGTCTCGGTCGACCTCGAAGGTGCGGTGAAGCTGCGCGAGGCGAGCTGACCAGTGCGGTGAATTTGAAGTCCTATCAGTTGTTGTGGCAAGATCGTCATAGGAACTTCAAATTCAAAACCGCACTGGAATCATAAAGTCGCCAGTGTCCTTTCGATTCCGAAGTTCGCATCGGAAGGTGCCGCAAGCTGTGCGAACTTCGGAATCGGGACACTGGTCAGAATTGACACCCGACCTTGCCCACCTGATTTCGGCCTACGGCATCTGGCTGATCGCCCTGATCATCGCGCTCGAATGCATCTGCATTCCGGTGCCGGGCGAGACCACGCTGGTGGCCGCCGCCATCTACGCCGGCACGACGCAAGAGCTGAACATCGTCTCGGTCATCCTCGCCGCCATCGTCGGCGGCATTGTCGGCAACGTGATCGCTTTCTGGATCGGACGCGAGTACGGCTACCGGCTCCTGGTGCGCTACGGCAGCTACGTCCACCTCGACGAGACGCGCATTAAGATCGGCGAATACCTGTTCCTGCGGCACGGCAGCAAGGTCGTATTCTTCGCGCGCTTCATTCCCGTGCTGCGCAGCTTCGCCGCCGTCCTGGCCGGCGCGAACCGCATGCCATGGCGAAGCTTCATGCTTGCCAACGTGGCCGGCGCCGTTGCCTGGGTCGGGCTCGACTGCACGCTCGCCTACCTGATCGGCGAGGAATTGACGAAAGTTGCCGGTCCGGTCGGCATTGCCCTGGCGCTCCTCGTGGTCGTGCTGTTGGCGGTCGGCGGATGGCTGGTTGCGCGGCACGAGACGCAGCTGGCGATCGCAGCCGAGCGCGCCCTGCCCGGCCCGCTGCACCCGCCACGGTAGAGATAGGGGCGTTGCCGCGTCATCGATCGATCACGGCCATAGCTTCCACTTCGACCATCAAGTCCGGATGCGACAGCCGTCGCACCTCGACTGTCGTGCTGGTCGGCAGCGCCTGGCCGAAAATCCCGTTCCGGACCTCCGGGTGCTTGAAGAACTCATCGATGTCGGTGACGTAGGTCGTGGTCTTCACGAGGTCCTTCAGCCCCAGGCCGGCCGCCTCGAGCGCGATCCGGAGATTTTCACCGACCTGCCGGATCTGCGCGCCCATGTCGCCCTTGCCGATGATGCGCCCCTCGCCGTCGCGCGCCAGCTGGCCGGCAATGAACACCAGCGATTGTCCCGACGCGATCACGACATGCGAATAGAGCGTGTGGCCCTTGAGCGAGCGCTGAAACAGGCGCTCCGGCTGGATCCGCTTGGTTGTCATGTGTCTGACCTTTCGATCCCATGAGGCCAATACAACGGGGATACGGTTGCGAGCCCTGCGGAATTGTCGATACTGCATGATACTTGCACCGACCGGATGATCGGAGAAGCCCCAATGACACGCAGAGTGGCGCGCGAAATCTCACCACTGATGACCGGAAAATTGTCGCGACGCGGCCTGATGCGCACGGGCGCCGTCGCCGCCGGCGGCATCCTCGCGGCATCGTGGGGCTCTTCGGTCCGTTCCGCGCCGGTGAACATCCGCTACGCGAACGGCGGCGGCATCGGCCCGAACGAGATGGAGACCGTCATCTGGCTCGACTACCTCAAGAGCAACGTGCTCAAGAACTACGGCAAGTCATATACGCTCGATATGACCTTCACGCGTGGCTCGCCCGAGGCGGCGCAACTGCTGGCCGCCGGCCAGGTCGATCTCGCGGCGCTGTCGTCTCCCGTTTTTGCGACCACGATCGCGAAGGATGTCATTCCCGACGGCATCGGCATCATCTCGGATATCTACCAGGACGGACATCCCGGCTACGCCACCAACACCTTCTTCGTCTTGAAGGACTCGCCGATCAAAACCGTCGCCGATCTCAAGGGCAAGAAGGTCGCGATCAACGCCTTCGGCTCGGCGGTCGATCTGGTGCTGCGCGTGGCCTTGAAAAAGGCCGGGCTCGATCCGCGGCGAGATCTCCAGATCGTCGAGGTCACCTTCCCCAATATCGCGCCCGCCATCCGCGAGAGCCGTGTGGACTGCGGCGTGCTGGTGATCCCGTTCCTGCCGGCAGAGAGTGCCAAGGGAGACCTGCGGGCACTGTTCACCGGCGGCGATACGCTCGGGCCCTCTTCCGTCGTGTTCCAGGTTGCCACCAACAAGTTCATTCGCGAGCAGCCGGACGTGCTGCGGGCGTTCCTGGAGGATTTCGTCCAGGGACTTGCCTGGTACTACGATCCCGCCAATCGCGAGAAGGCGCTGGAGCTCGTTTCGGGATTGACCAAGTCGCCGAAAGAGGTGCTGGCGACCTATTTCATCACGCCGCGCGACTACTACCGCGACCGCAACGGCTGCGTTTCGGCGGCGGCGGTGCAGAAGCCGATCGACGCGATGGTCGAGTATAAGCTGATCGACCGGCCGGTCGACGCCGCCAAATACATGAAGCTGCAGTTTCTGCCGAAAGCGTGCCCGGCGTGACGACGGCGAAGATCCGCATCGACGGCATCTCCAAGACCTACCAGTCAGCCGGTGAAGACGTTCGGGCGATCGAGCGCATCGACCTCGAGGTGAACGAAGGGGAGTTCGTCTCCATCGTCGGCCCTTCCGGGTGCGGCAAGAGCACGTTGCTCTACATCGTCGGCGGATTCATCTCGGCCGCCGGCGAGGTTCGCATCGACGGCAAGGCCATCGACGGTCCCGGCATCGATCGCGGCGTGGTGTTCCAGGAATACGCCCTGTTCCCCTGGCTGACCGTCCGGCGCAACATTCTCTACGGGCTCGAGAACCGCGACTTGACCAGCGAGCGGCGGGCGGAGATCGCCGACCGCCTGATCCGGGTGATCGGCCTGCATGGTTTCGAGCACCGCTATCCTCGCGAGCTGTCGGGGGGCATGAAACAACGCGTCGCGCTGGCGCGCACGCTTGCCTGCGATCCCTCGATCCTGCTGCTCGACGAGCCGTTCGGCGCGCTCGACGCCCAGACGCGCGAGGTCATGCAGGACGAGCTGTTGCGCATTTGGCTGGCGACGCGGAAGACGGTGCTCATGGTGACCCACGACGTCAACGAAGCGGTATACCTATCGAATCGGATTTGCGTGATGTCCGCCCGTCCCGGGCGGATCGTCGAAGAGTTCACGGTTGCGCTCGACCGCACCATCGGGCGAGAGCAGGTCATGCTGTCCGATGCCTTCAACAAGGTTCGAAATCAGGTATGGCTTTCGGTAAGGCGGCAGGCCAACGCCGCCGAGGCGCAGCATGAGCCCACGGCGGCGTGACGCCTGGTCGTTGCGGGGGATCGGCCTCGCCGTCGGTCGCGTTCTCATACCGATTCTTCTGTTCCTGCTGTTCTGGCAGTTGCTCGGCAGCCTTCGCCTGGTCGACAGCGCATTCCTGCCCACGCCGGTGCAGGTCNGCCGCGCGCTCGGCGACCTGCTGGCNGGCCACGAGATCCGCGACAACATCCTGGTCACGCTGCTGCGCGCCGCCGGCCGGCCTCGGTCTTGCGACCGTCACCGGTATCTGGATCGGCATCGGCCTCGCGCGCTGGCCGGCGTTCCGGGGATATGTGTCGCCGCTCGTGGGCGCGACCTATTCTCTGCCGAAAACGGCGCTGGTGCCGCTCTTGATCCTGTGGTTCGGCATCGGCAACACGATGGCCATCACCGCGGTGTATCTGAGCGCACTGCTGCCCGTGGTCGTCCACACATATCACGGCGTCATGGCAACACCGCCGGTGCTGGTGTGGAGCGCGCAGGCGCTGGGGACCAGCGCCCGCAAGCTGCTGTGGCAGGTCTTCCTTCCGCACGCGCTGCCGGACGTCTTCACCGGCATCCGCATTGCCCTCGGCTTCTCCTTCGTCGTTGCGCTGTCCGCGGAAATGATCGCCTCGACCGCCGGCATCGGCCGATTGATCTTCATGTACGGCGAGAACGGCTCCTACGACTACATGTTCGCCGCCGTGACGAGCATCGTGGTGGTGGCATTCATCGCCGACCGGGCATTGCTGCTGCTGAGCGCAGCCTGCCTGCGCTGGCACGATTCCGCCGTCGCGATGGAGGCCTGAGCGCCATGATCTTGAGCGCTATGACCGCAGGCGCCATTGCAGCGGGCATGCACCGATGGGTGGCGGGGAATTTGCGCTCGATCGCTTCGATTATGATCATTCTCGTCGCCTGGGAAGCCGCTGCCTGGCTGAAGCTCACGCCGCCGCTGTTCCTACCGTCCGTCGCCGCGGTCGTCGCGACGCTCGCGGAGGTGATCGCCGACGGCTCGTTGCCGCTCGATCTCGCGGTCAGCCTCTATCGCACCTTCGCCGGACTTGCGCTAGCGACGCTTCTCGGCGTGGCGCTCGGCATTGCCATGGCGCGCTCCGCCCTCATGCGCTGGCTCCTCGATCCGCTGGTGGCGCTCGGCTTTCCGGCGCCGAAAATCGCCTTCATCCCGATCTTCATCCTGTGGTTCGGCATCGAGAGCGCCTCGAAAATCCTGCTCGTCGCCTTTGCCTGCGTATTTCCAGTGGTGATCGCCACCTACGACGCGGCCAGCTCGGTCAACCGCACGATCATCTGGTCGGCGCTCTCGCTGGGCAGCTCCCGAGTTCGACTGACTTGGCGCATTATCCTGCCGGCCTGCTATCCGCGGATATTCGCGGCGTTGCGGGTCGCGGTGCCGGTGGCGCTGATCACCACCTTCACCTGCGAGATGGTGGCGGGCGGCGGCGGCATGGGCGCGACGCTGATGTATGCCCAACGCTTTTTCGAAAGCCCGACGGTCTTTGCCTATATCGTCACCATGCTGGCGGTCGGGCTGATCTTCGACAAGGCGATGTTGGCGCTCAGGGACCATTTCCCGGCATGGCGGGAAGACAGCGGCCGATAATCCGTTGAGTTTGCGCATGTCCTTGTCGGAAAACCGGTTCCCACCCTCGGGTCAAGCCCGAGGGCAGGCTTTGTCCGGGGCATGCGCTAGCGTTCACTGCGCCGGCTTGATGCCGACCGCTTTGGCGATCGCGGCCAGCTTGGCGCGCAGCTCGTCGATCGCGGCGCCGAATTCCGCGGGCCCGCGGATTTTCAGGATCTGCCCGGTAGCCGCCAGCCGGGTCGCAATCTGCGGGTCGGCCGCCGCGACCTCCCGAAGCTCGGCGGCGATACGCTCGCGATCACCGATCGGCATGCCGCGCGGTCCGAACAAGCCCATGACGCTGTCCAGCTCGAGCGCGGGGTGACCGGCCTCGACGACGGTCGGAACGTCCGGCGCAGTCGGAGCGCGCTCACGGCTCGTCACTGCGAGCACCTTGACCCTGCCGGTCTGCATCGGCGCCTGCACGATGACCAATGACGACGACAGGACCTGAATGCGCCCCTCGCCGAGATCGTTCGGCGCCTGCATGATGTCGCGATAGGGAACCTTGGCGATCTGCAAACCTGCGCTTTTCAGAAAGCCGGACAGCAGGAAATCGGAGTTGCCGTTGGCAGCCGCCGCATTGAGCTTTCCAGGCTGGGCGCGCGCCAGCGTCACGAGCTCGTCGAGCGAGCTGACGTTGAGCGAGCCCGATACCGAGATGGCGAGCACGATCGTGGTCAGTGCCGCAATCGGCAGCAGGTCGCGCTCCGCATCGTAGGGCAGCTTCTCGCGTTCGTAGGGATGGACCGCGAAGGTGCCGGCGGGCACCAGCAGCAGCGTATGGTCGTCATTGGCGGCGACGAAAGCACCGATGGCAACCAGGCCGTCGCCGCCGGGACGATTTTCCACCACCACCGGCTTGCCCCAGCGCACGGCCAGCCGATCCGCGAACAGCCGTGCCGCGATATCCGTCCCGCTGGCGGGCCCGAACGGAACGATGATCCGCACCGTGCGCGCCGGATAGGCTTGCGCGCCCGCGAGGCGCGGCACGCCAACGATGGCGGCACCGCTCGCGAAACTCAAGAATTGACGGCGAGGAAGGTTCATGAGGACCCCCGGTAGTCCCAATGGATCGGCGCATCCTATACGGAACTGCCAAATCTGCCATGCCGTCCCGCGTCGCCATTCCAGAAATCAAGTTGCTTCGGCGGCCGCGTCCAGGCGATAGTTGCTCGGATCGGAAGAGCTTCGCCCGGCGCCTGGGGACCGATAGCGGCGACGGCGTCCGTTGCGATGGCAAGGCATCTGCGGTGAGGGATAGAGACGGTGCCGCTACAGCCGACGCATGCGAACCGATCCACCGCTGCACCCGCGACTCTCACGCGAGCGCATTCCACGCGCTGGCTTGGCGAGCGAGGAGCCAATCTGTTTGTCCCGATGCTTGCAACCGTCGCCGTCCTCGTGGTGTGGGCGGCGATCGTCAGGATCTTCGAGATTCCGGACTATTTGTTGCCGGCGCCGCAGGATGTGGCGGCGCGGATCGTCAAGGAATGGCCGCTCCTTTGGAAACATGGGACATATACCCTCATGTCCGTGCTGACCGGCTTCGCTGCAGGTGTCGCCATTGGCGTTCCGCTTGCATTCGGCATCGTGTTGAGCCGCAGCATGGAACGCATCGCGATGCCGTTTCTCGTGATGTCCCAAACGATTCCCAAAGTCGCGATCGCCCCGATCCTGGTGGTCTGGCTCGGCTTCGGGATCCTGCCAAAAATCGCGATCGTATTTCTTATTTCCTTCTTTCCCATCGTGGTGTCGACCGTGGTCGGGCTCAAGAGCGTCGAGACCGACATGATCGACCTCGTCCGCTCGATGGGGGCGCGAACCGTCAAGATCATGCTGCGCGTGCGGGGACCGTCGGCACTGCCGCAGATGTTTGCAGGATTCAAGATCGCGGTGTGCCTGGCGGTGGTCGGAGCGATCGTCGGCGAGTTCGTCGGCTCCGACCGAGGCCTTGGATTCCTTCTGCTGACCTCCACCGGGACGCTCGACGGGACTCTCGTCTGGTCGGCCCTGTTTGTCCTGGTCGCAATGGGAATTACTTTGTTCGCCATCGTGTCCAAGCTCGAGCGCTTGACGATCCCCTGGCACATCTCGGTGCGTGCCGAGGAAGTGGCGGCATATCAATCCTGACGGGAGACGCAGATGAACATTGCCAGCCGGCGCCGAGCCATCGTTGCAGCAGCTGTGTTCTTTGCGTCATTGGGGGCCATGCCGAAATCCGCCGGCGCCGCCGATGCCGTCAGCTTTCGGCTGGACTGGACCCTCTCCGGATATCATCTGCCGTTCTATTGGGCGAAAGAGAAGGGCTACTACGCCGCGGAGAACCTCGACGTGGACATCAAGGAAGGCGCCGGCTCCGGGAAGACGGTTGCCTTGCTGGCTGGCCAGCAGGATGACATCGGCCTCGCGGATTTCATGTTCATGACAGTGGGCGCTGCCAAAGGCATGAAGATCAAGGGGCTCTTCGGTGAGGTTCAGGACGGCGCATGGGCCGTCATTTCGCATGCCGACGCACCGATCAAGAAACCGGAAGACTTGATTGGCAAGACCGTTGCGACGACCGCGGACCACAAGGCGATGCTCGATCTGCTGCTGGCGATCAACAAAATTCCGCCGGACAAAGTGACCACCCAGGTCACCAGCCCGGCCACGCGCAACACAGTGTTCGTCAACGGGCAGGTGGACAGCTTCATCAGCGTCGTCATCGGCTCGCCGCTCGATCTTGTGGTGCGCGCCCAGCAGGGCAAGGGCAAGCCCGTCCATTTCATGCCGTTTGCCGACTTCGGCATCGCCCCCATGGGGCAAGGTATCTTAGCGCATGAACGTACCATCGCAGCGAAGCCCGAGGTGCTGCGGCGTTTCGTGCGGGCGAGCGCCCGTGCCCTCGCCGACGTTGCCAAATCGGAGAACCTCGAGGAGGCCGTGAACGTGGGCATGCGCCTATCGGGCGCCCGCGACGAGCGGCGGGAGTCGGTCAAGCTGCAATGGCTCGAGACCGTCCCGCGGCTTCGCACCAAGAATACCGAGGGCCGCCCCTACGGCTGGATGAGCGAGAAGGATTGGGCCGTCTCCATCGACATCCTTCTGAAGACGGGACAGCTCGAAAAGCCGATCCCCGCCACAAGTCTGTACACCAACGATTTCGTGCCGACGAACTGATGCAAACGAGAGTTCCTGGGGACGAAGTCATCGGACTCGAAGGCGTCAGCCTCGTCTACCGTTCCAAGAACGCCGAGGTGCACGCGCTCGACAACGTTTCGCTTGCCGCAACCGACCGGGAGTTCGTCGCTTTGCTTGGTCCGAGCGGCTGCGGAAAGAGTACGTTGCTCAAGCTGATTTCCGGCCTCATTCCACAATCCAGCGGGGAGATCCGGGTGAACGGCCGGCCGATCAGCGGCCCGACCGCATCCATCGGAATCGTCTTTCAGAGCCCGCTCTTGATGGCATGGCGGACTGTGCTGGAAAATGTGCTCCTGCAGATCGAGATCCGAGACCTACGGGTGGCCGACTATCGGGCACCCGCCCGCGATTTGCTTCGACTCGTGGGGCTCGACGGCTTCGAAGACGCACATCCGCATCAGTTGTCGGGAGGGATGCAGCAGCGCGTTGGTCTGTGCCGCGCGCTCATTCACGACCCGGACCTTCTCATCATGGACGAGCCGTTCGGTGCTCTCGATGCCATGACGCGCGAACTGATGAACGCCGAGCTTCAGCGCATCTGGACCGAGCGTCAGAAGACCGTTCTATTCATCACCCATAGTATTTCGGAAGCCGTGTATCTGGCGGATCGCGTCCTGGTCATGTCGCCGCGGCCGGGCCGGATCGTCGGCGAGATCGTCGTCGATTTGCCGCGACCGCGCACGGTCGCGACGACGGAATTGCCGGCGTTCGTGCACTTCACGCGCGAAGTGCGGCGGCATCTCAATGCGGCATCCATCGTTGAATAGCCCCAACCAGACGGAAGCAGCCCCATGAAGGCGCAGATGCATCTGGCAATCGACGTGTCATGGACGCAGGTCGAGACGACCTGGCGGGAACCGGGCGCGCGCGTCGGCCGCCATTACCCCGACATCGGCCTGTTCGAGGATATTGCGCGCGTCGCGGAGCGCGGCCTGCTCGACCTGATCTTCTTCGGCGACAGCACCGGAATTCCGAACACATGGAGAGGCTCGATCGAGGACGCGGTTCGCTTCGGGGTTGCCTGGCCGCGCCTGGATATGAGCCCCTGGATCGCGGCCATGTCGCGGGTGACCAGCCATGTCGGCTTCGGCTTGACCTACGCAACGACCTTCATGCACCCGTTCTACGTCGCCCGGCTCCTGAACTCGCTCGATCATCTCACCAACGGGCGCATCGCGTTCAACGTGATCACCTCTCAGCGCAAGGCGGACGCTCAGAACTACGGCTTCGACGAGCTGATGGAGCACGGTCAACGCTACGACCGCATGGACGAGTTCATCGATGTCTGCAAGGCGCTCTGGGCAAGCGTGGAGCCGGATGCCTTCGAATGGAACCGCGAGACCGGCCTGGTCGCCAATCCGGCCAAGGTACGCGCGATCAATCACGTCGGGCGCTTCTTCAAGGTGAAGGGCCCGCTGAGCGTACCGCCGTCGCCGCAGATCTACCCGGTGCTGATCCAGGCCGGGGGCTCGCCGCGCGGCACACGCACGGCGGCGCGCTTCGTCGACCACATCTTCGGCGCCCGCAAGCCGATCCCGCTCATGGCCAAGCAGCGCGAGGATGTGGACGCGGCCCTGCGCGCCGAAGGACGCGATCCTCAGAAGGTGGGGATCATCTGGTCCACGCAGATCATGGTGGGCGAGACGGAAAGCGAAGCCAAGGCGATGAAAGAACGCCTCATCGACCGCGTGCCGCGCGAGGCCGTCGGCGTGTGGCTCTCGCACAATACCGGCTTCGACATGTCGACATTGCCGCCGCGCTTCTCGCTGCGGGAGCTCAACGAGCGCATCGTGGCCGCCAACGCCTCGCCCGTCGGATTCGTCGCCANGCTCGCCGAGACCCATGGCGAAGACGGCGAGATCACGCTCGAGGAATTCTTCNACTANGGGCTCAAGGCGGCGACCAGCTANGGCACCACGGTGGCAGGCACCGCCGCGCAGATCGCCGATTACCTGGAGGAGAGGTTCGAGGCATCGGGCAGTCGCGGCGGCTTCATGCTCCGCCATTCGCAGGCCGAGCAGATCGAGCTGCTGCACAATATCGTCGATCTCCTGGTGCCCGAGCTGCAGCGCCGCGGCCGCTTTCGCAAGGCGTATACCGGCCGGACGCTGCGCGAGAACCTTGCCACTTGAGGGGCGTCCGCAGGCTACAGCGTCACTCCGGCTTGAAGCTCATGGCGACGCCGTTGATGCAGTAGCGCAGATGCGTCGGCGGCGGCCCGTCCTCGAAAACGTGCCCCAGATGGCTGCCGCACCGGCTGCAATGCACCTCGGTGCGGACCATACCATAGGTCCGGTCGGTGGTGGTTTCGACCGCGCCTTGCACCGGATCGTTGAAGCTCGGCCAGCCGGTGCCGCTCTCGAACTTCTTCTTCGACACGAACAGTGGCTGACCGCATCCGACGCAGACGAAAGTGCCGTGCCGTTTCTCATAGTTGAGGGCGCAGCTGCCGGGCGCCTCGGTCCCGTGCTGGCGCATGATCTGGTACTGCTCTGGCGTGAGCAGCTTCCGCCATTCCGCGTCGGTATGAGTGACCTCGTACTGCTTGGTGTCCATCGTTCAACTCTCCGCTCTTGTCTCGTCTCTTGGACCGCTGCCGATCTGGACGATATGTTTCCAGATACCCATATAGGCAATTGTCGATCACGAAAAGGTAAGGCCGCAATGTCCATTCGTCCGGTGAAGCGGATCGTTCAGTCCACGCCCACCATGGAAGGCGCCGGCGTGAAGCTCCACCGCGCGTTCGGCTTCGGCGAGACCGGCGAGTTCGACCCGTTCCTGCTGCTCGATGATTTCCGCAACGACCGCCCCGACGACTATCGCGCCGGGTTCCCCTGGCATCCACATCGCGGCATCGAGACCATCACCTACGTGCTGGCGGGGACGGTTGACCACGGCGACAGCCTGGGCAACCAGGGCACGCTCGGCGCCGGCGACGTGCAATGGATGACCGCGGGGAGCGGAATTCTCCACCAGGAAATGCCGAAGGGCGATCCGCGCGGACGCATGCACGGCTTCCAGCTGTGGGCCAACCTGCCCTCCTCCCTGAAAATGACCGCGCCGCGCTACCAGGACATCCCGGCCAAAGAGATTCCCGAGGTGGTCGATGACGACGGCACCCGCGTGCGGGTGATCTGCGGCGACTTCCGGGGCAAGCGCGGTCCCGTCGACGGCACCGCAGCGGAGCCGCGCTATCTCGACATTTCCGTGCCAGCCGGCCGGCGCAAGAGCTTGCCGGTCGAGACCACGCGGCACGCATTTGCCTATGTGTTCGAAGGATCCGGGATGTTCTCGGGCACCTCGCAACCGTTCGGCGTTCTGACCGAGAAGGAGACACCGAGCGGAGAGACTTTGATCCGCGAGCGGGCGGGAAACCGCTCGCTGGTGCTGTTCGACAGCGGCGACGAGGTGACGGTCCAAGCCGGAGACGAGGGCATCCGCTTCCTCCTGGTATCCGGCAAGCCGATCGAGGAGCCGGTCGCCTGGTATGGACCGATCGTGATGAACACGAAGGCGGAGCTGCAGCAGGCTGTGACCGAGTTACGCGACGGCACCTTCATCAAGCACGGTTGAGCAAGCCGTGAATGCCTGCGCCCGATCGGCCCGAAATTAGCGCGAAAATCGCATCGCTCGCCTGGAACTTTTTCGGACGTCGAGAGTTTTTGGCCCGTCCGTAGGCCCCAATACCGCAGCGGGCCGCCACTTCAGGTCAGGAGTGACGCCGATGTTGTATCGCGTTCAGCGCGCTGTTGGGGCGGTCGAGCATCCCAGGTCCAACCGGTTTCTGGCAGCCTTGCCGCCCGACGACCTTGCGGTCCTTAGCCCACATCTGCGTACCGTATTGCTCGAGCGAGGCGTCATCCTGCACGAGGCGGGCGGTGATATTGAGCAGGTCTATTTTCCCCACGATGGCTTGGTTTCGCTGGTCGCGGTGATGCGGAGCGGGGCGACGGTGGAAACCGCCAGCGTTGGCCGCAACGGGATCATCGGTGCCACTGCGGCGCTGGGATCACGATGCGCCTTTGGGCGCGCCGTCGTTCAGCTGCCGGGCACGGCCGCCTGGATACCGGCTGCGCAGCTTTACGCTGCAGCCAAGGAAAGCAATGCCATCCGCGACCTCGCCGTGCGCTACAACGATTTCTTGATCGCCCAAATCCAGCAGTCGGTCGCCTGCAACGCGCTTCATGCCCTGGAGGCGCGGCTATGCCGCTGGCTGCTGCAAACACATGATTGCGTTGACGGCGGTATGGTCCCGCTGACGCAAGAGTTTCTCGCCCAGATGCTCGGCGTGCGGCGGACCACCGTGACGATCGCGGCCCGCGTGCTGCAGTCCGCCGGCATGATTCGCTACCGCCGCGGTCTCGTTCAGATCGTCGATCGCCCGGCGCTCGAAAAGGCCACATGCGAATGCTACGCCACCGTGCGGCAGAACCTGGATAAGACCCTCCGCCCCTCCCCAGTGCATGTAACCCGTTGTTACCGCGGCCTGCAGGGCGAATCACTTGGCGCAATTTGATGCGATGAGTCCTGTGCTGCGATGAGTCCTGCACGCCTCCATCCAACGGCGTCGCGAGCCTGTGCAGGAGCACGGGAGGTATCAGGCAGCATGAACGCAGCTGCCAGATGCGGGCTTCGGCAACTCCAT
>JGI12053J15887_10000750_pt1 | contig 13932 bp, 19 predicted proteins | sample MedBloCAOM1_O3_FD_15887 | JGI IMG/M metagenome (IMG submission 15887)
ACACTCGCACTGCTCTCGCTGTGCACGATCGGCCAGCGGCAGGCCGCCGCCGAAATCCACCGTCCCTGGTGCGTCGGCTACACCGCGACGATCTCGCAGAGCTGCACCTTCGTCTCGTTCGAGCAATGCATGGAGACCGCGCGCGGCGGCGGCGGCTCGTGCATGCAGAATCCCTGGTATTTGCAGTATGGCGAACGCGGGCAGGCGACCGATGCCAGGCAGGGCAGCGGGCGAGGCAAACGACGCTAGGTTTCGGCGCGAAGCGTTGGACTGCCAACGCCTGCCCGACGCCTAAAACGCAGCGGCGTCAGTCCGCCGGCGAACGCTCGTGCTTCGGCTCCGCCGCGCCCTGGCCGGGCCGTTTCACATTTTTCGCCGGCGAGCGAGCCCCGTGAGCGGTCGCCTGAATGAGATGATCAACGACGCTTACAGGATCCTGCGCGGGGAGATCCCGGTTCAGGCCTGCGATCTTTTCCCACCATTCCGCGGAATACTTGCCACCCATTACCCACTCCCCGATTACCCATGACGGGGCTGTCTTCAAGGTTAACCGAGGCGAGATTATGGACAGTGTCGCGTTCCGCCCCAGGTGGAACTGTCGGGAACCCGACAATGGAACACGTCGCGGGCGAGAGCACCGATCGTTGCGCGTAGATTTCCACCCGTATACGCCGCGGCGATAACCGCCGGGCTCGCGTTGCGTCGCGTTCACCGGCATGGGAATGCGACGTCTCCAGCACATCGAGTCACCCCCGTTGCCGGACGGGTGTGCGCCGGCCGAGGAGGCGGCGGGCGGCCCCGAAACGGGTTCAATGCGTGATTTTGGAGAGTGCGCTTCTCTCATCAGATTCGCGTTAATTCGCGTGGAACCTAAGTTCCCAGCGGGCGTTTATGTGGGCAAACAACAAGAGGAGAACACAATGGGTAAAGGTCTTTTGCTCTGGCTGATCGGGATCCCGATCCCCATCATCCTGCTGATCTGGCTGTTCGGCGGGCTCCACTAAGTGGCGCTCATTCAGTTCGTCGTGCTCAAGCGCAAGGGGAACTGGGCGGTCAAGTCCAACGACCAGGAGCGATCTTTCTCCGCGCAGCTGGAGGCGATGCATGCCGCCATCCAGCTCGCCAACGAGTGCGGGAAGAACGGCAAGCCCTCGGTCGTGCTGCTGCAGACGGCGAAAAACCAGTTCGAAACGATCTGGACTTACGGCGAGAGCCCTTTTCCCCCCTCCAAGTCCGATTTGCCCTCCCTGCCGCAGGCGTCATAGCGCCGGCCGTCACGCCGGCGGCGGAAACGAAAAGAGGCGCCGCTTGCGGGCGCCTCTTAACGTTTCCGAGCCGTGACGAGTGAGCTGGCAGTCTCACGATCTCAAACGGCGCATCTCTGCCAAGGTCGTATCCGTTTGACGCGGCTCGCTCAGGCCATCGCATCTCCTGCGACTCAACGCCATGACCGAATCACGTTTGCGGCGCGCGCGCAATTACATCGAGGCCAATCCCCAACAAAAATGCGGGCGCGCGAGTTCGCGGCATGCCTCGGGCAACAGCCGGAGCGGCCGGGAGGCGGAAAAGCCCCAGCCTTCCGCACGGAGGCCGGCGCGGCCACGCATTGAAGGCGGCGGGCTTCCGAAGGGACGTTCACTTCGCACTTTTGGATGATGCAAGTCTTCTGCGGGATTCGGGTAACATGTGTCAACGAGGATCAGCGCGCGACGGCCGCAGCAGCAACGAGGCGGTCGTAGGCGCGAGCCGCAATTTCGCGGCGCCGTCGGGAGGTCCGGGCTCCAGCCAGGCGTTGAGGCCCATCAGGCCGAAAAACAACAGCGCTCCGACGCAGAGCAGAAATTCGACGATCGGCATTCGCGCCTTCCCGTACGAGCTCAATTGCCAGCGCTTCTCATGTCGTCGCGGCGCGATACGGCTGCGCAATCGCCCCATCATCTTTTTTCGCCTCTCGGTCTCACATTCATTTCCCGGCGCGAAGGCGGCCCGGCGGCCGCCGCGGCTGGCGCGCGACCCGGTCGCGACGGCTGCATCCGGTTGCGAACGTTCTAAAGTGTTCCTTGTTCCTCAGATCATTCTTTTCAGCAGGCGCGGCACGCGCGAGGCGATACCTTTCCATTCGGAGCTTGGCTTTCGCGCTGGAAGTTGTGCGATTGCGCATGATGGATTGCGAGGGCGCATCCAAGAGTCGCGAGGTCTTGTGGCGCTGTCGGCGGCGATCCAGTCTCACGGACCACGGCCCGACTGCAATTCGGTCGATTGCTGAATAGGTGCTCAGTAATTTGCCTTCCGGTTGGGAACGAAGAACCGGGATTCGGGTTTTCTCGACGTCACCTTCCGAAGCGGAAAACAACAACAAAACGTCTCGCAGCAGGGCCGCCAAAGCGGCCATGCTTTTTGTTGCGTCCGGCGCCACCAACGGGCGCACGGAGGAGCGTGCGATCCTGCGAGCAACTGCCTTGTGCTGTCAGGCCGCGGACACCGATCGGCGATGGTTGCGCGCTCGAATTCCACCGCGAGGAGCCTGGACCGGATGATCGAGATACGACGCGACTTCATCGGGTAGAGATACCGATCAGCATCGCCTGGCCCAGGCGGGCCGGTTGAGCTACGTCTGATCAAATTGCTCACGTTATCGGCCGATGCATCATCATGCGCGGATGTGGACTCCGCGATCACCGATGCGCCATAAGCGGAGGGAGCCTGCTGTGAAGCCCTTCAAATCGCTTGCAATTCTGCTTGCAGCGGCGCTCATCGCCTACGGAAGCAACGTGACCAGGGCCAACGACGAGACTGCGGCAATGAAAGAACTCGTTCCCACCGGCAAGCTTCGGGCCGGCATTGTTTACGCGCCGGCCCTTTCAGCCTTCTTCGCCGTCAAAGGTGCGGATGGCCGGCCGCGCGGTGTCACCGTCGATCTCGCCGAGGAGCTCGCGCGGCAGCTTGGTGTCACCCCGGAGTTCATGGTCGTGCCCAATTCGGGCCTGGTGACCGACGCCTTGGAAACCGGCGCCGTCGATGTCGCCTTCATGCCGGTCGATGACGAGCGCAAGAAGCGCGTCGACTTCGGCCCGAACTATTGCCTGATCGAAAGCACCTATATGGTCACCGGCGCTTCCGGCATCGAAACCCTCGCCGAGGTCGACCAGCCGAATGTCCGGGTTGTGGGCATCGCCAACACCACTACGATCCGCGCGGCCGGCCGCACGTTGAAGAATACCACGATCACGGCGGCAACGTCGGTGGAGGAGGCCGTCGAGATGCTCCGAACGGGCAAGGCCGACGCGTTCGCACTGTCACGCGATTCGCTCCCCCCGTTTGTGGCGCAGTTACCGGGCTCCCGCATCGTCGATGGTGGCTTCCAGCAGACCAGCATCGCCATCGCCGTTGCGAAGGGCCGGCCGAGCGCGCTCGCTTATGTCAGTGCGTTTCTCGAGCACGCCAAGGCATCAGGTAGCGTCCGGCGCGCCCTCGACCGCGCGGGATTCCGCGACGAGCCGGTTGCCCCGCCAGCGCGTTGATGGTTGCTAAGCGTCATTGCGTCACTTGCAAAGCAATGGGCGCGTGACGTCGGGTACGCTCAATTCCGCGACTTCATGGCTATGCTGAAGCCGCTCGCTGTACCGACGGCGCGCCCATCACGGATAGTATGCGAGCGAGCCGCAAGCCGTCCAAACCGGCCAAGTTAGTGCGATGCCATCTTTCCCTTTTCAAGCGACTCCGCCATCTCCAAATGCTTGCGCAACGTAGGGACGGTCTCATTCGCAAAGTCGGCGGCCGGATCGTTCTTTTTCTTGGCCTCCTTTTCGAACTCCCGAATATCTTTCTTGTGGTCCTTGACCATTGCTTTGGCGAACCTGCGGTCGAATTTCTCGCCCGACAGCTTTGACAACTTATCGTAGACAGCCTGTTGCTTCTTGTTCGAAGCGGTTGGAGGCGTGACCCCGATGGAGTTGGCGATCTTGGCCGCCTTCTCGTTGGCAGCGGTGTGGTTGGCAACGAGCTGCGCACCGAAGGAGCGTACGCCCTCGCTTTGCCCTTTCTCCTGCGCGAGCTTGCCGACCGCGATCTCGGCCAAGTTGCCCTCGATCGCTTCCTTGATGAACTTCTGACTGCCTTCGTCGGCCGCCGATGCCGTCGTCGCCGAACTCGCAAGTGCGGCCGCAGCCGCGATGCCTAAAATCCAATTTCTGATCATGATGTCCTTCCCGGCAGGGTGCCTTGCTGGAGTGTATGGGCGGTTCGACGACAGGGTGGCACTGGCGCCCATCCGCGATTCCGCCCGTTCGTTCCCACAACGGGACTCGGGAGGGAAAGCATCGAGCGAGGTGCGAGTTCCCGCGGGGCATCGACCCGCGTGGGCCACATGAAATGGCCCCCGTCAGGGGGCCATTCAACTTTGCTTGGGATCGTACGTGCTGAGGACCCTAGCGGCACTCCCGCTCCCGCTCCGTAACCGTCACACCATTGCGGGTCTCGCTCTCCGAGCGCGTCACGCAATCACGACGGCGCCCGTCCGTTCCCTCGATCACCACACCCGGACCAGGCCGGCGACGCTCCTCGATCACCACGCCCGGACGGCGCTCTTCCTCGATCCGCACCGCCGGGGGACCGACCCGAATGTCAACCTGCGCTAATTGAAGGGAAGCGGCGCTCGCAGTCCCGGTTAGCAAGGGCGCAGACGTCAGCACGGCGGCCGTCGTCGTCACCGCAAATAAGATGGTTCTCATGTGGGTTCCTCTGTTGCCTCTGCCAACCCAACTGGAAACGCTTCAACTTGTTCCGAGCGCGAACGCCAATGGTGCGGCAGCGGAATCGGGCCCGCGCAATCGGGTCTGGCGGAGTACTTGATCAGCGGAGGCGCGATATCCCGCGCGCGTCCAAGCGCCTGAAGTCTTCGGCCTGAGGATCATCGGTGGGATATCCACCCTTTGGCCGATGTCCTCGCGATCCGGGTCGGGTGTGATGCGCCTCACAGCTTGGCGCCGCCGGACGTGCCATCGTCTCAATGCTTCAGGTGACCAGACGCTTCAGGTGACCAGGTCCGGCATTCCCCGTACCCGGCGGTCGGCCGAGTCTGCAACGAAGCCGCAGATGCATCGTTAACCGCTCTTGGGCAGGAAGGCCCCACGGAAGGGGAGGTTTCGAATGGAACGAGCAATGTACTTCCGGCAGCAGGCCGAAGTCCTGCTCGGCATCTCGCGGGCGACCATCGACCTCGGCGTCGCCAGGCGACTGCGTATCTTGGCTGCTGAATTTCAAGCCAAGGCCGATGAGCTCGAGGACGCAGAGACGGATTTTTCGGACATGCCCGTCGGACGGCGGGGGTCATCGAGCGGGGAGATGGACCGCCACTAACTTCGCTTTACCTCCGTGGAACTAATTCCACGGCCGGTCTTTGTATGTGCTGGAAGAAATACCCAGGGGTGCCACCATGTCCAAAGCGGAAGAGGCCTTTAGCCGGGCCGCGATGTGCGCCGAGCAGGCTCGATCGGCGCAGGACGAAGAGACGCGAACGTTCTTCAACCGGCTGCGCGATTCATGGGTGCGAGTGGCCAACAACTATCAAATCGCCGAGTCTCTGGCCACTGACGTCGCCGCGCCGCCTCATCCTGCCGGGATGCCGATGGACGGCGGGCCGGTCGAGGCGCAGCCGGAGCGATAAACTCCTCATTAGCCGCACGACGATCGGCGTCCCAAACGTCGCGACGCTTTCCGGATTTTCGATTGCAAGAGACTGTGCGAGACCGGCATGGCAAGGTGGGCTTGCGGCCGGCAAATCCAAGCATGCCGTGGTACCAAATACACGTCCGCGGCATACCCGGCCGGCGTGCATGCCGCCGGCCGCAAGCCCGTCCGCCGCAGTTGCTACATAGAAATAACGGCGAAAAATCGTTGTCGCCTTTGGCGCGCCGGAAGACGGCATTCGAAGCGTCGCACAACAAATTCACCTAATTGCTGAACTCGCCTGCGCGGGTGTCTGGCCGCCCGCACGCGCATCGATGAGGCCATTGCCGCGGACCTCGCGAGCATTCCGGTGCGGCGCTCCGCGCGCCATTAACTGCACTTTAACCCTACCGGAGCATGAAGAAGGGGCCACAGATGCCTTCGAGGGAGTTCGTTTTTCGAAGGCGCGCCTAGAGGGGAGCAATGCCATGGATGGAAAGACCTCCGCGCTTCTGAAGGACTCGCAGCGTGAGACCCCCAGTCGGACCCCTCGCCTGCTCAATGCCGCCGCCTGGTTGGAAACGCTGACGGCGTTGGAGGAGGAGTTCAAATCGATCCTCGCCGAAAAGACAGCGTCAACCCGTCAGGCTGCGGACAAGCGCCGCGATTCCTGACATCCGATCGCTTTTTCATTGCTTCGGCGGCCGCTCACGGTCCGGCCGCTAAGAGGCGGCGAAGCAGAAGCGGTTCACGACTCTGCGCTATCGCTCGCCCGCTGGAAACGCGATGATCATCCGGCAGCCCGGCTCTGCGGATTCGGTCTTCACGTTGCCTTTCAGTTGTTGAGCGAGCAATCGCACGATGCGGGAGCCCAGGCCCTCCTTGGCGCCTTGCGGGCAGCCCTTGCCGTCGTCCTCGACGATCAGCTCCAACTCCCGCGCACTCTTGTTTCGGAAGCGTACGGTGATCGTGCCCGCCCGGTCGTCGGGAAATGCATACTTGAAGGCATTGGTCGCAAGCTCGTTCACCATCAGGCCGACTGACACGGCCCTGTCGCTGGGCAGGTAGATTGGATCGGCCTCGACGTTGACCGCGATCGGCCTCACATCGCGCAGCGTGTCGGCGAGGTGCCGGCAGCAGTCGGTGAGATACTCCTTCATGTCGATCGACGATTGGTCGTCGCGAGGCAGCAGATGGTCGTGGGCATTGGCGATGACATGGATGCGTCCGACCGCCGAACGAAATGCCGCCTTGGCGGCGGGGTCGGTTTGAGCGCGCATCTGCAGCTCCAGCACCGACGCCATCATGGCAAGATCGTTGCGGATGCGATGATTGAGCTCGTACAGCGCCAGATCCTTGGCACGCTCCGCCCGAACCGCCTTTTCGAGCGCCTTGCGCAGGGCTTCACTCACGGTCGCAAGACCGAGACCGATGAGGACGAACAAGACCAGCGGCACGAGATGCTGCGAGAGCAGGCCTAACCCGCCGCCCGGCCGCATGAGGATGAGGACCGAGAGCGCGGCGCTCAGGATGGTGGCGTAAAACCCGGAGCCCCGGTCGAAGACCAGGGAGGCGATGAATATGCCGGGCAGAAGCAGGAAGAAACCGAAGAAGCCCGATTGCAGCTCCACGCCGAGCTGGAGCAAGAAGCAGATGCCCACGATCAGCGTCGTGAGTGCGTACCTCAAGGCGATGGATGCCGGCCGATCGGGAAGAAGCAGGAGAAGGTTTTCCATTAACTTCAACCCTCAATCCTGAGCTGGAGTTCCTCGGCGTTAGTTCACCACCCGATACCTGGTCACGCAGCGGACGAGCCGGCCGCCCGCGCGGCAGTCGTGGCACCGATCTCGCGCGTTGCAGCACGACAGTTGACGCCATATCCTCACGAAAAGACAGAAAAAGACGGTGAGGAGGTCGTCATTATGCGATCAATCGTCGGGGCCGGCGCTATTTGGCTCGCGCTCTGCGCTGCTGCGCCAACCCAGGATTACCCAACGCGGACCATTCGGGTGATCATCCCGCTTGGCCCCGGCGGCGGCGGCGACATCTTCACCCGTGCGCTTGCGGACGAACTGCAGAAGGCGTTGCGCCAGCCGGTCGTGGTGGAGAACAGGGCGGGTGGCGCGCTGAACATCGGCGCGCGCGCCTGCGCGGAGGCGGTGCCGGATGGCTACACCATCTGCGTCCTTTCGAGCGAGCCGGTGGTCTATAACCAATTCGTGTTCAAGAGCCTTCCGTTCGATCCCGAGAAGGACTTCGAGCCGATCAGCAATCTATTTTTCAATACGCTGGCGCTCGTCGCCAATAGTTCACTCAAGATGAAGACGATTGCCGATCTCGTTGCGCTCTCCAAAGCCAGGCCCGGCACGCTGAGTTACGGCACGTTCTCATTCCCGCTCGCGCATTTCATGGAGAAGCTCAAGACCGAGACCGGCGCCGATATCGTGCGGGTGCCGTTCAGGAGCGGCAGCGAGGTGGTCAATGCGGTCTTGTCGGGATCGACTCCGGTCGCGGTTCTCGCGCTGTCCAACATGGTCCCGCAGCTGCAAAGCGGTCACATCACCGGCCTCGTGGTGACAGGCAAAACGCGCTCCGCGCTTTTCCCAAATATTCCCACGCTGGCGGAAGTCCGCCGCGGAGAGAATTACCCCGCAACTTGGTTCGGCCTTTTCGCGCCGGCCGGCACGCCCAAGCCGATCGTCGTGAAACTCGAGAGCGAGGTGGCGCGCATCGTGGACGACCGTGACTTCCGGCAGCGCATGTTCATCGATCGCGCGGTCGAGCCGGCCGGGACAGGTCTGGAGGAGTTCGCGCGCTTCATTCGGGACGAACGCAAGCTCGCCGAACGGATCGTCAAGGACTCCGCCCTGCAGCCCGAATGAGCTTTCGCATCGCGAGGCCTTAGTTTCGATCTGCGCTGCAAGCTCACGAAGAGTTCGCAGACGTCCCAGTCAGCGCACGAGCCCCCACAGCTTGCAGAGCTCATCCAATGCGGTTTTCATCCGCTCCACCGCGGCGGCATACGCCTGCGGACGGCTGCCCCAGCCCAGCGTGTAGCCCACCTGATCGAGGGGAATTTCGCGGCACACTACCCAGTCCAGGACATGCGAGCCGATCTTGCCCACCGCCTGCGTCGCCTCCCTGTATCGTTGCCGATGAAAGACCTGGGCTTCGGTCTTCGCCATCCCTGAGAAATTGCTGCGATCGGCGGCGAATATCCGGTTGACGTCGATCGATTGGAGTTGGTCCGCGAGGCCAGCGTGATACCAATGATGGCGATACTTCTGTCCAACCGAATATTGCTGGTGGTTGATGAGTTTGCGCGCGTGAGCGCGTTCCAGCGGGCTATCCCGCATGGTGATTTGACCGCTGTCCCCGCGCTCGAAGTCCGCGCCGGCCCGCCGGATGCGCTCCGGCGTGGGCTGCGCGCGCTGCTCGACCGACGGCGGCTCTCTTCTTCCACTTGTCGCTTTCACGCCACGTGGATCGGATGGTCTGGTACCCTCGGTCATCTGCCCTCCTCGCTCCGTTCGCATTCATTGGTGCCTTTGCCGCCGAATTTGGCGGCTCCTTCGAGGCTACGAGTCCTGCGCATGGTTCGCCGGCGTGCGCTCCCCCCGCCTTGCAATACGTCATCAGCCGACCGCCGGGCTCGCGCGCCATGCGCCGCGCAGTAAGGCTTGCCTTGCAGCGCTTCCGCGCCGCAGAAAAAGAAGTCAGGATGGCTGGGATCGCCGACCGGCCAGCGGCAGGCGCTAGCAGTCAATTCGATGAGCGAGCGGCGTTGCGCGAACGGCACATCCGCATCGATGCCGGGATCGTCGACATAGGGCTTGGCCTCGATCACCCAGATCGGCAACAGCCATTGTCGGCGCCGATAAATTCCGCCGAACGGGCGCTCGACGCTCCGATGGAAGACGAGGCACGGCTTTCCTCCGCGTCGCGGGCGGTGCACCCAGGCATTGGGAGAGAGTTCTGCGATCCCGAGGCGGTGGATCTTCCCGAGCACTGCGCTGTGACTGAGGCCACCGCCCAGCTCCCAGGCGATCTCGCGCGCAGTGACGCCCTGCGACCATCGGGCTTTCAAATGGGCGACGCGCTGATCCGTCCAGGGCGATGGGGTGCGCTGGCGCGCTCCCCGCCGGAGTTCGGCCAACCGATCCATGTCCGTTTTCCTCAATGCATGGGTACTATTAACCACGTTACGTATTTAATTGTCAACTACCAAATGTAGCCGAAAGGCTGCTAATGTGGTCAACATGACGAGCACACGCGGAGAGCGGTTACGGATCGCGCGCGAAAAGCGCTTCAAATCGGCGCGTTCAGCCGGCAAGGCGCTGGGGATCGCGGTTTCCACTTATGGCGCGCACGAGCGCGCAGAATCTCCCGGCGGCCGCGACTATGGTCCGAACGAGGCGGTGCGTTATGGCCGCTTCTTCGGGGTCACGCCGGAATGGCTGCTGACGGGCCGCAAGCCGTTTCCATCCGATGAGCCGGAGGAACCGCCGGGGCCGAAGGTACGGGTCGTCGGCTATGTGGGCGCCGGCGCTGAGGCGCATCTTTATGCGGTGGCTCAGGGTGATCTCGACGACGTCGATCCACCCCGGGGGTCGACCGAAGACACCGTCGCGGTCGAAATCCGCGGCGACAGTCTGGGGTCGTTTTTCAATCGTTGGCTCGTTTTCTATGACGATGTCCGTCGCCCCCTGACCCCAGACCTGATCGGCGAACTGTGCGTCGTGGGCCTCGAAGATGGCCGGATCCTAATCAAGCAAGTTCAGCGCAGCCGCACCGAGGGATTGTTCAACCTACTCTCCTCGACCGAAAAGCCCATTTTCGATGTCGCGATCGAATGGGCAGCCAAGGTCAACAGCATCGCGCGGCGTAGCCGAACCTGATTCGCACCTGACCCATTTCAGCTACAAATTGTAGTTGACATGTATAGCTACATGGTGTAGCCATCCTTTCGGCGACCTCAGCGCGCCGGAAGCATACGATGCCAGCGGACCAGCAAGGACAGTTCGAGCAGGAGACGCCGCATCTCCGTCATCACGCCATCAGGCATGTCGCCCGCGCTGCTGGCGGCACCGCGAAGCAGCCGGACCGCGCCACGCGTTTCCTCGCGCGGCTAGATAGCCATCTACCCACGCTCGCGGATCACGCGGCGCGGCGCGCCTTTCTGGATCGGCAGCTTGAAGGATGGCAGCACCGCTATGCCCGTTTCATCGCCACCGAAGGCGAATCCGAGCCCGTCATCATTCCCGCCGATCCACCACAGGCGGCCGATTTCCTATTGACCATTACCGGACTCATGGCGCGCCGCAGCGCGCTGGACCTTCAGACGAGGGCACATGCCTAAACAAAACGCGGACAAGCCTCTCCCCGACTCGATCCTTTCGCTCCTGGTCGCCGCCGACCAGTGCTGCCCCGCCATCATCGGGCAAGCCCACCTCCTCTACCATGCAGGGGCGGGCATCAATCGGGAACAGGCCGCAAAGACATTCGCGCAGTTGAAAAAAGATGCCGACGATCTGTTCAAAGCCATCGCCGGTGTTGAAGCCGCCATGAACCGAGGCCGCATGTGAATTCAGTGCGACTCAGCGGAACGTGGTAGTGCGGCAAAAAGGAGAAAGAGCACGGTGATGTGCGCTTGCTCCCGGCTAGATCATCAGGTCCTTGTTCTCGAGGCCAAACATCACGCCGCCCCAGCTGCTGCCGACATATTCGTATTGATTTGAAATATGCTGACGCCCCGCCATCAGATCCGCGAGAATTCCACCAAATGGCAGGTCCTCGGAAAGGCCGGCCGCTCCCGTCGCCTTGAAGATGCGCGCGGCAAGCAACGTGCAGCGCTCGGTGACCGCAGTCGATTGAAACTTGTACCGCAGGCGCTCCTCGAGCGGCGGGGTCTCGCCACGCCTAGCATAGGCGTGCAGGTTGCCGAAGTTGCGATGCAAGGTGCTCTTCATCTCGTCAATAGCCGCCGCCGTTTCGGCGCAAAGCAACTGGACGAAAGGGTTTTCCGCCGATCGCCCGCCTGCGCGCGTCACGCGGGCCTTGCTGTAATCCATCAGCGCGTTGAGCATACCCTGCAACGCCCCGAGCGCCGCGGTCGAGATCCCGCGGACGAAAATCTGCCCGAACGGCAGTCGATAGAGGCTCGCCGTGTTCAGCGCCTGGCCAGGACCCTTGAGCAGAAAATTGTCGAGCATGCTCTGGGTTCGATAGGCCGGCACGAATACGTCGTCGACAATCACATCCCAGCTGCCGGTGCCCTGCAGGCCTGAAACCTGCCAGGTGTCGACGCTCTCGTAATCCCTTCGCGGCACGAGAAAGACTCGCCCCTCCGGGGGGCCACCGTCGCCTGCGGCGATCAGGGCGCCCAGGAGTGCCCAATCGCAATGGTCGCAGCAACTCGCATAGCGCCAGCGCCCGTTGAGGCGAAAGCCTCCCTCGGTGTTTGTGGCCTTGCCCGCGGGCATGAGGGAAGAGCAGATCAGTGTGGAGGTGTCGCTGCCCCAGACCTCATGTGCGGCGTGATCGTCCAGCAGCGCCATGAACCAGGGATGCACGCCCGACACGCCATAGATCCACGCGATTGACATGTCGCCTTCCGCAAGCGCCAGTTGAAGCTCGTAGAACGTATGAAGATCCATCTCATAGCCGCCCCAGCGCTTGGGCTGCAGCACGTGGAAAAACCCGGCACGCTGCATGTCGGCGATGGTCTCATCCGGAACGCGGCGCTGGCGTCTGCCTTCGAGCGAGCGCTTGGCAAGCGTCGGGATCAGCGCGCGGGCGCGCGCAATGATCTCGGCCGGCGCGGGCGCGCCGGACGCGACCTGTCGTGCCGCCTCTATGGTCGTATCGGCCACTGACATGCCCAAAGCGTGGCCCTATTCCGCCGCTGCCAAATTGCGGCGCGCATTGCGCTCGAGGCATGTCACGAGCGTGTCGGTCGACATGATATCCCCGAATGTGAGGTAGAACGCGCAAAGCGAGGCATTGTGGTCCTCGTCGGTCACGGCCGCATTGCCGTCGGTGACCATGATGGTCTTGAAATTGAGCATCATGGCGTCGCGCGCCGTCGACTCGCAGCACACATTGGTAACGGTGCCGGTGACAAGCACGGTGTCGAGGCCCTGCTCGCGTAGGACGTCGGCAAGGTTGGACGAACCCTGGATGAAGGCGCTGAAGCGATTCTTCTCGACAATCACATCGTCCGGACGCACATCGAGCCCGGCCCAAAGCTCATGCCCCTTGCTGTCAGCGGTGAGCGCGGCCACGCGCTTGGCGCCCTGTTCCGGCTTCACCATTTCGAAATAGGTTGACCAGTTCTTCAGTGCGTCATCTTTGAACGTGGTTTTGATCCAGATCACGGTGCCGCCGGTCTGACGCACGGCCTGCGCCAGCCGATTGATGTTGGGCACGATCTTCTCGGCCATCGGGCAAAGCGCGTGGGCGACTCCCGGCAGCATGAAGGCATTCTGCATGTCGACCACGACCAGCGCCGTCTTGGCCGGATCGAGCGCGTCATAGACGTGTTCCCGTCCGCGCCGGGCGACGACACGGTCGACGACCGATTGCGGGATGGACAGCGTATGCATCACGGCCTCCATTCGTTATCTGCGTCGATTATGGTGGCGGGTGCGCGCGTGGGCAAGCTCACAGCTTCCCAGCGAAGGCATCCGCGATGTAGGCATGCGCCAGCGCGTAGCCGTGGCGGGTGGCGGGCTCGTTGAACATCCCGACGCCAGGATGATTGGCTTGAGGGTCGGTGAAGGCATGGACCACATCGCCAAACGTGAGCAACGCCCAGCGTGCGCCGGCCGAAGTCATTTCTGCCTCGAAGGCATCGCGCTCGGCCTTCGGTGCGATCGGATCGGCGGCGCCGTGCACCGCAAGAACGGCGGCTTTGATGGCCCCCTTGTTGGCGGGCTGTGGCGTCGTCAGGGTCCCGTGCATGGACACGACCGCCTGCACGTCGGCGCCGGTGCGTGCGAGGTCCAGGACATTGAGTCCGCCAAAGCAGAACCCCATGGCAGCCCGCCGGGTGATGTCACCTATCGCGCGCCGATCGGCTTCCCGTGTCAACGTGTCGAGCGCGGCCGCAATGCGCCGGCGCATTCCCGGGACGTCCGACATGAACGGCCGCAGAAACTCCATGGGATTCTCCGTCCCCACCGGCCCGTTGCCTTCGCCGAACATGTCGGCGACGAAGACGACGTAGCCCTCGCCCGCGAGCATCTGACCGGCTTCGATGGCCGG
>JGI12053J15887_10000751_pt1 | contig 13931 bp, 10 predicted proteins | sample MedBloCAOM1_O3_FD_15887 | JGI IMG/M metagenome (IMG submission 15887)
GGCGCCCGTCTGCACCAGGCTATAGTGTTGGCGCGGATAACCCTCGATCAACTTGGCTAGCTCGTCCATCGAGAAGGCCGGCGAATTATGCATCTCATGTTCGAGGCGGATCGGCTGGTGACTCCACAATGCAGAATGCGTCTCGTCCCATTGGTTAAAGATCTTGGTTGTCGTCATGGTCGCGATCCTCCCGACTTTCTATTTCCTTGGCGTGGCAACCGCTATCCCGGCGCGCTCCAGCGCTGTCCCGAAAACGTGATGTCGTCGCCTCGCGGGTCGTTAGTTGTGCCGATATGAGACGGCTAACCGACCTTCACACGTTATCTCGCAAGAAGGATGCCGCAAGCGGGCCGCGGAGGCCTACCGGAAGATAATGAGATGTATGGCTAACGCGGATGTCTTCGAAAAAGGCGCCGGCACTGCGCGATGAGTTTCCGAACCGCCAGGCATTGACTGCCGCGGCGCGAATTTTCGGCGCGGCTAGACTCGAGTGTCGTCCTGCCGTCGACGCAGCGTCCGGGCCCTCAGCTTGTTCCTCGAACGGGCCGTCTCTGTGTCTGAGTCGCAACATCTCTTTTGTTCCTCGTACGGAACAGGGTTTTGGACTCACACTGCCGGCGAGCGGTGGATTAGTCTGACAGCACCGGGGCTGAGGTGTCCGTTTCAGTTCCAAAGTATTTTGAGCCCGGTGGGGCCGCTGGATATACTCCCGGCGGCCCTTTTTCATGGGCGATGGTGCATCACCGATCTTCGTCCGGGTGTACCCAAACTACAGCGCGAGCTCGCGCTGTTTCGTTGGCTCGATCATGTGCACAAGCGGCGAGTATGGAGGAAACCATGAAGGTCACAAAGCGGTTTTGGCGGTACCTCGTGATGCCGATGTCTTTCGTCGGCATGCTGAGCATAAGCTCGGCGGCTGAACTCAATCCCGCCGCGGTGATCTACAAGCTGCCGGACCAGATTCCGTGGAGCCCGGTTGACGCACGCGGCGCGCAAAACGCAGTGGTTGTTGGCGATCCGACCAAGCCCGGCTTCTATGCCGTTTACACCAAATGGACCAAGGGCAATCACTTCAGCCGGCCACACTTCCATCCCAACGACCGTTACATCGCCGTACTACAGGGTACCTGGTGGATGGGCTCCGGTCCGAAATTCGATCCCGCCAACACGACGCCAATGCCCGCGGGCAGTTTCGTCACGCATTTCGGCAAGCAGGTGCATTGGGATGGCGCCAAGGACGAAGACGCCGTGCTTTTGATCATGAGCGAAGGGCCGGCGACATCGACTGCGGTGGAAGAGAAGTAACGAATGGACCACCTCACCCTGAGAGTCTGACTCGAACTGCAGCCAACAGAATAAGTGGCTGCATTCGTGGCATCGGCATTTCCAAAATCCGGAACCCCTGCGGAGTAACGTGCGGTGATCCGTTCTGACCGGCTCAAACTTCGGAACTGGCGGGAGTCCGATAGAGACGCATTTGCTACCCTCAACGCCGCTCCGGAGGTCACGCAGGATTTGGGCGGCCCTTTGGATCGCAGCGAGAGCGACGCCAAATTTGACCGCTACGTGGCGGCGTTCGACCAGCGCGGCTTCTGCCGATGGGCCCTCGAAGATTTGGACGGGCAATTCCTGGGCTATACCGGCGTCATGCCATCGCGGCCCGGCCATCCGCTCGCGCCCCATACCGACATCGGCTGGCGTCTTCTGCGCTCGGCTTGGGGTCGAGGCTACGCCACCGAGGCTGCAAGAGCATCACTGCGGGATGTTTTTGAGCGGGTGAAGTTGAAAGAAGTGCTCGCTTATACTTCAGCGGACAATGTCCGATCCCAAGCGGTCATCAAGCGATTGAACATGCAGCGTGCCGCGACATTCGATTATTCCGAACCGCTCGGCAAGGGAATGTGGCACGGCTTGGTCTGGATGGCTCGACCAACCCCTGCAAGTCGTGCGTGAGTTGCGCGACGCCGAGCCGAACACCAATGTGCGTTGACGTAGTTTCCGGTTATTTTTGCCCTCGTCGGCCGGAGCAGGTATTGAGCCCCTGGAGCGCTCGCCGATATAGTGACTTATATGTCGTTGAATGAATCGGCGCTGGTGGTGTTGGTGCCTGAAGCGGAGGCCGTCACGAAGCCGTTCCGCGATCGATACGACCCCTCAGCTGCTGCCGGCATGCCTGCGCACATCACATTATTATATCCGTTCAAAGTACCCGATGAGATCGATGACATAACCGTTTGCAAGCTGCGCGATTGCTTCGCGCGCTTTGAACCGATCCCGTTCTCGCTCGGTACGATCCACCGATTCCCCATCGAAGTATTGTATTTGGCTCCGGAGCCCGATGAACCATTTCGCCAGCTCACTTCGTCGATTTGGGAGCTGTTCCCGGAAACGCCTCCCTATGGCGGAAAGTGGCCCGACATTATCCCCCATTTATCGGTAGCCCAGCTTGCGAGCGAACAGCAGCTCACCGCGATAGCCACGGATTTTGCGAAGGCGTCTCAAGATGAGTTGCCGATCCATGCAACCGCCTCCAAGGTCGCTTTGATGGAAAACCGATCCGGGCGCTGGAACGTCAGGGTCATGTTCCGCTTGGGACATGAGCAATGACCAGCCACGGACCTTATCGCGCCTGGCGCGTTGCCAATGCAGCGCACGAGGCGCACCATTGCAACTCGTTAGCCGCGTTTCTTCGAGGCCCCTATGATTGGTTTCACTCGGCCGCCCTGCGACGCTGGAATCATCCGCGCAACGCCGGCATTTGCCGTGGCGTTATCACACAAGCGCAAGCAACTGACGCTGGCAGCGACGATCCTCGGGTCGAGCATGGCGTTTATCGATGGCTCAGTCGTGAATATTGCGCTGCCCGCGATCCAGCAGGCGCTTCACGCGGACGCCGCATCGACGCAATGGATCGTCAACGCCTACTTGCTGCTGCTTGGCGCGCTGGTGCTGGTCGGCGGCTCGGCCGCCGATCTTTACGGCCGCCGGCGGATTTTCCTGCTCGGCATTGCGGTGTTCACCACAGCCTCCATTGCCTGCGGACTCTCGCCTGACATCACGGTGCTCGTCGTCGGCCGCGCGGTTCAGGGCCTTGGCGCCGCACTGCTGACGCCGGCCAGTCTGGCGATGTTAGGGGCGACTTTCGACGAGCATGAACGCAGCCATGCGATCGGGACATGGGCTGGCGTCGGCGCGCTGACCTCGGCGGCCGGCCCCGTGCTCGGCGGCTGGCTGGTCGATCAGATCTCGTGGCGTGCGATCTTCCTGCTCAACGTACCGTTGGCGCTTGCCGCGGCCGGACTTGCTGTTGGCTTTGCCTGTGAAAGCCGCGACGACAAGGCAAAGCCGCTCGACTGGAAAGGCGCGGGCGCGGTCGCGATCGGCCTTGCCGCGATCACCTGGGGCCTGGGCGCCATCCCGTCCTCGGGATTTCAGGACAAAACCGTGATCGGCGCGTTGGGAGTGGGAATAGCATTTCTTGTATCCTTCGTCGCGATTGAGGCCCGCTCCCGTGAAGCAGCGATGATGCCGCTGTCGCTGTATAGTTCGCGCAATTTCTCCGCAACCAACTCGCTGACGCTGCTGCTCTACTTCGCCCTCGGCGGCGCGATGTATTTTCTTCCCTTCGGCCTGATCCGATTGGGCGGCTATTCCGCGACGCAGGCCGGCGCGGCGCTGCTGCCGTTCGCACTGATCATGGGTTTCGGCGCGTCATTCGCGGGCACCGTCGCCGACCATTTCGGGCCACGGCTGTCGCTGACCACCGGGCCCATCATCGCAGCCTGCGGATTGGCGTTGATCGCTTTCGCCGACCTCGGAAAATCCTATTGGGCCGGCGTGTTTCCGGCGATTGGCGTGCTCGCGATCGGCGTGACCATCACCGTCCCGCCGCTGACGTCGACCGTGATGGATTCGGTCGGCAATGCTCGCGCCGGCGTCGCCTCAGGCGTCAACAATGCCGTTGCGCGTGTGGCCGGCCTGTTTGCGGTCGCGGCACTCGGCGCGCTGATGTTCGCAAGCTTTTCACATCACCTTGTCGGAACACCACCTGCGCACGCCAACGAAGCATTGAATGCGGTACTGGCGGGACGGACCGACGTCGCCGGCGGTGCGACGGCCGCATTCGACCGTGCGCTACGCACGGTGATGCTGGTGGCAGCACTCTGCGCCGCGCTCGCCGGTGTCGCCGGCTGGCTGTGGATCCGGCCTGTCGACCTGGAAGAGCCGCGCTGATACCCTGTTCCACGTCGCCATCCGTCCGAGCCGCGTGCAACTCCTCTCAAGATCGCGCGTTGCACATTTTCAATCACTGCAGGGAGATGAGACATGGCTGACCCCTCACAGATCAAGGAACATATGGACGTCATCTCGTCGGATAGGAAGACGGTCGGCAAAGTCGACCATCTCGAGGGCACTGACAAAATCAAGCTGACCAGGCAGAGTTCGCCGGATGGACAGCATCACCATTTCATACCGGTGTCGTGGGTCGATCATGTCGACCAGCACGTGCACCTGAACAAGTCCGGCGCGGATGTGACTTCGCACTGGCAGCACGGACAACAGTAAATTCCATCGGCGCGCGTTGCGNCCNTCGCAGCTGCGCGTATCATCGAAGCGTCAGGGGNTTTTCGATGCATCAGGCGNCAAATGTGCAATTCGAACGCGCCGTACAGGAGTTCGTTCGATGGCGCGCGGTTCCCGTCGACGCCAGATCGNCCGCTCCCGCCTGGTGGTGGGGGCCGGCGTTTGAGGTGCTTGGCGTGCCGCAACCGATGCCGGCGCAGTGGTGCGCAAGTCTGGAATTGCCGGATAATGCCACTTACAGCGCGGGTGCAGAGATTTTCCTCAACGCGCTCGCCGGCCAGACGTCGCTGCCGTGGCCGGAAGAATTTCCGCGCAAGACGGGGCATATGGATACGGCCTAGCCCGGTCAGGCGGTGCGATGCCTATACGGCGGCACTTCTCTGTTTCGACCGCAGGATGATTTTCTCAGGTGCGGCACTCGCTGCGGGCTGAAGAGGCGGAGCAACAAGCAGAGGCGCGGACCGAAGCAGATCGGCCAGCTGCCGTGGCGGCAGCGGTTTGCTGAACAGGAAGCCCTGCATTTCGTCGCAGGCGTGATTCTGCAGGAACGCGTGCTGTTCGGCGGTTTCCACGCCTTCGGCAATGACCTTCATCCCCAACGCCTTGCCCATGCTGATGATCGCCTGGGCGATGGCCTTGTCCTCGGAGTCATCCGGAAGATCGCGAACAAAAGAACGGTCGATCTTGATGGTGTCGATCGGAAATTGCTTCATCAAGGACATTGACGAATAGCCGGTTCCAAAATCGTCGATCGCAAGACCAATGCCGCGGCTCTGAATGGCGTTCAGCACTTTGATCGCCCGGGAAACGTTTCGCATCACCATGCTCTCGGTAACCTCGAGTTGCAGCAGCACCGGAGACATGCCGCTCGCCGCCAGCGCCTCGTCGATATCCTGCAGCAGGTGCTCATCAACGAACTGCCTCGGCGACAGATTGACCGCCATAGATACCGGCCGCAATCCGCGGCGCTGCCAGGCCATGTTTTGCGCGCAGGCTTCCTTCAGGACCCAGCGGCCGATCGGGACGATTAACCCGGTCTCCTCGGCGAGCGGTATGAATTGTGCCGGCGGCAATACGCCGAGATCGGGATGCGTCCAGCGCAACAGCGCCTCGACGCCGGTAATTTGTCCGGTCGCCAGATCCACCTTCGGTTGATAATGCAGCGCGAACTGATGGCGTTCGAGGGCACGACGCAGGGCCGTTTCCAGCGTCAGACGCTCGATCGATTGGGTTTTGACCTCGTTGGTGAAGAAACGGAAGTCGTTCTTGCCGTCTTCCTTGGCGAGATACATCGCCATATCAGCATTCTTCGTCAGGGTCTGCACATCGGAACCATCCGATGGGTACATGGCGATACCGATGCTGGCCGTGGTGTGGCATTCGTGGCCGTTCAATTGCAGAGGCTCGCTGAGAGCCGATAACAAATTGCGTGCGATGCGTTCGACGTCATTGTTTTCCGCGGTTTCCTCAAGAATGACGACGAATTCGTCACCGCCGAGCCGCGCCACGACGTCGCTTGAACGCAGGGTTTGGCGCAGCCGGTTGGCGATTTCCGCCAGCAACATATCGCCGGCCTCATGACCCAGCGAGTCGTTGATGACCTTGAACCTGTCGAGATCGATGAACAGCACCGCAAATCTCCGCTGGTAGCGGCGCGCGGCCTCGATCGCATAGCGAAGTAAGCCGTTGAACATTTCCCGATTGGGCAGATTTGTGAGGCTGTCATGCGACGCGAGGTACTCGATCCGCGCGTCGGCCTTGGTTTTTTCGTCGGCGCGGTCGAAATTCTCGAGGGCAAACGACACATTGTCAGCCAGCCGTTGCAGCAGCTCGACGAATTCTGGCGTGAAGGTGTCTTTTTCGGTGGACATGTAAATCATGACGCCAACTGGCTGTCCACGAACCAGCAACGGAAATGCGGCGCCCGACCTTGCCCCGTCGCCGCGAACGACGGCGTGGAAAGCACTGACTCGCTGGTCGGTCAGGTAGTCGTTGCTAATGCAGGGCTGCCGGGAGCGGAACGCCGTCCCGCTGAGCCCTCGTCCTTCCGGATGCGCGTCATTGATCGAAAGCCTGACGTTTCGTGTCGTCTCCGCGGCCGGCCCAGCCGCGGCCACGATTTCAAGCAAATCGCTGCCGGATTTGGCCAAGGCGATGGTCGTCGAGGTGAACTTACCGCCGGCCGACGCGGCCTGGCACACCAACTCGAACAACTCTGTCCGGGATTTCGCCCGCATGATCGCTTCGTTGGTCGCGCTCAGCGCCGCGAACATCCGCGTCAGCCGCTCCTTTTGCTCTTCGGCCCTCGCCCTTTCATCCATGCGATCGAAATTATCGAGGGCAAACGAAACATTCTCCGCCATGCGCTGCAATAGCCCAATCAATTCGGGGCTGAACGCACCGAGCTCGCTGGAGAGGAACACCAGAGCGCCGATGGCCTTGCCGTCCTTCAGCAATGGCAACGCCGCGCCCGATCGCGTTCCGCTATCTCGAACCACATTGTAGAAATGTGCTGTGATTCCGAAGTCGCCCAGATAATCGTTACTGATGCACGGCAGCCGTGTGCGAAACGCGGTCCCGGTTATGCCCAGCCCTTCGGGGCGCGCGGCATTGATCGACAATCGCACATTCCTTGCCCTCTCCCGATCGGGTCCGGCCGATGCGACATTTTCAAGAAAATCGTCATCCCGTTTTGCCAGGGCGATCGCCGTGGAGGTAAAATTTCCGCCGACGACCGCGGCCTCGCAGACCAGTTCGAACAGCTCCGTTCGCGACTTGGTTCGCATGATCGCTTCGTTGGTCGCGCTGAGCGCCGCGAACATTCGCGTCAGCCGCTCCTTTTGTTCCTCGGTCTTGGCTTTTTCTTCCGCGCGATCAAAATTATCGAGCGCGAATGAAACGTTTTCCGCCAATCTTGCCAGCAGTTCCACCAGATCGTCGGTGAATGCGCCTTCGTCTGGGGAAAGAAATAGCAGTACCCCAACGGCCTTGTTGCCCTCTTGCAGCAAAGGGAAACTTGCGCCGGATCGTGTTCCGTCCTCCCTTGCAAGACTATGCCAATGAACCGTCCGCTTATCGGCCAGGAAATCATTCATGATACAAGGCTCGCGCGTCCGGAACGAAGTTCCGGTCAAACCTCGGCCTTCGGGATGCGCCGCCGAGGTGGCGAAGCGGCGATACTTTAACCGTTCGTAACTTAGGCCTTTGGTGGCAGCAATTCGAAGAAACTCCCCGCCCGGCTCCGCAAGCGCGATGGTTGCGGAGGCGAATGTTCCTCCGAAAACAGCTGCATCGCACACCAGTTCGAACAACTGCGCCCGCGTCTTGGCGCGCATGATCGCTTCGTTGGTTTCGCTGAGGGCTTCGAACATTCCTGTCAGGCGGTCTTTTTGTTTCTCGGCTTTGGCTTTTTCGTCGGCGCGATCGAAGTTTCCCAGGGCGAAAGCGACATTCTCGGCAAGACGCTGCAGCAGTTCGACGAGTTCGGGCGTGAACGTCCCCAACTCGAGTGAACAAAAAATGAGCACTCCCGCCGTCCGGTCGCCGTTGAGCAATGGCAACACCGCAGACGATCTGACCCCACTGCGGATGGCATGGTCGTGCCAGGGTCTGGTCCGTTCGTCGGCCCGAAAGTCGTTGCTGACGCAGGGCCGCCGTGTACGAAACGCCGACCCAGTCAAGCCGCGTCCCTGTGGGAGCGACTCGGTAATCGCGAGCTCCGACAGCCGCATCTCGTCCGCGCCCGGCCCGGTCGAAGCGACAACACGAAGATGCAACGAGTCGGGCTCGGCCAGAGCGACAGTCGTGGAAGCAAATTTTGCACCATGCACCGCCGCCTCGCAGACCAGCTCGAACAGCTCCGCTCGCGACTTGGCCCGCATGATCGCTTCATTGGTCGCGCTCAGCGCCGCGAACATTCGTGTCAGTCGTTCCTTTTGTTCGTCAGCCTTGGCTTTTTCGTCGGCGCGATCGAAATTATCGAGAGCGAACGAGACATTCTCCGCCATCCTCGCCAGCAGCGCGACAATTTCTTCATCCGCTGCCCAGGATTTGCTGACAAAGAACATCCATACGCCGACGCTCTTGCCGGCCTTGATCAAGGGAAGCGCGACGCAAGCCACAACTCCGGTCTCGCGTCCTACCTGCTGCCACGGCCGGCCCTGCGCCGAGTTGAGGATATCGTTATTGATGCAAGGCTTCTGCGTTCGAAACGCGGTCCCGCAGACGCCATAGACGTTATCCGGATCGATAGAGAAACGCGTCCGCGTTATCAATTCGACAATTTCGCCGGTGCCGGCGACCGGCTTCAGCCAGATCGAATCCGGCTCTGGCAGGAAGATCACCGCGGCAATGGATTTTCCACTGTGAACGGCGGCATCGCAGATAAGCTGGTAGAGTTCCTGCGCCGTCTTGGCGCGAAGAATTGCCTCGCTTGTCGCGCTTATGGCGCCAAACATCCGGTTGGCTCTTCGCATGGCCCGCTCGGCGCGCTTGCGCGCGGCCTCGTGATCGAAATTGTCGAGCGCAAATGAAATGTTCATCGATAAGCGGGCGAGAAGCGAGACGGTCTGGTCGTTCAGCGACCCGGCCTTGCGCCGGGTGACAAGCAACACGCCGACGCTGCGACCGTTGCACGTCAGCGGCAACGCCGCCGCCGCGCCGACATGCGCGTCACACACCCCCTGTCGCCAGGCCAGCGAACGCGCGTCGTTCAGGAAATCATTACTGACGCTTACCTTCTGGTCGCGAAAGGCTTGCCCGCAGACCCCTGACCCTTCAGGCGCGGTCGCTACGGTCGAAATTTCGATGCTGCGCAACCGTACAATGTCTTCGCCGAAGCCGGCGGCAAACCGGAGCATGTTGGTCTCTGGCTCCAGCAAAAAGATCGCCGTTGCCAGGAAGTCCCCGCTGGAAAATGCGGCTTCACAGACCTGCCGGTATAGCTCCTCGGGGGATTTCGCATACAGAATTGCTTCGTTGGTCGCACTCAACGCCGCAAACGTACGCGCGATACTCGTCTCCAAAAGCGTCAGCTCCGTTCAGCAGCATTTGCCAACCCTGGGGGATTTATGCGTATGGGACGCCTAAGTGGGCGTTATAAGCGGGACTAAGTTGCAATTCAGAGTAAACGCCACGCGAATAACGACGGCCGAAAATCCGAAAAACTACGGTTCTACCGGCGACTTCATTCACCGCAGGACCGAGGACGCGCTGCCGGCGACCCGGGGGGCGCCGAGATGCGCTTGGCGCATCGCAGCCAAGATTCTGACCGGAGGTCATTGCTAACGGGCTACCACTTTGAGACCATGAGCCGGCGACAACAAGCAAGACCCGCTTTCGCGCGGGCTTTGAGCGAGGAAACCCCCATGCCGATCGTCCAGGCCGACCGCCTCACGCGCATTGGCGCGGCGCTGCTCAAGGCCGCCGGCGCGCCGGACGAGGAAGCCAGCGCCGTGGCTGTCGGCTGCGTCAACGCCAACCTCGCGGGCCACGACTCGCACGGCGTGATCGCAATCCCGACCTATATCGACCGTATCAAGCTCGGGCATATCGTGCCCGGCGCGAAGTGGACCATCGTGCAGGAATCCCCGACCACGACTGTCATCGATGGCCATTGGGGTTTTGGGTTTCATGTCAACGCCAAGGCAATGGCGCTCACGATCGAGAAGGCCAAGAGCGCCAACGTCGCAGCCTGTACGGTGTTCCGGCAAAGCCATGTCGGACGGCTCGCCGCCTATCCGATGATGGCCATGAAGCAGGGTATGATCGGCCTTGCCACCGCCGATTCAGGACGCTCCCCCAAAGCCGTCGCGCCATTCGGCGGCCGCGAAGCGCGGCTTGGTACCAATCCGATTTCAATCGCCGTGCCGTCGGACCTCGATGCCCCCTTCTATCTGGATATGGCGACATCAGCGGTCGCGGCCGGAAAGATCCAGCTCGCGGCCGCCCGCGGCGAGGAAATTCCGACCGGCTGGATCGTCGACAGCGACGGACGGCAAACCACTGACCCCAAACAATTCCGCAAAGGCGGCGCGCTGCTGCCGCTGGGCGGCACCGAAGGCTACAAGGGCTCAGGCCTGGCTGCGATGGTGGAGGTGTTGTGCGGGCTGCTCACGGGCTTAGGTTTCGGCGTCGAGCCCACCGGACGGCACAATGACGGATGCTTCATGGCGGTGTTCAATGTTGCGGCGTTCCGACCCTTGAAGGACTTCAAGAAAGAAGTCGCCGAATTCGCACGATATCTCAAGGCGACGCCGCCGTCCGAAGGCTCTACCGGCGTGTTCTATCCGGGCGAGGTCGAATATATCAGGGAACAGCAGCGCAAGATTTCGGGAATCGACGTCGAGGACGCAACCTGGGACAAATTGCGTGCGCTCGCCGGCGAATACAAGTTGGCCGCGGAACTTGATCTCGGATGACATCTCATTCGGCCCGCACAAGGAGAGCAGCATGACGCGGCAAATGGCGATGGTCGGATTCCTGCAGGCGCAGAACTGCACCAACCTGCCGAGTTCATGGCGCCATCCGGAATCGCGCGACGATTCGATGTCGGCGGACTACTATCAGGAGATTGCCCGGATTCTCGAATCCGGAAAATTTCATATGGCGTTCTTCGACGATCGTCTTGCGATGCCGGATCGCTACGGCAACGATCACAGGCATACGGTCGAATACGGCATCCGCTGCGTGAAGATGGATCCCATCGTGGTGCTGACCACGATGGGAATGGTTACCGAAAAACTCGGCCTCGCATCGACCTGCTCGACCACCTATTACGAACCGTTCGACGTGGCGCGCCGCTTCGCCACCCTCGACCTGATGACCGGCGGCCGCGCCGCCTGGAACGTGGTCACTTCCGTCAACGACGGCGAGGCCCACAACATGGGGCGCGATCAGCATCTTGAGCATGATCTGCGTTACGACCGCGCCGACGAGTTCATGGAAGTGGTGCTCGGCCACTGGGATTCCTGGGAAGACGGTTCGCTGCTGATCGACAAAAAGTCAGGCCGGTTTGCCGATCCCGACAAGGTCAAGCGCCTCGATCACCGCGGACAGTTCTTCAAATCGCGTGGGCCATTCACGGTGCCGCGCTCGCAGCAGGGCCATCCCGTTGTCATTCAGGCCGGCGCCAGCGGCCGCGGCCAGCGGTTCGCCGGGCGCTGGGGTGAAGTCATCTTCACGGCGGCGCGCAATCTGGCCGGCGCCAAGCAAGGCTACGACGCGATCAGGAACGAGGCAGCCAAGGCCGGCCGCGATCCGGACCAGATGTTCCTCTGCAATCTGGTGACGCCGGTGTCCGGCGCCACCAAGTCCGAGGCCGAAGACAAGATGGCGCTGATCGAAAAACTGCCGCTGGAAATCGATGCGCTGTCGCTGCTGTCGGAGGGACTGAACTACGATTTTGCCTCCAAAGCCATCGACGAACCACTGACGACGGAAGAGCTGCAGGGCATGCAGGGCATGATCGGCATCCGCGACGGTGTGCTCCGCAACAGCGGCAAGACCAATCCGAGCACGCGCGATTTCATCACCTTCTCAGGCCGCGGCCAGACCCAGGACGCGATCGTCGGCGGCCCCAAGGAGATCGCGGATCGACTGGAAGAGATGTTCGTAGGCCGCGGCTGCGACGGTTTTGTCATTGCGGCNACCTACGTGCCGGGGTCCTACGCCGATTTCGTCCGCCATATCGTTCCGGAACTGCAGCGCCGCGGACTGTTTCACAGAGATTACGCCGGCAAGACGCTGCGCGAGAATCTCGGCCTGCCGCGCCCGGCCGCCGGCGCGTGGAAAACTCAGCCGCGGGTTGCGGCGGAATAAAACGGAGTAAGCATGCGTTGGCTCAAATTCACGGCGGACGGACAAACATCGTGGGGAATCGTCGGAGGCGACCGCGTGATCGCCGTCAGCGGCGATCCTTTCGGCGAATGGCAGCGCACGCCGCGCACCCATGCCCTGGCGGAGGTAAAGATCGAACTGCCGCTGATGCCGCGCACGTTCTATTGCGTCGGCCTCAATTACCTCAAGCACCTCAAGGAGGCCGCCGACAAGCGCGGCGAAGTACCCAACGTTCCGGACAGGCCCGAGATCGGCTATCGCGCGCAGAACGCGCTGATCGCGCATGACGAAGACGTCGTCATTCCGGCAACCGCCACCGAGAAAATTCACTATGAGGGCGAGCTTGTCGTTGTGATCGGCAAGAAGGCAAAACACCTGAGCGAAGCCGACGCGATGTCCTGCGTGTTCGGTTACACCATCGGCAACGATGTCAGCGAGCGTACGTGGCAGAAGGCCGATCGCGGATTGTGGCGAGCCAAGAATGCCGACACCTTCAAGCCGATGGGGCCCTGGATCGAAACCGATGTCGATCTCGACAAGATGGAAACCATCGTGAAAGTGAACGGCAAGGAGAGCAATCGCTTCCGCACCAATGACATGATATTTGGAATAAAGCCGTTCATCGTCGAACTGACAAAATACTTCACGCTATGGCCGGGCGATGTGATCTGGATGGGCACCGATGGCGCCTCCCCCGATCTCAAGGCCGGCGACGTGGTCGAGATCGAAATCACCGGCATCGGCAGCTTGCGCAACCGATTCGTCTCGGAGACGCTGCCGGGAAAGTCATAAGACATGAGCCGCCACAGTACCGCGCATCACTTCCTCGAAGGTCTGGTCGATCTCGGCGTGGACTACATCTTCGCCAATCTGGGCACCGATCACGTGTCCCTGATCGAGGAGTTAGCACGCTGGGACAGTGAAGGCCGCAAGCACCCCGAAATGATCCTGTGCCCGCATGAGGTCGTCGCCGTGCACATGGCCGGCGGCTACGCGCTGGCGACCGGACGCGGCCAGGCGGTTTTCGTCCATGTCGATGCCGGCACCGCGAATGCCTGCATGGCGATCCAGAACCTGTTTCGCTATCGCTTGCCGGTGATGCTGTTTGCCGGACGTGCGCCCTATTCATTGCACGGCGAACTGACGGGCTCGCGCGATACCTACGTGCATTTCGTGCAGGACCCGTTCGACATCGCCAGCATCGTCAGGCCTTACGTCAAATGGGAATACTCGCTCCCCTCAGGCATCGTGGTGAAGGAGGCATTGACCCGCGCCAGCGCGTTTGCGCAAAGCGATCCGCCCGGGCCTGTTTACATGATGCTGCCGCGCGAAACGCTGGCGGAGCAATGGGACGACGTTGACATGCCGGCCTATCCGCCGGCACGCTATGGCGCCGTGCATACAGGCGGTATCGATCCGGCGCGGGTCGATGCGATCGCGCAAGCATTGATGACGGCGGAGAATCCGATTGCGCTGACGGCCTATCTCGGCCGCAAGCCGCAGGCGGTCGC
>JGI12053J15887_10000752_pt1 | contig 13931 bp, 13 predicted proteins | sample MedBloCAOM1_O3_FD_15887 | JGI IMG/M metagenome (IMG submission 15887)
GACGCTGCCGGTGCCGACGCTCGCGGTGGTCGAGGGCTTCGCCATCGGCGGCGGGCTCGCTATCGCGGCGGCTTGCGATCTTCGCATTGCGACGCCCGGCTCGCGGTTCGGCGTTCCGATCGCGCGCACGCTCGGCAATTGCTTGTCGATCGCGAATTACGCCCGGCTCGTTGCCGCGCTCGGCACCGCGCGGACGAAGAAGGTGCTGCTGCTGGCCGAGAATCTCTCGGCCGAGGAGGCGCTGGCAGGCGGGTTCGTCAGCGAGATCGTGGAGCCCGCCGACATCGATCGGCGCGTAGCCGAGTTGACGACGCGCCTTGCCCGCCATGCCCCTATCACCATGCGCGTGAGCAAGGAAGCCATCCGCCGTCTCCTGCACGCCGGCCTGCCCGATGGCGACGATCTCGTGCGCGCGTGCTACGGCAGCACCGATTTCAGGATCGGCGTCAACGCATTCGTGGAAAAACGCGAGCCCAAATGGACGGGGACATAACATGATCGACTCGCATCATCACTTCTGGTGGACCGCCAGGCACACCTACCACTGGCCCGATCAGGTCGGCGACCGCTTTGCGCGCGATTTCACGCCCGACGATCTGCGCCCGGAGCTTAAGCGCTGCGGCATCGAGGGCACGGTGCTGGTCCAGGTCCTGCATCAGGTCGGCGGCGAGACCGAAGAGTGTCTCGATCTCTGCGAGGAGGTCGACTTCGTGCGCGGGGTGGTCGGTTGGCTTCCGCTCGCCGATCCCGATGCGACGTCGCAGGCGATCGATCGACCGGCTGCGCGGCCACGGCGGCAAGCTCGTCGGCGTCCGCCATCTCATCAGCTACGAGCCCGATCCGCGCTGGGTCCTGCAAGATGGCGTCGTCGAGTCGCTCAAGCTGCTCGCCGCCGCGGGGCTCGTCTTCGACGCCATCCCCGTCAATGCCGCGCAATTCGAATCCGTGCTCGAGGTCGCGCAGCGATTGCCCGAGCTCAAGATCGTGTTGAACCATCTCGGCCGACCGCCGATCCCGGAGCAGGGCTGGGAGCCGTGGGCGACGCAGATCGCCCGCGCAGCCGAGCATCGCAACGTGTCGATCAAGCTTTCGATCGGCCTCGACATCATCATGCGATGGCGCTGGTCGACCGACGCCATCCGCCGCTATTCAGACCACGTGATCGACCTGTTCAGCCCGCATCGCGTCATGGCGGCGAGCAACTGGCCGGTGATCCTGCTCGGCGCGAGCTACCAGGAATGCTGGGACGGCACGACCGCGCTGGTCTCGGGTCTCTCCGCCGCCGAGCAGCGCGCAGTGTTGGGCGATACGGCGGAGCGAATCTACGGGCTGTGACGGAACTACCGCTGCGCGATGAAAATCGATTTCGGGATCATGCCGTGGATGCCCTTGGTGCCGTCCACGACCTGGGTGACGTGGTAATCGACGGCCACGCTGGCGATCATGTAGGCCTCTTCTCGCGTTAAATTCGGGAAGCGCTTGGTGATGAAATCGATGGTCTCGCGCACCGCGATCTTCATCGTCTCTTCCAGGTTCGGATGCAGCCCCATCACGATCCAGTGCGTGGGCGTCTCGGCCCGCGGCCACACGAGCTTCATGTCCTTGCGCACGATGAATTGGAATTTGCCGCGCAGCCCGGTCTCGACCGCGGTCAGGTCCACTTCGCCGTGGCCTTGCGCGGCGTGCGCGTCGCCGGCCGAGAACAGCGCGCCCGGCGCATGCACCGGCATGAACAGCGTGGTGCCGGCGATCAGATCCTTGTTGTCCATGTTGCCGGAATGAACGCCGGGCGGACCGCTGCTGATACGGCCCACCCCCGGATCCGGTGCGAGCCCCATGGTGCCGAAGAACGGCTTATCGACCGGCACGACGACGCCCTTCGCCACCTCGGCCGTCTTGGCCTGACGGTTGATTGGAATGATGCGCGTCCATTGCGCCGTGAACTCGTCGGGCAGCGCGCCGGTATAGGAGCGCTGGCGGTTGAAGCCCCAGTCGAGGGCGAGGCCGACATCGAGGATGCGCACCTCGAGCACGTCGCCGGGCTCCGCGCCCTTGATCTCGATCGGTCCGGTCAGGATGTGCGGGCCCGGGCCGCGGTCCTTCACTTGGCCGTAGATGTCGCGCTGGTATTGCGGGACCGCGCTCGGCGGAACGACACCGGATTTGTCGATCACATCCGGGACGATCGACGCCGCGCTCTCGATGTTGACGATGTCGCCGGAATCGATCGTCAGCACGGGCTTCAAGCTGGCGAGAAAGTAGCCGATGTGCACGGTCTGCGGGCTCGGCATCAGCGTGTGCTCGGCGGCGCCGGCGCCGCCGACGATGAGCAAGGCGCCGGCGACGACCGCGGCCGGAACGCGGGGCAGGATGGTGGGCATGACAGGGGCTCCTCGTGCGTGCGTCCTCGGGCGCAATAACGAAGCGTATGGCGCCGAGCCCGTTACCGCAATGCGTCCCGCGGCGCCCTACGCCCTTTCCGCCACCGCCCGCGGCTTGGGCTGCCACTCCATGCCGGGCGCGGCGCTCGCGGGAAAGATCAGCGACTTGATCACCACCGGCACCGCACCCGAATTCGGCAGCATGGCGCCGATGTCGATGTAGTCGAACTCCTTGAGCTCGAGACCGTCGACCGAGACGATGGCGTTCTCGATCTGCATCTCCTCGCGCAGATGAATCCCGATCAGCCCGCCGACATCGCCGTCGCCCACCAGCACCAGTGGATGGCCGTCGGCGAGGATCGGCGCGAGGCCGTCCGCGACCCCCTCGCAGAAGGCGTCGAGGCGTTGGAAGGTGGCGGAGCCGCGCCAGGGCACGAACACGGCGACCGGCGTGTCGGCCTCGGCGAGATCGAGGCGCTTGAGCACCGCCTGGATCGCGGCGGCCACGGCCGCTGACTCGATCTCATCGCGGTCGAGCGCGAAGGCCGGCGCGATGACCGGCACATTGCGCAGCGGCAAGGCTTCGAGCGGCGACACGTAGATGGTGCTGCCGCTGACCTGCGTCGTGTACTGCGAGGCGCCGATCACGGTCGCGCGGATGCCTTCATTCGCCGGCTCGAGCTTCGGCCCGAAGCCTTCGACCCGGGCGCGGATTTCCTGCCCCAGCAGCACGCCGAGATCGCCATAGGTCTCGGCCTCGCGCCCATAGATGTATTCGGCAACGCCGCCGGAGAATGTCACCTGGTCGATCGTTGCGTGCGTGGAGAGCGCCGCGAGGCGCAAGAGTCCGGACCCGCCGGCCTGCGGCGAGCCGCCGCCCATGGCTTCGAGCAGCCGATCCGCCATCAGCGCCGCCAGCGCGCGCAGCGCGTCCGCGGGGAGCTGCATGCCGGGCTCGAGGCTGATGCCGAGTTCCGCGCCGAAACGGCGGCCGGCCTCCTCGACGCGAACGATGCGCCCCGCCGGGTCGAGGCAAATGAGCCGCGCGCCAACATCGAGCGCCGTGAGGTCGGTCACTCTGCCGTCGCTGCAGATCCCGATCTTCGACGTGCCGCCGCCGACGTCCACGTTCATGACCGTCACCTTGCCGCGGATCGAGCGCGCCGCCGCGCCGGAGCCGTGCGCCGCCATCACCGTCTCCAGGCTGTCGCCGGCCGAGACCGCGACCATCTTTCCGGCTTGCCGGGCAAAAAGCTCGCCGATCTTGCGGGCATTGCGCCGGCGCACGGCAACGCCGGTGAGGATCAACGCGCCGGTGTCGATCTCGTCGGGATCGACATTGGCGCTCTTGTACTGAGCCTCGATGAAGGCGCCGAGCGCTTGCGCGTCGATCTCTTCCTCGGCGGCATAGGGCGTGAGCAGGATGTCGGAGTGGTGGAAGGCTTCGCGCGTGCTGACGACATAACGGCTGTCGAGCCGCTCCAGCACGATGCGGGAGAACACGAGATGCGAGGTGGACGAGCCGATATCGACGCCGACGCTCAGGACGACGATTTCGTCCTCGTCGACGAGCGAGCGTCCCGTGCTGGAGAAGAAGATACGGCCGCCTTCGTCAGTCATCGCGCGACCATCGCGTCATTCCGAGGCCCGAGCCAACGGGTCCGCGCGAAGCGCGGCCCGATGACGGGCTCCGCGAGGGAGCCCGGAATCCATAACCACAGTATGCTCCATGATTGCGCAGCCTAGGGCTATGGATTCCGGGCTCGCGCGCATCGCAGCCAAGCTTGCGCAGGCTGCGTAAACTTGCCTGCGCTGCGCGCGCCCCGGAATGACAGCGGCGTCACGCGCCCGCGAATTTCGGCACCACCGCGCCCTGCTTGTAGAACTCGCGCTCCATCCGGCTCGGCACGTCCTCGGCCTTGAGCTTGGCCTCGTATTCCGCGCTGATGAAGGGGTCCTCCATCCAATACGGGATGGCGCTGCCGCCCTCGGGAATATCCATGGCGGTGTAGTCGGTGTGCTTTTCGCCGGGGGGGCCTGGCTCGCGGCCGGGATTGTGCGGCCCGAACCAGGCGGTGAGCCGCAGCGGGTCTTTCGAGGCGCCGAAATGCTGGTGGTACCAGCGCGCGCCGCCGGGCGCCGCCGACACCATGCCGACCGGCTCGTAGTCGACGCGCTTGATCTTGTCGGCATGGCCGTCCTTCCACGGGGTCACGCCGTAGCGTTCCGGCCACGTGTAGGTATAGCCCTTGCCCTTCAGGCAGATTAGCACCGCCGCGGAGGTGTGCGCGTGCGCCTTGGAATAGCGGCCGTTCTCGTGCTGGCCGATCCAGAGATAGAACGTGTTCCCCGTCATGAACGGCTCGACCCGCCGCCAACCCGGCGAGCGCCGGTTGTCGAGCGGCAGGTCGCAGTTGACCACGTCCGGGATGAAGTTGGTGCGCCGCATGGCGAGCCCGCGCACCGGATCGGGCTCGATATCGTCCTTGTACTTGTAGAAGTCGTCGGCGCCGCTGAAGCGGTCGCGGAATTCATAGGGGCAGTTGAACATCACGTCGACGTTGTTGATGAGGTTCAACAGGTTCGGCGCCGTGGTGCCACCCAAGAGCAGCGCCGGCGCAGAGCTCGCGTTGACGATGCGGTGCCAGGCATTGACCGGAATCGAGAACAGCGAGCCCTTCTGCCATTCGAACACGTGGCGCTTGCTGTCGTTGTCGAGCCACACTTCCGTGGTCCCGCGGCCCTCCACCACCAGGTAGATTTCCTCGTAGAGGTGCTTTTCCGCGTTGAGGGCGCCGGCGCCCGGCACCTCGACCACGTAGCTGCCCCACTTGCCCTCGGTGCCGTGGAGCTGAATGTACGTGCCCTTGCCGCCTAGCCTTTTCCAGGGAGCGAGTGGAAGATTCTGGACCTTGCTCACCCCGATGTCGCGGTAGATCGGAATGCCTTCTGATTCCATGAACAGGTCGTAAGGGGTTTTCGGCCGGCCGAACTCGCCGAAGCCGGCCCGGTTGACCCCGGTCGGCTCGTGCCAATGCGTCCTGCCGGTCAATTCGTGCATGCTGGCGTCTCTCGATCGGGAATGCGGCCAGATGAATGCTTTACTGCCGCGCCCGCGGCGTGGCAAGGCACGCGCGCAGTACCAAGGGGCGAAAAGCCACGGTCGGGAGGGCTTTTGGCCGTGGAACCGATCTACTAAGATCGCCCCAACTTTCCAGAGTTTTGGAGGACTACAGACATGAAGAGAATGCTTTTGGGAACGGTCGCACTCTTGGCGCTCGCAACGGCGCCGGCCGTGGCTCAGCAGAAGACCGTCAAGATCGGCTTCGTCAGCACGTTCAGCGGCCCGGTGGCGGCGATCGGCAACGACATGCGAAACTCGTTCGAGCTCGGGCTCGATCATCTCGGGCGCAAGCTCGGCGGCATGCCCGTCGAGGTCATCTACGAGGACGACCAGCAGAAACCTGAGGTCGGGGTGCAGAAGACCCAGAAACTGATCGAGTCGGACAAGGTCGATTTCGTCGTCGGTTATATCTGGTCCAACGTGCTACTGGCGTCGCTCAAGCCGTTGGTCGATTCCAAGACATTTACGATCGTCACCAATGCCGGCGCTTCCCAGCTCGCCGGCGAGCTGTGCTCGCCCTACGTGTTCTCGACGTCGTGGAATAACGACCAGACGCCGCAGGCGGTCGGCCTCTACATGAACCAGAAGGGCGTCAAGACCGCCTTCCTGGTCGGCCCGAACTACGCCGCGGGCAAGGACATGCTCGAGGGTGTGGCCGCGACGTTCAAGGGGCAGATCGTCGGCCGCGAGCTGACCCGCTGGCCCGACCAGCTCGATTTCTCCGCCGAGCTGTCGAAGGCGCGCGCCGCCAAGCCCGACGCGATCTTCGCCTTCTATCCCGGCGGCGCTGGCATCCAGTTCATCACGCAATACGCGCAATCCGGCCTGAAGGGCCAGATCCCGCTCTATACCGCCTTCACTATCGACGAGCTGTCGCTGCCGCGTCTGAAGGACCTCGCCGTCGGCATCCCCGGCGCACAGCAATGGGTGAACGATCTTCCGAACGAAGCAAACAAGCGCTACGTCGCCGACTACAAGGCGAAATACAAGCTTTCGCCGTCATTTTACGGATCGCAGACCTACGATGCGGCCGTGCTGATCGACAGCGGGCTCAAGGCGGTCAACGGCGATATGACCAAGAAGGACGACTTGCGCAAGGCGCTGGAGAAAGCCGACTTCAAGTCGGTGCGCGGTAACTTCAAGTTCGGGCCCAACCACATCCCGATCCAGAGCTTCTACCTGCAGGACGTCGTGAAGCAGGGCGACGATTACGTGCTCAAGACCGTCGCCACCATCGTCGAGAACGACCAGGACAAGCACGTCGGCAAGTGCCCGATGAAGTGATCTCGCCACTTGTCATTCCGGGGCGCGCGCTCTTGCGCGCTCCCTCGCTACGCTCGGGCCCCGGAATGACCTTCGATTCTCCGCAGAGACTCGAAGCGCTGTAGCCCTTCGCCTAATTGTTGAGTGGATCACTGGCCCGTCCTTTGCTTTTCCGCATGGATCACGCAGATGGGCCGGGGTAATTAGAGCGTCATGCTGTATTTCATCGAGCAATGCCTCAACGGCGTGCAATTGGGCATGCTGCTGTTCCTGCTGGCGGCCGGCCTGACGCTGATCTTCGGGATCATGGATCTCGTCAATCTGGCGCACGGTTCGCTCTACATGATCGGCGCTTATTTCGCCGCAACCTTTGCGGCGCTGACTGGGAGCTTCGTCGCCGGCCTGGCGCTCGCGCTCGTCGCCACGCTCGTGGTCGGTATGGCCGTCGAGGTGATCGCCATGCGGCGCCTCTACGGGCGCGATCATCTCGATCACGTGCTCGGTACCTTCGGGCTGATCCTGTTCTTCAATGAGCTAGTACGGCTGATCTGGGGGCCCGCGGGCATGACGTTGCCGCTGCCGAGCCAGATGCTCACCGCCGTGGAGGTGCTTCCGGGGGTCTACTATCCGCTCTATCGGCTGGTCATCATTCTCTCGACGCTCGTCGTCGCGCTGCTGCTCTATATTCTCGTCATGCGCACGCGGATCGGCATGTTGATCCGCGCCGGCGCCTCCAATCGCGAGATGGTCGGCGCGCTCGGCGTCAATATCAAGCTCCTGTTTACGCTGGTGTTCGGTCTTGGCGCAGCGCTCGCCGGCTTCGCTGGAATGATGCAGGCGCCGATCCTGACCGTGCAGATCGGCATGGGCGAGAATATTCTGATCCTTGCCTTCGTGGTGATCATCATCGGCGGCATCGGCTCGATCCGCGGCGCCTTCGTCGCGTCGATGATCGTCGGGCTGATCGACACCGTTGGCCGCGCGTTCCTGCCGGACCTGCTGCGGCTTTTTCTCAGCAGCAATGCGGCGTCGAGCGCCGGCCCGGCGTTTTCGTCGATGTTGATCTACATGCTGATGGCCGCGATCCTGGTGGTTCGGCCTGAAGGCTTGTTTCCGGCGTCGAGCAAATGACCGAGCTTGCGCCGGCGCCCGTCACCCCACGCCTCTCAGCCGAAGTCGGGCATACCCGACTTCGGCCGCTCAATGTGACCGAACTCAGGCATACCCGAGTTCGGTTGCAAGAGCGGGGAGAGGGAGCATGAGCACGCTCTTCACTCTGCGCAATGCGTTCGTCGCCGCTGTCGTGGTGCTGCTGGCGCTGGTGCCGGTCTATGCCGCGCTCACCGGCAATTATTTCCTGATGTCGCTGTTCACCCGCATCGTCATCCTGGCGATGGCGGCGGTGAGCCTCAACTTGATCATGGGATTTGGCGGCATGGTGAGCTTCGGCCACGCTGCGTATCTCGGGATCGGCGGCTATGTGATCGGCATCCTCGCCAAGGAAGGCGTCAATTCCGGCTTCCTGCAATGGCCGCTGGCGCTCGCGGTGTCGGCGCTGTTTGCGCTCGTGGTCGGCGCACTGTCGCTGCGCACGCGCGGGGTCTATTTCATCATGATCACGCTCGCCTTCGCGCAAATGGTCTATTACGTTGCGATCGGTCTCGACCGCTACGGCGGCGACGACGGCATGACCATCTACAAGCGCAGCCAGTTCGGCGACCTGATCAACCTGTCCAACAAGACGACCTTCTACTACCTCTGCCTCTTTCTGCTGCTCGCGACGACCTACCTGGTCTGGCACATCGTCAATTCGCGCTTCGGGATGGCGATCCAGGGCTCACGCTCGAACGACCGTCGCATGCGCGCGATCGGCTTTCCGACTTATCGCTACAAGCTGGTCTGTTTCGTGATCGCGGGCACGCTGTGCGGGCTTGCCGGCGCGCTCTTGGCCAATCACACCGACTTCATCAGTCCGGCGACGATGCACTGGACGCGCTCCGGCGACCTCATCGTCATGGCCGTGCTCGGCGGCATGGGCACGGTGCTCGGGCCGGTGCTCGGCGCGGTGGCGCTGCTGTCGTTCGAGGAGGCGCTTCCGGTGCTCATTCGCACTAGCGCCTCGCCACTGATCGGCGGTGACGCCGCTGCCAAAGTGGCGGAGTACTGGCAGATCGTGCTCGGTCCATTGTTCCTTGCGGTGGTGCTGTTCGCGCGCGGCGGCATCGACGGCCTGCTTGCGGGTATTCGCCGTGGCTGAAGCGCTGCTCCAGGTCGAGGGCTTGAGCAAGCGCTTTGGCGGCGTCGTTGCATCCGACGGCGTCACGCTCGAGATTCCCAAGGGCGAGCTCCACGCCATCATCGGTCCCAACGGCGCCGGCAAGACCACCCTGATCACGCAGCTCGCGGGCGAACTCGAGTCGGATGCCGGCCGCGTTCGCTTCGAGGAGCGCGACATCACCGCGCTGCCGACCTGGCGGCGCAGCCAGCTCGGGCTGGCGCGCTCGTTCCAGATCACCTCGCTGTTCCTCGACTTCACGGCGCTCGATAATGTCGCGCTCGCGGTGCAGGCGCATGCCGGCCACTCCTTTCACTTCTGGCGCGGCGCGCGCGGCGAGCCGGCATTGCGCGAGCCCGCCCGTGCGGCGCTCGACCGCGCGGGGCTCGGCGGACGCGCCGACATGCTCGTGTCCAGGCTCAGCCACGGCGAGCATCGGCAGCTCGAGATCGCCATGGCGCTCGCCACCTCGCCACGCATGCTCCTGCTCGACGAGCCGATGGCGGGGATGGGCCCGGAAGAGAGCGCGCGCATGGTCAAGACGCTGCGCGAGCTCAAGCGCGAGCTGACGATCCTGCTGATCGAGCACGACATGGAGGCGGTGTTCGCGCTCGCCGACCGGATCACGGTGCTGGTCTATGGCCGCATCATTGCATCCGGCACGCCGGAAGCGATCAGGGCCAATGCGGACGTCCGCCAGGCCTATCTCGGGGAGCAGGAGGAGGCGCAAGGAAAGAGCGTGGAAAGAGGGGCGGCCAATGGCTGAGGTGCCGCTGCTCGAAGTCTCCTCGATCGAGACCTGCTACGGCCTGAGCCAGGTGCTGTTCGGCATGTCGCTAGTCATCGAGCCCGGCGAGATGGTGACCCTCATGGGACGAAACGGCATGGGCAAGACCACCACGGTGCGCTCGATCATGGGGCTCACGCCGGCGATGAAGGGCGCCATCCTTTTCTTGGGTCGCGCGATCCATGCGCTACCGGCCTATCAGGTCGCCAAGATCGGAATCGGGCTGGTGCCGGAGGGCCGGCAGGTGTTCCCCAACCTCACGGTGCGCGAGAATCTGGTCGCGACCGCGGCCAACCGCAGCAAGGCGGCCGAGCCGTGGACGCTTGCCAAGGTGTGCGCGCTGTTCCCCCGGCTTGCCGAGCGCACCGCCAATATGGCGAACCAGCTCTCCGGCGGCGAGCAGCAGATGCTGGCGATCGGCCGCGCGCTGATGACCAATCCGCGGCTGCTGATTCTCGACGAGGCGACCGAGGGGCTGGCACCGCTGATCCGTGCCGAGATCTGGCAATGCCTCACGCGGCTCAAAGCCGCGGGCCAGTCCATTCTGGTGATCGACAAGAACGTCGAGGCGTTGATCCGCATCGCTGACCGGCACTACCTGATCGAGCGGGGTAAGGTGGTGTGGACCGGCAGCTCGCCGGAGCTGGCGGCGGCGCCGGAGGTGCAACACCGGTACTTGGGCGTCTGATTGCTTCCCCGCCCACGCGCAAGCCACACGAGGCGAGTTCGTCATAGGAACTTCAAATCCAAAACCGCGCTAGAATCATAAAGTTGCTAGTGTCCCTTGCGGACGGGGGGCGGCTTGCCCCCGACAGGCGCCGCTTAGTCGTTGCCAGCTTAGAGCCATCCCAATAAAGTAAGCGGCAACAAACCGAACCGATGAAGTCTCCCATACGGTTCGTAATGCCGGGTGGAAAGCAGGGTGCAAAAATGAATATCCGCGAAACAGCGCCTCGGATCGAGGAGCTCGAGAAGATTTCCACGCGCACCGATACGCGCGATTATCTCGCCAAGGCCGCGCCCACGACGGAGAAGCTCAAGGACTGGCTGGTCGTCGACGTCGATGCCCATGTCAACGAGACAGCGTTCTGGTCGGAGATCACCGACCGCATCGACAACGAAGTGCTCCGATACATCGCTGAATCGTTTCGCGAGCGCGGCATCCCCGGCCTGCTCAACTCCAATGGTCCGCTTCACCAGGACGTGGCCGGTCGCATCATGCATCAGCAGAAGCTGGCGGAGCCGACGCCGCCCGGCCTGCATCGCCAGGTGCAGCTCACCCAGCGTGCCATGGATGCGTTGGGCATCGACTACATGGTGGTGTTTCCGACCCCGATGCTCTCGCTCGGCATGCACCCGCAGGTCGATGCCGAGGTCGCGCTCGGCAATGCCTATAACCGCTGGCTGATCGAGCAGATCCTGCCGCAGGACACCCGCCAGAAGGCGCTGCTCTATCTGCCGTTCAACGACCCCGACGCGTGCGTGGAGACGGTCGAGCGCTTCGGCGACGCGCCGGGCGTGGTCGGCTTCTCCGTCACCTCGACGCGCCACAAGCCGGTCTGGCACAACTCTTACATGAAGCTTTACGGTGCGCTGCAGGAATTGGGCAAGCCGCTCGGCTTCCACGCCGGCTTCACCTGGGGCGACCCGTCGTTCGCGCAGATCAACCGCTTCATCGGCATGCACGCGCTGTCGTTTGCGCACTTCAACATGGTCCACATGACCAATTGGGTGCTCAACGGCATTCCCGAGCGCTTCCCCAAGCTCAAGGTGATCTGGATCGAGTCGGGGCTTGCCTGGGTTCCGTTCGTCATGCAGCGGCTCGATTCCGAGTACATGATGCGCACGTCGGAATGCCCGCTGCTCAAGCGTCGACCGAGCGAGTACATGCAGGAGATGTACTATACGAGCCAGCCGCTCGAGCGCAGCAACATGAAGCTCACGCAGGCAACCTTCGAGGCGATCCGGGCCGACACCCAGCTCCTCTACGCCTCGGACTGGCCGCATTGGGACTTCGACGCGCCGAGCTCGATCACCAAGCTGCCGTTCCTCAACGAGCAGGCCAAGCGCAACATCCTGGGGCTCAACGCCGCCCGCCTCTTCGACCTCGACGTGCCGGCGGCAAAGTCGGGCAAGAAGATGCCGGCGCAGCCGGTTCCAGTTCCGGCCGAGTGATGAGCTCCGTTACCGGCAACGTCGCCGACCCGGTATCGGCGTTTTGCTCGCAGGTCGATGAGGCCCTCGAAACCGGCAAGCCGGAAGCGGTGCCGGACGAAAGCCTTCAGCGTGTCTTGTCCGCCGCGGTCCGGCTCTACGCCGCGAAGTCGGAGGACCGCGCGCGGGAGCTTCCTCCCTTCGGCGACAAACCGGTGAACGCCACCGAGGCGGTGACGGCGATCTGCGCGATCATGCGCGCGGCCGATATCAACTTCTTCGACCTGCAGATGTGGTACCGCCGCGCTCCCAACGAGTAGCGGCTCAACAAGGCGATCGAGGACAGGTAGTGGGGTGAAGCGATGAACGAGATCATGGTGGGCGAGCTCAGCGAGTTCGCGGAAGGCGGCTATCGCGTGCTCCGCGTCGACGCGTTCGAGTTCGGCGTCTTCCGGCAGGGCGACCGGCTGACTGCGTACGAGAACTACTGTCCGCACGACGGCGGCCCGGTCTGTCAGGGCAAGGTGATCCCGCGCGTGGAGGAAGAGCTGGCGGCGGACCAGACCAGCCGCGGGCTGCGGTTCTCCGCGAGCAAGAACATCGTCTGTCCCTGGCACGGCTGGGAGTTCGATATCGCAACCGGCCGCCATTGCGGTGATCCGAAATATCGCCTGCGGCCGGTCGACGTGAAGGTGCGCGACAACCGGGTCTATGTGAGCGTCCCCGCCGAAGCTTGAATCCTGCCTCATCCCGTGATTGCCCGCGACGCTGCGCGGGAATGGTTGTCCCATGACCGCTTCCCACCTCGAGCTGAGCATCGCGCTGTCCGATAACGAGCGCACGCGGCCGCTGCTCGAAGGCCGCGTCCGACCGCAGGGGATCAAGCTCGTCCCCACCATGGTGCATCCATCGGAGATGTTCTGGCGGCAGCTGCGTTTCGCCGAATTCGACGTCTCCGAAATGTCGATGTCGTCGCTCATCATCTCGACGTCGCGCGGCGACAGCCGCTGGGTGGCGATCCCGGTCTTCACCATGCGCAAGTTCTTCTACACCAGCATCATCGTTCGCAACGATTCCGGTATCGCGACGCCGGCCGACCTGCGCGGCAAGCGCCTGGGGGTGCCGGAATATCAGCAGACCTGGGCGATCTGGTCGCGCGGCATCCTGCAGCACGAATTCGGCGTGCACGCCCGCGACATCGAGTGGTTCATGGAGCGCAATCCCGACAAGAGCCACGGCGGGGCGACCGGCTTCACCGCGCCGCCGGGGGTGCGCGTGAACCAGATCCCGCCGACCACCAACATGGGCGAAATGCTCGTTCGCGGCGAGCTCGACGGCGCGCTGCATTATCTCGTCGACAAGAACCTAGTTGATCGCAGCACGGTCGACGTCTCCTCGGTGACGCATGACCTCTTTCCCGATCCGGCCGCCGAGGGCCGTCGTTTCTACGCCAAGACCGGGCTCTATCCGATCAACCACACGGTGGTGGTGCGGCGCGAGCTCCTGGAGAAGCATCCCTGGATCGCGCTCAACCTCTATTCCGCTTTCGTTGCGGCGAAAGAGGAGATCGCGCGCTACGGCCAGTCCTATCTGCAATGGTACTTCGAAGCGGGCTTGCTCGACGGCAACGTCAAGCGCACGCTCGCCGAGCACGATCCATTGGCCTACGGCTTCAAGGCCTCGCGGCCGGTGCTCGAGACCATCGCCCAATACGTGCACGAGCAGGGTCTCTCGGCGCGCCGAGTGGAGCTCAAGGAAATTTTCGCGCCCAGCGCGCTGGATGTGTGAGCGACCGCGCGCGACACTGTGATCCGTCACCCTGAGGCGCTCGCCCGTCTTCGGGCGAGCCTCGAAGGGCGACGGCCCCCGCCCGTGCCACTTGCCAGCGTGTTGCACGATAGGTCAGAGCGAAAGGCATAGCTGTGAACAAAGGCTACGACTACGTCA
>JGI12053J15887_10000753_pt1 | contig 13928 bp, 16 predicted proteins | sample MedBloCAOM1_O3_FD_15887 | JGI IMG/M metagenome (IMG submission 15887)
CCTCGGACGGGGGTTACCCGTCACACGCTTTCGAGGCGTGCTCCTTAGGCCGCTCGGACACGCCACCGCGTGGCAGCTTACCGGCCGGTCACCCGACTACTCCAATCGCTGCGCGATCAGGGCGTAACGGAGAATCAAGCGGTGACCAACCGCATCCAAGCCCTGCTCGGTGTCGAGTATCCCGTCGTCCAGGCGCCGATGACGTACATCGCCAGGGCCGAACTGGCCGCCGCGGTCTCCGAGGGCGGCGGCATGGGCATGATCGAGACGCTGACCGCTGAAGGCCGCGCCGACCTGCGCCGGGTGCGTGAACTCACCGACCGGCCAGTGGCGGCGAACCTGATGATCCAGGGCTGGAAACGCGATCCGTCCATCGTCGACGAGCTCGTCGCGGCCGAGGTTCGGCACGTGTTCACCTCCGCGGGTGACCCGGCGCTGTTCACCGCCCGCCTGCACGAGGCGGGCATGACCGTTGTCCACGTCATCGGATCACTGAAGGGCGCGATCAAGGCGGCGGACGCCGGCGTCGATGCCTTGGTGGTCGAGGGCGTGGAAGGCGGCGGTTTCAAATCGGCTCTCGGCGCATCGACGATGGTCCTGCTTCCGCTCGTCTCCGACCGCGTCGACCTGCCGATCATCGCAGCAGGAGGGATATGCGACGCACGGTCCGCCGCGGCCGCTGTCGTCCTTGGCGCCGAGGGTGTGCAGATGGGCACCCGGATGCTCGCCAGCCATGAAGCCGCCGTGCACGCGAACTTCAAGAACGCGATCATGGCCGCCAACGACGACGGCACGGTGATGCTCGACATTCCCGGCAACCCGACGATGCGGGTGCTGCGAACGGGGCTCGCGTCCCGAGTGGCCGCGGCCGACCCCGACGTTGCGCTCCTCGGGCGGATCACCGACCTGTACTTCGAAGGTGACATGGACGCCAGCGTCGCCAACACCGGCCAAGTGTCCTCTCGGATCACCGATCTGCAGCCGGCGTCGCAGATCGTCAAGCAAACGTGGTCAGAGATCGAAAACGCGTTGCGCGAGGGCAGATCTCGGCTGGGAGAGCACGGCGCTAACTCGATCGCTGGTTAGCGAAGAACGCCTCCAGCGGCGGGGCGCATTCGTCGGCCAGCACTCCCGCACGCACTTCGAGCCGGTGCGTCAGCCGCCTGTCGCGGACCACGTCCCACAGCGACCCGACCGCGCCCGTCTTCGGTTCCCACGCGCCGAACACCAGACGCGCAACGCGCGCCATCACCAGCGCGCCTGCGCACATCGTGCACGGTTCGACCGTGACGGCGATCGTGGTGCCTTCCAGCCGCCAGCCGTCCCCCAACACCGCCGCGGCGGCCCTGATCGCCAGTATCTCGGCGTGCGCGGTCGGATCACCCAGCTCCTCGCGCCTGTTGGCCGCACGCGCCAGTTCGGTGCCGTCCGCGGCGACGATCACCGCGCCTATCGGCACGTCGCGAGGGCCTGCGCTGCGTGCGGCGTCGAGCGCGGCCCTGATCAGGTCTTCGTCAGTTCTCACCGCTCGAGGCGGTCGAGCACGGCCGATAGCTCGTCGGCGAAGCCCATTTCCCGCGCGATCCGGCCCAGTTGTTCGTCGGCGTACAGGTCGGACTCGTCGAGGATGACGCCCAAAACCGCGTCAGGCAGGCCGACGTCCGCCAGCAGCCCGAGATCGCCCTCCTCGAAGGGTTCTGCCTCTTCCAGCTCTTCCTGGCTGATGTCGTTGTCAAGCTTCTCCAGCACCTCGGCGGCGATGTCATAGTCCAGCGCTGCGGTGGCGTCCGATAGCAGCAGCCGCGTACCCGCCGGTGCAGGGCGCACGATCACGAAGAACTCGTCGTCGACGTCCAGTAACCCGAAAACAGCGCCTGCGCTACGTAATTCGCGCAGTTCGGTTTCCGCGGCGGTCAAGCTGTTCAGAGCGGCTCGGCGCATCGCCGAGCAACGCCACTTGCCGTCCTCGCGCACGACCGCCACGCCGAATCCGTCAGGCATGTCGGCGGCCTTGCCCTGCGCCGGTGCACTCTGTGCTCCCATATGCGCCTACGGTAGTCGCCGACGGCGGACCTTGACTAGCAATCGACACCAAGCCTGACGTCGGGCGATGCGGGCGATGTGCCAACCTTGACGGGTGACAAACACACCCGTTTGTGTGGTGGGTCTTGGACTTATCGGGGGCTCCGTAATGCGCGCCGCGGCCACGGCCGGGCGCGAGGTTTTCGGCTACAACCGCTCCATCGACGCGGTGCAAGCGGCCAAATTCGACGGGTTCGACGCCACGGAGAACCTCGACAAGGCGTTGGCGCGCGCCGACGACAGCAACGCGTTGATCGTGCTCGCAGTGCCTGTGCCCGCGCTGCCGCTGATGCTGCGCCACATCCGCGACCGCGCCCCGCAGTGCCCGCTGACCGACGTGACCAGCGTGAAGGGCACGGTACTGGAGGAAGTGCAGTCCTTTGGCCTGCTCGAGCGCTTTGTCGGAGGCCATCCGATGGCAGGGACGGCCCACTCTGGCTGGGCGGCCGGCAACCCCCGGCTGTTCATCGGTGCGCCCTGGGTGATCAGCGTTGACGACCACGTCGAAGCCGACGTCTGGACGATGGTGATGAACCTCGCGCTGGACTGCGGCTCGGTCGTCGTCCCTGCCCGCTCCGACGAGCACGACGCCGCCGCAGCCACCATCTCGCACCTGCCGCATCTGCTCGCCGAGGCGCTCGCGATCACCGCTGGCGAGGTTCCGCTGGCGTTCGCGCTGGCCGCCGGCTCGTTCCGCGACGGCACCCGGGTCGCGGCCACCGCGCCGGATCTGGTGCGCGCCATGTGCGAGGCGAACGCCGACCAGCTGCTGCCCGTCCTGGAGCGCACCCTCGAGCAGCTCAGCCATGCGCGCGACGCGCTTGCCGCGAAGAGCCCGCTGACCGACCTGGTCGAGGGCGGTCACGCCGCGCGCATCCGCTACGACAGCTTCAGCAGGCCCGAGATCGTCACCATCGTGATAGGCGAGGAGAAGTGGCGCGAGGAGCTCGCCGCCGCGGGTCGTGCCGGCGGGGTGATCAGATCCGCTCTGCCAGCCCTGGGTAGTCGAGGATGAAGCCATCGTCGTCAACCCTGATCGTGGTCTCGGCGACGGGCGAATGAAGTTTGATCCCATCGGCAGCGCTGCTATAGCTGATCACCGCCGGGTCCACCGACAGCTCGGGTAGCCGCACGTATACCACCGGGCAGGTCACCGAATCGGTCCGCTGGTAGAGCCCGGTGCGCCGGATCGGCAGCGCGTTGAAGAAAGGGCTGTAGATCACGTCGACGTCCAGTGCGCCGTCATAGGCCGCGCGTTTCGACTCGCCGGTGTGGTGCTGAACCAGCCACATGTTCTCCTCGTCGCGGGCGATGGACAACTGCCGCTCGCGCTCGGCAAGTGTGACGGTCAACGACAGCCGTTTGGTCGCGCCGGCTTCGTCGGTCACCAGGTCATAGGACGCGGAAAAAGCCGGGTGCGACGGCGTCGCGGCCGCGACGATTCGGCCGTACGCCTTGATGCGGTTGCCTGACAGTTGAACCCGTACGGACTCCATCCGGGGAACGTCATGCGCGCGCCAGGTCAAGATCTTCGGCCAGGCGCTTTCCGTCACATCCGAGCGGCCTTCACTCACCCCTCTACCGTAGGCGAAGGATCCCCTCGTTCGTAGCGTGCTACCGAAGTGGCTTGTGCCCGCGATCCGGATTCCAGGACGACCTCGTCGCCCAGCAACGGCTGCGGCATCCGACGCAGCCGTCCGGTGCCGGGCACCGACGTCCATACCGCGAAAGCCAGCGCGGCGTCAAGGATCAACGCCAGCGCGGTGACCATCAAGGCACCGACCAGCGCGAGGTAGAACTGCCGCACCTTGATGCCGTCGATCAAATAGCGACCGAGACCTCCGAGACTCGCGTATGCCGCGACGGTGGCGGTGGCCACGATCTGCAACGTCGCCGTGCGCAGCCCGCCGAGAATCAGCGGCAGCGCGTTGGGCACCTCGACGCGCAGCAGAACGCGCGATTCGGTCATCCCCATCGAGCGGGCGGCGTCGACGACCGTCCGGTCCACGTTCGCGATGCCGGCGTAGGTCCCTGCTAACAGCGGCGGGATGCCAAGCAACATCAGCGCCACGGTCGGCGGCACCAGGCCAAGGCCCCACAGCAGCACGCCCAGCAACAGCACACCCAGCGTTGGCAGCGCGCGAAGCGAGTTCACCCCGGTGACGACGAGGAACGTGCCGCGGCCGGTGTGCCCGATCAGCATCCCGATCGGCACCGCGATCAACGCCGACACCAGCACCGCGACGGCGGTGTATTGCAGGTGTTCTGCGATGCGGGCGGCCAGCCCCGCCGGTCCGCCCCAATTGGCCGCGGTGAAGATGTACGACAGCGCCTGCTGCAGGAAGTTCATGCCGCCTTCACTTTCGGCCGGCGGATGCGACTCACCCGCGTCCACGGTGTGAGCAACCGCCCGGCGAACATGATCAACGTGTCGATGACGATCGCCAGCACAAAGATCGCGATGATGCCCGCGATGATCTGGTCGCTCTTGTCGGACTGGTAACCCTCGGTGAACCAGGTGCCCAGTCCGCCGATGCCGATCACCGAGCCGACAGACACCATCGAGATGTTGGTGACGGCAACGACGCGCAGGCCGGCGATTAGCACCGGAATCGACAGCGGCAGTTCGACTTTCAGCATACGGATCAGGGGCTTGTAGCCGACGGCGGTGGCGGCGTCGCGCACCGGCTCTGGCACGGCGTCGAGCGCTTCAGGCACCGCTCGCACCAACAGTGCAGTCGTGTAAAGCGTCAACGCGACGATGACATTGGTCTCGTCGAGGATGCGGGTCGGAATGATCAGCGGCAGCACCACGAACAGCGCCAACGACGGGATCGTGAAGATGATGCTGGCGGTGATCGTCGTCAACCGCCGTAGCGTGGTGGTGCGTTGAATCAGCGCACCGAGCGGGACCGCGATCAGCAGGCCCAGAACAACCGGAATCAACGACAGCCGAAGATGAATCACCGTCAGCGCCCAGGCGCCGTCGAGGTGGGTGAGCAGATAGCGCACGCTTAACCCGCCGTGTCTTCTCTGGGAGGGCCGAGTTTCGGCAAGGCTTTCGGTCGCTGCGCATTCAGCGCCACCAATACGTCGTCGGCCAGCATCCCGCCGACGGGCCTGCCGTCGTCGTCGACCGCTACACCCAACCCGGAGGGGGACGACAACGCCGCGTCGAGTGCCTGCCGCAGCGAGTCGTCGGGCCGGAACAGCGATCCGCCGCCGTAGGTACTGTCGTACAGGGAGCTTCCTTTGCGGTGCAGTTCCACGCCCTCGGCGTTGATCCAGCCGAAGGGCGTGCCGTCCGGTTTGAGGATCAGCACCCAGTCGTTCGAACCCAGTGTGAGACCGTCGATCTCGGGTTCTGTGACGCGTCGAATGTCGTGCAGCGGAAGCCCGGACGCGTGCCGGAACTGAAGCCCGCGATACCCGCGGTCGGCGCCGATGAAACCGGCGACAAAGTCGCTGGCCGGGTTCGACAGCAGGCGAAACGGTTCGTCGTATTGCTGCAGCACGCCGCCGCGGCCGAACACCGCAACCTTGTCGCCGATCTTTAGCGCCTCGTCGATGTCGTGGGTGACGAACACAATCGTCTTCTGCAGTTCACTCTGCAGCCGCAGGATTTCGGTTTGAAGCTCTTCACGGACGACTGGGTCCACGGCGCTGAACGGCTCGTCCATCAACAGGATTGGCGGATCGGCGGCCAGGGCACGCGCGACGCCGACCCGCTGCTGCTGGCCGCCGGAGAGCTGGGCCGGGAATCGATTGGCCAATTTCGGGTCGAGGCCGACACGTTCCAGCACGCCGAAAGCCGCCTTACGAGCCGAGCGTCGCGGCTCACCGCGCAGCACCGGCACGGTCGCGACGTTGTCGATGACCCGCTGATGCGGCATCAGGCCTGCGCTTTGGATCACGTAGCCGATTCCCAGGCGTAGCTTCACCGGATCGACCTTGGTGACGTCGTCGCCGTTGACGGTCAGGGTGCCCGACGTCGGTTCGATCATCCGGTTGATCATTCGCATCGAGGTCGTCTTGCCGCAGCCCGACGGCCCGACGAACACGGTCAAGCTGCCGTCCGGTACCTCGAGGGTCAGATCGTCGACGGCGACCGTGCCGTCGGGGTATTGCTTGGTGATGCCAGCAAAATCAATCACGAGCTGATTACACCTATCCCTTAAGCGGCTTGTCGAAACCCTTGTCTTGTACCCATTTTCGTGCTGCCTCCTCCGGGTCGATGCCGGCATTGCCGGATGTCGCGGTGTTGAGTTCGATGAGGTCGTCGGTCGTCAGCTTGGCGGAGACGGCGTCAAGCACCGTTTTGAGTTGGTCGGATTTCTTCTGAGAGCTCAACAGCGGAACGACATTGGCGGCGAGGAAGTCGTTCTTCGGGTCCTCGAGCACCACCAGGTTGTTCTGTCGGATCGCCGGTGACGTGCTGAAGATGTCGGCCGCAGTGACGGTTCCGTCGAGCAGTGCCCGCACCGTCGCCGGCCCGCCTCCGTCGCTGATCGCCACGAAGTTGTTGGGTGCGATGTCAAGACCGTACTTCGCCTTGAGCCCCGGCAAGCCTTCGGTGCGGTTCAAAAACTCCGAGGGCGCGCCGAACTTCACCTCGGGTGAATGCGCCGCCAGATCGCCGATGGACTTGAGATTCCATTTCTGCGCCGTCTGCTGGCTGACCGTCACGGTGTCGGTATCCGCTGCCGGCGATGGGGTGAGGATCGACAAGTCCCCGGGCAACGCGCGCAACAGCGCCAGTTCAACCGCCTCCGGTGTGGTCACCGTCGTTTTCTTGTCGAAGTACTGCAGCAGGTTGCCGGTGTATTCGGGGATCAGGTCGATCGAATGATCCTTGACCGCGGGTACGTAGGTTTCGCGGCTGCCGATGCCGAACTGCCGACCGATAGTGAAGCCGTTTGCCTCCAATGCCTGCGCATAGATCTCGGCGATGATCTTGGACTCGGGGAAGTCGGCCGAGCCGACGACGATCGACTTCAGGTCACCGGAGGCGGACCCGCCACCCAGTGGGTTGGAACTGCCGCACGCTGCGGTTATCAGTGCGAGCACGGCCGCAAGGATCGCCAGACTTCGATGGCGCGGGGTTCGTCGGGCCGGGTTCATGCGAACGTCCTTTCGGCGTCACCTGCCTCCCGCGACCCTAACGGCAGCCGCGACATGTCGCCGCGCTTTACCTCACGGTGAGCGCTGCGGTGGTTTCATTCGATGCCGGAAAGGGCAAAGATGGAGCCATGACCAGCGATCCGTCCGTGTCGCCCGACCGGCCGTCTGACGCGGCACCCCCACCGGCCGAGCCCCCGACGGTGACGACCGCGCCGCCGACAAAGCCTTCGACGACAAAGCCATCGACGACAAAGCCATCGACACCGGAGTCGGCGGTGAAGTTCACCCGCGCCGCTGCACTGTGGTCGGCGATGATCGCCGGATTCGGGATCCTTATCCTGCTGCTGGTGTTCATCCTGCAGAACACGAACTCGGCCACCATCCAGTTCTTCGCCTGGCAGTGGAATCTGCCGGTGGGCGTGGCGATTCTGCTGGCCGCGGTGTTCGGCGGCCTGCTGACGGTCGCCGCAGGGACCGCGCGCATCATTCAGCTGCGGCGCGCGGCCAAGCGGAATCTGAAGGCCGGTCTCTAGCCGGCCGGCCCCTCCAGCGCGCCGAGGCCCGCGGCGATCAGTGGGGCCACCGCCTCGTCGACGTCATCGGTGTCGTCGGCGACTCCGCCGCCCACCCGGCCGCGGAAGGCGATACCGGCGGCGATGATCGCGACCTTGAAGTACGCCAGCGCCATGTAGAACTCCCAATGGTCCAGCGGTTGGCCGGCCGCATCCGAATAGCGCTGTGCGAGTTCATCGGCGGAGGGCATCAGCGGCGACGACCATGCGGCACTTGCGTGCACCAGGTTGAACATCGGATGGCGGTACACGCACATCAGCGCGGCGTCGCTGAGCGGATCGCCGAGGGTGGACATCTCCCAGTCCAGCACGGCCACCACCTTTGTGGCGTCCTGCGCGTCCAGCATGGTGTTGTCGATGCGATAGTCGCCGTGCACGATCGAGCTGCGACTCTGCGGCGGAATCGCTTGTTCCAGAGCCGAATGCAGACGCTTCACGTCGGTGTCGCGCGGATCGTCGGTCAGCCGCACCAGATCCCACTGCGAACCCCACCGGCGCACCTGGCGTTCGAGATATCCGCTGGGCTTGCCGAAATCGCCGAGCCCGACGGCGTCGGGGTCGACGGCGTGTAGGTCGGCGAGCACCCGGATCAACGCGTCCACGCAATCGCTGATCGTGTCCTTGTCACCCAGCGCCGCGAGCTCGTCGGCATAGCGGACCACTCGACCGGGGACATACTCGACCATCTGGAATGGTGCGCCCAGCACCGAGTCGTCGTTGCGCATCGTGACCGCGCGGGCCACAGGAACAGGCGTGTCTGCGAGCGCCGCGACCACCCGGTATTCACGCGCCATGTCGTGAGCCGACGGCGTCAGCCCGTGCAGCGGCGGCCGGCGAAGCACCCACTTGGAGGCGTCGTCGAAGATCAGGAACGTCAGGTTGGACCGGCCGCCGGAGATCAGCTCGGCGCGCAGTTCACCGGAGCGCGGAATGCCCGCGTCTCGCAGGTGGCGATCCAGGGCGTCGAGGTCCAGCCCTTCCAGCGATGTAGTCACCGGACTTGTCTACCATCGCGAATTTCTGGGGAGCAGGTCCCATACATGTTCGGTGCCGTTGACGGCGGCCACATACAGGTTGCCCTCGCGTGAGGACAGCAGCCGGGTCACCCCGGCGTAGTCGACGTTGAAGCACAGGATCTTCTGGGTGCCCAGGATGGTGTGCAGCAGTCCGTTGATCACCCCACCATGGCTGAACACCGCGACGGTGTCCTCGTGGTCGCCTGCGCCCACCAGGTCGCGAATTCCCGCGTTGACCCGAGCCAGAAACGCGGTCTCGTCAACGGTGCTTGGCAGGTGCCCTTTGGCCAGTCGGGCCAGCTCCTCGGGGAACTCGGCGGCGATCTGCTCGATCGGGATGTAGTGCTCCATATCGCGGTCATATTCGGCGAGCCGTTCGTCGATTTCGACGGTCAGCCCCATGGCGTCGGCGACCGGATGCGCGGTCTGCACCGAGCGCCGCTGCGGGCTGCTGACCAACCGAGTGATCGGGAACCGCGCCAACGCGTCGGGGAGCCTCTTGGCCTGCTCGATGCCCTCCTCGGACAGGTCGGGGTCCGAACCCTGCCCTGGCTCGCTACGAAGCGGAAGCGCGTGCCTGATGAGTAGCAATTGCACCGTGACACCATATGGCTCGTGCGCGCATTCGCCTGCCCGGTGTGCAACAACTTCACGCCGTTCGAAGCGGACCGGTGCCTCACCTGCCACGCCGGGATCGGCCTGCACCCACCGACGATGACGATGCTCGCCGTCGCGGACGGCACGGTCATCGCCGACGGGCAGCGGTGGATCCGGTGCACCCAGAACTCGACGCTGGGCTGTAACTGGCTCGTTGTGGAGGAGGAGCAGGAGGCGCACCAGCGCGGGCGGTGCCTGGCCGACTCGTTGATCCGTCGCGAACCCGACGCATCCGACACGATCGCACGGGAGAAGTTGGTGCCGACGGCCGCGGCGCTGCGCCGGCTGGTTTATCAACTGCTCGACATCGGCCTGCCGATCGACCCGTTCTGGCGGCACGATGGTGGCCTGGCCTTCGACCTGGTGTCCAGTTACAGCAAGGGTGAACGCGTGGTGATCGGCCACGCGAACGGAGTCATCACCATCGATCTCGTCGAGTCCCTTGACGCGTACCGGGAGTCGCTGCGGGTCCGGCTCGGCGAGCCGTACCGGACCATGCTTGGCCACTTCCGGCATGAGGTGGGCCATTACTACCAGGGTGTGCTGGTCGAGAACGGGACTGGCGCCGAGAGGTATCTAACCGCCTGCCGCAAGTTGTTCGGCGACGAGCGCGCCAGCTATGCGGGCGCTTTGGATCACCACTACAAGTTCGGCGCACCGGAGGGCTGGCGAGAGACCTACATCTCGGACTACGCAACCATGCATCCCTGGGAGGACTTCGCCGAATGTTTTGCCCACTATCTGCACATCACCGACACCATCGAGACCAGCCGCGAGGCAGGCATGGTGCTGCACGCCGACCGGTTGCGGTTCTCCGCACCCCGCGATGTCGTCCCCCTCGACTCCTACGCGGATGCACCGATCGAGCACATGTTGTTCGACTGGAAATGGATGTCGCTGTTCTTCAACCGCGTCAACACCGCAATGGGTAAAGATCCGCTTTACCCCTTCGAGATTCCGCCACCCGTGGTCGCCAAGCTCAGGTTCGTGCACCGGGTGCTCCGGGAGACTGCAGCCGAACTTTCCGACACGAAGGAGATCTGACATGGGCGAAGGAAGAGGGTTTGCCGACGAGCTGTTCGACCTCACCGACCGGGTGGTCCTTGTCACCGGCGGGAGCCGCGGCCTCGGCCGCGAGATGGCCTTCGCCGCGGCTCGATGCGGGGCCGACGTGATCATCGCCAGCCGCAAGTACGAGTCGTGCGTGTCGACCGCCGAGGAGATCGGCGCCGCTACCGGCCGCACCGCCTTCCCCTACCAGGTGCACGTCGGGCACTGGGACGAGCTCGACGGGCTGGTCGACGCGGTGTACAACCGCTTCGGCAAGATCGACGTGCTGATCAACAACGCGGGTATGTCGCCGCTGTACGAGTCGCTGAGCTCGGTCACCGAGCAGCTGTTCGACGCGGTGGTCAACCTCAACCTCAAGGGGCCGTTCCGGCTCTCGGCGCTGGTCGGCGAACGGATGCTGGCCGACGGCGGCGGGTCGATCATCAACGTCAGCTCCAGCGGGTCACGCCGTCCCAGGCCAGAGCAGCTGCCGTACTCGGCGGCCAAGGCGGGGCTCAACGCGTTGACCGAAGGCTTCGCCCTCGCGTTCGGACCGACCGTGCGGGTCAACACCCTGATGCCTGGGCCCTTCCTTACCGACATCAGCAAGGCGTGGGACATCGCGGCGACGACGAAGGGAGCGCAGGGCTTCGCGCTCAAACGTCTTGGCAATCCACCGGAAATCATCGGCGCCGCAATGTTTCTGGCGTCCGACGCGTCGAGTTACACCAGCGGCTCTATCATCCGCGTTGACGGCGGCATACCCTGACGCGGGTCAGGCGACGCTTGCCGTGGCGATCTCCGCCCTCAGTGGGGCGATGGCCGCCAGAATCTGGTCAACCGTCGCGGAGGGGACACCTGCCGCGGTGAGGCTGGCTGCGAGGTGCTCGGCCACCAAGGTGAAGTGATGCATCGTGATGCCGCGGCCCTGATGCACTTCGCGCATCGGTGCGCCGGTGTAGGGGTCCGGCCCGCCGAGTGCTGCGGCAAAAAACTCGACCTGCCTGCCTTTGAGTCGGGCCATGTTGGTGCCGCTGAAGAAGCCGGCGAGTTCCTCGTCTGCGAGCACGCGGCCGTAGAAATCGTTCACCACGACCTCCAGCGCTTCGTACCCCCCGATCTGGCTGTAGATGCTTGACACTGGGCCGTCCGCTCCCTGGTGAATGGGCTGTGCCCGCAGTCAACGCCAATGCCGTTGCAGCACGGTTTCGGCGGATTGCGAGACCGCAAAATCATGCTCACCGCGCGACCGGTAAGCCTGTGAGCTTCTACGGCGTGACGATGTCGAAACTCGGGTCTGGTCGGTCCACCACCGCGAGGATCGACGGCAGCGCGCCTGCGTCGCCGATGACCTCCAACCCTGGCGAGTCGCTGTCCCCCGCCGCAAACGCCAGCAGCCGAAGCTTGTTCGCGAGTTTGATCGTCGCGGCGGCCGTCGTTTCGCCGGCGGGTGTCTTGCGGTAGACGAGCACGCCGTTGCGCAGCGTCAACCGGTAGTTGCTGTCGGTGTCGAGGAACGTGATATCGACGGACACATCGAGATCCCATGCCGCAGGCCCGTTGATGTTGATCGCGAATGTGTCGAACATCTGCTCCGGCGTCAACTGACCCATGATGGACGGCGACGCGGTCTGGGTCGGGGTGCCGAAGTTGCCCGCCCGCAGTTCGGTGGCCCCTGACAAGAAGAAGTTGCGCCAAACGGCGTTCTCCGCTCCGTAAGCCATCTGCTCCAGGGTGTCGGCGTAGAGTTCTCTGGCGCCGGCGTGACTCTGATCGGTGAAGATCGCGTGGTCCAATAGGGTTGCTGCCCAACGGAAATCACCCTCATCGAACGCTTGCCGCGCCAACTCCACCACTCGGTCGATGCCACCCATAGCATCGACGTACCGCGGGCCGATGGCCTCGGGCGGATGCTGCCACAGCCTGCCCGGATTGCCGTCGAACCAGCCCATATAGCGCTGATACACGGCCTTGACGTTGTGGCTGACCGACCCGTAATAGCCGTGGGTGTGCCACGCTCTCTCCAGCGCGGGAGGCATCTGGAAATTCTCGGCGATCTCGATCCCGGTGAAGCCCTGGTTGAGCAGGCGCAGGGTCTGGTCATGCAGATAGGCGTACAAGTCCCGTTGCAGGGAAAGGAATTCGACGATTCGCGCCTTGCCCCACGTCGGCCAGTGGTGCGACGCGAACACGACATCAGTGCGGTCGGTGAAGGTGTCGATCGCCTCGGTGAGATACCCGGCCCAGCCATGGGGATCACGCACCAGCGCCCCGCGCAGGGTCAACAGATTGTGCAGATTGTGAGTGGCGTTCTCGGCCATGCAGAGCGCACGGAACTTCGGGAAGTAGAAGTGCATCTCGGCGGGCGCCTCGGTTCCTGGCGCCATCTGGAACTCGATCTCAACGCCGTCGACGGTATGCGTCTCGCCGGTCTCCTTGATGTCGAGTGTGGGCACGACAAGCGCCACCTCGCCGGTGGACCCGACCTGACCCAAGCCGCACCCCACTTGGCCCTGTGGGCCACGCGCCAGCACCGCCCCGTACATGTAGGCGGCCCGCCGTGCCATCGCCGTGCCCGCGTAGACGTTCTCCTGCACGGCGTGCTGGGTGAAGTGCTCGGGCGCGATCACCGCGACCTTGCCCGCGTCGACGTGCTCCTGTGTGGTCACTCCGAGCACGCCACCGAAATGGTCGACATGGCTGTGGGTGTAGATAACCGCGACGACCGGGCGGTCCCCGCGGTGCGCGCGGTACAGGCCGAGCGCGGCCGCGGCGGTCTCGGTGGAGATCAACGGATCGATGACGATGACCCCGGTGTCCCCTTCGATGAAGCTGATGTTGGACAGGTCGAGACCGCGGACCTGGTAGATGCCCTCGACCACCTCGTAGAGGCCCTGCTTGGCACACAACTGGCTCTGTCGCCACAGGCTGGGGTGCACCGTGTCGGGCGCGTCACCGTTGAGGAACGAATAAACGTCGTTGTCCCACACGACTCTTCCGTCGGCCGCCTTGACAATGCAGGGTTCGAGCGCGCCGACGAAGCCGCGGTCGGCGTCCTCGAAGTCCGCGGTGTCGCGGAGCGGCAAGCCGCTCGTGTTGGCTCGATTGGCGGCTTCGATGGTCGCGGTTGGCGGCTTGTGCTCCATGGACCAAAGATTGCCACGCGAACCTGGCCGCCGGTGGTTGGATGACCGCATGGATGTGCGCCGAGTGGTCACCGGGCACGACGCGTCCGGCAAGTCCGTGTTCGTCAGCGATGAGACCGTGGCGGCGCAGCCGCTGACGGGGTTTCACCGATTGTGGGGCGGCGACAAAACCCCACAGTTCCCAGACGACGGCAGCATGCCCGAGCACCACACGTATTTCCCGCCCATCGGCGGGTTCCGGTTCGGTATGTTCTCGATTCCGCCGGACCGCGCGGCGGGTTCCG
>JGI12053J15887_10000754_pt1 | contig 13914 bp, 10 predicted proteins | sample MedBloCAOM1_O3_FD_15887 | JGI IMG/M metagenome (IMG submission 15887)
CATGACGGTCGTCATTATTACCGGCCTGACGATTGCGAGTTTCATAACGACCCGCGCACTGAGCGAGGCCAAACCAGGCGACCTCACCATCAGGATCAACGGCCAACAATGGTGGTGGCAAGTCAGCTACATCGATCCAGATCCCGCGCGGTCCTTTGATACTGCCAACGAAATTCATGTCCCGGTTGGCCGGAACGTTCGCCTTCAACTCGAAGCCGGGGACGTCATCCATTCCTTCTGGGTGCCCAGTCTGGCGGGGAAGCAAGATCTCATCCCCGGACGTGTAAACGAACTGGCTATCCGGGCCGACCGTGCTGGCATCTACAGGGGCCAATGTGCGGAGTTCTGCGGCCTGCAGCACAGCCACATGGCTGTGCTGGTGATCGCTGAAAGTGCTGCGGATTACGAGGGCTGGATAAGCGCTCAGCGGCAGCAAGCTGCCGCGTCAAGCAATCAGGAAGCCGAAGCCGGAAAGGCGGTCTTCATGAGCAAGCCCTGTGCGTCATGTCATACCGTCCGTGGCACAGACGCGTCGGGAAGCACGGGGCCGGACTTGACCCATGTCGGCAGCCGGCAGACGATTGCGGCTGGCTTGTTCGACACCACGCGCGGTTCGCTGGCGGCATGGATCGCCGATCCGCAAACGCTGAAGCCGGGCAACAATATGCCGATGGTCACGCTGTCCAGCGATGAGTTACGTCAAATCTCCGCGTACATGGCGAGCCTCAAATGACCGAACTTCGCTCGCCCGGCGTCACGGATATGGCATTCGATGATGCCGAGATCGAGGGTCGACTCGCGGACATCTGGAGGACGCCTCCCGGCATTTGGGCCGCGCTATCGACCGTCGATCACAAGATCATCGGCAGACGCTACATCGTCACCGCGTTTGCTTTTCTGATCCTCGGCGGCATCTTGGCACTGGCGATGCGTATCCAGTTGGCGCGCCCGGAAGCGCGCTTTATCGGTCCCGATCGTTACAATCAGATATTCACCATGCACGGCACGAACATGATGTTTCTGTTCGCCGTGCCGGTCATGGAGGCAATGGCGGTGTATCTGGTACCGCTGATGGTGGGCACTCGAAACATTGCGTTTCCCCGCCTCAATGCCTTTTCCTATTGGATGTTCCTGGCCGGCGGCGCATTGCTATGGATAGCGTTTGCACTCGACATGGGCCCCGACGTCGGCTGGTTTGCCTACGTACCGCTGTCCGGTCCGCAATATGGTGCTGGAAAGCGCGCCGATATCTGGGCGCAGATGATCACCTTCACCGAGGTTTCCGCGCTGGCGGTGTCGGTCGAGATCGTCGTCACGGTGTTCAAACAGCGCGCGCCGGGAATGTCGCTCGACCGCATCCCGCTGTTCGTGTGGTCGATGGTCGTGACGTCCTTTCTCGTCATCATGGCGATGCCGGCTATCATGGTCGCCAGTACCTCACTCATCCTCGACCGTCTGGTCGGCACGCACTTTTTCAATCCGGCAGAGGGCGGTGACGTGCTGCTCTGGCAGCATCTGTTCTGGTTCTTCGGTCATCCGGAAGTGTACATCATCTTTTTGCCGGCCGTCGGGATGGTGTCGACGATGGTCGGCACCTTCGCGCGCCGTGCGGTATTCGGCTATCTGGGCCTCGTAATTGCCCTGATTTCCACTGCCGTATTGGCGTTCGGGCTCTGGGTCCATCACATGTTCGTGGTGGGATTGCCACGTCTGGGCGAAAGTTTCTTCACCGCCTCGAGCATGGCGATCGCTGTTCCTGCTGGCGTTCAGATTTTTTGCTGGCTGGCGACGTTGTGGGACGGCCGGCCAGTTTTCAAGACGCCATTGTTATTTGTTATCGGATTTATCATTACGTTCGTCATTGGCGGTCTGACCGGCGTCATGGTTGCCTCAGTGCCCTTCGATACCCAGGTGCACGATACNTATTTCGTCGTGGCGCATTTCCATTATGTCCTGATTGGCGGAGCGGTTTTTCCGCTCCTCGGCGCTATCTACTATTGGTTTCCAAAGTTCACGGGCCGGATGATGAGCGAGCAGCTGGGACGCTGGGTGTTCGGGCTGATCTTTGTCGGATTCAACCTGACTTTTTTTCCGATGCATATCCTCGGTCTCGAGGGAATGCCGCGTCGCGTCTATACCTACCAACCGGAGATGCCCTGGGGCGGTTTGAACATGTTCGTCAGCTTGAGTGCGGTGGTGCTGGCAGCCGGATTTCTTCTCTTCTTTATCGATGCGTTTCGCAGCGCGCGCTCCGGCTCATTGGCCGGCGCGAACCCGTGGGCCGCCTCGACGCTCGAATGGGCGACATCGTCGCCGCCGCCCGCCTATAATTTTCGACGCATTCCGGTTGTCGATAGCCGCGAGCCATTGTGGGAAACGCCGGATGAGCTGCCGGTTGCGAGCGGGTTGCGTCTCGACCGGCGCGAACTCATTGTCAGTACGGTTGTCGAAGCCGTTGCTGAATCACGGGAGTCTTCACCACGCAATTCGATTTGGCCACTATGGGCGGCGGGTGCCACAGCGATCATGCTGATCTGGTCGATCTTCTCGCCGTGGGCAGTGGTATGGGGGTCGATTCCGGTCGCGATCACGCTGATCGGTTGGTTCTGGCCCAAAGGAAGCCCGGAGGACGAGTCATGAAGCAGCGCGTCGTTCTCGATCTTTCGAAATTGCCGGCACATGGGATGGGCACTGCCAGTCCAAGCTGGTGGGGTACATCGGCTTTCATGCTGATCGAGGGGGCCGGCTTTGCTTTGGCGATCGCGGTCTATCTCTATCTGATGAGTCTGGCGGTTCAATGGCCGCTCAACGCGCCGTTGCCTCAGCTCTTACCCGGCACGCTGCTAACAGCGCTCCTGATCGCAAGCCTCGTTCCCAATGTGATTCTTTCGCGATGGGCCAAAAACAAAGAACTTCGGAAGGTCAGGATTGGACTTATCGTGATGTCAGTCCTCGGCATCATTCCGTTGATCATCCGCGGGTTTGAATTTCCAGCCTTGAACGTGTGGTGGGACGACAATGCTTATGGATCCATCGTCTGGACAATGCTCGGTTTGCACACCACGCATATCATTACCGATCTGATTGATACGTTGGTTCTCACGGCGCTGATGTTCTCGCGCCATGGCGATAATAGTCGTCGCTTTGGCGATGTGGAGGACAACGCCATGTATTGGAACTTCGTTGTCGCGGCATGGATACCTCTCTATCTCTGCATTTATTGGGCACCTCGGCTATGATCCTCACCTGGAAAAAATGCCTAGGCGTGAGCGCTTCGCCGGCCGCGTGGGCTATCTCGACCCAACTTGGGCAGATTTTGCCATACACAGATTGTGTCAAGCAAAATTCTTCATCGTTCATCGCCGCGGCCGCCTGCCTTGCTATCGCGTTGACAGGCGTCGCCGTGTCGTGGGTCGGTCAGAACAGTGCTGCCGATCGAACTGCGACTTTGGTGGGTCGCCTGGGCGTTGGGATCGGACTTGCCACTACATTTGCACTGGTGTTGCAGGGGACCGCAACATTGTTGGTGAACGCATGTCAGCGATGATTGCATTTATCGTCACTTTGTTCCTGAGCGCCAGGCCCGCTTCGGCGCATGGAAGCGAAGTGCACCTCTCTCATTCGATTTGGACGTTCGATCCTTGGATCGTTGCTCCGCTCGCTATCGCCGGCACCCTCTATGCCGTGGGCGGGTGGAGGCTTTGGTGGCGCGCCCGCGAAAGCCGACAGTCCATTCTTTGGCGCGCTGCCGCCTATGGCATCGGCTGGATCACGCTCATCGCTGCCTTGGTTTCACCCCTACACTGGTTGGGCGAACATCTCTTTACATTTCACATGATCGAGCATGAAATTCTAATGGCTGTCTCGGCGCCAATGGTCGTGGTCGCTCGACCGATCGGCGCTCTGATGTGGGGCATGCCGGGCCGCGTTCGACATTGGATCGGAAGAATGATGAAGAGCAGAGTAGGGCAGGCAAGCTGGGAATGGGTGGGTCGTGGAACCACTGCCACGACGCTGCATGCTATCGCTATTTGGGCATGGCATGCGCCTGTTTTGTTCGACGCGGCCGTCAACAGCGTTTCGCTTCATAGGTTGCAGCATCTGAGCTTCTTTGCCACCGCGCTATTATTTTGGTGGTCGGCGCTGTGGCGCAGCGATCGTGGCGTCGCCGCATGGCATTTGTTTCTGACCATGCTGCATACGAGCATCCTCGGCGCTTTGATGGCGCTGAGTCCTCGTGTGCTCTACATCGCTCAAACACGCGTCTCGGAAGCATGGGGGCTGACGCCGCTGGAAGATCAGCAGTTGGCAGGTATGGTCATGTGGATACCGGCCGGCACGATCTATGCAGGCGCGGCGCTGACGTTGTTGGCGCTTTGGATATCAACTTCGCACAAAGGAGGCGGACGTGATCGGCGTCTCAGTNCGTTATAATCGTCATCGCGGCGCTTGTTTCNNGGCGGTTGCGTTTGTGGCCATTNTCGCATGGCTTGGCGTCGATGCGTGGCGCTCTCAACATCAGCGCTATCAGGTTGCGCGTGTTATAACGCAGGGGGAGGCGTCTCGCGCGCCGCCCATCATGCGCCGTTACGGATGCACCGGCTGCCATACCATTCCCGGTATTGCTGGTGCCGATGGACAGGTGGGCGGATCTCTGGCGGAAATTCGTGAACGGGTCTACATCGGCGGCGTCGCCAATAACAGCGCAGACAATCTTGTCCGATGGATCGTCTCACCGCAATCCTTTTCTCCGCACTCGGCGATGCCTGCTACCGGAATTTCAGAAGCCGAGGCCAGGGACGTGGCGGCCTATCTTTATGCGCATTGATTCTAGCAGCTAAGGATGAGGTGTAGTCCGCTCCGGCAGAGATTTGATGTAGTCGGCGATTGCGTCTCGATCACTTTGCGGAAGCATAGCTGTGTTAGTCACGACCTCAGCCATCGATGATCCAACGCGGCCGTGATCTGGGGTATTGCCGCTTTTCAGCATCTCGGCAATGTCCGCTTCGGACCAGTTGCCGATTCGGGCCGGAGTGACATTGGGAATGAAGCCTATGCTTTCCGGATCGGGGCCGCCGGCAAACCGCGTTTGAGGCTTGATAGCACCGAATGCGTTTCGCGATGAATGGCATTCTGCGCAATGCCCGACAGCTTCGACAAGGTAACGCCCACGTTCGCGAACGGGGTCGCCGGAGGGGTATCCTGCAAAACGCCCTTGTTGGAAAAACAACAATTTCCAGAAACCGACAAAACGACGAATACGAAACAGGATAAAGAGATCGTGCGACGGCGATCGACCTGCTACCGGCGGCAATGTTTTCAAGTACGCCATCAGATCCTTGATGTCTTCAGGACGCATGCCGGTGAAGCTGGGATAAGGAAAGACCGGATAATAGTGCGTGTGTTGCGGTGAAACGCCGCCGATCATAGCATTGGCCAGGTCGGCCGCATTCCAGGAGCCGATACCATCAATTAGATCAGGCGAAATATTCGGCACGCGAAACGTGCCGTAGGGCGAGGCGAGTGCCATGCCTCCCCCCAGCTTAAGACGTTCAGGTTGCCCCGGTGTCGCATGACAGGAAGCACAATCGCCGGCCGCAAAGACTAACCGCCCACGGTCGGGATCCCCGTTGGCTCGCAGCCAGGGCTCATTGGCCGCGAAGGGGACTGACGGCTCGGTGACGATCCAGATGACCGCGATCCCAGCGATACAAATCGCGAAGGTCGCCGACAATATACGAAGCGGGATCATCTTGGCTCGGTCCTGTCGGAGGTTACAGCGGCGCTCACCAGTATAGAACCGGGATGGAACCCTCGGGCCTGCCATCCGTTCCATCGACAGAACACGGAGCAATGGGCAACGGCGCTTTTCCACCCGAGCTGGAACTTGGGCCGCGGTCCGCGGCTGCATTTGCCGCCTCGCGGATCGAAGCCATAGCGTCGCAAGAGATCTGCAAAGGAACCCGCCTTCGTTCGCAGAGTTCCTATCAGAAGCTTCCCCTGACCGCGCCAAAGGAATGCAATGGACGCGCGCATTAAGAACGACGGAAATGCGAACGGCGTTCTGTCGGAGGGCTATGTGTGCGTCCGCGGGGCTCGCGAGCACAATTTGAAGGATATTTCGCTCGAGATCCCCCGCAATGCTCTTGTCGTGTTTACCGGTGTCTCCGGCTCCGGAAAATCATCTTTGGCTTTCGGCACGCTTTATGCTGAAGCCCAGCGTCGCTATCTGGAGTCCGTCTCGCCGTACGCTCGGCGGCTCTTCCACCAGATGGCGGTTCCCGAAGTGGACGCGATCGAGGGTCTGCCCCCGGCGGTGGCACTCCAGCAGCAGCGCGGTTCGCCGACGAGCAGATCTTCGGTTGGCAGCGTCACCACGTTGTCGAACCTGTTGAGGATGCTGTATTCCCGCGCCGGCGACTATCCAAGCCGTCAACCGCTCCTGTATGCAGAGTCGTTCTCCCCGAACACGCCTGAGGGCGCTTGCCCAAGCTGCCATGGGATCGGCCGCATTCATGAGGTCAGCGAGCGAAACTTAGTGCCCGATGACAGGCTTACCATCCGCGAACGTGCTGTCGCGGCCTGGCCGACGGCTTGGCAAGGGCAGAATCTACGGGATATCCTCGTGACCCTTGGCTACGACGTCGACAAGCCGTGGCGCGAGCTTCCGAAGAACGACCGCGACTGGATACTTTTTACAGATGAACAACCGACAGTGCCGGTTTACGCCGGATATACGGCGGGTGAAACAAAGCGAGCACTCAAGCGCAAGGAAGAACCGAGCTATCAAGGGACCTTCACAAGCGCCCGCAAATACATCCTGCAGACTTACGCTACAACCCAGAGCGCCATGATGAAGCGGCGCGTGGCGCGATTTTTATCTAGCGCCGACTGCCCGGCTTGTCACGGCAAGCGGCTGAAACCGGCGTCGTTGTCAGTAACCTTTGCCAAAATGGATATTGCCGAAATTTCGCGGCTCCCGTTGAGGAAGCTCGGCGACCTGCTAAGACCGTATCTCAATGCCGAGGGCAAAGCTCTCGACGGGCATCCTGAGAAGGTTCTCGTATTGCATCGCATCATCGAGGATCTTCTGGGACGGCTCGAGGTGCTGCTCGACCTTGGACTTGGTTACCTGACACTCGAACGAAGCACGCCGACTCTGTCGCCGGGCGAACTGCAGCGGCTCCGGTTAGCGACACAGGTCCGATCCAATCTCTTTGGAGTCGTCTACGTCTTGGATGAGCCATCGGCTGGACTTCATCCGGCTGATACCGAGGCATTGTTGCGGGCACTGGACCGCCTCAAGGCTTCTGGAAATTCGCTTTTCGTCGTCGAGCACGAACTCGATGTCGTGCGGCATGCAGATTGGATAGTCGATGTCGGTCCCGGCGCCGGGGAACAAGGCGGCGAGATCCTGTACAGCGGTCCGCTATCTGGCCTCGCCAATGTACCGAAATCTCAAACGCGTCGCTTCCTGTTCGTGCAAGGCGAAAAGGCTGTCAGGTCGCCGCGAATTCCGCGTGGCTGGCTGAAGCTTCGAGGAGTAAGCCGAAACAATCTGGATCGTCTGGACGTCGACATCCCATTAGGAATCTTCACGAGCGTCACCGGCATTTCGGGCTCGGGAAAGTCAAGTCTGGTAAGCCAATTTCTTGTGGAGGCGGTTAGCGACAAGCTGGGGCAGAGTGAGGAGCCCGGCGTAGATGATGACGCTTTGGAAGCCAAAGTGAAGACCCTAGCCGGTGAAATCACCGAAGGCCTTGAGAAGGTTAAGCGGCTGGTCATAGTCGACCAAAAGCCGATCGGTCGGACGCCACGGTCGAACCTCGCGACCTATACGGGGCTTTTTGATCATATTCGCAAACTTTTTGCGGCTACAAAGCAGGCGCGGGCGCGCCATTACGATGCAGGCCGATTTTCATTCAACGTGGCGAAGGGGCGTTGTGAAACTTGTCAAGGAGAAGGTTTTGTAAGCGTCGAACTGCTCTTTCTTCCGAGCGTCTACGCTCCGTGCCCGACCTGCAAGGGCACGCGTTTCAACACAAAGACTTTGGAAATCAAGGTCCGGGATAAGTCGATAGCCGATGTCCTGGCGATGACGGTAGACGCCGCATTCCAATTCTTTGCTGACGATCCATCTCTTCGTCGATCTCTGGAAGTCCTTCGTGAAGTCGGCCTGGGATACATCCGGCTAGGGCAGGCGGCCACCGAACTATCTGGAGGCGAGGCACAACGCATCAAGCTTGCTACCGAATTACAACGTTCGCAGCGTGGCGAGACACTTTACGTCCTCGACGAACCGACAACGGGTTTACACCCTTCGGACGTCGCAAAGCTGATGAAGCAGCTAGACAGCCTCGTCGAAGCCGGCAACACGGTAATCGTCGTCGAGCACGACATGAGCGTCGCTGCTGCCAGCGATTGGATTATCGATGTTGGTCCGGGCGCGGGCGACGAGGGCGGCCGCATCGTTGCATCAGGACCGCCGGATCAGGTAGCTTCGCGGGTGGAAAGTCGGACCGCTAGATATCTCGCGAAAGAGATGTGAAAACAGCGCCTCAAGCTCCGCCCGCGCGCCTCGATTCTCATAGTTCGCCTTTCGAACCACGGATCTCATTGTAATCGGTTCATTGCCTCAAAATGACCACGATAACACCGCTTACGGTCTGTTCCGTGCAAGAAATCTGCGAGACCGAAGATGGCGGCTAAATATTAAGCCTCGGCTCGCTAACGGTGAGTTCGTCCATGTTTGATAGGCAGGACAACTTCGAAAAGGTCGTGGCTATTTTGACAGGCCCAGGGGCGGAGCGCTAGGCTCCGCCCCGGCGCTAGTCTAGTCTTCTACCTCGGCCTGCTCAACCGCTGCCGGCATCCTAGCGACCGACATCAAGGTTCGCGCCACCTGGTTCAGAAGCTGATCTGCGTTTTCTTCTTCGGCGAGCGATTTCGAGAGTAGTTCGACTACGGCGCTATGGCGAAGTTGCTGTGCGAGATTCTTCGCCGTGGTGTATCCCGAAATCTCATAGTGCTCGACGCGTTGCGCGGCGCCAATCAGCGACAGGTCGGCAGTCGCGTCGTCCTTTTCTTTGCCTTTGTCCATCACCTCTTGGCCTTCTTCGACGAGGCCCATCATGCCTTTGCAGGCCTTGGCCCGGGCAGTCTCGCCGAGCAAGGAGAAGCATTCATTGAGGCGAGCGATTTGCTCTTCCGTTTCAATCAGATGTTGATTGAACAGTTCCCGAAGACGGTCAAAGCGTGCTGCCTTGGCCATTTTGGGCAACGCCTTGGTAAGTTGCTTCTCGGCGTGCAAGATGTCGCGGAGCTCGTCGATCAAGAGCTCGCTAATCCCCTCCGGTGCCACCACAGGGGCGCTCTCGGTTTTGATCGCTCCATTCGGATCTCCATCAGGCAGCAATGCGGGCGAAGTCATGAACTCCCAATCGCCACCTTCATTCCAAGGTCCGCGGGTATCGATCTCGCCTTCATCCCCGTTGCCCGTCGAATCATTGAAGAACTGATTGACCAGGCCTGGCGTTGGTGAAAGTCGTCCGATCGAAAAGGCAGGTTTCTTCATGCTTTCCAGAGCAGCGGCAAAAGCTTTCATGTGCGTGATTTCCCGAGTCATCAGAAACTGCAGCGCATCCTTGGTGCCGGCGTCATCACAGAAATTGATCAATCGCTCATATACAATTTTGGCGCGGGCTTCGGCGGCAATATTGCTGCGCAAATCGACGTCAAGCTCACCGGTGATTTTAAGATAATCCGCGGTCCAGGGATTGCCCTGGGAGTTGAAGAGGTTGACGCCGCCCCCGCCCGCGATTGCGATGAGCGGGTCGGCCTCCGCCTTTTCACGGTCAAATTTCGTCGGTTTGAGGTGCAGCCGGGCGAGCGAGCCTACGACTTCTAGATGACTCAGTTCCTCAGTCCCGATGTCCATGAGCAAGTCTTTGCGATCGGCATCTTCGCAATTGAGGCCCTGAATCGAATACTGCATTGCGGCGGCAAGCTCACCATTCGCGCCGCCGAACTGCTCAAGCAGCATGTTGCCAAAGCGGGGATCCGGTTCGTCGACGCGCACGGTATACATTAGCTTTTTTACGTGGTGGTACATGTCGGGCCTCGGGGTAAGAGAGCGGAGGCCGAGACAAGCGGCGAGCATGAGCTTTGTTCCTACCGCCTAAGAGGACAGGCGAAACCAGGCACCCCGGGGTCAGCTCTGTGGTTAGCGATCGGAGCGCAAAGGACTTGGACAGACCCTCCTGTCCAAGTTGACCGCTCAGCTTTCTCGACCAGCCTTAGCGGGCGTCTTTCGAGGCCGTATTGAGGATCGACGGCTGAGCATTCGCTGCAGAGCTATCGCATTTTTGGGGGCGTGCGCGTCGTTATCGTTGTTGAAGTAAATCCAGGCTTTCTTCGCACCGCATGTTTCAATCCTGTTGGCCCATATCGCCAGTTCGATATTTGAGTAGTCGTGCCGATACCAGCGCTTGGGTCCATGTAGGCGAATGTATACTTCATCGGCAGTCCGAATAAGCTCGTCGGGCAGGCGAGGCCCACTGCAAGAGCAGAAGATAATTCGCGCCTTTCGAAAAGCCTTGTAAACTTCCTCATTCCACCAGCTGGCGTGTCGAAACTCCACAACATTGCGGCGTGTCGGATCGAGCTGGGTCACAATCGCGCCCAGCCTCCCCTTTGTGTAGCGGTAGCTTGGCGGCAGCTGGAACAGAAAGCAGCCCATCCGCTCGCCAAGAATATCTGCGATCATGCCAAAATCCCGGATGAGCGTCTTGGTACCTTTGAACCGCTTCACGTGCGTGATGAGTTCACAGACCTTGACGGTGTAAACGAATCGTTTCTTTCCGGATTGGCGCCGCCAGGCCTGCACATTCGCCACCGTCGGCCACGCGTAAAAGGATGCGTTGATTTCGACGGTTTCGAAACGCTTCAGGTAGTGTCCGAACCAATTCTGCTGCGGCACGCTCGCATAAAACGAATCTCGCCATTTCCAGTACCGCCAGCCCGAGCATCCGACATGGTGCGATGGCTTTAATTCAGGTGGGCTCTTCCGGCTCTCCGGTTCCATTCTGAGCCGGGCCGCGTGCATCTTCGCGGCGCGCCCAATATTGTCCTCGCGCTGCTTTTCGCGGCGGAGTCTCCGCCGTTCGCGGCGCTCCTCAAGCGTTAATTCCTTGCCTTTTGCTGTTGTGTCCGCGCGCGGCATGATCTTCTTCCCAATTCCTAACGTCTGAACAGCTACAAAGGGTTCCAGGCATTGTGCGAGACCCTATCTGTGCAGGCAACGAGAGGGCTTCTCATGAAATTCGATGTTCTTATTGTCGGCGGTGGGCCTGCCGGATTAAGCGCTGCGCTTATCCTGGGGCGGTGCCACCGCAAAGCACTGCTCTGTGATGAAGGACATCAGCGAAACATGGCTTCGCGCGCGATTCACGGCCTGCTCGGACGAGAAGGTCGGCCTCCTGCCGCATTCCTGGATGAGGCGCGGCAAGAGCTCGCTCGCTACAAGTCCATCTCGGTGCGCGGGACACGGGTAGCCACTGCCTCTCCTTCTGGGCCTTCGCAAGCTAGCGTCCGGCAACGAGAAAGTTGATTTAAGAGGAGACTGACTTGTGGACGTCGGGTCGTCATTCAAGCCAGCTGTGGCCCTGCAGATTCGGCCTCGATACGTGGTACAGCTAAGTCGATCAAGCTGTCCGCAGGACGGTCCTTTGCCGACCAAGCTTGGCTATTGCCTCCAGTGCTGGGCGTTCTCCGTCACAATAATCGGACCATGCCTTTGATTTTCTGAGAAGCTGGGGCACGGTGCGGATGGTGTATTGCAGGGGATCGAGGCCGTGTTTGACCTGTGACCAGGCGATAGGCATTGATACCGGCGCACGCGGGCGCGCCCGGGGCGAGAGCGGCGCCACTGCCGTCGAGAATTGATCGTTTCGCAAATAGTCCAGAAATATCTTCCCCGTTCGCTTTGCCTTGCTCATGTTGATCAGGTAACGGTCCGGGCTGTCGTTTGCCATCTGACTGGATACATCGCGGGCAAACTGCTTCGCTTCTGCCCAACTCAGTTTTTGTCCTTTTTTCGGGCGCGCAAGTGGCGTCACGACGTGTAGGCCTTTGCCGCCCGTCGTCTTGCAAAATGACACCAGCCCGAGGTTGGAAAGGCGGTCACGCATTTCCTTCGCAGCGTCGATAACGACATCGAAATCGACATCCGGCGCGGGATCAAGATCGAAAACGAGACGGCCCGGAAGGGCGGTATCGCCGGGCTGATTGTTCCATGGATGCAACTCCACACCGGCGCTCTGCGCTACAGCCGCCAGACCTTCGAGACGATCGATTTGAACATAGGGCTTGCGGTCGCCGGAGACGGTGACCTCCTCAAGCAAGTTTGAGCCGCCTTTCATCGAATGCCGTTGAAAGAAGCGTTGTCCTCCGATGCCGTCCGGCGCTCGTATTATAGAGCATGGACGACCCTTCAGATGCTCCATCATCCAGGCCCCGACGCTTTCGAGATACATCGCGAGGTCCAGTTTAGTGACAGGGCCTTGCCCATCATCCGGCCATAAAATCTTATCCGGCCGGCTCAGAGGCACTCCCATGACGACACCGGCGCTGGAAGTCGTGGACGCCCTGGCAGACCTGGTCCGCTGTTTGGGAGCAGGTTCCGCGATGTTGATCCGGTCGGCTGGCGCCGGCGTCTCGGCCTCAACCTCCTCGGCAGGCTTGTCCTGACGTAGGCCCTTAAAAGCAGCTTGCCGGATCATGCCCGCACCGGTGAATCCGGCAAACTCGATCTCAGCCACCAATTCGGGCTTCAACCAATGCACCCCTGCCTTCTTGCGGGGGGCGTCCTTGCCGCCGAACGGATTCGTCTCAGATGCGGCGGCCTTGAGCTGCGGCATCAGGCGCGCCACTTTCCCGGCACCGTAGCCGGTTCCGACGTTGCCGACGTAGACAAGGTGATCGCCCCGATAGACGCCGGCCATCAGCGATTTGAATTGGCTACCATTGCTGTTCCAGCCGCCGATAACCACCTCGTGCCCGGCGCGACACTTGGCCTTGGTCCAGAATTCCGTTCGTCCCGAAGCGTAACGAGCGGCGGCTTGTTTTGAGACGATCCCCTCAAGCGACATTCGGCAAGCGGACTTGAGGACGGCTTCGCCGCCGTTCCCGAAATGCTCGACGTAGCGGATTTCGGCCTGATCTTTTCCGTATGCCTTCTCGATCAGTCCCTTCAAAGCCTGCTTTCGGTCGGCAAGGCCACGTTGCCTGAAATCGAACCCCTTGAAAAGCAGGAGATCGAAGGCGAAAAAGATCAGGTCATCGCTCTTCTCATCCGACAACGCGGCCTGAAGTCCTGCGAAATCGGGAGAGCCCCGATGGTCGAGGGCAACGATTTCTCCGTCCACGATGCAATCCGGCAGGGCGCCAGCCGCAGTCGCGATCACGCCGAACTTCGCTGTCCAATCCAGTCCCTTGCGGGTCTTCAAGGAGACGTTGCCGTTCTCAACCCGCAGTTGTATGCGGTAGCCGTCGAATTTGATTTCGTGAACCCAGTTGTTGCCGGACGGGGGACGCTCCACCGAAGTACACAATTGAGGGGCGATGAAAGGTGGCATGCCTCGATCGGCGGTGGCCTTCTGTTTCTTGCCGGCCTTCTTCTTGGGAGGGCCCCCGGTCCGCGCCGTTACGGGACGGGACCTCTTTTTTGGCAACGATGCGCGCGCCGAGGCGCGATGCGATTTCCATTCCGCTTTTGCGGGCGCCCGAGACCTCTTCGCTGTGACGAATGGCTTTGGACCGCGACCTTTACCCGTCGCGATTTCGTCCATCGATCGGCCCGAAGCCACAGACGTATCCTCGTTCAAAATCCTGTTCTTCTTTCCTTCTCGGGAAAAC
>JGI12053J15887_10000755_pt1 | contig 13906 bp, 9 predicted proteins | sample MedBloCAOM1_O3_FD_15887 | JGI IMG/M metagenome (IMG submission 15887)
TAGCGATTGTAAGCAAAGGCGGCTAAGAAAGTCCTGAGGTGTTTGTTAGAGAATCATAAATACGAGGCTCGGCGTATGGCACTCTAACCAAGGTTTCAGTTTCCATCTAATTTCCAACCTAAGACCTGTCTCGAAAAAGCTAAATGCCGCCAAATCAATCGCTTTCAGAGTTTTATATAGAGCTTCCCAAGCTTCGGACGTGGGCTCGATCCGCATTGCCCGCGGCAGCTTTCTCTTTGTTTTCAGTCCGTTACGGAATTCTGAAGGGCACCAAGGGGGCATTAAGGCACCGTCAGAAGTAATCCAAAGGTATTTCTCCCGGAACTTGGCGACAGGGTCGGGCAAAGAGATTCCTACAACTTGACCTTCTGAATTTCAGGCCCCAAGCGAAACTAAGGTTCGAGAAGCTGCTCGCGAAGGCTGGCCAAATCGGAATCAGAGAGTTTCAAACCGTCATGCAGATAATTGTCGAAAGAACCGTAGGTCTTGGTGATGTTGTCGAAGGTGGCCTGTAGCGTTTCCGGCTTGGTGGTCATGATCGCTTTTACTGTAGCGACGTCCGGAGGCTCCGAGAGTCCAAAAATTTTCTGCAGGTCCGCGGTTGTTCTCTCGATGCTTTCGGGGGCGAGCATGTACTGAGTCGTCAGAAGATAGTCCTGAACTACCGTTTCGCGCGGAACACCCAGCGCGGTCAGAAGAATTGCGCTGAAAACTCCTGTTCGGTCCTTGCCGGCAGTGCAATGTTCGACCGCAGGTAAATCGCCGGCTGCAATTCGATGAAGAATCTTTCCATACTGCGGCGCGTCTGTAATTGCGTAATCGTATCCTCGAATGGAGTCCTTAGTTTCGGCGTTTATTTTCGCCACTCTTTTCTTAAGGTCTTCTGCCGAGAGCGTTCCATCGCGATTTGGGCCTATTGGAACGGTCAGAACTTCAGGAGCGTTTCCGGCCCACTGGGTAGGATCGGGTGCGCGCATGCGCTCACCATCGGCACGCACATCGCACACGAGACGAATTCCAAGACTATTGAGATAAGCGGAGTCTTTAGGCGTCAGATTGACGAGATAATCCGACCGGTACACCAAGCCCCAACGAACATAATGGCCATCCGCCGTGCGATAACCTCCGAGATCGCGAAAATTGTTCGCGCCCTCAAGTGGAAGTCTCCTAACGGAAACGACCCTCGTGGCGCCGTTCGCCGATTTCAGATGGAAATAGATGCGGCCCGCACGTTCGGGCACGGAGATATTCCCAGTAGCGTTGCGCAGGATGCCTACGGGCTTTTCTGAATCGATGTGATCTGGCCGGGAACTGGCAAATACTTCGACGGCCTCTGAGTGCACTGCTGGCTGAAATTCAATCCGGTACGTGTTCGGGCCGATTTGCTCACAGGTGGGATTCTCAACACTGCCCGTAGCCACGGACATCCGAGCGTTTATTTCGATCCCTGCTATCGCGATCAGGACTGCCACGAACACGGAAAGTATGGAAATACGCGATCTCGTAGAGCGCCTCCCGCCAATCGAAATTACAGTGTAACGCAAAGGCCTTGGCCATCGACTCGCGTCATTGTGCGAATGTAGGCGTCCAGCGCATGCCGAAGGAGTACGTGGTCCCATAGTATTCGCGCTGGATGGGATAAATTTCGCTGCCTTGATAAAAACCAAAAACTTCATTTGTCAGGTTGAGGAAGGAAGCAATCAAGTGGAAGTCGTGATAGCGGCCTGGCAAACGGTACATCGCTTGGGCGTCTACCTGAGTGTGCGGGTATAGATAGACGTCGCCATTCGGCCCTCTTATGCCGCCAGCAGCGCCGTCCGAAAAGTTGTACGCGAAAATATTCGCATCATTGTGTGAGAGGCCCATGCGCGCTGAGATTGGACCCTTGTCATAGGTGACGTCAAAGTTCCAGTTGTTCGGTGCTTGCCGCAAAAGACGGGGGTGATCTGTTCGTCCGAAAGTGGCGGGGAAGCTGGCTTGCGAAGTCGTATAGCTGTAATTTGCCGATACGCCTATGCCACCAAGCAGACCTGGAAGAGATCTCAGGTGTTGCTGCCAATTCATCTCAACGCCGCTGATGTGTCCGCCCGGTCCGTTTATTTTCTGAGTGACCCTGAACCCCGTAAACGGCCCGGTCGTCGGGGTCGACTGGACAGTATAGATAGGATCCGTCAAATCCTTATAAAACCAGCCGATCTGGATTATTCCTACAGTTTTCAAGTAGTGTTCAAACAAAAGATCGTAGTCGTTGGCATGCGTCGGTTTTAGATTTGGATTGCCCGTAAATACCCTCGTAGTTCCGCCGATGCCACCTTGATCCAAGGTAGCAAACGGAGGAAGGTCCCCGAAGTTAGGCCGGGCGATTCCGCGCCCATAAGCTGCCCGAATGTTCGTGGAGGTGTTAATGCTGTATTGGAGTTGCGCGCTAGGCAAGACGTCCAGATAGGACTGCTCGCCAGGCACTCGAGAGTCGAAGAGAAAATTTCCGTTGGGATCGAAATTTGCTTGAGTGCCCAGGAAGGAGCCTTGGGTTCCCTCAAAGCGCAGGCCAGTCTGCAAGCGGAAACGTCCGACGGTGATGGTATTCATCACGTAGCCTGCATAGACGCGCTCGGAGAGAGAGAAATTGTTGGAATCCCCAGCTCGGTGGCTCCTGTTTGTGTCCGGGGTGAAGAGCGTGGAACTATTGGCGAGATAAAAAGAGTTAATTTTGTTCCAATCGGTTGTAGGCCCAACCTGATAGGCCCCGAAGTAGTAGTCCGAATTGACGTAGCTTTGCAAGAACTGACTCATCGTCGCGCAACTATTGCAGTTGAAGTACAACTCCGTGTCCTTCTGGCTCTTTTGAGCGTCGCGCACCTTGAAGCCCGTCTCCCACGTACCAAAATGCGTGCCGATCCTATATTGGTGCGTCAACCAGATGTTCCCGGTGAAGTCCTGCTCGGAAGTGGGCTTGCTGTTGTACTGCACTTGAGAGAGGGTGTAGATGCTTGGGTCGTAAATGTTCACGCCGTTCAGGACGTTGAATTTCGGAGTAAAAGGATCTTTTGTATCGAGCCCAAAGTCGATTCCCCCTGTTGAGTTGAAAACCGCTCTTGGAAATCCGCCCGAATAGCGCGCCTGGGCTCCCGAGACTTCGTAACCGATGATGTTGGACCCAAGGGTGTGCTGCGCGCCCACGGTCACGTTGAAGATCTGCTGAAATGGATTGCGAAATACATGGTTGAATACCATGTTGGTAGGCGCGGTAGTAGTAGCCGAGGTGTAATTGCTGACGTTGGGCGTATAAATCCAGTTTTGCCCGCCATCTTTGAATTCGGAGAATAATCCGCGGACGTAGAGAAACGCGCCAGTGCCCAGCTTGTAATCAGTGCTGGCGGCAAAACCGAAGCGAGTGCGGTCGTACCAGAATTGCCGCAAATCCTCGCCGAAAAATACGGGAACGCCGTCGGCGAAGTCGCCATTAGCAACACTCGTGGTTCCCGGTGCGGGTTCCACGTCGTCTACGCCACGGCCATTCCAATCATAGCTTCCGCCAAACATTATGCCGAAGCGCTTCTCTCTGCCGAAGCGCTTGCCAACCGTCCCAGCGAACTGATCGAGGTTCCGACCCCCTTCAATGGGAGTGTGGCCACCCATTCCAAGCAATGTGACGTACGGCTGGTCCGTAGCTTTTTTGGTTACCAGGTTCACGGAACCGCCGATGGCGTCACCCTCTTGGTTAGCAGAAAGGGTTTTATTGACTTCGATGGAATCGACGAGGTCCGAGGGAATGGCATCTAGCTTGACGTTGCGCACCGCTTCGGGGGACGGCAGATGCACGCCATCGACTGTCACGTTGCTGAGGCGCGGCTCGGTGCCGCGAATTTGCACGTACTTGCCTTCTCCTTCGTCGCGTTCCAGCGATACGCTCGGCAGTCGGCCAACCGCGTCCGCAATATTTGTGTTCGGCAAGCTGGTGATCACGTCCGCGGGGAGCACCTGCACTATATTGTCGGCAGTTTCTTCACGATTGAGTGCCTCGATCTCGCCGCGTTCGCGTTCACCACGAACGATGACTTCTTGACTGACCGTCGCGATTTGCAGCACGGCATCCACATTTACCGCGGCTCCGGAGCCTACAGCCACATCCTTCGAGAACGGGCCAAATCCTAAATAAGAAACCGTGAGTATGTACTTGCCGGGCGCCACATCGGGAATTGTAAATTGTCCGAGGCTGTCAGTCGTAGCCGTTTGCCCAGAGGGCTGCAGTTCGACGCGCGCCCCAATCAATGGATCTTGGTTCGAGTCCGTAGCGTGGCCGGTGATGGTAGCCTTGCGCTCTTGCGCCGTAAGGTGCAGTGGCGCTAGAACGTTTAGCAAGAGCAAAGCCAACAACATCGGACGAAAAAGATTACACATGGTCCGATCTCCTTTTCAATTTGCCGCTAAGCAGCAACATATTCCCGAGCGACGATTTCGAACTTCGTTCCGAGAGGGGTGATTTTCTCCGTCAGTCGTCTCTGTTGGTGAACGCTGACATCAGCTTCGAATTCAAGCAGAAAATTCGTGCCTACGTGCAAAACCTGGAAATGTTGGACCGAAATCTCCGCTTCAGCAAAAGCAGCATTGGTGGAAGACACAGTCGCTTCCAGACTTGGAGTGGTCACGCGAAATACCATTCGGCGTGTTTTAAGGCTGAAGAAATTTTCAAGCCAGCCCACGACCACCAGAAGAATTAAAATTAGCAGGCAGGCGAAGATTGCAACTACGTATAAGCCCCCGCCCACGGCCATTCCGATACTCGCGACAGAGAAAATTGTGGCGGCCGTGGTGAGTCCGACCACTGTACCGCGCTCCCGGATGATTGCGCCCGCACCCAGAAAACCAATACCCGAGATGATTTGCGCGGCAATACGAGTGTGGTCGCCAACGCCATATTTGCTCGCCAGCTGGTCAGAAAGTATGGTGAATAACGCTGATCCTATGCAGATGAACATATTCGTGCGCAAACCTGCAGATTTACGACGAATTTCACGCTCGAGGCCGATGACTCCGCCAAGAACCGCTGCGAGAACAAGCCGAAAAGGTATTGCCCCTACGATTTCTAAATCACGCAGTGAGTGCACCCGAGTCCCCTGAAAAATCCCGGCGAGCCTTGGTAACTGTAAACCGGTTGCTGCTTACGATNGAAATTACCCAAGCAATCGATTATTCCTTNGTATTGGNCCAACGCAGGCCGAACATGTAGGTGCGACCGTAAAATTCGCGTTGNATGGGATAAATGGGACTGCCTTGATAAAATCCAAACACCTCATTGTTCAAATTGAGGAAAGACGCAATAAACTTCAACCCGCCATGCACGCGGTAGCTGGCTTGTAGATCCAATTGCGTATGCGCATAGGTATATTGATCCCCGTGCGGGCCTGTCACCCCGAGATCAGCGCCATCCTGAAAGTTATAAAGGTAGATATAAGCGTCATTGTGTGTCAGACCAAGGCGCGTTGACAGCCTGCGTTTATCGTAGGTGACGTCCACATTCCAGTTGCTCGGTCCTTGGCGTGCCAGTGCTGGGTCGATCGCGCGATTGGGTACCGCTGCTTTCGATGTTGTGTAACTATAATTCGCGAACACACCTAGGCCGTTCAGTGGTCCGGGAAGAAATGTCAGCAGTTGCTGGTAGGTAGCTTCAACGCCCAAAATGTGCGCTTTCGTACCATTCACCGGCTGAGTGGCGAGAAAGCCCGCAAACGGGCCGGTCGCTAAAGGATTCGGATTCGTTACGCTGAAGATCGGATCGCTGAGGTCTTTGTAGAATAGGCCAGCCTGAATAATGCCAACCGGCTTTAAATAGTGTTCTATAAGAAGATCGTAATTATTAGCTTTCGTAGGCCGAAGTGCGGGATTGCCTAGCGTAACGGACTGGCCGGGTCCCTGGTCGTTTTCCACGATGAAAGGCGGTAAATCGGAGAAGTTGGGTCTCGCGATACCACGCCCGTAGGCGGCACGAAGATTAGTGTTTGGGGTGAGCGCGTATTGAAATTGTATACTGGGCAGAACGTTTGTATAGGTATTGTTGCCTCGCACCGGGTCAGTCGAGACGTAGTCCCCGTTGGTGTCGAAAGTCACGTGATATCCCAGAAAATTTGATTGCGTGGTCTCAAAGCGTAGCCCCGCCTGTAAACGAACTTTCCCTAATGTCAACGTATTCATGGCGTAGCCCGCATACACCCGTTCGTTCGTATGGTAGTAATTGGGGTCGGAACGTGCGTGAGTGGCATTGACGTCTAATGTCATAGCTCCAGGATTAGCGGCGAGGAAAGCCAGGATCTTGTTGTAATCAGAAAATGGCGGTAGCGAGTAATTTCCGGAATAGAAATTTGGATCTTTGGGCGCATTGCCCAAGACTTGGCTGTATAACAAAGTTGGAGTTCCGGTAGCCACGTAAACCGGTTCATTGGTTTGGTTTCTTTTGTTGCTGTTGCGGACCTTTGCGCCCACCTCAAACGACCCGAAATGCGATCCGAATAGATAATGGCGAGCCAATGACACAGACCCTTCCAGATCGAGTGCCCTCACGTGATCATCGGCAAGAACGGTTTTTGTAAATGTATAGTTTGTCGGATCGTTGATATCGATGCCATTCAACACCGGGAACTTTGGCGCCAAAGGATTGCTGGTATCGATGCCGAACTGCACGGTTTTGGGAATTCTAAAGTATGTGCTCGGGAATTGCCCGTCCTGCTGCGGGCGGGAAACTGCAACTTGGTAGTCTAATAGGTAGTGGCCAAGGTTTAGTTTTTCGCCCGCGGCAATGCTAAAAATCTTTTGCTGTGGGGTGCGGTTGAGGTGCCTCAACTGTACGAACCCATTGGCGGCCGAAGAAGTCGTAGACTGCAAGTCGCCGACGTTTATCTCCGTGTTCCAGGTATCACCGAAGTCCCGAAAATCAGCAAACAGGCCGCGGATATACGCACTCGATCCGTTGTCTAGCCGGTAGTCTACGCTACCCGCGAAACCATAGCGATGCCGGCGGTACTGATATTCCCGCAGGTGTATTCCCGTGAATACCGCAACTGGGGCGCCTCCAGGGCCAAAGGGGCCGGTATCAGGGGCTGGTTCAATATTGTTAAAGCCCCGCGGGTTGTAGTCATAACTTCCGGTCAGCGCAACGCCCAGGCGCTTTCCCGTGCCGAACCGCTTCGCAACTGTACCGTCGAATTGCGACAGCTGGCGCCCGTTGATGATGGGCGTATAGCCATAAATTCCCGACACTGCGTAATACGGCTCATCATCCGCGGTTCTAGTTATCAGGTTGACAGAGCCACCTATGGCGTCTCCGTCCTGATTCGCGGACAGCGTCTTGCTGACCTCAATGGATTCCACCAAAACTGCCGGGATCACGTCAAGTTTGATGGTGCGAACATCGCTTTCCGGCGAAGTTATTCGTACACCATTGATGGTCAAATTGCTGAGCCGGGGTTCCGTACCGCGAATCTGGATGTACTTGCCCTCGCCTTCGTCACGCTCGAGTGAAATGCCGGGAAGCCTGCCTAACGCATCGGCCACGTTGGTGTTCGGCAAGCTGGTGATAACCTCGGCGGGCAAGACTTGGATAATTGTGTCGGCGGTTCGTTCGCGGTTGAGCGCTTCGATTTCGCCTCGCTCGCGTTCACCCCGAACGACTATCTGCTGACTTACCTCTTCAATCGTGAGTTCAACGTCTGCGTGGACTACNCCCCCGGGGTTAACGGATACCGGAGCCGAGTAGGGAGCAAATCCTATATAGGAAACGCTGAGAGTGTAGTTACCGGCCGGCAGGTCAGGAATGGAATACTGACCTTGCTCATCGGTCACCGCCGTGAGCCCTATTGGCTGTACTTCTACGCGAGCTCCCTGCAATGCCACGTGGTCAGGCCCGGCTATCCGCCCGCTCACCGTTCCTCTTTCATCGGGATTTGGGGAAGAAGAGATTGCTCCACAGACATNCGGAAAGATAAGCAGCGCAACAATGCATACACAAGCCATAAACACAATTAGCCGATAAATAACTGGCGTGATTACGCGGCGTGAACCGCAGCGATCCACAAATTGACCGTAAAATCCGTTTCCCATGGTCTCGGCAAGCAACTTTAAGCTACTTTTCATTCTCTCCTCCGTGAGTAGCACCCCAATGCGGATTTAGAAAAAACATTTACCGTACCCACTGGGCCGTGAATGCCAGCGAGTAATTCAGGGATAAAAGTTTCCTTGCTTTTGCAATGCCGGTTCGCCATGCATTGTGAGTGCAAATGCGAATCGAAGTGAGTAAACAGTCCAGCTGATGAAAAGTAGGCTCACAATATTACGGCGTGATGAAGATGGCCACATGAACTTCGGAAGATGGCAACTTTTCTCGCCAGAAGGTTATGGATTCCATAACAAGCGAGCACGGAATATTCGAATGATGCCGATAACAAAGATTTGAAGGACAACTCTTAACGTACTATGTGGACCTATGTGCAAAGTTAAGCTCGTTATTTTTGACATTGGCGGAACGATTATCGAAGACAATGGCGAGGTCATATCCTCATTTACCGCGGCCCTAGAAGGGAATGGTTTGCTTGCCACCCAATCCGAGTTGACAGAATTGAAAGGCTCTTCAAAACGGGCGGTGATCAAGAAGTTTGTCGAGCGCCAATGGGGCCAACAGGATCCAGAAAACGAAACACGCATAGACAAGGCTTATCAGGATTTCAAAATGCAGTTGGAGAACAATTTCTCCAATGGCGGAGTCAAGCCGGTTCATGGTGCGGAGAGCACGTTCAATTGGCTCAGGGCACACGATATTCTCTTTGCTACCACTACAGGATTTTATAGAACTGTCACCGAACGCATACTGAATACCGCTGGATGGCAGGACATATTTGCTGCAAATATTTGTAGCGACGACGTAAAGATGGGGCGGCCCGCTCCTTTTATGATCTTCCGGGCAATGGAGACGGCCGGAATTGACGACGTGCGACAAGTTCTGAACGTAGGTGACACACGGCTAGATCTTCAAGCCGGAAACCGGGCCGGTGTGCTTGGTGTCGTCGGGGTCCTGACGGGTATCCAAAAGGAAGATCGTTTGAAGCAGGATTCACCTTCTCAATTGATTTCGAGTGTGGCGGATATTCCCGCTCTAATCGAACAACACTATTCTTGAATATTTGTATCGTCAGATGTGCAAGAAGCCAAGAGAATAGTGCGGAAGGCGCTGGCGGGCTGACTGAGGGTATGTTTCTTACGAGAAACCAATGCGAGAGGCCGCTCGAGAGAAACGCCGCTCACTTTCAGTGCACTCAATCGCCCCGTCGCTACTTCAGCTTGTACAGCGCGCCAGGAGAGAACAGCGATACCGAGATTGGCTTCCACCAACGCTTTGATCACCTGGTTGTTATTAAGCTCCATGCTATACACGAGAGGAACTTCTATTTCCGAGAATTTACTTTCCATAAACAATCGTGTTCCTGACGTGGACTCGCGAACTAGAAATTGCTCTTTGGCGAGAACGCCTGGCTCAACCGTAGCTTCCGCAGCAAGATGATGCCGTTTACTTACCACTACCACCAGTTCATCCACGCCGAACTTTTCGACCTCGAGATCGGCGGCCGGGGAGTGCGAAAGAGTGATGCCCAGCTCAAAAAGCCCATCCGCTACCGCCTCTTCGACCTCTTTCGAGTTGTGCACCTGCAAATTCAAGGCGACCTCCGGACAGCGCATGCGAAACTCGCCCAATGCGTGCGTCAATACGTGTTCAGCGGCAATGACGACGGTTGCGAGATCAAGGCGGCCGACAATCACTTTTCTTAACTCGGCAATGTCACTTTCCATGCCCGTGATTCGCGGCAGCACTTCATTCGCGTGGCGGTTTAGCAGAGTTCCGGATTCTGTTAGATATACGCGTCGTCCGACGCGGCGGAAAAGAGTAGTTCTGAGTTTACTTTCCAATTCGTGAATTTGGGTGGACACATATGGTTGGCTTACGTTGAGTTCTTCCGCAGCCCGCGAAAAACTTGAGTGTCTGGCCACCGATTCGAATATCCGAAGGCCCGCCAGCGTCAGTGCGGATGGAGCGTACGGGCTGCGAGATGGACTTTTATCAACCATGGACAATTCCCACTTAAAACTTAGCCAAACATCGATGAAAGTCTACCCCAATGGCGACAATTCTTAAGTCCCATGCCCGGCAAACAGCGATTCAATAATTGACGCTGATCGGCCGCGTAGTNCTCATATGGAGCTCAAAACTTATCACTGGAGAATAATATGCAGCTTGCCGATCGCACCAAGAAAATGACGCCGCCAGGCACCTCGCGAATGCGCGAACTTGCCAACGAACTAAAAAAGTCCGGCGTCGATATTATCAATTTTGCGGCCGGAGAGCTCGACGGCGATGCGAGCGCTCTCATAAAAAACTCAGCGAAGGCCAGCATCGATAACGGATGCAATAAATATACGCCGACTCTGGGTATCAAGGAGTTGCGTCAAAGCATTGCCAAACACGTGTCGAAGCGATGTGGCACGCCATACTGCGCGGAAGAGGTGGGCGTAACGGCAGGAGCGAAACAAGCTCTTTACAATGCCGCGATGGTCCTCTGCAATCCTGGAGACGAGATCATAATCCCGAGACCATTCTGGGTGACGTTTCCTGCGCAAGTCGAGCTGGCTGGGGCCAAGCCCGTGTATGTCGATACGCGCCAGACCGCTTACAAATTGTCCGCCGATCACGTTGACGAGGCTATCACTCCGGCCACCAAGGCCATCATCATCAACAGTCCGAATAATCCAACTGGGGCTGTTTATGAGCCCGAGTCGCTTTTGCGCATCGCTGAAATAGCGTTGGAGCGCAAAATCTGGATTGTCTTCGACGAATGCTATTCGGAACTGGTGAGAAACGGAGCGCACCATCGCAATGTGGTGCAACTTTTGGAGGCCATCAAACCACAATCCATTCTGGTGAACTCCTTCTCTAAGAGCTATGGCGTGACGGGTTGGAGAATTGGATACGCCTATGGGCCGAAGGAAGCGATCGCCGCAATGGAGAACTTGCAAGGGCATACCACATCAAATCCGTGCAGTATTTCCCAATACGCTGCACTCGCGGCGCTTCAAAACGACGATGGCAATTTTATTGCCGCGGTCAACTCTGTTCTGGAACAGCGGCTTCAGCTGGCGACAGGGATAATAGATTCGATGAAAGAAATCAGCTGCGCGCCGGCCGAAGGAGCTTTCTACCTTTTCCTAAATGTTGAGAAAAAGCTTGGCAAAGCGTATCGGGGACGTGAAGTTGAAAATGTTGGAATGCTTTCCGAACTNATTTTGAGCGAGGCGAACGTAGCCGTCGTTTCAGGAGATGCCTTTGGGGATTCCACCGGAGTTCGCGTGTCCTACGCCATCGGAACGGAACAGGTGGAGGAAGGCCTTCTTCGCATGAAACAGTTATTTGACCAAATTATCTAACAAGTACTGCAACGTTTTGGCACGCCACACCGAGTGCCGTGGCTTTCTTTCGTGGTGTCATCAAAGAGCATCCGGAGGTTTAGCGCCTGTGTTTCCATTCAAATAGCGGTCAAACCAGTAAATTTGCCATTGAAAGCTTTCCACTATATGGTTGGGTTCGCCCGTTCGAGTGAGGTTGTGATTTTCTCGAGGAAACAATACGAATTCGGAAGGCACTCCATAGTGCTGCAGTGCACGGAACCACTGTTCTGCCTGTTCAAAAGGAAGTTGAAAGTCCATTTCGGAATGCAAAATCAAAGTGGGGGTTTTGACGTTTCGCGCGTACTTCAGAGGTGACGCATCCCAATATTGCGCGAAATCATCAAATAGAATGTCTTTGAAATAATCAGCGTGCCCGTAAGGTCCCTGGCGGGTCCCCTCATCGCTGATAAAGTTAGATAGTGACCGCAGCGTCACCGCGGCTTTAAAACGATTCGTATGCGAAACAATCCAATTCGTCATGTAGCCGCCATAGCTGCCACCCGTCACGCCCAAGTTGTTCGGATCAATCCAGTCGTAGCGTTTTAGAGCGGCGTCGACGCCGGCCATCACATCTTGATAGTCCATCAGCCCCCAGTTATTGATTTGCCTACGCTCGAACTTCTCTCCGTATCCCGTAGACCCGCGCGGGTTACAAAAGAAAACACCCCAGCCTTTCGCGGCAAATATCTGGAACTCGCTGTACCAATCCACCCCGAACATATCCCTCGGACCGCCGTGAATTACCAGCACCATCGGATAGTGCTTGCCAGGCTGCCAACCCGACGGTTTTACGAAGAACCCATCGATCGGCAATCCATCTGAACTTAGATATGGCAGGCGTTCCACTGGTTGAAGATCAAGTTGCTCCCACAATGCGCTGTTTAGATGAGTTAGTTGACGTTCGCTTTTCCCATCAAGATTCGATACATAGAGGTCGTCTAAATGTTGAAAATCATTAGCGAGATAAACCAATTTGTCCGCAGAACTACTGACATCGAAGCCCTGCACCCGACGCGGCCCATTCGTGACCACCTCGAGCCTGCGAGTGGCAACATCTGCTCGGAAGATTTGAGCTTCGCCTTTGATATTCGCTTGAAATAGAAGCGCGGCCGATGACCATTCCACCTGTGTGGGAATTAGATCAAGATCTTTCAGCGCAAGTTGCGATGGCCGACCTCCTGATGAATCGGCCAGATATAATTTGGGAAATTGATGCTCGGAAGTCTTGCCTGCAAAAATTATCTGCTTGCCATCTGGAGACCAGCGTGGGCTGACATCCTCGAAATCGTGGTCGGAAATCTTAATCAGAGAGCCGCCTGAAGCCGGAATTACCCATACGTCTGTATTATGGCTGTCGTCGTATGCCTTTCCCGAGCGGTCCGACACAAAAGCAATGCGCGTGCTATCCGGAGACCACTGCGGGTCCGTGTCGTTCCATTCCTGACCGCTGGTGATTTGGCGCCCCTCTCCCGCTGCAACATCCACGACCCACAAGTGCCGCCGTTTTCCATCGTCCCAACCGGAATCATTGCTCTTATAAATGGTGTGCGTATAGTGGCGGACGTCACTCTTGTGGTCTGCGGCCGCAATGTCCTCGTCGGGGGCAGATGCGCTGACGACAACGATTCTAGNTCCATCAGGCGACCACTGATATCCTTCAACTCCATTCTTAAGATTTGTCAGCGCCGTCGCCTCGCCGCCGCTCCTAACAGGCAGGAGATAGATTTGTACCTTAGGTTTGTTTGCGGTCGTCGGGTCCAGATTGCGTGCAGAGGTCATCGCGAGTGTTTTTCCGTCGGGACTCCATCGAGGCATGCTGGAACTGACTCCTTCTGCACTCAGCTTCCGAGGTGGATCAGCACTTTCGATTGTAAGGGACCATACTGCGGATTCCCGCCGATTCTTCTTCTGATTGATGGTGGTTACAACGTAAGCAACTATTTTTCCGTCCGGCGAGAGACGAGGATCGCTTATAAATTGAAAGGACAAATAGTCTTCTGGCGTAATGCTGCGCTTGGCTTGGGCTTTTATCTCGTTCTGCCCAATCACGCTTAAAAAAAATAGGCTCGCCACCAATGATGAACGCATATGCCTTGTCATGGGACGGATACTCTAGCACAAGAAAAACGACCGGCAGTAAAAGCGCGACTGAATTATTTGCATTTTCGTTTACGAGCGTGAGGCAGGCGTTGACTTCTGATTACGCCCACACTAGCATCGCCGCCCACACGCATGTCTCCTAGCCCTGACACTAAACTCGTACGCGTCATAGGCCGGTGGAGTTTAACTGCGCTGATGGTCAACGCGATTATTGGCAGCGGTATTTTCGGATTGCCGTCTATTGTCACGCACAGCATAGGCCGATTAGGTCCCTGGGCTTATCTCGTAGCCGCCGGCGGAATCGGGCTCGTGGCAGCCTGCT
>JGI12053J15887_10000757_pt1 | contig 13889 bp, 11 predicted proteins | sample MedBloCAOM1_O3_FD_15887 | JGI IMG/M metagenome (IMG submission 15887)
TTCCTCGAGAAAATGGTGCTCGACTTCCCAGGCGTAGTCGATGCCGAGCTTGTCGGCGAGTTCGACCTGATCGAGCGCCTCCTGAATCAGCCTGTGCTCGTCACCCTCGTTCCACGGCCGTGGAAGCTGATGCTCGTAGAAAATGCCGAATTTCATGGGCGCTCCTCGCGCGTATTCCGGAAAAGCATCCCCTCGGACTTGATCCGAGGGTGGATCGCGGTTTTGCAATCAGAATACGCGCAAAATTATCAAAATCATAAAGTCTTCTGTTGGTTAAACTGTCTAACCTGGCGGCGAGCGTGGCAAGCGCCTTTTGGTCGGAATATGACTAAATGCAGTGCGGCGCGCATGGCTGCGCGCCGCTCTATGAACTTGCGCGGCAAGCGCGATCAGCCGGCCGCAATGACCGCGCGCTGCGCCATCACCTTGATCAGGTTGGCGCGATAATCCGACGCGCCATGGATGTCGCTCATCAACCCGCCCGCGGAAATCGTGACGCTGTCCAGCGCCCCCGCCGACCAATTGGCCTTCAGCGCCGTCTCGATCGCCGGTACCCGCATCACGCCATTCTGTGAGGCGCCGGTGGCGGCGACGCGCACGTCGCCCGCCTGGGTCTTGACCACGAACACACCTGTCAGCGCGAAGCGCGAGGCCGGATGGGGCATTTTCGAATAACCTGCCTTGGCCGCAAGCGGGAACGCGACCTGTGTGATGATCTCGCCGTCCTCAAGCGCCGTCGAGAACAGGCCCTTGAAGAAATCATCGGCCGCAATGCTGCGCTTGTTGGTCTTGATCGTTGCGCCGAGTGCGAGCACCGCGGCCGGATAGTCCGCGGCCGGATCGTTGTTGGCGATCGAGCCACCGATGGTGCCGCGATAGCGCACGGCCGGATCGCCGATCAGCGAGGCGAGATAGGCAAGCGCGGGAATCGCCTTTTGTGCAGCTCCGCTCACGGCCACGTCGTAGTGCGATGTCGCTGCCTTGATCGTCAGCGTGTCAGCGGAAACCTCGATGCCGATGAGATCCTTGATCCGCCCGAGATCGATCACGTCGGAGGGCGCAGCAAGCCGCTGCTTCATCACCGGGATCAGGGTGTGACCGCCGGCGAGATATTTCGACTCCGAACCCTTGGCGAAAAGTGCCGCGGCTTCGTCGACGGTGGAGGGGCGATGGTAAGTTGTCTCGTACATAACGGTGCTCCCGGTACTTCTTTGTTTCTATGTCATTCCGGGATGCACCCGCTCGGCGCGCAGACCCGGAATCTCGAAGTCCAATTCCTGCTCCAGATTCCGGGTTCGACGCCCCGCGTCGCCCCGGAATGACTGACGTCAGCCGTGAATGGCATGCCACACCCGGTCGGGTGTCGCCGGCATCTCGAGCTTGTTATTGCCGATCGCATCGGTAATGGCATTGATCACCGCGGCGGATGCGCCGATCGCGCCGGCCTCGCCGCAACCCTTGACGCCGAGCGGATTGCCGGGACACAGCGTCGTGGTGTGCGACAATTTGAACGACGGCAGGTCGTCGGCGCGCGGCATGGTGTAGTCCATGAACGACGCGGTCACGAGCTGGCCGCTGGAGTCATAAACCGCGCCTTCGAGCAAGGCCTGGCCGATGCCCTGGGCGAGCCCGCCATGGACCTGACCTTCGACAATCATCGGGTTGATCAGCCGTCCGAAATCGTCGGCGGCGACGAAATTGATAAAGCTGGTCTTGCCGGTGCCGGAATCGACCTCGAGCTCGCAGATGTAGGCGCCCGCCGGGAACGTGAAGTTGGTCGGGTCATAGAACGCGCCTTCCTTGAGGCCCGGCTCCATGCCGTCGGGCAGATTGTGCGCGGTGTAAGCGGCGAGTGCGACCATCGGCAGCGCGATCGACTTGTCGGTGCCGGTGACTTTGAACTCGCCGTTCTCGATGATGATGTCGTCTACGGATGCTTCGAGTTGATGCGCGGCGATTTTCTTGGCCTTGGATTCAACCTTTTCCATCGCCTTGAGGATCGCGGTCAGGCCGACGGCGGCCGAACGCGAACCGTAGGTGCCCATGCCGAACTGCACCTTGTCGGTATCGCCATGGACGATCTGGACCTGGCCGATCGGAATTCCCAGCCGCTCGGCGACCAGTTGCGCAAACGTCGTCTCGTGGCCCTGACCGTGGCTGTGCGAACCGGTGAGGATTTCGATGGTGCCGACCGGATTGACGCGGACTTCGGCGGATTCCCACAGGCCGACGCCGGCCCCCAAGCTGCCCACTGCCTTGGATGGCGCGATACCACAGGCCTCGATGTAGCAGGAGATGCCGATGCCGCGGAGCTTGCCATCTTTCTTGGCCTTCTCCTTGCGCGCGGGAAAGCCGGCGTAATCGATCGCCTTCAACGAGGCGTCGAGCGACGCGCCGAAATCGCCGATGTCGTAGGCCATGATCACGGGCGTCTGGTGCGGGAAGCTGACGATGAAGTTCTTGCGGCGCAATTCCGCTGGATCGACCTTGAGCTGCCGAGCCGCCGTTTCCATCAGGCGTTCGACCACGAAACTTGCTTCGGGCCTGCCCGCGCCCCTGTAGGCATCGACCGGGGTGGTGTTGGTGTAGACGCTGATCACCTCGGCGAAGATGTTGGGGATGTTGTACTGGCCCGACAGCAGCGTCGCATAGAGATAGGTCGGCACCGATGACGAGAACAGCGACATGTAGGCGCCGAGATTGGCGTGGGTTTTCACCCGCAAGGCCAGAATCTTGTTGTCCTTGTCGAACGCCAACTCGGCCTTGGTGAGGTGATCGCGACCGTGGGCATCGGTCAGGAATGCCTCGGAACGATCGCCGGTCCACTTCACCGGACGCCGCACCTTCTTGGAGGCCCACAGCGCCACCATTTCTTCCGGATAGATGAATATCTTCGAGCCGAAGCCGCCGCCGACATCGGGCGCCACCACCCGCAGCTTGTGCTCCTGCGCGATATTGTAGAACGCCGACAGCACCAGACGCGCGACATGCGGATTCTGCGAGGTCGTGTACAGCGTGAAATGTTCCTCGGCGTCGTTGTATTCCGCGATCGCCGCGCGCGGCTCCATCGCATTCGGCACCAGCCGGTTGTTGGTGATGTCGAGTGAGACCACGTTGGCCGCCGATTTGAATGCCGCCGCCGTCGCTGCCTCGTCGCCGATCGTCCAGTCGTAGATCACGTTGCCCGGCGCTTCCGGATGCAGTTGCGGCGCGCCCGGTTTGATCGCGGCGCGAATATCGGCCGCGGCAGGAAGTTCCTCATATTCGACGACGACAGCTTCCGCCGCATCCTTGGCCTGGTTCTTGGTCTCGGCGATCACAACCGCGACCGCCTGTCCGGCGAAGCGCACCGTCTCTGGCGCCATCGCCGGCCACGCGCCCATCTTCATCGGCGTGCCGTCCTTGGACGAAATCGCCCAGCCGCAAATCAGATTGCCGACCTTGTCATCGACGATCTCTCGCCCGGTGAGCACGCCGACCACGCCGGGCATTTTCATCGCCGCGGACGAGTCGATGCCTTTCACCTTGGCGTGTGCGTGCGGGCTGCGAATGAAATGGGCATGGGTCATGCCCTGCAATTTGATGTCGTCCACGTAGCGGCCCTTGCCGGTGGTGAAGCGCCGGTCTTCCTTGCGCACTACGCTTGCGCCAATGCCTTCAACGCCCATCGCATCTCTCCCTGTCGGACCGCATCATCTGCGCGAAAGTCTTGGAGGCGCAGATCGCAGCCTGTTTTTTGAATTTCGAACGTTCTGACCTTGCAGGTCAGGAGCTATTCCGCCGCCTGCGCAACCTTCATGCGGCCGGCGGCGTCGAGCACCGATTTGACGATGTTGTGGTAGCCGGTGCAGCGGCAGATATTGCCTTCCAACTCGTGCCGGACGATGTCCTCGTCGAGACCGCCGCTGTAGCGGTTGACGATATCGATCGCCGACATGATCATGCCCGGCGTGCAATAGCCGCATTGCAGCCCGTGATTGTCGCGGAATGCGGCCTGCATCGGGTGCAGCTCGTCGCCCTTCGCGATGCCCTCGATGGTGGTGACGTTGGCGCCATTGGCTTGTCCGACCAGCACGGTGCATGATTTGACCGCCCGGCCGTCGATATGCACGACGCAGGCACCGCACTGGCTGGTGTCGCAGCCGACATGGGTACCGGTCAGATTCAAATTCTCGCGCAGGAGATGGACGAGGAGAGTCCGGTCCTCGACATCGGCCGAGACCGCCTTGCCGTTCACCGTCAATTTGATGGTAGACACGCGTGATACCTCCCAATGCTTTTTTAATTATTCCAATTAGAAGCACGGGGGCGGGACTTTGCAACTAGGATTTTCGTCGCGAGGGTCATTGTGATGTCTTGTTTGCGTCGGGCCTTGCTCACCCTCGCCCCAAGGGGAGGCGGGAAGGGCCTCATGCAAATTTGCGCCTTCCTCCGCGACGGGCTTGATGGTTATTTGCTGAGGAACGCTGCTTCCTCCAAGCGGCACACAAATACTGCAAGGGGCTTTTGACGTGATCGACAAGCAAGTGAAAACCACAGCCGAGGCCGTGGCCGGGGTTCGCGACGGATCGACGGTATTGGTGGCCGGATTCGGTGCCGTCGGTGTCGCCGACAATCTGCTCGATGCCCTTCACGAACAAGGCGCCCGGGACCTGACAATCGTCGCCAACAACTCCGGCAATGGCGATTACGGTCTGGCCCGGCTGATCAATTCCGGCCGCGTCCGCAAGGTGATCTGCTCCTATCCGCGTTCCGGCGACTACAGCGCCTTCCTCAAGGCGTACCGGGCCAAGAGCCTTGAGCTGGAATTGGTCCCGCAAGGCACCATCAGCGAACGCATGCGCTGCCATGCTGCCGGCCTCGGCGGATTTTTCTCGCCGGTTTCGGCGGGGACCAAGCTGGCGGAGGGCAAGGAAACCCGGGAAATCGACGGCCGGCTGTACGTGTTCGAGAAACCGCTGAAGGGCGATTTTGCCCTGCTCAAAGCCAATAAGGCCGACCGCTGGGGCAACCTCACTTACNTAAAGTCGGCGCGGAATTTCAATCCCGTGATGGCGATGGCCGCCGATTTGACCGTAGTCGAGGTCGATCAGATGGTGGAGCTTGGCGAAATGGATCCCGAAGCGGTGGTCACGCCGAGTATTTTTGTCGACCGCATCGTCATTGTCGGAGCAAATGCATGACCTCGTTGACGCGTGAACAAATGGCATGGCGCGCCGCGCAGGATTTGCCGGAAGGCGCCTTTGTCAATCTCGGTATCGGCATTCCGACCTTGGCGGCCAGCTACGTGCCGCCGGGGCGCGAGGTGATCTTTCACAGCGAGAACGGCATCCTCGGCATGGGTCCGAAACCGGAGCCGGGCAAGGAAGACCCCTATATGGTCGATGCAGGCAAGAACCTGACGACCCTGGTCCCCGGCGGCTGCTTCGTCCATCACGCCGACGCGTTCCTGATGATCCGCGGCGGTCATCTTGATGTCAGTCTGCTCGGCGCCTTCGAAGTATCCGAAAAGGGCGACCTTGCAAACTGGACCACCGAAGACCCGGCATTCCCGCCCGGCATCGGCGGTGCCATGGACCTGGCGGTCGGCGCCAAGGAAATCCGTATCATTATGGAGCACACCAGCAAGAAGGGCGAGCCACGCATCCTGAAGCACTGCACCTATCCGCTCACCGCGGCCGGGTGCGTCAAGCGCATTTACACCAACCTCGCAGTGATCGATGTGACGCCGCAGGGATTGGTCGTGATCGAGATGATTGCGGGCATGACGCTTGAGAAGCTGCAGACGCTGACCGAGCCGAAGCTGCAACTGGCTTCTGGTTGGCANACGCTGGCGCCGCCCGAGACCCCCGAGGCCCGTGCGGCTTAACGTCGTCCTCATGGTGAGGAGGCGCATGCGTGCAAGTATACGCAGCCTGCGTAAACTGGGGCTGCGCCGCCGTTTCGAACCATGAGGTGGCCTGATCCTTCGAGACGCGGCAAAGGAGCCGCGCTGCTCTGGATGGGGAACCTGGTCCGAATTTACGGCGCCTTATCCATTCTGCTCTAATTTTGGGCGGCGGACCCGGGAGCTTGCGTTCTCGGGTTCTGCTGGCTTTTGAAAGAAGGCGGGGGGTCGAGGTGGGATTGTTTGGGCGTGTCTGGCCGCGATCGATATCGCTGAGGCTGCCGACCCTGCGCTTCCGCGCGAATGTCATGCTCGGCTTTGCGGTCGTGCTGGCAATCTCTGCAGCCAGCATGGGCATCGCTTATCTTGGATTTGAGCGCGTCTCCGCCGGCGTGGCATCCTACCGACACAGCGTGTCGGAGGCCGATCTGGCGCGCAATATCGACCGCGAGCTGATTTCGTACCGGGCGCTGGCGCGTTTCTATGTCGTCACCGGCAAGGAAGACGATGGCAAGGCGGCGCTGGCAGCCGAAGCCAGTCTCAAAGACGCCATCGATCAATCGATGAAGGGCACCACGAATCCGGCGGGGCTCGATCAGATCACGCGCTTAGCCCGCGAATTCCGCGCCTTCACCAAGATTTTCGCCGAAATTCTCAAGGTCAAGGCTGAGAGCGCGCTGGTGACGCAAAATCAGCTCACGCGTGGCGGCACCATGCTGCGTTACAAACTCGACGATCTCGCCAGCAACGCTGCCGAGGCGGAGCTCCCGGCCATTGAACTCGGCGTGAAGCAGGTCACCGCGCAATATCAGACGGTGACGGCGCTCGCCAACACATTCGTCATCAATTCCGATATGGCGGTCGCGACCAGCGCGCTGGCTCGCCTCAAATTCGTCGAAAACTCGCTGCGGGCGATAACGTCGAGCGATGAAAAGATCGTGCAGGGTCTCCAGGAGATTTCCTCACTGCTGGAAGACTATCGGCAATCCCTCGGCAAACTGGTCGAAAATTCGAAATCGATCGATGAACTGACCACCGAAATGGCCGAGTCGGCGACGGCGATCATGCAAGGCTCAGCCGCGATGAAAGCGGCTCTGCTTTCCGATCAACAAAGACTTGAATCCGAGTCCGATGCGACTATCGGCGAGACCGAACAGCTGATTGTGATGCTCGCGGCCGGCGGCTTCCTGCTGGGTGGAGTGCTGGCGCTGCTGCTGGGCCGGGGGATTTCCCGCCCCATGACCGCGATGTGCAAGGCCATGCGCGACCTCGCCAGCGGCAATTTCGATGTGGTGCTGCCGGGCCTCGGCCGCAGCGATGAACTCGGCGACATGGCGGGCGCCGTGGAAGAATTCAAGGTCCAGGCCGTCGCCAAAGCCGAACGCGATGCCGCCGCGCAAGACGGCCGGAACCGCGCCAGCGGCGCGGCGCGCCGTGCCGAACTCATTCGTTTTGCCGATGATTTCGAAGCGGCGGTAGGCGCCATCGTCTCGAACGTTTCGGCATCAGCGGTTCAGCTCGAGGCCGCCGCCGAAACATTGACGCGGACCGCAGAAACCACGCAGAGTCTATCCAGCCAGGTTGCCGGCGCATCGGAGCAGGCGTCCAGCAACATGCAATCGGTCGCCACCGCAACGGAAGAGCTTTCCACCTCCGTCGATGAAATCGGAAGACGGGTGCGCGAATCCAACCGGATCGCGGACGCGGCTGTGCTTCAGGCGCAGCAAACCGATGGGCGCATTGGCAAATTGTCGCGCGCCGCGCAGCAGATCGGCGATGTGGTCAAACTGATCACGGCGATCGCCGAGCAGACCAATCTGCTGGCGCTGAATGCGACGATTGAATCCGCTCGCGCCGGCGAGGCCGGTCGAGGTTTCGCCGTTGTCGCCTCCGAGGTCAAGTCGCTGGCCGGCCAGACTGCGAAGGCGACCGACGAGATATCGTCTCACATCCTGGGCATGCAGGATGCGACACAGGAATCGGTTGCAGCCATCAAGGAGATCGGCGGCACCATCGCGCAGATATCGAACATCGCGTCGTCGATTGCGAGCGCGGTGGAGCAGCAAAGCTCGGCAACCCAGGAAATCGCGCGCAGCGTTCAAAGCGTCGCCCAGGGAACCCAGGAAGCTGCCGCCAATATCATGCAAGTGAATCGTGGCGCCACCGAAACCGGGTCGGCATCGGAAGAGGTCTTGAATTCGGCAAAATCCCTTTCGACCGAAAGCACCCGTCTGCGCGAGGAACTCGACCGCTTCATGGCCAATATTCGCGCGGCTTAGCCGGTGCGATTTCAAACGATGTCATCATCCGCGAAAGCGGATGATCCATTACGCCGTGACGTTTCGATTTCTCATGCGGGTCCGCGATTACCGGATACCCGCGTTCCGTGGGTATGACAACGGTATGAGCCGAAATATCATTCGTCGTATCACTCGCCGCGGCCGAACTGCCGCTTGAGCTCGGTCTTGGCGCGCTGCAAGCGGTCGCGTTGGGTCTTCGGCAACGTCCTGCCGGCCCGGTTGATATAAAAGGTCAGCATTGAGAGCGCCGAGCGGTAGGCGCCTGTCTTGCGGCGTGAACTTCGTTCCGCCGAGCGCTTGAGGGATGCCGCGATTTTCTTCGGGTTGGTTAGTTTGAAGACGCCGTGTCTCAGATCGAGCGCGTCGCTCTCTTTGGTCACGCGCTGCGACCAGCGCTTTGGCGACGCCTTCCGGGGCGATGATTTTCTTCGCGCCGAACTCGCCTTCTTTACCGTCGTTTTACGTGTACTTTTGCTGGCCGTTTTGCGCGCTGCTGCCTTGCGCGAATGCGCTGTTTTTCCATGCTCAGCCATGATCAACTCNATGCCGTTGCAGCCGGAAAACGGGTANGGACGTGATCGGTTCCTTTGTCGCGACGCGGGAACTCGAACATCCCAGAAGCGTTNATAAATGTGGCTGGCACGAAGGTTGCGCTGTCAGGCTTGAGAACGTCATGCCTTAGAGCCTTGGAACGTCACATTCCCAGTGTCTTCTCATGGTTTAGTCCGATGGACTTGCGGCGCAATTCGGCATTGAATCGCGGCGCTGCCGTAGCGTGTGTGAACGGCGAACATGGAGCGATGCGGCATGGCTGCCCTGAGCGATGCGACGATTGTCTCGGCTGACGTCGCAGCGGCGCCGATACGCGAAGATCGCGTCATCGAAACCAGCATTCCCTCGCGTCTGGACAATCTGCGCTGGAGCGGTTTCCACACCCGTATCGTGCTTGCGCTCGGCATCACCTGGATTCTGGANGGGCTGGAGGTCACGCTGGCCGGCGCACTGTCCGGCGCGCTGAAAGAAAGTCCGANNCTGCATTTCAGCAATTTCGACGTCGGGTTTTCCAATAGCGCCTATCTCGCCGGCGCCGTGCTCGGNGCGCTCGGTTTCGGCTGGCTCACCGATCGGATCGGGCGCAAGAAACTGTTCTTCATCACGCTGGCCGTTTATCTCACCGCCACGGCNGCCACCGCGCTGTCCTGGAGTGTGGCCAGCTACGCGCTGTTTCGATTTCTCACCGGTGCCGGAATCGGCGGCGAATATACCGCGATCAATTCGACGATTCAGGAATTGGTGCCCGCGCGCTATCGCGGATGGACAGACCTTTTGATCAACGGCAGNTTCTGGATCGGCGCGGCCATGGGNGCGGTCAGCGCGATNGTTCTGCTTGATCCGGCCGTGATCGGCCCCGATCTNGGCTGGCGGCTGGCATACCTCACCGGCGCCTGTCTTGGCCTCGTGGTGTTTGTGATGCGGATGTGGATCCCGGAAAGTCCGCGCTGGCTGATGATTCACGGTCGACCCGATCGCGCCCACGCGATTGTTGACGAGATCGAACGATCGGTGATCGGAAATGTGCAGGAGCCGCCCGAGCATGGCTGGCCGAAAATCAGATTGCAGATGCGCAGTCACACCCCGCTGCGCGAGGTGGCACACACGCTGTTTTTCGCCTATCGCCAGCGCTCGCTGGTCGGATTGGCGCTGATGACGGCGCAGGCGTTTTTCTATAACGCGATCTTCTTCACCTTTGCGCTGGTCTTGACCGACTTCTTCGGGATCGCGTCGGACCAGGTCGGCTGGTACATTCTCCCCTTCGCGGCCGGCAACTTCCTCGGCCCCTTGCTGCTTGGCCGATTGTTCGACACGCTGGGACGCCGCGCGATGATCACGTTCACCTACGGCATTTCGGGCGTTCTGCTCGCGCTTTCGGGCTATCTGTTTTCGATCGGCGCGTTGAGCGCGCAGACTCAGACCATCGCTTGGATGGTGATTTTCTTTTTTGCCTCGCCCGCCGCAAGTAGCGCCTATCTCACCGTCAGTGAGACCTTCCCCCTGGAGGTCCGGGCGCTCGCGATCGCGCTGTTCTACGCGGTAGGAACGGGAATCGGCGGCGTCGTTGGTCCGGCTCTATTCGGTGCGTTGATCGACACCGGATCGCGTAACAGCGTTTTCGCAGGCTATCTGCTGGGGTCGGGATTGATGATCGGGGCAGCTGTTGTCGCGTGGCATTATTGCATCGCAGCCGAGCGTCGGCCGCTGGAATCGGTTGCACGACCGCTTGCCTTTGTGGAGTAGAATGAAATGAATCAGTACGATCAGGACTCGCTAGAGAAGGACTTGGTGGATAAGGATTTGGCTGAGGTGTCATTGCAAGAACACGATCCGGCACCGGAAAAATGGTCGTCGAACGCGTTTCGCGCGCCCAGCGAACTTGCGCGGCGGTTGGACGAGTGTGCAATTTTGCTCGACATCGACGGGACGCTGCTCGATCTGGCGCCGACGCCGCGCGAGGTGTGGGTGCCGCCGGGTCTGGCAAGAACACTTAACGGCCTGCTGACGCGGACCTCGGGCGCGCTCGCGCTGGTCAGNGGGCGTTCGCTCAACGATATCGATCTGATTTTTGCGCCGGAACAATTTCCGGCCGTAGGAGGCCACGGCGCGGAAATGCGGATCTCCTGGGACAGCGAAGCTGTCGCCACCCACGCCCCACCGATGGACAAGGAGTTGAAGCGGCGGTTGGCGGCCATTGCCAAGCTCAGTCCGGGCATTCTGCTTGAAGACAAGGGCTATTCGCTGGCGCTTCATTACCGGCTGGCGCCGCACGCAGAGAAGGCGATTTACGAAGCGGTATCCTTGATCAGGGCCGATCTGCCGAATGCGCCGATCGAAGTGCTGCCTGGGAAATGTGTCTGCGAAATCAAGCATTCCGGCTTTAACAAGGCAACCGGCGTCAGCGAACTGATGACCCACGAACCTTTCAGGGGGCGCCGTCCGATCTTTATCGGCGACGATGTCACCGACGAAACGGTGTTCGCAATCATCCCTGATTTTGGCGGCTTCGCATTCTCCGTGGGCAGACGCGCGCAAGGCGTGGCCGATCATTTCGACGAGCCTCGGGACGTGCGGGAGTGGCTCGCGCGTCTGCTCGATAACGAAAAGGCCGCAGTCCGACCATGATCGGCGCCGGATTCCTTTTGCACGGGTGAAATCGAGGCATATTTGCGCCCATCCACACGTTCTGCAAAAATTTCGTGCGGCCGGGTTCCGCCCCCGCGCCGCCCGAATTTGGTTTGATTTCGTTGAAAGGGTGACGAGGAACCATATTGATGAATGGATGTTAACTAGCGAGCATCAGGAGGGGAACCTGTGAACCTCGTCGTCGTTTCAAACCGTGTTGCGCGCGGCAAAGTTAATGAACCCATGACGGGGGGTCTCGCGGCTGCTTTGTTGCCGGTGGTAGAGAAGTCCGGCGCGATTTGGGCAGGTTCCAGCGGCCGGGTCCGCGATGGCGCCCAGAAGGAACCGTTCGCCGAGATCGAAGCGTTGGGCGCGGGCGCGTTGGCCATGCTGGACCTGCCGGCCGCGCACTACGGCGGATATTATGAGGGTTTTGCAAATTCGGCGTTGTGGCCGGCGCTTCATTCGCGCGCCGATCTGATCCGCGCCTCGCAGCAGGATTACCTCTCCTATCGCGAAGTGAACGCCTTCATGGCGCGCGCGCTGCTGCGATTCAAAAAGCCCGACACGGTATTCTGGATTCAGGATTATCATTTCCTTGCGCTGGGCGCGGAATTGCGCGATCTCGGCGTCACCCAGCCGATCGGGTTCTTCCTGCACACCCCATGGCCCGCGCGCTCCATCGTCGAAGGCGTGCCCCACCATCGCGAATTGGTCGAGGCGATGCTGGCCTATGATTTGATCGGGTTCCAGACCGAGGACGATTGCGAAAGTTTCCTTGGATATCTTGCATCGGATCTTGGTCTTGAGGTCGAAAACGGGGTCGTAACGTCGCGTTACGGCACATCGCGCGTCGCGGTATTTCCGATCGGGATCGATCCGGAGAAATTTGCCCACCAAGCTGCCAAGGCCGCGTCCCATCCTGACGTGTCGCGGTTGCGGCGAAGCCTGAACGGCGAGAAGCTCGCGATCGGCGTCGATCGGCTGGACTATTCCAAGGGGCTGATCAACCGCATCGAAGCATTCGACCGCATGTGGACGGCACAGCCCGCGCTCGCGCGCACGGTGTCCCTGCTGCAGATCGCGACGCCATCGCGCGGCGCGATCGAAGCTTATGGCAATCTGCAAAACGAGCTCGCAAAGCTGGTCAGCGATGTCAATGGCCGCCACGGCGAAGTTGACTGGACCCCGATCCGCTATCTCAACAAAGGCTATAGCCAGAACGTGCTGGCGGGGCTTTATCGCACCGCCCAGGTCGGCGTCGTGACGCCGCTGCATGACGGGATGAATCTCGTCGCCAAGGAATATGTCGCGGCACAAAACCCGGCCGATCCCGGCGTGCTGGTGCTATCGAAATTTGCCGGTGCGGCGAACGAGCTGGATACGGCGCTGTTGGTAAATCCTCACGATATCGACGGCATGGCGCGGACCATCGCGACCGCGCTCTCGATGCCCCTGACAGAGCGGCGCATGCGCTGGGAAGCGATGATGGTGAAACTTCGCGCCAGCACGATCCAGGGATGGTTTGCCGATTTCGTCGACGCGCTGCAGGAGACCCACCTCGACAAGGTTGCGGCAGAACCGCTGATCGCCGAGACGCCGACCTTGTTTCCGCTTCGCTCGATCAATGTCGGTGCGCAATATCACTAGCGTCTGATTCAACGGCGTTGAACAGATTCTGGTAACGTGTTTTGCTTGGATGATCTCCGGGCAAAACGCTTCGCGTCGGTCCCAAGGCAAATCGGTTTCCACATCGGGTCGCGGCCGGAAGGCATGCTTGTCCGGATCGCGCTCTAGTAACAATACGACACCCCATCGAGAACGGCACAGCGCGCCTTGTTCGGCGCGCTCGGATTGTCCAGCGGCACAGCACCGTTTCCTTTGCCGACGAACACGCCCGGCCCCACGACGACTGATGATTTATTTCCGATGATGACGCTCGGGTGCGGCGACAGGCTCGATCGCGTGCCATCGGGCCAGATGATCGCGTCGCCCGACAGCAAACCCCGCCGGCCATCATCACAACTCACGTTGGCTCCCTCATGGGTGCAGGCTTGCGCCATCGCGGGGCCGCTGCCACCTGCCGCTATCGCCGACATGAGAATCAAGAACACAAGCGCCCGATTGATGGTCATGCCGCTCTCCGTTTGCTGGAGTTTGTTGGATTGTCGCTCTTCGATNGTCGCCCGTAATCGCTTTTCGGTTCAAGGCCTAAAAAAGCCGACCGCCCGGCGCCGGCGCAAGTGTTGAATTATCCAGACTATTCAACTGGTTGGGGAAATTTCCGTGGTCTCGGCCGCAGTCACTTGCAAAAGTCGTCATGCCCCTTCAAGACAGGGCATCCGGAGAGATGGCCGAGTGGCTTAAGGCGCACGCTTGGAAAGCGTGTGTGCGGGAAACCGTACCGTGGGTTCGAATCCCACTCTCTCCGCCAGCAAGTCATTGATATCGCAGAGAGAATTGTAATGTCGTCAATTTGCGCGACATTCCCGACGGTTAGCGTCTCCATCCGCGCAAATTCCAAA
>JGI12053J15887_10000758_pt1 | contig 13880 bp, 12 predicted proteins | sample MedBloCAOM1_O3_FD_15887 | JGI IMG/M metagenome (IMG submission 15887)
CTCAAGCCGCTGCGCTCGACAGGCGGCGCCGCGTTGTGGAAAGCGCCGTTGCGGAACTGGGGTGAATTGCGCATCCGCTCCGCGCGGGCACCGCTGGCGCGGGCGCCGAACTCGGCGTGAACCTCGCGGAGCGCCCAGGCTGCGCGCCCTGTTGCGGCCAGCCCGAGCGCTACCGCGAGTGTCGTCGTACGCATTTCACTCCAGTGTCCAATATCGTTGAGTTGAGAACGATGCTAGGCCGATTCGCGAATCGGTGCCCCGACGCGGTGCAAGTGCGCCAGTGCTTGGGCCCAGGAGTCGATGAGGCCGGTGTTGCAGTAAGAGACACCCAGCTTGGCGCAGTACGCCTCCACGATCGGCTGAGCGCGGCGCAGGTGTGCCGAGGGCATGCTCGGGAACAGATGGTGCTCGATTTGGTAGTTGAGGCCGCCCATGGCGTTGTCGATGAGCCAGTTGCCGTGCACGTTCCGTGAGGTCAGCACCTGACGGCGGAGGTAGTCGGGCCGGTCGTCACCGGTCAAGGTCGGCATGCCCTTGTGGTTGGGCGCGAATATCGAGCCCATGTAGACGCCCCAGAGGCACTGGTGCACCAGGACGAAGACGATCGCTTTCGCGGGCGAAAGCACCAGGAAGACCGCGGTCAGGTAACCCGCGATGTGGACGAACAGCAGGGTTGCTTCCAGCCACTTGTGCTTCAACGACGGGCTGAACAGCGCGCGAATACCGGCCACGTGGAGGTTGAACCCCTCCAGGGTCAGCAGTGGGAAGAACAGGTAGCCCTGCCAGCGCCCGATGAAGAGGGCGACGCCACGGGCGGCGTTCGCCTGGTCAAGGGACCAAACGAGGACGTCCGGGTTGACGTCGGGGTCGAGTTCCTCGTGGTTGGGGTTCGCATGGTGTCGGGTGTGTTTGTCCATCCACCACCCGTAGCTCATGCCGATCCCGAGGTTGCCGACGATCCATCCGGAGATCTGGCTGGGCTTGCGGGTGCGGAACACCTGCCGATGTGCCAGGTCGTGGGACACGAGCGCGATCTGGGCGAACATGACGGCGAGGAACACGGCGACGGCGATTTGCCACCATGAGTCGCCGAGCAGGAAGAATGCGGCCCAGGCACCGGCAAAGAGAACGGCGAGGACGCCGATCCGCGCCACGTAGTAGCCCGGCCGCCGATCCATGAGTCCGGCGCTGGTTATCTCGCGAGATAGCCGGGCGAAGTCGCTTCCGGACGCCGTTGGAGGCGCCGGCTGGACGAGGTTGTCTGTGGTCACACCGTAGAGTGTGGAAGATCGCGCGAATGCGCACAATCCCGGGCACCAGAGTTCAGGTACGGGGGCTGCCCCCACCACGCCCTGTTCTTCATCTTGACACCCCTGGTTTGAAACACGTGTACTCATCGCGCCACCGCCGACTGGTACTCGGTGGAGGGCGTTCGAGCATGATCAACAGCTTCAGTCGCAGGACCGTACTGCTCGGCGGCGCGTCAAGCGCTCGCCGCTCCGGTCGACTGGTCTCGAGCGGTCATCGATTCGACGATGATCCGTGACACGTCGGCGTCGCTGGGCGGTTGGGATTAGATGCGAGGGCTCTGTCTCCACGGGCAGTACCTTTTCTACAAGCGTCTACAAGCGCACCGGTGAGAAGAAGTACTTCGACCTCGTGCGGTTCTACCGGAAGGGGCGATCCGATGACCGAGGGTGTCTTCGAGCTGGGCGATCTCGAGGTGCAGCGCGGCGGGATCATCCGCGACGCGAAGCTGGCGTGGCAGACCCACGGCACGCTGAACTCCGCGCGGGACAACGTGATCGTGTACCCGTGCAGCTACGCCGCGACACATTCCGACCTGTCGTGGTTGATCGGGCCGGACGGAATTCTCGACCCCACGCGGTATTTCATCGTGGTGCCGGACATGTTCTCCAACGGCCTGTCCTCCAGTGCTGCCGACGTTCCCGATTTCCCGTCGGTGGTCACCATCGGGGACAACGTGCACGCCCAGCATCGGTTGCTCACCGAACAGTTCGGGGTCGCACGGATCGCTGCCGCGTATGGGTTTTCGATGGGCGCGATCCAGTCCTATCACTGGGCGTCGATGTTCCCGGATCTCGTCGAGCGGGCGATCATCGTCTGCGGGAGCGCGCGGACCGCGGTACACAATCGGGTATTTCTGTCGGGGTTGTTGCGCACGCTCGAGGCGGCACAGGAACATCTCGGCAACGGCCGGTTCTCGGCCGAGCCCCGGGCAGCGCTGCGGGCATTCGCCCACATCTATGCGGCGTGGGGCCTGAGTCAGGACTTCTACCGGACAGACCTGTACCGGACCGCGCTGGGGTTCCCGNACNTGGACACGTTCCTCGTGGCGGATTGGGAAAACACCATGGGGACGAAGCNTGCGGCCAACCTCTACGCGCAGGCGATGACCTGGCAGGAGGCCGACATCAGCGAGGGCGGCGACCTCGCCGCCGCGCTGAGCGCGATCGAGGCCCGGGTTCTGCTGCTGCCGAGCGAGACAGACCTGTACTTCCGGGTCGCCGACAACGCCGCCGAACTCGAACACCTCAAGCACGGCGACCTCCGCCCCATTGCCAGCAGCTGGGGCCATCGCGCCGGCAACCCTCGCCAGAGCCCGGAAGACTTCGCCTTCCTGCGCACCGCCGTCCACGCCTGGCTCACCACCTAACGCCAAGGCACTTTAGCGAGAAAGTGCCCACCGCTGCAGGTCAGGCCATCACGTCGCCGGAGTTCGGCCCGAGTGTCTGTCCGGTGTAGAGGTTCCCGCCGGGATCGCTGGCGAGCAGGACCGCGGTGGGCGCGACTTCCTCGGGCTGCCCGAACCGCCCCAACGGCAGGCCTGCCAGCAGCGGCCGCGTCCACTCCTCGGAAAGATCGCCGCCGAGCGGGGTGATGATGGGGCCAGGCGCGATGCAGTTCGCGGTGATGCCCAGCGCGCTCACCTCCCTCGCCAGCGACCGGGTGAAGCCGATGACGCCGGCCTTGGCGGCGCTGTAGTGGGCGAGGCCGGCGCCGCCCTTTTGCCCGACCTGCGACGCGATGTTGATGATGCGGCCGAAGCCGAGCTCCAGCATTCCTGGCAAAGCCGCGTGGCAGCACAGGAAAACGCTGCGCAGGTTGACGGCGATCATCTCGTCGAATAAGGCCGTGGACATATCGGCCACCCGGCATTCAGTGAGGATGCCGGCGTTGTTGACAAGCACATCGACAGTTCCCAGCTGCTCGGCGGCTTCGGCGAACATGCGCGTCACATCGGCTTCCGCAGAGACATCCGCGCGCACGCTCAGCACCGCCTGTCCGTAGGCGGCACAACGGTCCTGAATCACCTGCAGCCCGTCGCCCGCAGCCCGGTCGACGAGACACAGCCGCGCCCCAGCTGCCGCGAAAGCCTCGGCGATCGCCGCCCCGATTCCGCTTGCCGCGCCGGTGACCAGCGCGGTGCGTCCCGCGAGCGCTGCCATCATGCCGCCGTTCCGTNGATGCCGAAGATGCGTTCGGCGTTGCCGGACAGCAGAAGATCCCGTTCCGCGTCGGTCAGGTGGACCTGGTACACGCGCCGCTTCTCGTAAGCGACGTCGAATTGGGGCGCGGCACTGGCGAAGAGCACGCGGTCGGCGCCGAAGGTCTTCACGGTCCGCTCAAGGAAGTCGTCCCGGTAGACGCCACTGGTCAGGATGTGCACATTGGGCAGTTGCAGTGCGAGCTCCGCGTCGAACTGGCCGAGCCCGGAGATGTTCAGCTGACCGCCGTTGGTCATGATCACCGGTACGTCGGGGCACCAGTGCGCGAACCGGCCGACCTGCACCGCCTCGGACACGCAGTGATATCCGGTGGCGACCACGACCGGAACGCGCAGCTCGTTGGCGCGCTCGGCGATCGGGCGCAGCCGCACATCGTTGATCTGGAAATGTTCTTCGTCAGGATGGAGGAACAGCGCTCGCGCACCGCCCTCGGTGACGGCATCAGTCACCTGCTCCACAGCCGCCTCACCGTCCCACGGATCCACTCGCACGGTCCCCACGAATCGGCCGCCCGAATCCCGCACGATGCGCGCGAGTCCCACATTGACCGCGGCCATGTCGCCGTGCCGCGGATGCATCGGGGCGACGATGGCGGTGGAAATGCCTTCGGCGTCGAATTCGCGAAGTGCGGCCTCCGCCTCAAGCTCGTAACCGAACCGCGAAACGCCAATGAAGCACAGCGCGTCGATGGCCATCAGGACACCCCCAGCAACGTGGCGGCGGTACCGCCGAGGACCAGCCGGGTCTCTTCTTCTGTGAGCCCAGCGCGCACAACCTTCTGCCGTTCCAAGGCGGGCGAGCTCACCGGGCCGTCACTGCCGAAGATCACCCGGTCGACGCCGATCCGGTCGATCGCCTCGCGAATCTTTTCGGGATACGGCATCGCGGAGGTCTCCAGGATGATGTTCGGATGCCGCTCGGCCACGTCGATGGCCTCGTCCACGTGCCGGTAACCACCCATGTGCCCGAGGATGATCTTCGCGTCGGGGCAGGCAACCGCGGCCGGCGCGATCGACAGCGGAGTAGACAGTGGTTCGTCACCACAATGGAACAACGTCGGCACGCCCAGTTCGCCCGCGGCCCGGATAAGCGCGATCGTGTCCGGCCCTCCTGGGTGGGCGAGCGTCGACACCGGATGGAGCTTGAGCCCGCGAAAGCCCAGTTCGCCCACCGCGCGGTCGAGCAGCTTCAACGATTCGTCACGATGCCGCGGATTCAGCCTGATGAAGCCGTAGAGCCGCCCGGGAAATCGTTCACAGGCCTCGATGATGAGTTCCATCGCTGTCGGGTTGGCACCACCGGGCAGATCCACGATGGTCATCACTGCGGCGCGGTCGATCTGGGCCTCGTCCATCGCGCGGACGCAGGTCTCTGCCGAGAGCTCCCAGCCCAGCGACGGGACATCGTCGATGTGCATATGCATGTCGATGATCACGAGCTACCTCCGTAAGGGATGCCGCTGTCAGGCCAAAACGCCCGAGTATTCCTCGAGCGTCTCGTCCAGCCAGGCTCGGTTGAGGACCCTCCCTCTGGCGATGACGCGGCTCGGTTTGCGCAGTGCGGCTATGTCGGTGCGCGGATCGTCGGCGAGCACAAGGAGGTCTGCGCGGTATCCGGGCGCGATCATCCCGACCTGCCCGCCGACAACGGCGCCCGCGTGCACGGTCGCCGACCGCACCGCCTCGAATGCGCTCATTCCTCCGGCGCAATACATCTCGAGCTCGTCGACCAGCCCGCCGATGGGGTTGACCGCGGTGCCGGCGTCCGTACCTGCGGCAATTCGCACACCGGCACCGATCGCACGCGCCGTGCTGGCCCGGTACGTTTCGCGCGCCGCGAGGCTCTTTTCCACGGTGTCGTCCGGAATTCCGACGCCCGGGGCGATGTTGTTGAGTGCACTCACCGTGGGCACGAGTGTCGCATTGGTGCTCTTAAGCAACTCGAGCGCCTCGTCATCGGCGAAGGCGGCATGTTCGATCGTGTCCACTCCGGCGGTCAGCGCTGCGATGATGCCCGCGGGCGAGTGGGCATGTGCCGCCACCCGAGCGCCGAGCTTGTGCGCTTCCTCGACCGCCGCGATCATCTCGTCGAGGTTCAGGCCCGGTACGCCCGGGTTGCCCGGAGTGGAAATGCCGCCGGTGGCCATGAGCTTGACGACCGGTGCGCCACCGGCGATCTGCGCGCGCACCGCCGTCCGCACGGCCACCGGGCCGTCTGCCACCAAACCGTATTGGGCGCAGTGCCCGCCGGTGATCGTGATGGGCCGCCCGGCCGCCGCCACCCGCGGCCCCGTCACGGTGCCGGCACGGACATGGGCGGCGTATTCGAGCACGAGGTGATCGACCGATCCGAGATCGCGGACCGCGGTGATCCCGGCCCGGAGCGCGAGCAACCCGTTGTGCAGACACGTGATCGACCGCACGAAACCGCTGCGATCCCAATGCACGTAGGCGAGTGGGTGGGCGGCCAGGTCGAAGTGCACGTGACAGTCCACGAGCCCCGGGATCACGTAGGCACCGTCGAGGTCCACCGCCTGCCCGGCCTCGACATCGAATTCGCCGATCGAGTCGCCTTTCAGCTCCAATGTCCGAAAAGGACGCTCGGCGAGTTCCGGGCCCACCAAGGCGACCCCGTTCTTCAGCACGGTCGTGGGGCTCGGCATGGGAACCTCCAGGCTGCCCAGCAAGTGATACATCACAGTTTGCAATGTGATCTGTTACTGTAGTGCACGACGCGGCCAAGAGCTAGCCCGAGCGGAGCGGATGCTTGATCGAGATTGAGGGCAAACAGGTATTCACCGAACTCGCCGAGCTGGTCAGCCCCGATCACGCGGCGCTCGTGCTGATCGACATGCAGCGGGATTTCCTCGATCCGGACGGCGCCCTCGGCCTGCTCGGGGTCGACCTCGGGATGTATCCGGCGATGCGGCCGCGGCTCGCGCGGTTGCTGCACGCCGCGCGCGAGGCGGCGGTGCCCGTCGTGCACGTTCAGATGACCACGCTCCCTGGGCGGGCGAGTGACTCCCCCGCCCAACTACGGTTCAACCTGCGCATGCACGCCGCGGCCCGGGCCGGTGGCCCGGCGCTGCGCTACACCGAACTCGGCACTCCGGGGCACGAGTTCGCCGAGGAGTTCCAGCCCCTGCCCGGCGAGTTCGTAGTTCCGAAATGGCGTTCGAGCGCCTTCTTCGGCACCAACCTGGATCTGCTGCTGCGCAGCAACGGGATCCAGACCGTGCTCGTCGCCGGCTGCACGACCGAAGGGTGCGTGGAGTCCACTGCCCGGGACGCCATGTTCAGCGACTACTACGTGGTGCTGGTCGAGGACTGTGTGGCCAGCGACGACCCCCGGCAGCACGAGGCGTCACTGTCGCTCATGCGACACCGGTTCGATCTCGCCGACTCGTCGGAGATCACGAGGCTTTGGCTGGCCGAGAAGCTGGACCCGGCGGCGCTCGCGCAGCGCTCGGCCGTCGAGTGACCAGCCAGATCACAGTCGTACTGCTTGCGGCGTCCTGATTTGTTACCGGTATACCTGATGTCGCATAGTGTTATAGCAGCTTTACCCGGAGGAGCCAGGATGTCGGCCAGCACGGTGCGTGCCAGCGACCGCGCATACCAGCAACTGCGCGATATGTTGCTCGATCTGCGCCTGTCCCCGGGCACAGTGGTCAACGAACAGTCCCTCGCCGAGGAGCTCGAGATCGGCCGGATGCCGGTCCACGAGGCGCTGGCCAGGCTCGCCAACGACGGTTTCCTCACCGTGCTGCCGCGCCGCGGCACGGTCGTCACCGCCTTCACCCTCAACGATGTGCTGGACCTGTTCGAAGCCCGCGAAGCCATCGAGTGCGGGTCGACCCACCTCGCCGCCCGGCGAGCGACCGACGAGGACATCGCGAAGCTCGAAAAGCTCGTCGCCACCGCCGACGAGGCCCGAGCCGCCGCGAACACCGAGGACTACCTGAGGGCAGACTACGAGATCCATCTGTCCCTGGTGCGGATGCTCAAGAACTCGCTGCTGGCGGACACAGTGGACCGCCTGCTCATGCACAACCTCAGGTTCTGGCGGTTCTACTTCACATCCCGGACCGTGCAGCCGACCGCGATGCTGGGTCACGACGAACTGCTCGCCGGTATCCGCAGCCGTGACGGGGACAAGGCGGAGCGCGCGATGCGTCAGCACATCTCCGCGTCGCGCGGCATGCTGCAGTCGCTGTTCTGAGCGGGTTCACGCGGCCGGAACAGCATTCGGTTCGGCGGTCTCCGGCTCCCGCAACGGGAAATGACATGCGGTGAACTGACCACCTTCGATCGGTCGCAACGGCGGCTCCTCGGTGGCGCAGAGGTCCTGCGCGAGCGGGCATCGGGTGCGGAACCGGCAGCCCGACGGCGGATCGATCGCCGACGGCAGCTCCCCGCCCATCGGATTCTTCGCCTTGGCGCGCTCCTTGTCGGGATCAGGCTCGGGGATCGCTTCCAGCAGACCGGCCGTGTAGGGATGCGCAGGCTGCTGATAGATCCGCGCCGCAGGGCCCACCTCGACGAGCTTGCCCAGGTACATCACGCCGATCCGGTCGGCCAGGTACTTGACCACGGACAGGTCGTGGCTNATCACCACGTAGGTCAGGCCCATGGCTCGCTGCAACGACTTCATCAGGTTGAGCACCTGCGACTGCACCGACACGTCGAGCGCGGACACCGGTTCGTCGGCCACGATCAGGCGGGGCCGGAGCATCAGTGCCCGGGCCAGGCCGATCCGCTGCCGCTGCCCGCCGGAGAACTCGTGCGGGTACCGGTCAAGGGCGTTGCGCGGCAACCCGACCTGGTCCAGCATTTCGGTGATGCGGGACATCCGGTCGCGGCGGCCGCCCTCGTGCTGCAACACCAACGGCTCGAGCAGGCTCGCGCCGACTTTCATCCGCGGGTCGAGGGAGGCCGAAGGATCCTGGAAGACGAGCTGCATGTCCTTCGGGCGCACGCGCGTCCGGCGAGCACCGTCGAAGCTGATCGTGCCCGCGGTCGGTTCGTCCAGGCCCACGATCAGGCGTCCGGTCGTCGACTTGCCGCAGCCCGATTCGCCGACGAGGGCGAAGGTCTCGCCCGCGGCGACCGACAACGAAATCCCGGACACTGCCTTGAGCGACCGCGCGTGCCGCCGTAGCAGCAGCCCACCCGAGACCGGATATTCCTTATGCACGTCAACGAGTTCGAGCAAAGGCTGTCCCGGTTCCGCAGCGNGTGCTTCTTTCGGCCGGGTCGCAGGTTCGACGANGGCACGCCGAGCGGGCCGAGGATGGAAGCAGGCATACGCGTGGGGCTCGCCGGTCAGCGCCGGATCTTCGGTCCGGCAACGATCCGTGGCGAACTCACACCGCGGCGCGAACCGGCAGCCGGCCGGCGGGTGGGCCAGATCCGGTGGCAGACCTGGAATCGAGCGCAGTTCCTCATCCCGCTCCTGGTCGAGTCTGGGGATCGCACCGAGCAGCGCCTCGGTGTAGGGGTGCCGCGGCCGCGCGAACAGTTCCTTTGTCGATCCCGATTCCACGATCCGGCCCGCGTACATCACCAGTACCCGGTCGGCCCGGCCGGCGATCACGCCGAGATCGTGGGTGACCAGCAGGACCCCCATCGAGAGCCGGTCGCGCAGCTCTTCCAGCAGCTCCAGGATCTGCGCCTGGATGGTCACGTCGAGCGCGGTGGTCGGTTCGTCCGCGATCAGCAGTTTCGGTTCACATGCCAGCGCCAGCGCGATCATCACGCGTTGCCGCATGCCGCCGGAAAGCTCGTGCGGGTAGGCGTCCAGCCGTTGTTCCGGCTGCGGCATGCCCACCAGCCCGAGCACCTCGATCGCGCGGTCCCGGGCCCGCGCCGCGGTGACCCGGCGGTGCAACCGGACCGCCTCGACGATCTGCTTGCCGATGGTCATCGTCGGGTTCAGCGAGGTCATCGGATCCTGGAACACCATCGCCACGTCGCGCCCGCGCGTCTGGCGCATCTCCCGTTCCGGCAAGCCGGTCAGCTCGCGGCCCGCGAGGCTCACCGAGCCCGAGGAGATCCGGCCGTGGGGCGGGAGCAGCCGCATGATCGACATCCCGGTCATGGTCTTGCCGCACCCGGATTCGCCCACCAGGCCCACGGTTTCGCCGGGAGCGATGTCGAAGGAGATCCCGTCCACCGCCGTGACGACGTCACGGCCGCGCCGGAGTTGGGTGCGGAGGTCGCGGACCTGAAGCAGCGTCAAGGTTTGTCCCTCTCCTAGTTCGGCAGCCAGGGCCGCCGGGCGCGGACCGCGCGGCGCGGATCGAGGATCGAACCCACGTAGTCACCGAGGTAGTTGCTGAGCAGAATGGTCGCGGTAATTGCCAGGCCGGGGAACGTCGAGATCCACCACGCGGCCTCCAGATACTGACCGCCCGAGGACAGATCGACACCCCAGTCCGGCGCCGGCAGCGCCACACCGAAGCCGAGGAAGCTCAGCGTCGCCGCGGTCAGCACCGCCCAGCCGATCGCACTGCTGGCCACCACGGCGATCTCGGTGGCCAGGTTCGGCAGCAGGTGCCGAGCCACCGTACTCATGCCACTCGCACCGAAAAGCCTTGCGGCGGCGACGAAATCGGCCGTCCGGAGCCGCTGTACCGAGCCGTAGACCACTCGCGCGAACGCCGGAATGTAAGCCACGCCAACGGCGATGACGATGCTGGTCACGCCGGTGCCGACGATCGCGACCACCATCAGCGCGATGAGCAACGCGGGCAGCGCGAGCATCACGTCGAGCGCGCGCATGACCAGCCCGCTGACGAAACCCCGTGCCAGTCCGCCGAGCAGGCCCAGCGACACCCCGGCCACGGTCGAGATCAGGATCCCGACGACGCTCGCCAGCAGGATCGGATGCGCACCCCAGACGACCCGGGTCAGCACATCCCGGCCGAGGTCGTCTGTGCCGAACCAATGGCTGCCGTCTGGCGCCGCGAACGCCGCGCCGACCGACGCCGTCGGATCACCGGAGACAAGCGATCCCGGAAACACCGCGACCACAACAAGAAAGAGTACGAGGACCGCGAGCACGATCCCGGACAACAGCCCGCCACGAGCGAGCAGTACGGCCGCGGACTTACGGAATCCCCGGCTCGCAGTGGCAATCGCCGTCACACCGTCACCCGCCTTCGTGTTCGCGGATCGATCACGCCTACGAGCACGTCGACCACCAGGTTGATGAGCACGTACACGAACCCGATGAACAGCACAGCCCCTTGTACGACCGGGATGTTCTTGGCCGCGATGGACTGGACCAGGAAGCTGCCCAGGCCCGGCCGCCCGAAGATGACCTCGATCGCCGCAGCGCCCGTGAGGATGTTGCCGATCTGCAGGCCCAGCATGGTGATCGTCGGGCTCACGGCGTTACGCAAAGCGTGGTTGAGCAGCACACGACCCGCGCCCGAGCCCTTCGCGCGCGCCGTCTTGATATATTCTTCCTGGTATTCCTCGATCAGCCTGCTGCGGACCAGCCGGGTGAGGATCGCCGCATAGCCCCAGCCGAGCGCCACCGCGGGCAGGATCAGCGAGCTGAAGCCTTGGGTGCCGACGGCGGGCAACAGCTTGAGCCGCACCGCGAAGATGAGCGTGAACACCAGCGCCAGCCAGAAATACGGGATCGCCACACCGGACACCGAGATCACCCGGCCGACGCGGTCCCAGATCGAACCGGGCCGCACCCCGCCGATGACGCCCAGCGGCACACCGACGACGATCGCGATGAGCATCGCCGCACCACTGAGCAGAAACGTGCTCGGCGCGCGGGAGACGATCTCGCTGAACACTGACCGCCCCGTCACGAACGACGTGCCCAGGTCGCCGTGCATCAAGCCCGCCAAGTACTTCGCGTACTGCTGGTACCAGGGCTGATCCAGTCCGAGCCGGACCTCCAGGTCGTGGATCTGCATCGGGGTCGGAGTGGACCCGAACAGCATCGCCTGCGCCGGATTCCCCGGGATCAGGTGAATGATGAGGAACGCGACAATGCTGACGCCGAGCAGGACGGGAATCGCGATCAGCAGACGCCAGACGACAAACCGCGTCATGGCTTCCCTTTCAGGTCAAGGCCGCGGTGTGGAAGAACGGGTATCCGGTCACACCGAAATGGAGCCCGGTCAGGTTGCTCGCGGCGGAGAAGACGCCACTGACATTCCACAATGGCAGGAAGATCGCGGCCTCCATGAGCGTGTGCGTGATCTGCTGGTACTGCGCGGTCCGCGCGGTGTCGTCGACCACGGCGTTGGCGTGGGTGATCCCGCTGTCTACGCTCGGATCGCTGTAGTGCGCCCAGTTGAACCCCGACGGGATCTGCTCGGTGGTGACGAGGTTGTTGAGCAGATAGGGATCCACGTCGTAGTAGAAGATCGCGGACAGGTTCTGCACACCCTGGTTGTAGGACGCGGCAGCGGTCAGGAACGGCTGCGAACTCGTTTTCGCCGAAATACCAACGGCTTTGAGCTGGCCGACCACGTACTGGGTCGGCAGGTCGAACCCGTTCGAGGACTGGATGAGGATCTCCAGTTCGAGGGGCTGGCCGTTCTTGGTGCGCGTGCCGCTCCCCGCCGCCGTCCACCCGGCCTGGTCGAGCAGTGCCTTCGCCTTGGCCGGGTCGTATGCGTACATAGCGTCGTCGGCCTTGTTGTAGCCGGGGGTGGACGGAGTGAGGACGTTGTGCGCGGCTTCGTACGCGCCCTGCAGGACGGTTTTGTTCAACGTGTCCTGATCGACAGCGAGGTTGATCGCCTGGCGCACCCGGATGTCGTCGGTCGGGCCCTTCTTGACGTTGATNGGGAACCCATAGGGCTGCCCGGTCGAGGGCACGTTGTAGTGGGTCAGCCCCGAGGTGTTCCGCACACTGTGGATGTCGCTGGGGTTGAGGTTCCACGCCAGCTGCAGCTGGCCGGTGCGCAAGGCGTTGTACCGGGCGGTCGCATCGAGCAGGATCTTGAAGTTCAGGTTCTTCAGCTTGGCCGGGCCGGGCGGGCCGAACGCCGAGGGGCCCCACTTGTAAGCCGGGTTCTGCACGAGCGAGATGTGATCCTGGGTCACGTACTCCTGGAACTTGAACGGCCCGGTGCCCACCGGGTGGCTGCCGAAGCCGGTCGGGCCGTACTGCTTGAGCGCGGCCGGCGAGGCGATACCGAACAGGATCGTGGTCATCTCGTGCAGGAAGGCCGCGTTGGGCTGGCTGAAGTGGACCTCGACGGTGTAGTCGTCGATGATCCTGGTCTCCTTGTATTGGCCGAGCGCGCCCTTGGCCGACCGCGATTTCGTCGCCGGATCGACGATGTGGTCGAACGTGGCCTTCACCGCATCGGCGGTGAAATGGGTGCCGTCGTGAAAATCCACGTCCTGACGCAGCTTGAACGTGTAGCTCATGGCATCCGGGGCCGCTTGCCAGCTCGTGGCGAGACCGGGATAGAACTGCTTGCCCCCGTCCGGGGTCGGCAGCCACCACACGAGCGGATCGAAGATCCCGGAGACGATCAGTGACGACAGGATGAGCCCAGTCGCTCCAGGGTCGAGCGTGTCCGGTTCCTGGTACGCGCCGACCGTCAGCGTGTCCGACGGTGCGCCGGCCACGGCCGAGCTCCCGGAGCCGCTGCCGCAGGCCGCCAGGAAGGATCCCGCGCCGAGAGCGCCGACAGCGGCACCCCCGAGTGCGAGGAATCGCCGCCGGGACAGCGCTGACGGCGCGTCCGGCACTGACCAGGGCGAGACGAGTTCCGGCGGGTTTCCCTCAGTCGTATCGGGCATTGTCCACTCCGCTCAACTGCTAGATCACTAGCCGAACTGTGATATTTCAGGAACCTAGCAACGGGTCGTTTCTGGCTGGTTAAGCCGCGTAAATTCGAATGTCACCGGACTATCGGTAGGCCGCGCGACTGAGATCACCTTCGGCCGGGCTGGTCTGGCGCCGGAACGGGCCCGCGCCAGCACCGAACCGGTCGACCTGGCCGCTGCGGCTAGCCGGTCTGACCAGNCGAAAGCTGCCGAGGAGGATCTGCTGCACCCCACGACCCGCTCTACGAGGCTCACAGCTGCCGCGCCGACAGGGAGGCCGGGCCCACCTTGCGCATGCCCGTCACCGTCCTCCGACAGACCTGGGGCACCATGCCCGGCTTCGAGACCGCCGCACTGTGGCGCACCTGGACCCCTGATCTCCAGCACACGACCGTCAACGCCGGGCACCTCATGGCCTGAGAAGCCCCCGCCGCGGCGCTGCGCTCTTCGGCGAGGCGGCAGCGCGGTCCCTCGTCACCACCGTTCGGGCTTAGGTCCGCACCGACTCGACATCGTTGACCAGGCCGACTCCCCA
>JGI12053J15887_10000759_pt1 | contig 13857 bp, 18 predicted proteins | sample MedBloCAOM1_O3_FD_15887 | JGI IMG/M metagenome (IMG submission 15887)
AAGACCTACAGCGTAGATAGGCGGCCTTGCGTTCGATCATGAGCCAACATTCGAGCAGCTCTTTTTTCCGATTGTTGTCTACCCCGGATTGGTCTGACGCTGGTCGTCCGGGTTTCCGGAGGCGAGATCGATTCCAAATGGACCTGGAACGGCGCTTCACTTTGGAAGATTTTTTGGATGATCGCGTTGCCGCTCTCACTGGATGGCTTGATCGTCACGGCTTTCATCATATTTGCATCTTGCTGGAATGAGGCTCTGTTCGCGTCGGCAGTTACTTCCCAGCACGCTGTTACCATCCCTGTTTTTATCTTGACTTCTCGCGCCGCGCGAGGGGTTCTTTTCAATTATGCTGCCGTGGATACTATCTTGGCTATTGCTCCTCCGGTGATTCTGTCATTGTTAGTTCAGCGCTATCTGGCGCGAGGTCTCTCATTCGGCGCGGTGAAAGCATAATTGTCCCAGATTTGTCGGTACGGCAATCCAATCAGAGCAAGTTCATGAGCGGGACCGTGGCTTCATAGCTCGATTTTTTCCTACTCAGATTCGACGAGCTAATGTCACTGCAGACTGCTGTGTTCAGAGTCCGAAGTTTTGTCTCAACATGCAGGTTATGGCTGAGCAATACTGATGGGTTAAGCTGGTGGGACAGTTACTTAGCTCTGCTCAGGTCTTCCCAGGTGATCACCCGCTCTTTGGCGCGTAAACAGAATACAAAGAAGAATGAATGCTGCGATAATTAAAGAGGAGCTTATGCGGCTAAGATTGAATCCGCCCGTCGCAACGGGTTTGGTGAGAAGGTCACCCAACGCCGCGCCGAGCGGGCGGGTGAGGATGAACGCCGACCAGAATAATAACGTACGAGAGATCTTCGTGTAAAAATAGGCGACCGCGAGAAGCACCAGTGCACCCGCAAAAACGACCGCTGCACCTTCATACCCCAGGCCCGAATCGTCGGCGAAAAAGTCGCCCAGAGCGGTCCCGAGCGTGTTCGAAAAGAGGATCGTCACCCAATAAAATATTTCAACTTTGGGCGAGACGATGTTTTTGAACGAAACAGAGCCGACGGAGATTCGCCACATTCCGAGAGCGATCATCAGTAGCGTGAAGAGTAAAATTGAGCCGCCCACGTAGCCGATCCGGAGCGAGCGATCCGCATAATCCGCCATCGTCGTCCCCACGGTGGTTGTCGCGACAACAACGGCCCAATACAAAAACCGATGAAAGGATTTTGAAGCAACCTGGGCCGCGACCGTGGCGATGAAAAAGGCGAAGAAAACGGCGGTGCTAAGGGCGTAGCCCAAATTCAGAGTCATCGAGAGGGCATCTCCGCCCGTTTCGCCCACAGTCGTCGCGGCGATCTTGATTATCCAAAAGGCCAGCGTGACTTCGGGCACTTTGCTCGTCCTGATGTCAGAATATCCGTTTAAACTCATGCGAGCAGTGTTCCATAGAATCATTACAGCACGGATGATGGATTGATGAAAAAACTGTCATGTAGACTATTGCTGGGTCACTTTCGATCTTAGACAGGCCCAAGGTATGCACGTCGACAGTCGTCGTAGGCAGTGAAGTTCGCAGCGATAATTCTAGTCGCTTTGCTCTTATCTGTCTCCGCTGCCAGGCTCAGGACATTTCGATTCCGTCCGTATCCCGTATCGCTCGGTCATCTGAGAACCGGCGACTTTGGGTCAGCACAGCGACTCATCGGCACCTTCATGTCGAGCCCAGATCGTTTCACTCTGCCGCTCATGATTGGACTCTTTTTTTTACGGTGTTGACGACGGGTTGTCGCTCGAGCCTCTTCGACTAATATAACGAGATTGTCCGTACACCCAGGAGGAAATCCGGCGAATGCGCGCGACTTTTTTGAAACGCTATGCACCGAACAGCTATCTGTGATGTTCTATGTAAGTGCCCTGGAATTTCTTTTTTGGCGGACTTATATTTGCTATAATTTCTACTAAAGTCTGCGAGAAAGCATCCGATTAGAGAATCGGTGGCAAAAATGAGCGTCCAGACTTATGAGTCACATATACCGCATAGAGGTTCCTGCCCACGACAGGTCCGGTTCCTCGCAAAGCTTACCACGATTCGTCGTGATGGTCGAAATTCCTGACCACGTTATCTCCGAACTGGAAAATCCTGAGCTGCAGCTGAAAGCTCTCGGAATCGCCATGAATGCTACCTGGAACCAACGAGTAAAGTGTCGGAACTTCCAGTTCTCATCTTGGTCGAGTTCGGTAGTAGTGGATGCCGATCCTGCCGATTATGGAACAGCCAGTTTTAGGGCGGTGGACGGTTGTAGCGCATGGATAGTAGAATCGCCTGTAGCGGCAAGACACGCAGGCCTGACTGTGCGGTAGCTTTGGCGGGGAAGAGTAGCAACTTTAGGTCGCGCCTTTATAATCTCTAGAGTCGAACCAGCGGCTTAAAAGTTCCACGCGATTCTACCGCGAAACATTTCTGAATTAAAATAAATCACCCATCCGCTGGAGCGGATAGGTCACACATGGGGTGATGCGTGGCTCCGCGTATCGGTCTGATCGAACTTGCGACTGTCGCAATGCCGGGATTCTCCCGGTCATGCGAACATTGCCACATAAATCGAGTTCAAAAGATTCCACTACGACACCAGCCTCAACAGCGGTTCGCTGAATCTCCATTATGGAACAGCTTGGATCAACCAAATCACCGCCACGAGGTTCAATAAGGCGGTTCCTGCTGGGCCAAAGGTTTTCATGCGATCTTTGATCGTCGTGCCTATGACGGCATCACACACCTGAACGATGATCATGCTCCATGCTATGGCTTGGAGCCATTCAGTTGACCCCGCTAGAAATGGCACCGCGCTCGCGACCGCCAAAGCCATGCTTCGTGCACCGGCATAAAGTGCCATGGTACGGGCAATACCGGTCGCACCTAGGGCCGCCGCTATTGAAAATCCGAGGCTTATGATTGCGCTGATCGCTGTAATCGACGCGCAAAAGATGAACGGCACGGTCATTCGAAATCCTATGATGTGAGTGATCGCAATACCCAGTTAGCACTGTGGCGGCAGCGAGATCCGTCAGTTCCTCTTTTCACATGCCCGCGTTAGCGCAATTCTTGATTAAGCGCCTAGCCGCAACTTGATTCAGCACCATATCCATGGCGAACAAGACCACTGTATTCGCAATTAGCGCTACCAGGCCAAAATTCAACCCAAGCACTACGCTGGTGCCGGTCGCCGCGAACACAATCAAAAGCGCTAGTCCAACCAGAATTCCGATCGCCACGCTCCAAGGATGTGGTGGCCGCTTCCGGAGTGAAAGCATCAATCCTGGAAAAATCTGGGTGATGCCGCTGTAGGCGATTAGCAGCAGACCAACCAGGGTGGTTCGCGCAAATACCCATAGTCCGAAGGCCAATATCGAGAGCAAAACGATCCAAAGACGAGTGGCCGCAGTGCGCTGTTCCTGTTTTTCGGCCGGTAGACCAAACCCACTGAGATTCCGCGAAAGCAGACTCGCGGCCGCCAAAATTTGGGCGGCTGCCGGAACCAACGCCGCTAGACACCCTGCAGCACCCACCAGCCCCAAAACCCAAGGCGCGTAATGCTCTTGCACAACTAGCATGAATGACTGATCGACTTCCGAGCCTTTGAGGCCAGGCTTAATCAGGAGAGCCGTGAACCCCGCAAAATAAACCAACAAAAGCATGATCTGATAGAATGGAAGAATGATCGCGTTACGCCTGACCGCTTCTTCGCTCTTTGCCGCGTAAACCGCTGCGATGGAATGCGGCCACATGAAGCCGCCGAACCCGGTCAGTAGTACGGTGGAAACAAACCAAACGGTTCCGAAATTGTTGGTTCCGCCGGCCAAAGTCATCCAATTGGGTTGCACCTTTAGCACCTGATCAATAACGCCCTTGGGTGAGCCGAAAAACTGAATCGGCAGCACGATTCCGGCGAACAAGACTGCTCCCAGAACCAGCGCATCCTTCATCAGACTCGCCCAAGCCGCCCCACGGAGTCCTGAGACCAAGACGAAACCCACGATCAATCCGAAAGCCAGCCCGGCGGCCAAAACCGAATCAATTGTGCCGTAGCCGGCAATCTGCAGCAGGATCTGAATACCAGTGAGCTGCAGAGTGATGTAAGGCACCAGAAAAACCACGCCCACCAAGGCTACGAGCGCGCCGAGCAGCGGGCTCTGATACTTCACCGCAAAATAGTCTGCACTGGTGAGTAGGCTGTGCCGGTGTGCGGTCCGCCAAATCGGCGGCAGATAAAAGAACGAAAGAATGCAGGCAACGGTGAGATAACAGATGATATAGAAGGCGGGAGCTCCCTTGCTGTACGCCCAGCCGGCCGCTCCGAGAAACGTGAAGCTCGTATACACCTCGCCCGCCATGAGGAGCCAGAGAAAGATTGCTCCGAGTGATCTCCCGCCGACGATGAATTGGGTGGGGTCCATCTTTACCTTGCGTACACCAAAGATTCCCAAGCCGGCCGTTGCAACGATAACGCAGCCAATGATGGCGAGTGCGATAATGCTCTTCATCGAGGTCTCCTTAACCAGCTGGCGATCAACATGAATAGGGGCGTCGCGAGTACCCAGAAGACTAAATAAGCCAGCAGAAACGGTAAGCCGAAAATCCGGGGCTCGAGCCGATTAGCGAAAGGCGGTCCGATCGTCAGCGCTAAAAACGGAATGGCAGCAATGCAAAAAGACGCAAGTGAACTCTTATCCTCCTCTGGTTTCTCATCCAAGTCTTCCATGAAATAGGATTGGTTACGGTTTTGTGGATAGAGAACCGGTGATAGCAACTTATGAGCCATTGTCGCTAGTCAACCCAGTAGGACTTAAGCTGACTAACGCGCACTGATCTAGTTGGAAAAAAAAGATTGACTTAGAAATCGCCCGCTCAATTCGGAGTGGTTCCCGTTATAAGGAAACAAATAACTATACGGCACGCGGAATATGCCGATTGTTGGAGATTCCTTAGCCATGATCACCACCCCGAGCGCACGCCAGCAGTTTTTGGAAACCATTCCGATTTTTGCTGGACTGAATGCAGACGCGATATCGGAGATCGCTCTCGCGGTCGAAGAGGCGGAATTTCGCGCAGGTCAAATTATCGTAAGGGAAGACGAACCTGGTAATCGAATGTTCATCATTCACTCAGGGCGAGTGCAAGTGGTGAAACATTTGGGGCAACCGCGTGAAACGGTTCTCGCGACCTTTGGAGCAAGAGATTTCCTGGGCGAGATGTCAATTATCGAATGCGTGGCCCGTGCTGCCTCGCTTCGGACGGTCGAGGACAGCTTCCTTTTTGCGCTGAAAGGTACCGATCTCTACCACCTCTTTCGGCATCAGCCTGACCAGTACGCAATCGTGATTTTGAACATTGCACGCGATCTTTCCCGCCGGTTGCGTGCGATCGACGAATTGTTCACTGCGGTTTCGCACTGAGCGGCGAAGTTTAGAGTGGCCTACCGCATTCGCATTTAGATCGGGCCATACTCTCGTTGAAGATATTCGCGCCAGGTTATGCGTTCGTATCGATGTTCTGGAGGCCTTGTTTGGCAGTTTTCCGGTCTTCCATGAATCCGCCAAGGCCCGATTAATCGAAACCAACGGAACCAATGCTAGTTTCCTGCCACGGCCGGTTCAGACTGGCGTTATGGCAATCTGATGTGAATCGAAACCGTAGCGGTAGTAACTATCGTGAAATCTTTAGGGTTGCGATTCCGGTTAGTCTGGAAGCGGTTTTTCAAAGCTCTTTCAGTTTCATCGATCAAATAATCGTCGGTATCCTCGGTGCTGTTGCGGTTGCTGCGGTCGGTCTTTCCAACAGTCTATCTTTCATTCTAACGCTACTCTATTCCGCAGTTGGAACCGGCAGTGGCGTATTCATTGCTCAAGCCTACGGTCGCGGGAATATGGATGAGGTTTCAGAAATCACGGCACTTGGTCAAACGGCGGCCGCCATTCTGGGTGTCTGCACCGCACTTCCGTTAATTCTCTTTCCGTCAACCATTCTCCGCTTGGTCGGGGCCCAAGAGGAGGTGGTGGCGATTGCTGCAGGATACCTGAGACTGTTTGCTGCTGCGGCTCCAATGACCGTTATGAGCGCCGTTACAACCGCGACGTTCCGTTCGATGAGCGATTCTCGAACGCCCATGGCAATTACCATGAGCGCGGTAGCCCTAAATACTTTGCTCGCATTCGTTCTTGTCCTGGGCTTTGGCCCTTTTCCAAAACTTGGTGTCATTGGTGCCGGAGTGGCAACGCTGATTTCTCAGGCCCTCCGCTGTGTTGCTCTCTTGGTGGTGCTTTACTCACGAAAAGAGGGAATGAGATGGTACTGGCCATTCGGATCCAGATTCCAGCGAATTGGTCGCCCTTTGCTCCGGATAACGTATCCGATCGCGTTGAGTGAAATGCTTTGGGGGACGAGCACTTTTGTTTACACGATCGTTTTTACCCGTATAGGCACCGCTGCTCTGGCCTCTAGTCAAATCGTCACCACGGTTGAGAATATCTTTATTGTTGCCGCTACCGGATTGGCACCAGCTGCGGTGGCGACGGTGGGACAAGCTCTCGGAATGGGCTCTCTGCAGAATGCGAAAAAGGAAGCCAGCCTGGTGCTGCGTGCCGGCGTGCTAGCGGGGATAGTGTTCACCATCGCGTTAATTGCTGCGAGTTTTCTATTGCCGATCATTTATCCAAAGGTCAGCGGAGACGTTCTTAGCCTGACTTTCTGGGGCCTTATCATTATGGCCTGCGTGCAGCCTGCGAAAGTACTCAATAGCGTCATAGGAACCGGTATTCTTCCCACCGGTGGCGATACAAAGTTCGTCCTTTTTAGTCATGTTATCAGCAGCTATGCACTGGGATTACCCGTGGCTTGGATCTGTGGAATTGTGGCCAGGTTAGGTGCCTGGACTGTGTTCGGATCGAGAGCTTTGGAAGAAGTGGTAAAGGCTGTCATTCTGGTGCTCCGATATCGGAACTCTTCGTGGCACCGGAAGTTGGAGACTTAGTGGATAGCTTGATGCTTTCGTGCTATCCACCATTCGAAGTGCGTTAGACAACGTACAGTGGAAACGTCCCCGAGTGTTGATCATACCGGAGCAGGATCTACCGGGCAGCAAGTTCGCCTAACCTTTGGGCGAGAGAAACCAACTCGGTATGATTCTCTAAGCCGTCGACGAATCTCTGCGGAATTCCGGACAGTCCGACTTGGGCACCAACTAACGCTCCAGTTAAACAGGCTCGAGACATGTTTTGTCCACCGCCGTTAATGGCGTGAAGCACTGCGGATTCGAAGTCGTCACGAAATCTTGCGGCAAGATAATAAGCTGCGGGCAGTTGGTGATAAATGGCACATGGCATGCCGTAAACAATGGAGACTTTCCACGCCGGCTCGATACGAATATCCGGATCGGTAGCCGCCTCGGCGATGTAAGAGGGCGTTAATAGCGCATCGGGCGAGGAAAACTTGCCCGCATTGGGCGGATCGGGTTCTCCGGGGCGAGGTGAACCCAGCCGGTCAGCGGTTACTTTGTGGAATGGAAGACGTCCCTTTTGTACCAAGTCCATCAATTTGTCGGAGATACTGGCATCGAGCTTTTCACCGGAAACTAGAAGGGAGAGCACTGCGTTGTAAGCGGTGGTCATCCCGACAATCGCAGGATCGGCTTGCGTTAAGATGCAGTTTGCAGAAACCGTCGCTGCTGCTCTCCGCGGATCCAACGCATATCGGGCCGCTAAAACTATGGCGCGCTCCGCCGCCTCGGTAGTGTCGGCGTGGCCTCCGGTCTCTTTCCAACTAAGGCCGCGTTGAGTCCGTCTTCGAAATGCTTCCCGGATCGATTGACTGGTATATCCGCCGGGACCCTGCATCGGAGTTCCGTCGAGCTGTTTAAAAAACTCATCGAGCCGATCGGTGAAATCATCTTCATTGTACTCACCGTTCTCGATCACCGATCGCAACAAGAGGATCAGAAGCAGCCCAGTTTGATCCAATTGACCGGCTTTCATCCCACCGTGATATCTGTTCGATTTTGGATCGGTATAACCCGAGATCCAGTCACCGTATTCTCGACGCAGTTCCCCCAAGTCATAGTACCAGTGTGGGCCCAAACCAAGGGCATCACCAACCAAGGCGCCAACTATAGCGCCGGCAGCACGGTCTGAAACGCTCGTCATTACTTAAGACTGTTAAGCTTCTGCCGGACGAATGGATGCATCAAATCTAGAATCCGGAATTTAGAATCGAGAAGACAGCAGCAGGCGTCCGAAGTCGTCAGGGCCTGTTGCCGTGCGGGTCCGCGAGTCCGGTAGCTCCTGGATCAATCCATTAGACGCGTAGTCTCCCATCCAGCGACCTACCGGACCGGCGGATCCGCTAGTGCAACAGTTCTAACAACGGCGCGGATTCGATGAATCAGGCGGCCGCAGCGAACTCCCGCGATGCGGCGGCGAGTACCTGAAGCTGATCCAGCGCTCGCGCGAGCCGAACTTCAGTTCCGGTCGTGAGCCACGGTGGTTGATCACCGACGAAGACCCAGTTCTTTACGCCGACATGAACCGATGGGAGTGCCAGCTGACCGCTGAGTCGGCCCAGATCGGAAAGAAGTATTTTTTCCAAGCCTTGCATATCACCGATGAATCCCCCGGTTCCCAGGAGCAATAGCGGCTTTTGGGCGAACGCTCCGTTCGGCAATAATCGAAGAAGCGGAGTAAGCAGGCCTCCCCAGTCATCCTTCGGAACTGGCGTTAACAGAAGAATTGCTCGTGCATCGTGGATAAGCTCATCGAGACTCTGTGGACGAGTTATTGGGTTAAGAGGCTCCAAATCGACGGCGTGAAGCGCTCGGAGTTCGACTTGAGAGGATTCAAGATGCCGAGCGAACCAGCGCAAGAGAAATGCATTTCTGGAAAATTTATTCGGAATACCGGAAATCGCGAGAAAGTAAGACATACGGTTTTAGGAAAGAGTTGTTGAAAGTTATCGGAGAAAAAGAGGAAACGATCGGAAGTGCGCGAAGGCCCCTGCGGCTGGATCAGCGTCCAATTCAGCGACAACAACAGATCTCGCCCGTTGATGCGTGCGCGGAGAACATGGTCTGACCAATCCAAAGGAGCAGATTAGCTCGTAGCTGCATGGAAATGTTCAGATTCACTGCGCACATATCTCTACTAAGTCAGTGTAGAATGCAAGTGATATCTCCCTGAGGCACAAAAAAATATCCAAGGCCAGGAGGATCAGGCTACGCCCCTTACCTGGCTATCAGGGCTCGCCCCGAGCTGAGAGCACGCAATCAAAAATCGCGAGATCGCCGCAGGCAATCTAAGCTCAAATCGCATGGATGGTCACCTGAGGACTGGGTGCCAGTCGAGAAAAGGAGAGAAGACTGGTTTCCGGTCCGAGGCTTTGAGCGGACCCGAAATCGCCTTTTCCCATCGGCTCTGAGAATCTTATTTGCTAGCTATTCGCTGTTTTCGAATCGACGATCGGCGCAAATTCTCGTTCCCCTCGAACGATTCATATAGTCGCCAAGCAGCAAACCCAAAAAGAATAGGAGTGGCCAGCGATAATGCCAGCCGCACCAGATTTATCAGAAGGCTGCGGACGGCGAAAACTTGCAACAAGCCGCCGACCAAAAATGCGACCAGAACAGCTTCGCGCGGAGAGCGACGAACTCTTTCTTCCAGCTGTGCGACCCACCGGCTTACAGCGTCTCCTTCAGAGACATCTGCGGTGGCTGATAGATTGGCAGGCTCAGTCATGTGGTGTGATTCGGCGCTCATGAAAAAATGTCCCAGAAACGACGAGGTTTAGTCCGGAATTGGGAGATTAACCGTTCCAACGGCGTCTTGCTCAACGAGCTACCGAGAAATGAGCCAGTGGCGCTCAATCTGTCTCGCAGAGAAGAAGGAAGGGATGCGCTATGCTCCTCGATCCAGCTTTGCAATTCATGTACGAACTTTTCTGTTCCGGTACGAGTGTCAGCCTGGTATTGACGGCCGACTAGGTAGCCGACCGCAATTAACACGGCGGAGCCACCGATTACCCAAGGCAACCATGAATCGGCGGAAGGACGATAGTGCAGAATATTCTTGCGAGCGTGCTCCATGGATTCCTGAGCTTGCTTGGCAGCGTCTTGGGTATCCGATTCGAGCTGATTTTTTGATAATGGGTCGTGCATAAAATGGTTAAACTACGATAAGGGCAAAGCGAAAGTTTTAAAGCAGATCATCGACAACTCCCGCGAATTGTTCGCGTCTTCGTTGGAGGGTGGTTCTGTCCGCGAATGCTAACTCCCCGGGTGTCAAATCGACTCCTTCTTCAGGAATAACGCGGAGAACACCGTAATCGCCGAGAGCGCCGGGAACTGAGCGAGCGCACCGNCAAATTTTCACGGTATTTCGGTCTACTGACCAGCGCCCGCTATCTGCTTATCGATTAGTAAAACAAGCTAACTCGGCTTGGCAGGAGGAGAACGGAAACGAGGTGCGATCCGTTCCCGGCGATCACGACGTTCTTGGCGTTGTCCCTCACCCCCGGCACGAGGGTGGTTATCGGGCCATTGAGCAATCGGGTCGGGGTCAGCCCCATAAGGGTGCGGCTCATATTCTGACTGATTCATCATGGGTGAGCCCGATTTTCATGATGCCTTCCTGGGTTAGGCTTACCAAGCAAACCTAATCGGAGAACATTCATGGAACAAAGAAACGCAGAGAGACCGACGGATATTGAATTGATGGAGGCAGTGGTCCGTAGAGATTCGGATGCGATGGCAGCAATTTATGAGCGTTACGAATCGACTCTACGGGCAGTGATTCTGAGCGTTTTACACGAAGAGGGTGAGGCCGACGACGTGCTGCACGACGTGTTTATTCAACTTTGGAACCGGGCAGATCGGTTCGTTGCGGAAAAGGGATTACACGGGTTTTTAGTAACTTTGGCTCGGCGGAGAGCTCTCGATCGTTTGCGCCGCCGGCTCGCCTATCGTCGCGCCACCGATCGGCTGGAAGTGCAGATGCGTGCGGAATTCCAGGACAAGATGCGAGGCAGGGGAGCCAAGCCGACGAATTTCGATTTATCGGAACTCCTTTCGAGAATGATCCGTCTGTTGCCGGAAGCTCAGCAAGAGGTAGTGCACCTCACATTCTTTGAAGGAATGAGTCAACGCGAGATCGCCGCACAAAAATCGATTGCTCTCGGTACGGTGAAAACACGGTTACAATTGGCTCAGAAGAAACTGTTGAATCAGTTAGTGCCGATCCAGAATAAGATCTGACAATGGTTGGTAGTGGCGACTGTCCCAATGAAACTAATAATTTACGCCAACCGGTATGGCACCACGAAGCAGTTGGTTGAGCGCGTCTCCGGACGCAGTCGCCACCGTTATCCCGGATCGGTGATTGAGGATCCGCCGCGGCGGACCGCTATCGAGGATTATCTATGCAAGCTCCTGATGAGTTACCCAATCGATCGCAAAACGGACCATCTCGCTGGCGTCGGTAAATCCCAGCTTCTCTTTGATGTGAGCTCGATGGGTTTCAATCGTTTTTACGCTGAGATTCAGCTCGTGGGCGATCGATTTGGTGTTGTGTCCTTTACCGAGCATCATTAAGACCTCTAGTTCTCGATCGGAGAGCCGGTCCACCGGGGAGGGGGAACCAGTGTCAGATCCGTGTACCGCCTTAAAAATGAGTTTTTCGCCAAATCGCGGACTGACAAAAATACGACCCTCCAGCACCCGCCGCACCGCGTTAATGACATGTTGGAGGGCTTCGGCTTTCATTACGTAGCCAAGCGCTCCGGCTTTGAGTGCGCGCAAAGCATAGAGGGATTCATCGTGCATGGACAGAACAAGGATCGCCAGATGAGGCATTTCGGCTTTCATCTGCTTGACCAGCTCGATCCCGTTCGCGCCATTGATCGAAACATCCACAATCGCCAAATCCGGGCGGAGATGGCGCATTCCGTCCAAGGCGGCCGGGGCGGAATCTGCGTGCCCGCAAATCGCCAGATCCTCCTGCTTCTTTAAAAGATCTTCGAGCCCGTGACGAAAAATCGGGTGGTCATCAACCAGTAAGATGCGTTTTTTTTCGATCTCGGTTGTGGCCGCCGCTCTCGATGGTTCCTTCATTACGGTCGTTTCTATAGTCTTCCTTTTGCGGTCGGAGTAAAGTTGTGAAAAGGTTATAATAAGAGCCGGCTAAAGAGCCGATCGAGAGATAACTGTAGCCCCACATAAAATTCGCCAAATTCCGCATATCGGGCGCTTACCTCATCGAACCGCATTTCGTAGACGATTGATTTGATTTCGAAGATGTCCTGCGCAAATAGCGTCACGCCCCACTCCCAATCGTCTAATCCAGTTGCGCCGGTGATAAGCTGGCGAACCCGTCCGGCAAACCGACGGCCAACTTGGGCATGACCCGCCATTAATCGTTTCCGATCGGTAAACGGTAAAGCATACCAATTCTGTTGTTCGCCTCGCCGCTTACTCATCGGATAAAAGCAGACGAGAGGCCAATCCGGTAAATTTGGATAGAGGCGGTCCTGCAGGTATTTCGTCATTCGGGTACGGAAATCTTCCATCCCTTGAGAGAATTCGTCCGAGTCTTTGCTTAGCCTTTTTTCTTCAAGCAGCGAGGCGCCAAACTCTTCCTCGGTGGTCGTATATTCGCTTCGCTCGGTGAGCGAATAGAAGCTGAAAGCGGGTGATAAGATGTCCGGTCCGAGCGCCAAGCCGAGTTTTTTCTCTACCGCATTCGCAACGTGCAGGTCTTCTGTCAAAAGCATGAATCCAAGATCCGCTTTGGAAGAGATCATACTAAAAGCGAGAAGTTGAGTTTCCGGAAAAGCTCGAATTTCCTGAATCAGCTCAGAAAAAGAGGTCTTCGTAGCCAGCTTCTCCTTGTCGGACAGTAGATGCCATGAACCGAAATCGATCCGGTAAAATAAGTGGAGAACATGCCAGCCTTCCTTAGGACGCAGTTTATCAGTCATAAATCAAAGAAAAGGAACGTGAAACAGAAGAGACAACCTGCTACGGTAAACCGGGGATGTCGAACGGTTTGCTAGGCCGCGGGCTCGGGAATTGATCCGAAATGCCAATCAGACTCCCAACTTGCAGTGTAGGATGCAATCGTTAGATTAGCCAGCTTCGAAAGAGGAGGGGGTTTAGCCGCCGCTTTGATTGATTGAACCAGATAAGGGTTTGGACCTATGGCAGATGTTGCAAATAAATACCCGCAAAACGTAGCAGGAAAGTTTTACGTCGACGATCAATGTATCGATTGTGATCTCTGTCGCGAAACCGCGCCGGCGAACTTTACCCGCGACGATGATGGCGGTCATTCGTACGTATTCAAACAACCAACGACTCCCGAGGAGGAAGCGCTCTGCAAAGAGGCGATGGAAGGTTGTCCGGTCGAAGCCATCGGCAGCGACGGCGAGTGACGCGGCCCCATTCCCGATTTCGAGATGGGCGAGCTTTGATTGATCTCTCGCTCCAACGCCGTATGAAGAAATCCTCTCGCCGAAGGGCACTAGAAGAATGGAGAGGATTGCCCGACTCAGAGTCGAAACCAGATCGGGCGGTTCTAGTTCGCGATGTGTTGGCTCAACTAGCGCCAAAGCTAGGTTTGGAAAACCGCTTGCGCGAAGAGGAGATCTTGGCCGTTTGGGGGGAGCTAGTTGGTCCGTTTTTCGCGCAGCATTCGCGGCCGACCAAATTATTTCACGGCGTCCTGCTGGTCCAGGTTCTTCAGCCGACCGTGCTCTATGAACTGGACCGGCAATGGAAATCCGTCGTGCTTCAGAAATTGAAAACAAGATTTGGCGGAC
>JGI12053J15887_10000760_pt1 | contig 13856 bp, 13 predicted proteins | sample MedBloCAOM1_O3_FD_15887 | JGI IMG/M metagenome (IMG submission 15887)
TGATGTCGGGCGGCCACGACAAATCGGCCCTCGGCGTTCTCTCCGGCGACTACGACATGGCTGGCGTCGCCTCCGACGTCTTCGAACGGATGGTGGCGCGCGGAACGCTCAAGGCCGATGACTTCCGCATCATCTTCACCAGTCCGCTGTTCCCGACCTCGTCGTTCGCCCATGCCCACGACCTTCACCCGGACCTCGCCAAGAAGATCCGCGCCTGCTTCTTCGCTTTCGGCTTTCCGCCGTCGATGCAGAAGGAGTTCGGCGGCGACGATCGATTCTACCCGATTACCTACAAGGATACCTGGAGGGCGGTGCGTGAAATCGCCGAAGCCTCCGGCACGCCGTATAACAAGTCCGCCTACGACGCAGAATCGAAGCGCGAGGCCGACGCACAGGCGAAGAAACAGCAGCAACAACAACAGCAGTCGGCACCAAAGCAATAAGGCCGTCGACGCGTGGAGGACATGGACGGTGCGACAACCTCCACGCCGGCGACCGAGGTCGACCGCTCGCTGGTGATTCGCAATCTGCGCAAGGAGTACCGCGCCGGCGAGCCGGTGCTCAAAGATGTTTCGCTCACCGTCGAAGGTCGCGGCATGACCGCGATCATCGGCCCGTCCGGAACCGGCAAGTCGACGCTCATCCGCTGTATCAATCGGCTGGTCGATCCGACCGCGGGCGAGATTCTGTTTCGCGGCCAAGACCTCGCCCGCCTCCATGGTCGCGGCCTGCGAGCGGCACGCCGCCGCATCGGCATGGTCTTCCAGGAATACAATCTGGTCGAACGCCTCTCGGTGATCGAGAACGTATTGTGCGGACGGTTGGGTTACGTGGCAGTATGGCGGGCATGGTTGCGCAGGTTTCCGGCCGCGGACGTCGATCGGGCGTTCCGCCTGCTCGACGCCGTCGGCCTCGTCGATTTCGCGACGCAACGCGCCGACCAGCTCTCCGGCGGCCAGCGCCAGCGCGTCGGCATTGCCCGAGCCCTCATGCAGGAGCCCGACCTCGTGCTCGCCGACGAGCCGACCTCCTCGCTCGATCCCAAGACCTCGGTCGAGATCATGGAGCTGATCGCGCGCCGGGCCGGCGAGCGCGACATCCCGGTGATCGTCAACATCCACAACGTCGACCTCGCCCGCCGCTTCGCCGACCGCATCGTCGGCATGTCCAAGGGCGAGATCGTGTTCGATGGTCCGCCGCAGGCGCTAGAGGACCGCCACCTCATGCAGATCTACGGCGGCGAAGGGTGGCTGGAGTGACCTCCGCCACTTCCCCCACCCCGCGTGTCGCGTTCCCGCCGAGCTGGCCGGCGCGGATCGCCTTCATCGCGCTCGCGCTCTACGTCGTCTATGCCTGCTCGATCCTCGACATCACCTGGGACCGTTTCGTGGCCGGTTTCAGCCATGGCTCCCGTTTCATCTCACGGATGTTTCCGCCCAACGTCGCGCACGACAAGCTGGAATTGCTCTATGGCGGCATGCTCGAGAGCCTGCAGATCGCCATCATTGCCACCGCCGTCGGCGTGTTCCTTTCGCTTCCGCTCGGGCTCGCCGCCGCTCGCAACCTGGCGCCGCTGCCGCTGGCCTGGACGGTGCGCGCGCTTATTGCGCTCTTTCGCACCTTTCACCCCGTGATCGTGGCCATCCTGTTCGTCAAGGCGGTCGGCTTCGGTGCCCTCGCCGGCATGCTGGCGCTGATTGTCGCGTCGCTCGGCTTTCTGTCCAAGCTGGTCGCGGAAGCGGTCGAGGAAATGTCGATGCAGCAGGTCGAGGCGGTACGCGCGACCGGCGCGCCTTTCCTGTCCCTCGTGATCATGGGCGTGCTGCCGCAAGTGATGCCACGCTTCATCGGCTTTTCCGCCTACCAACTCGATTCGAACCTGCGCAACTCGGCGCTGGTCGGGCTGGTCGGCGGCGGCGGCATCGGCGCGACCTTGTTCACGGCGTTCCAGCGCTTCGACTACGATTTCGTGCTCACCATCGTGCTCGCAATCATCGCCGTGGTCATGGTCGGCGAGATCCTCTCGGGCTTCATGCGCAGGCTGTTCCAATGAGCGCTCCGCCCGCCGCAACACACGCAGAAGCCTCCCCGCACCGTTGGAAGCGCTTCACCCTTGCAGAGCGGATGATGCGCTCCCTGTTCTACGTCGTGGTGCTGCTCGCCATCGTTTGGTCGCTGCAGTCGATCGAGATCATCCCCGAGTTCCTCTACGATGCGCCCCAGCAGACCGTCGATTTGTTCGTCCGCATGTGGCCGATCGATTGGGCTTGGTATCCGAAGGTGGTGCACGCAGCCCTCATCGAGACGCTGCACACGGCGACGCTCGGCACCGTTCTTGCCGTGGCGCTGGCGAGCCTGGTCTCGCTGTTGGTGGCGCGTAACATCACCCGCTCCGTCGTTCTCAACACCATCGGCCGTTTCATCCTGGTCGCGACCCGTTCGGTGCATGCGATGATCTGGGCGTTGTTCTTCGTCGCCATGTTCGGGCCCGGAGCGCTTGCCGGCACGTTGGCAATCGCGGTGCACTCCATCGGCTTCACCGGCAAGTTCCTCTCCGAGGCGATCGAGGAGGCGAAGCCCGGCCCGATCGAAGCGCTGACGGCCACCGGAGCGGCGCCGCTCGCGATCCTGCTGAAAGGCTATTGGCCACAGGTGAAGCCCGCATTCCTCGCGATCGCGGTGTTTCGCTGGGACATCAACGTGCGAGAATCCGCCGTGCTCGGTCTCGTCGGCGGCGGCGGACTCGGCATGGCGCTCGATACCGCCCTCTCCAATCTCTATTGGGACCAGGCCGGCCTGGTGCTGGTCGTCATCTTCGCAGTCGTGATCGTCACCGAGATCGTGACCGCCTGGATCAGATCAAGAATCATTTGAGCTGATCCGCCACCTTGGCGAGCCCGGCCATGGCGCATTTCTCGTCGCCTTCGGAGCTCGAGCCGCTCACGCCCACCGCTCCGATGGTCTCGTTGCCGACCTTGATCGGAACGCCGCCGCGCAGCGCGATGACGTCGGCGAGCTCCCGCTGCGCGGCGAGCTCCGGCATCTCGGTCGTCCGCTTGGCCCATTCCGCGCTGGTGCGGCCGAACGTCCGCGCCGTATAAGCCTTGCGGCGGGCAAGCTCGATATTGTGCGGGTTGGCGTTGTCGGACTGCAGGAAGACCCTCAGCCGCCCGGCGCGATCGACCACCGCGACCGAAACGTTGTTGCCATCCTTCTCGCACTGATCGAGCGCCCCGACCGCGATCGCGAGACCCATGCGCACTCCGACGTCCCGGTGCGTAATGACTTGTGCGTCGGCGGGTGACGCGAGCGCGCAACCGGCGATCAGGCCGACGGCAGCGGTCAATCGGATGGACATGAACGAACCTCCCTTGCTTGCGACGTTCCTTGCTTGCGACGTTCTTGCGGCCACACCAGGTCTGCTGCCCGTTTCGGCCACCCCGAGCGCGAGACTATGTCACGTCCGGCACCTTTGATAGCACCGCGGCAGGCCGTCTAATGTCCTCAACGGTCGAGACTTTCTCGCACAGCCGCCGCCATTGAACTTAGGCCCTCTCTTCGCTATACGGGCACCCGACCACTCGCGGGGAGAGGGCCGTTCCGGGGCGATCCGACCCGCCATCGCAAATCCGTCCGTGCGGCCGCCGAAACGCGTGATTGATCAGGGATTTACATGCCTTCGACCTTTGATACCGTGGCCAATATCATCTCGGAGACCTGCGACATTCCGCGCGAGACGATCAAGCCGGAGAGCCACGCCATCAACGATCTCGGCATCGACAGCCTGGATTTTCTCGACATTGCCTTTGCCATCGACAAGGCGTTCGGAATCAAGATGCCGCTCGAGCAATGGACGCAGGAGGTCAACGACGGCAAGGCGACGACCGAGCAATATTTCCAGTTGAACAACCTGTGCACCCGCATCGACGAGCTTGTCGCTGCCAGGGGCGCCTGACGCGCTCGCAATGCGCATCGAGTACTTTCAGCTGATCGATCGTATCGTCGATCTCAATCTCGCCGATCAGACCATCCGTACCGAGGCGCGGGTTCCGACCGCATCGACCATCTTTGAGGGGCACTTTCCCGGATTGCCGCTGATGCCGGGCGTGCTGCTCATCGAGGCCATGGCCCAGACCGCGGGCTGGCTCGTCATCGGGGTCACCAAGTTCACGCGCATGCCGTTCTTCGCGGCCTTGAAAGAGGCGAAGCTGCGATCGTTCGTGACGCCCGGGCAAACCCTCGCGCTCTCGGCCAAGCTGTTGCATGAGGGCTCCGGCTTCGCGGTGACCAAGGCCGAAATCCGCTGCGACGACAAGCTTGCCTGCAACGCCGAGATCACATTCCGACTGGTCGAGTTTCCGAACGCAGACTTCCGCGCCAGCATGGACAAGATGGCCGCTCTGCTCGAATTCCCGATGGGGGCGCTCGCCCATGGCTGATGCGCAGATGGCTGATGCGCCGCGCGAGGCCTGGATCACCGGCATCGGCATCGTGTCCTGCCTCGGCGAAGGTGCCGACGCGCATTGGCAAGGTCTCGCCGAGCAGAAAGTCAAGGTCGATGCCGAGACATTTGCGCCCTACCTCGTTCATCCGATCGCGCCGCTCGATCTCGACAAACAGATTCCGAAGAAGGGCGACCAGCGCCAGATGGAGGCATGGCAACGCATCGGCACCTACGCCGCCGGGCTCGCGCTCGCCAATGCCGGCGTGAAGGGCAATGCCGAGCTACTCGGCCACATGGACATGATCGTCGCCGCCGGCGGCGGCGAGCGCGACGTCGCGGTCGACGGCACGATCCTCACCAATCGCGGGAAGGCCGCCAATCCCGGCGCTTTCCTCAACGAGCGGCTGATGAGCGATCTGCGGCCCACGCTGTTCCTGGCGCAACTGTCCAACCTGCTCGCCGGCAATATCTCGATCGTCCATGGCGTCATCGGATCGTCGCGTACCTTCATGGGCGAGGAATCGGCGGGGGTCGATGCGGTACGTATCGCGCTCGCACGCATTGCCGCCGGACAAAGCGAGCTCGCACTGGTGGGCGGATCGCACAACGGCGAGCGTGAGGACTTGCTGCTGCTTTACGACGCCGGCGGACACATGCTGCGCGGCGACTACCGGCCGGTCTGGGATCGCACCGGCGGCATGGTGCTCGGCTCGCTCGGCGCATTCCTGGTCCTGGAAGAACGCCGGCACGCGCAGGCACGCGGCGCAAAGCCGTTGGCACGACTGGCGGCCGTGGTGTCGGAGCGCTCGAGCCGCCCACCCGGCGCAGTGACCGCCGCGCTCTCCCGGATGTGGCAAGGTCTCGCGCCGCGCACGGGCGGTATCGCCATCATATCGGGAGCGACCGGCGCGGAACCCGCGACCGGCGAGGAGCGGGCCTTTCTCCAATCCCTGCCCGACGTGCCGGTGCGTGCGTCCGGCAGCTATCTCGGCCATGGATTCGAGCCGCAATTTGCCATGAACATTGCCCTTGCCGCGCTCGCGCTCGGTCGCGAAAAGTTGTATCCGCCCGCGGCGACCTCCAGGGTCGAACAGGGGTATGAAGGTCCGCTCGATCGGATCGCCGTCACCGCCGTCGGTCACTGGCGCGGCGAGGGCATGGCGCTGGTCGAGAGGGTCACGGACGAGGTGAAGGAGGCTCAAGCATGACGTCTTCGCGCGACCAGAATGGACGCCCGGTCGTGGTGGTGACCGGCATGGGCGTCATCACCTCGCTCGGCGCGGGCAAGGCGGACAATTGGGCCAAGCTCACGGCCGGTGAATCCGGCATCCACCGCATTACCCGCTTTCCCAACGAGGGCCTCAAGACCACGATCGCCGGGAGCGTGGACTTCGTGCACGTGGAGCCGTTCTGCTCAACCGAGCTCGGCGAGCGCATGGCCACGATGGTCGCCGAGGAGGCGATCAGCGAAGCGGGCATCGGGCACAAAGGCGATTTCCCGGGCCCGCTGTTCCTCGCGGTGGCGCCGATCGAGATCGAATGGCTGCATCGCGAAGCCTTTGCGGCCGGATCCGGAGCCAACGACGCGGTCGGCTATGACGATCTCCTGCGCGCAAGCGCCTCGGGTCGCTTCCACGCCATTCACGAACGCTGCCTGTTCGGCTCGGTCGCCGAGCATCTCGCCGACCGTTTCGGCACCAAGGGTTCGCCGATCTCGGTATCGACCGCCTGCGCCTCGGGCGCGAGCGCGATCCAGCTCGGCGTCGAGGCCATCCGGCGCGGCGAAACCGATGCCGCCCTGTGCATCGGCACCGACGGCTCGGTCAATCCGGAAGCCTTGATCCGCTTCTCGCTGCTCTCCGCGCTGTCGACCGCCAACGACCCGCCGGAGGGCGCGGCCAAACCGTTCTCCAAGAACCGCGACGGCTTCGTCATGGCGGAAGGCGCGGCCGCGCTGGTGCTCGAAAGCTACTCTACCGCCAAGGCGCGAGGGGCGAAAATCCTCGGCGTGTTGGCTGGCTGCGGCGAACTTGCGGACTCGTTTCACCGCACCCGTTCGAGCCCCGACGGCAAAGCCATCATCGGCTGCATCCGCAACGCCATTGCCGATGCCGGCCTCACGCCGGACGACATCGACTACGTCAATCCGCACGGCACCGGGACACCCGAGAACGACAAGATGGAGTATCTCGGAATATCGACTGTGCTCGGCGAGCGCGCGAAATCGATCCCGGTCTCCTCGAACAAATCCATGGTCGGACATACCCTGTCCGCGGCTGGCGCGGTCGAATCGGTGTTCACGTTGTTGACGTTGGAGCATCAGCGCGTTCCGCCCACGATCAATTACAACATTCCCGATCCGACGATCCCGCTCGACGTCGTGCCGAACGTGGCGCGCGATGCCAAGGTGCGCCANGCGCTGTCGAACTCGTTCGGCTTCGGCGGACAGAACGTGTCGCTGGTGATGAGCCGCGAGCCCGCGTGACGCATGCGGGCACTCACGCTGATCGCCGACCGCAAGCTCGAGCTTGCCGACCTCCCCTCGCCTCCCCCGCCCGCGGCGGGCGAAGTGCAGGTCGGGATCAAGGCGGTGGCGCTCAACTACCTCGACGTCTGGGGCTATCGCGGCATGGCATTTGCAAAGCGCAAGATGCCGGTCGTGGTCGGTGTCGAGGCGGCTGGCGAAATTGCAGCAATCGGTCCTGATGCAGGCACTTTCAAGCCGGGCGATCCGGTCGTGCTGTACGGCGGGTTGACTTGCGGGACTTGCAAAGCCTGCAGCGAGGGCCGCGACAATCTGTGCGAAAACGTCGCCGGCATCATGGGCTTCCACGTCGATGGCTTTGCCCGCGACCTCGTCAACATGCCGGCGCGCCTGGTGATCCCAGTTCCCAAAGGCGTGACATTGCGCGATGCCGCGTGCGCGCCGATCGCCTTTGCCACGGTGCAGCACATGCTGTTCGACAATGCCAGGCTCGAGCCGGGCGAGATGGTGCTGGTGCATGCCGGCGGCTCCGGCATCGGCTCGGTCGCCATCAAGATGGCGAAGGCCATCGGCTGCACGGTGATCACCACGGTCGGCGACGACGCCAAGGTCGCCAAGGCCAAGGCGTTGGGGGCCGACCACGTGATCAACTACCGCACCGACCGTTTCGAAGGCGCGGTGCGCAAGCTGACCGCCAAGAAAGGCGTCGACGTCGTATTCGAGCACGTGGGCGCGGAGACGTTCAACGGCTCGCTCCTTTGCCTCAAGCGCGGCGGACGGCTCGTCACTTGCGGCTCGACCTCGGGGCCGTCGACGACCATCAACCTGATGCAGCTTTTCCAGCAGCAATATCGCATCATCGGCTCGTTCGGTGCCTCCATGCGAAACATCCGCGAGAGCCTCGCCAAGATGGCGAACGGTCTCCTGCCGGTGATCGACACCGAGGTTCCGCTCGTCGATTTCGAGCGCGGGCTGGCGCGGCTCGAGAGCCGGCAGGTATTCGGCAAGATCGTCGTCACCTTTTGACGATCCAGCTTTTTTGACGAGCCGCGAGCGCGCCTCATGACCCCGCCGAGAGGTCTTGCCCCGAGAGATCTTGCCCAACGGGTCGGCCGACGTTTCAAGACCGCTGGCGACGTAATGCTCGGGCGGCTCTGCGTCGGGATGCTGCGGGTCATTCGCGTCGCCAGCCGCAAGCGCATGGCGGATGTCGCCGGCGCCTTCATGCGAACGGCCGGTCCCCGCCTCAAGGAGCACGAGATCGGCCGTGCCAATCTCGCTGCCGCCTTTCCGGAAAAATCCCCCGCCCAGATCGAAGCTATCCTACGCGGCGTCTGGGACAATCTCGGGCGGGTGGCGGCGGAATTCGCCCACATCGACCGCCTGCAAATCTTCCATCCCGACCCGGAGGGCAACGGCGACATCCTCTACACGCCGGAGACCTATGCGCGGTTTCAAAAGCTGCGGCAGGACGGCAAGCCCGCCTTGATCTTCGCCGCCCATCTCGCCAACTGGGAACTGCCGGCGCTAGTCGCGACCAAATACGAGCTCGACACCACGGTGCTCTACCGCCGCCCGAATATCAGCGCGGTGAGCGACGCCATCATTCAAATCCGCAAAGGCAGCATGGGCACGCTCGTGCCGACCAGCCTGGACGCCCCGGTCAAGCTCGCCCGCGTGCTCGAAGCCGGCGGCCACGTCGCCATGCTGGTCGACCAGCATTACGTGAACGGCGTGGAGGTCACCTTCTTCGGCCGCCCGTGCAAAGCCAACCCATCCATCGCGCGTCTTGCCAGGCACGTCGACTGCCCGATCCACGGCACCCGCGTGGTGCGCATGCCCGATCGGCAGCACTTTCGTGTCGACCTCACCGAGGCCATCGAGCCGGTGCGCGACGCCGCCGGCAATGTCGACGTCGCAGGCACCATGCAGGCAATCACGTCGGTGGTCGAAGGCTGGGTGCGCGAATATCCCGAGCAATGGCTGTGGGTGCACCGGAGATGGCGGTGAGCGGCGCGCTCACTTTCCCGTCTTGATCCGGGTCCACAGCCGGTTCATCGTCCGCTCGGTCTTGGGATCGTGGGCGTTGATCGTGTAGAAGCGCGCCATCATCGCCTCGTCCGGGAAGATGGTCTTGTCGTCGAGCACGGCCTTGTCGATGAACTTCTGGCTCGCGAGATTGCCGTTCGCATATGAGATGAAGTTCGAGTTCTTCGCGGCGACTTCGGGCTTCTGCAAATAATTGATGAACGCGTGCGCGTCCGTCGGATTGCGGGCGTCCTTCGGAATGGCGAGGTTGTCGAACCACAATTGCGCTCCCTCCTTGGGGATTGCATACGCGATGTCGACGCCGTTCTTGGCCTCGGCAGCGCGTTTTTGCGCCTGCTTGATGTCGCCGGAAAATCCCACGACCAGGCATATCTCGCCGGTGGCGAGCGCATTGACGTATTCCGAGGAGTGAAATTTGCGCACCGACGGCCTGATCTTCGTCATGAGATCGGCGGCTTTCTGCAGNTCGGCCTCCTTGGTCGTGTTGGGGTCGAGCCCGAGATAGCTTAACGCCGCCGGCAGGATGTCGTCGGAGGAATCGAGCATGTGCACGCCGCACTGCTTGAACTTGGCCAGATTCTCCGGCTTGAAGACAATATCCCAGCTGTCGATTCTGCCGTCCGGCCCCAGCACCTCGCGCGCCTTCTTGGTGTTGTAGCCGATGCCGACCGTACCCCACATGTAGTTGACCGCGTATTGATTGCCTGGATCGTACTTCGCCAGGCGTTGCGAGATTTCGGGCCATAGGTTGGCGAGATTGGGAAGCTTGCTCTTGTCCAGCTTCTGGAAGATCCCGGCCTTGATCTGGCGCTCGAGGAAATAGGCGGTCGGGACCACCAAGTCGTAGCCGGACTTTCCTGCCAGCAGCTTGGTCTCCAGCGTGTCGTTCGAATCGAAGGTGTCGTAGCGGACCTTGATCCCGGTCTCCTTGGTGAAGTCCTCGATGATCTTCGGCGCGATATAATCCGTCCAGTTGTAGACGTTGACCATCCGCTCGCCTTGCGGCTGAGCGGCGACGGACGTGCTTGCCGCGGCGAACACGAGCCAGACTAGTGGTCCGATTCCGAAGCTCGCCACAGCTTGCGGCACGATTCGATGCGAACTTCGGAATCTAAGGACCACTAGCAACTCTATGAATCTAGTGCCCCTTTGAACCCGAAGTTCGCGATCGCCCTTGCCGCACGGTGTGCGCGAACTTCGGGTTTGGGGCACTAGTCGACGCATGAATGCCATCCCTCGAAACGTCTTGAATTGCGCGCTACGCTCGGATTTCTCGTCGGGTTCAGCCCTCGGTCGGCAGGCCGAGCTTCTTCCAGGCCAGCATACCGCCAGCGAGATGGGCATCGTAAGGGAGCCCGGCGGACTGCGCCATCAGCGAAGCGGTGACCGACCGATTGCCCGAACGGCAGGCGAAGACGACCTGACGGCCCTCGGGATCCGGGATTGCGGCGGGATCGAACTCGGACATCGGGAGATAGAAAGCGTCCGGGTAGCGCTCGACCGCTGTCTCATTCGGCTCGCGGACGTCGACGAGGAGTATTTTGCCTTCGGCCAGGCCCCGTGCCACCTCTTCGGGGGCCAGATCGTGCACGTTCTCGCGGCCCAGCTGAACGGACATTTTGATTCCTCCCTGGGACTTACTCCTTGCCCCGGCATCACGGAGAACAAGTCGCGCGTCGCAGCCCGGGAATCAAGAGCCTCGATGGCTCGATTTTCGCAGCCGGCGGAGGTGACGCTAGATCGTCACGCTAGATCGTAACTTGGGTGCCCACTTCCACCACCCGTCCGGTCGGGATCTGGAAATAGTCGGTGGCGTCGTTGGCCATCCGGGTCAGCATGATGAACAGGCGGTCCTGCCAGCGCGGCATGCCGGAATGGGCGGCCGGCTTGAGCGCGCGCCGCGACAGAAAGAACGAAGTCGACATGATGTCGTAGTGCCAGCCATGCTTGCGGGCGATGGCGAGCGCCTTCGGGACGTTCGGGGTCTCCATGAACCCGAAGCGCAGAGCCACGCGCGAGAAGGTATCGCCTACCGCCTCGATGCGCACGCGCTCGGCCGGATCGACCCGCGGCATGTCCGCGGTCTCGATGGTCAGGATGACGTTCTGCTCGTGCAGGACCTTGTAGTGCTTGAGGCTGTGCATGAGCGCGGTCGGCGCGCTATCGGGCGTGCTGGTCAGGAACACGGCGGTACCCGGCACGCGGATCGGCGGCTTCTTCTCCAGCATGCGCACCAGGTGGTCGAGCGAAATCTCTTGCCGCCGGGTCTTTTCGAACAGCAGGCGGCTGCCGCGCCGCCACGTATACATCACCACCATCACCAGGGCGCCAAATGCGAGCGGCACCCAGCCGCCCTCGACGACCTTGAGGAGATTGGCGCCTAGAAAGGTGAGATCGATGAGCAGGAACGGCGCCATCAGCGCGGCGGCCGCCAACGCCGACCAGCGCCACACCTTCCAGATCACCACGAAAGCCATCGTGCCAGTGACCACCATGGTGCCGGTCACGGCGATGCCGTAGGCGGAGGCGAGCGCGCTCGACGAGCGGAACAGCAACACCAGGAGCAGAACGCCGACCAGCAGGATCAAATTGACCCGCGGCATGTAGATCTGGCCGTAGTGCTCTTGCGAGGTGTGGCGGATCTCCAGGCGCGGCAGGAGGCCGAGCTGGATCGCCTGCTGGCTGATCGAATAGGCGCCGGTGATCACGGCCTGGCTTGCAATCACCGTTGCGATGGTCGCCAGCACCACCATCGGCAGCAACGCCCAGTCGGGATAGAGCAGAAAGAACGGGTTCTCGATCGCCTTCGGATCGGCGAGCACGAGCGCCCCTTGACCGAGATAATTCACCGCTAGCGAGGGCAGGACGAGACCGACCCATGCCGTCTGGATCGGCGCTTTGCCGAAATGGCCGAGATCGGCATAGAGCGCCTCGGCACCGGTAACGGCGAGGAACACCGCGCCGAGCGTGATCAGCCCGATCATGCCGTGCGACGTCAGGAACTCGACCGCATAGATCGGGTTGAAGGCGAGCAGGACCTCAGGATTGCTGGCCACGAATGCGACGCCGGGAATGGCGATGGCGATGAACCACAACATGGTGATCGGGCCGAAGAAAGCGGCCACGTTCGCGGTACCGCGCGATTGCACGGCAAACAATGCAACAAGGATCACGACGGTGAGCGGCACGATATAGTGATCGAAGGCCGGAGTCGCGACCTTGAGGCCTTCGATTGCGGACAGCACCGACAGCGCCGGCGTGATCATGGCGTCGCCGTAGAACAATGCCGCGCTGATGATGCCGCAGAGCACGATCGCGCCCGCGCGCTGGCGCAGGGCGCGCTGCGCCAGCGCCATCAGCGCCAGTGTGCCGCCTTCGCCCTTGTTGTCGGCCCGCAGCAGGATCAACACGTATTTCAATGTGACCACGACGATCAGCGCCCACAGGATCAGCGAGAGCACCCCGAACACGGCCTCGCGCGTGAGCGTGCCGCCGGCGGAAGCCGCCGTGACCGCCTCGCGGAAGGCATAGAGCGGGCTCGTACCGATGTCGCCGTAGACGACGCCGATGCTGCCGATGGTGAGCGCCCAGAAGGTCGACCGGGACTGCGTCTCCGGGCTGCCTTTGGCCGGAAGCGCGCCCCGATGAGGCGCAACGAGCGTGTCATCCATCACGTGACCTGGAAATGCTGCACTGCAACATATGCAGCGGGTCGCCCTTATAGCAGGGCCGAATTGACGGGTGTGTTCCTAGCTTTGTTCGCAGCGCGGGACAGATCGGCTCCAGACGCAATGGTCGCTAGACGAGTCTTTGGCGGCGTTCGCAAAACACAAGTCGTATCAAGTGCTTGATGACGTTGGGGCTTCACACGGTGACTTGCGTACCGACCTCGACCACCCGGCCGGTCGGGATCTGGAAGAAGTCGGTCGCGTCGCTCGCCGATTTCGCCAGACCGATGAACAGGCGGTCCTGCCAGCGCGGCATGCCGGAATGGGCGGCCGGCTTGAGCGCGCGCCGCGACAGGAAGAACGACGTCGACATGATGTCGAAATGCCACCCGTGCTTGCGGGCGATCGCCAGCGCCTTCGGCACATTGGGCTGCTCCATGTAGCCGAATTTCAGCGCCACCAGGCTGAAGTGGCCGGACAGTGCCGTGATCTTCACACGCTCGTCCTCCGTTACCCGCGGCGTATCCGTGGTGATGATGGTGAGGATCACATTGTGCTCGTGCAATATCTTGTTGTGCTTGAGGTTGTGCAGGAGCGCGGTCGGCGCGAATTCCGGCTGGCTGGTGAGGAAGACCGCGGTGCCGGGCACAACGTGCGGCGGATGCTTCTCGAGGCTCGCCAGCAAGGTATTGAGTGGCACTTCGGTGCGCCGGGTTTTCTGCGCGAGAATGTTCGTGCCGCGCCGCCAAGTCAGAATTAGTAGCACCATCGATGCGCCGAACAGGATCGGCGCCCAGGCGCCCTCGAGCAATTTCATGAGATTGGCCGAGAAGAACACGACATCCACGAGCACCAGCGGTGCAACGATCAGGACGACTCGCCACACCGGCCAGTGCCAGAACCGCCAGATCACGATGAAGGCCAACAGGCCGTCTACTACCATGGTGGTGGCCACCGCGATGCCGTAGGCGGATGCAAGCGAGCTCGACGTGCGGAACAGGCCGACCAGCAACAAGACACCGACCAGCAACGCGCCGGTGACGCGCGGAATGTAGATTTGCCCGGCCTGCGACGCCGAGGTGTGGAGGATGGCGAGCCGCGGCAACAGGCCGAGGTGGATGGCCTGATTGACCAGCGAGTAGGCGCCGGTGATCACGGCCTGGCTCGCGATGACCGTCGCCGCGGTCGCGAGCACCACCATGGGGAGCAG
>JGI12053J15887_10000761_pt1 | contig 13856 bp, 8 predicted proteins | sample MedBloCAOM1_O3_FD_15887 | JGI IMG/M metagenome (IMG submission 15887)
ACCGGTAGCCGGCTGCGGTTCGCCTCCTCTCTACCGGCGCTGCTGGCCGCCGGTGAGATAGATACCGCGATCGACCCGGTGGGCCTGCATCACTACCTGAGTTTCCACTCTGTCGTGCCGGCTCCGCGCACGATTCTGGCCGGGGTGCAAAAGCTGCCACCGGCCACGGTGTGCACCGTGCATCCGGATGGCCGTCGCGAGGACCGGGAGTACTGGCAGCCGACCTTCTCGCGAGGCGATCCCGATCTGGATACGGCGGAGTGGCCGGGCGCAGTGCTGGATGCGCTACGGCTCGCGGTTCAGCGGCGCATGGTCGCCGACGTCCCGGTAGGCATCTTGCTCTCCGGCGGCATCGACTCCAGCCTGGTCGTAGCGCTGCTGGCCGAGAGCGGGCGGCAAGAGCTGCGCACGTTCAGCGTCGGGTTTGAGGCCGCCGCCGGCGAGTCCGGGGACGAGTTCGTCTACTCCGACCACGTCGCGTCACACTTCGGCACCGATCACCAGAAGATCATGGTCAAGTCTGAGCGGCTGCTCCCGGCAGTGGACGCGGCCATCGACGCTATGAGCGAACCGATGGTCAGCCATGACTGTGTCGCCTTCTACCTGCTTTCCGAGGAGGTCTCTCGCACGGTGACCGTGGTGCAGTCGGGGCAGGGTGCGGATGAGGTGTTCGCCGGCTACGACTGGTACCCGCCGCTTGCCGGCGTGCAGCGGGACCGGGCCGCGGCGGCCTACGCGGAGGTGTTCGTCGACCGCCCGCACGCCGAGCTGAGCCACCTACTCGAGCCCGAGTGGATGCCCGACTCCGACTACAGCCGGGCATTCATCGATGCCCACTTCAGTGCGCCCGGCGCCGAGACCGCGCTCGATGCGGCGTTGCGCCTGGACACTACGGTCATGTTGGTCGACGACCCGGTCAAGAGGGTGGACAACATGACGATGGCGTGGGGGCTGGAGGCACGGGTACCGTTCCTGGACCACGAGTTGGTCGAGCTTGCCGGCGCCTGCCCACCCGAGCTGAAGCTCGCCGCGGGCGGCAAGGGAGTGCTCAAGGCGGCCAGTCGCGGCCTGGTCCCGGATAAGATCATCGACCGGCCCAAGGGTTACTTCCCGGTCCCGGCGATCCGGCACCTGTCCGGTTCTTTCCTCGACCGGGTGCGTGACGCGGTCACCGATCCGGTGGCCAAGGACCGCGGACTCTTCCGCCCGGACTGGTTGCAGCGCATGCTTACTGATCCGAACACCGAGCGCACCACGNTGGGATCCAACGCCTTGTGGCAGGTCGCCCTGTTGGAGATGTGGCTGCAGAAAAGGGGGATCTAGCGAGGTGAACCCGGCGAGCTCCGAAGAGGTCAGCGGCTTCGCGCGGCATCGGCGTGCCCGGTTCGCCGCCGAGTTACCCGGCCTCGACTGGCTTGCCGCCGAGACGTGCACCTCGCCCGCNCTGTCCCCGGACGCCAACACGCTCGCCGTGGTCTCCGACCGCGACGGCACACCCGCGGTCTGGCTGATCCCGCTGGACCAGCCCGGACCGCCGGTGCGGTTGGACACCGGCGAGGACTACGTGCGGATGGTCATCTGGTCACCCGACGGTGAGTGGCTTTGCCTGACGACGGCGCCTGGCGGTGGGGAACGCATTGTCGTCCGCGCGCTGCGCCCAGATGGCTCCGAGCTCCAAATCGTCGCCGGAAATCCCGATGGGGTCGCGTCGATCAGTTGTTGGCAGCCCGGCGGGCACATCGTAGGTCTTGCGCAGAGCAGCGTCGCGGACCCGACCATGCTCGACACCTATGCGGTGGATGTGTGCTCGGGCCGTCGCCGCTACCTGGCGAGCGGTCCCGCGGCGAGGGTATGTGCCTTCAGCCACGACGGGCGCTACGCGGTAGTACGCCTGGGCGCGCGGGGCGCCCGCCGCTTGCTACTGGTCGACACCCGCAGCGGGACTAGAGCTGAGCTGCTCGGCGCCGATGCGACCATCGCCGACGCCCGTTTCGCCCCTGATAGTCGACTGATCTACCTGCATACCGACGCTGACCGCGACTTCGCCGCACTGCTCGCACTGCCGAGGGTCGCCGCCGGCCATCCAGCGGCCGCCACCCTGGTCGCTGGGCGCCACCGCGTCGAGCTCGAAAGGTTCGCGCTCGATCCGACTGGCCGGACGGTCCTCGCGGTGTGGAATGTCGAGGGACGCAGCGAGCTCGAACTGGTCGACCTCGATGGCAACGGGCGTCGCGCGCTGCCGAGACCAGCCGCGGAGGTGGTGACGGGCTGCGCCTTCACTTTCGACGGTGAAGCGCTCGTGCTGGCCGTGGAATCCAGCACAGAGCCGCCGCACGTGCTGCGCCACCCGCTGTCGCCAGCCGAGCCGGTGCGGCTGGCTCCCACGGTGCCAGCGCCATGGCCGTCGGACGCGACGGCGCGGCCGGAGTTGCACACCTGGCGGGCTCGGGACGGCCTCGCTCTCAGCGGCTGGCTCTACCGGCCGCCCGGTGCGCTCGGCGCGGTGCCCACCCTGGTGTGGTTGCACGGCGGCCCGGAGGCCCAGGAGCGTCCCACGTTCAACCCGCTTCACCAGGCGTTGCTGAGCCATGGCATCGCGGTGTTCACGCCGAACGTCCGTGGCTCGACCGGTTTCGGGCGTCGGTTCGTCGATGCCGACGTCCGCCATCGCCGGTTCGCCGCCGTCGATGACGTCGCCGACGTGGCTGGTTATCTGGTCGACGCCGGGCTCACGGATCCCACCGCGATCGGCTGCGCCGGCCGCTCCTACGGCGGCTACCTGACCGTCGCAGCGATGGTGCGCTATCCCGCCCTGTTCCAGGTCGGCGTCGACGTGTGCGGCATCATCGACTTCGAGACGTTCTTCGCCCACACTGAGCCGTGGATCGCGGCAGCAGCGGTGACCAGATACGGCGATCCGCAGCAAGATGCAGCGCTGTTGCGTGAACTCTCGCCGATTCACCGCATCGGCCAGCTGCGCGCCCCGCTGCTGGTGGTACACGGTGCGCAGGACACTAACGTGCCCGTCACCCAGGCCGAACAACTTGTCGCAACGCTACGGGCCCGCGGCGCGTCACCCGGTTACCTGGTTCTGCCCGACGAAGGGCACGAGATCCTGGGCGCCACCAGCCGTGCGGCCTACCTGGAGGAGGTCGTGGATTGGCTGATCAGCCACCTGCTCGACCTCGACGAGCGCAGCGCATGACATCCGCACAGACCCGCGGCGCAGACTGTTCAAACGGTCGTCACCGCCTCATCCCGGTCGACGACGATTGATGTGACCTGATGCGTGTCACCAGGCCGGGGATTGCGTCACGATCGTCGCGGTGGGCGTAGTGACCGCTGTGGTCCGCGATCAAGTCGAAGGCCGCCGGCTGTAAACAACAGTCGCGTTTTCGGGGGCAGGCTGGTGGACTGTGTCACGACATGTGATCACCAGCTGAGTAGCCTTCGGTCTCGGCGACGAGGCGCGTTGCGTAGTGACAGGAGGAGGTGGTGCGATGCGGTTACCAGGAGCCGTCTCACCCCGCGCACGAACGCATATCTGGATGGTTCTTTTCTCTATTACCGTCCTGATCGGGGCCGCTTGTGCCGGTCAAACGACTCCCAGCTCCGGCCGCCCTGTGGAAGGCGGGATCGCCACCTTCGCCGAACCGGCGAACACCACTCCGAACTACATCTTTCCGTTCATGTCGGTAGTCTATTTCAGTGTTACCTCGATTTCGGACTTCCAATACCTCATGTACCGACCCCTGTACTGGTTCGGCGACAACGGCCAGCCTGTACTGAACGACAAACTGAGCCTAGCCGACTACCCAACGTTCTCCGATGACAACCGCACCGTGATCGTCAAGCTGCGGGACTACGCGTGGTCGGACAATACCAAAGTGGCATCCGACGGCATCGTGTTCTGGATCAACATGATGAAGGCGGAGAAGAAGAACTGGGCCGTATACGTCCCGGGCGGGATCCCGGATGACATCGACTCGGTGACTGCGGACTCGCCGAACCAAGTGACCTTCCATCTGAACAAGAGTTACAGCGCGAAATGGTTCGTGTACAATGAGCTTTCCCAGATCACTCCGCTTCCACACGCATGGGATCGCACGGCGGCCGGCGCNAGTGACTGTGAACACCGTGTCGGCGCCTGCACCGCCGTCTACGACTACCTCACCGACCAGGCGAAGAGCATCAACAGTTACGCCACNAATCCGTTGTGGCAGGTAGTGGACGGTCCCTGGCGACTAAAGTCCTTCAACGCCGACGGCAACATCAGTTTCATCCCCAACAAGTCCTACTCCGGACCAAACAAGCCGCATCTCGCCCAGTTCAACGAAGCACCGTTCTCCGACAATGCCGCCGAGTACAACGTGCTGCGCTCCGGCGACAACTCCATTCAAGTCGGTTACCTACCACCGGAGAACGCTCCAGCCAAGCCGGACGACCAAGCCGTGGGACACAACCCGCTGGAGAACAACTACACACTCGACCGGTGGCAAAGCTTGTCGGTCAACTACTTCCCGCTCAACAACCACAACCCGAAGGTCGGCCCAATCTTCCAGCAGCAGTACTTCCGGCAAGCCCTGGCATCCCTCGTCGACCAGAAGTCGATCATCAAGGCGGCCGTGCACGGCTACGGCGCGACGACCAACGGCCCGGTGCCGACGACGCCGAAGAACCCGTACGCCAGTGGCAATACCGAGCCCAATCCGTTCGTCTACAACCCTGATCACGCCAAGAAACTCCTCGCCGATCATGGTTGGAGCACTCCGCGCGACGGTGTGGGTACCTGCGAGCGGCCGGGCACCGGTCCGAACCAGTGCGGCCTAGGGGTGACAGCCGGCACCCCACTGCACTTTCAGATGATGTACGCCACCGGCACCCCGCAGGTCACTCTGGCGATGCAGCAACTGCAATCCTCGGCCACCAAGGTCGGCATCAATATCGATCTGCAGGGGGCACCGTTCAACACCGTGATCGGCACCGCCATTCCTTGTGATGCTGGCAAACCCGACTGCAACTGGGAGATGGGCAACTGGGGTGGCGGCTGGGTGTTCGCTCCGGACTTCTATCCCACCGGCGAACAGATCTTCGGCACCGGTGCCGGATCCAACGTGGGTAGCTTCTCGGACCCGAAGCTCGACCAGGTCATCGAGGCAACCCAGCACAGCGACTCGCCAGAGGCTTTGCAGGCCTATGCCCGGTACGGCTCAGAAACCGTGCCGGCCATCTGGCAACCGAGTTACGATTACGCGGAAACAGAAATCGCGAATAACCTCAAAGGAGTCACGCCACAGAGTCCGTATCTAAATATTACGCCGGAGGATTGGTACTACGTGAGATGACCGGATTCATCACCCGGCGGCTGCTGCAGTCCATCGTCGTCGTGCTGCTCGTGACAGTTATTGTTTTCGTCCTGCTTCACCTGCTACCCGGCGGACCGGCCCGCGCGCAGCTCGGGCCACGCGCCACACCCCCGGCGATCGCGAACTTCAACCATCAGATGGGCTACGATCGCTCAGTGCCGGTCCAGTACTGGCATTGGCTCACCCAGCTTGTCACCGGCAACCTCGGTTTCTCGGTGAAGTTCAATCAGTCGGTGGTGTCACTGATCGGCGAGCGGTTGCCCAAAACCCTGGTCCTCACGGTTCTGTCCACGCTCTTCGCGCTCGTCGTGGCGATCCCGCTCGGCATGGTGCAAGCGGTCAAGCGCAACCACGCCGCAGATTACGCGATCACCTTCTGGGCGTTCGTTTTCTACGCAACGCCACCGTTTTTCCTCGGGGTCGTACTTATTGTGGTGTTCTCGGTCTACCTGCCGATCCTGCCCGCGGAAGCGCCCCAGAGTTCCTCGATAGGGGTAATCCTGTCGCAGCCTGCTGGGCTGATCCTGCCGGTGCTGACTCTGGCCCTGGTGACCATCGCGCAGTTTTCCAGGTATATGCGGTCCTCGGTAATCGAAAACCTCGCCGAGGATTACGTCCGCACCGCCCGCGCCAAAGGTGCGGGCGAACGCAGCGTGTTGATCCGCCACGTGCTGCGCAATTCGCTGATCCCGGTCGCCACCCTGCTCGGGCTGTCGTTGCCGACTATCTTCTCCGGCGCCCTGATCACCGAGGCGGTGTTCAACTTCCCGGGTATGGGCCAGCTGTTCTGGACCGCCGCCCAAACGCAGGACTATCCGATCATGCTCGGCATCACCGTTCTCGTCGGTGTTGCCACCGTGATCGGTTCGCTGCTCGCCGACCTCGCCTACGCCGTCCTCGACCCCCGAGTGAGGTACGCATGACCGCTATTCCTGCCGATGATGCGGCGCTGTCTGACTCACCTAAGACGCGCGGCGTGTTCGCGGGACCGCTGTCCGCTTTTGCGGAGAACAAGCTCGCGGTGGTCGGTCTCGGTATCGTCGTGGCGTTCATTCTGTTCTGTTACGTGGGTCCCCTGGTTTATCACACCGACCAGGTACACATCGACCTGTCGCAGGCCACGCTACCGCCGTCAGGCGCACATCCCTTGGGCACCAACGAGGTCGGCTACGACCAGCTGGGCAGATTGATGGCCGGCGGACAGTCCTCGCTCGAGGTGGGTGTCGCCGCCGCGCTGCTGGCCACCGTCTTCGGCACCCTGTGGGGCGCTATCGCCGGGTACGCAGGTGGCTTCATCGACTCCGCCATGATGCGCATTGTCGATGCGCTGCTCGCGGTGCCTGCGCTGTTCCTGTTGCTATTCCTCGCGTCCATCGCGCGGCCCACCATCGGGCTGCTGATCCTGGTGATCGCGTTCATCTCGTGGCTCGGTCCGGCTCGGTTGGTGCGTGGTCAGGCATTGACGTTGCGGACCAGGGACTACGTGACATCGGTACGGTTGATGGGTGGCGGCCCGTTGCGCGCGATCCTCCGGCACATCGCGCCTAACGCCATCGGAACCGTGGTGGTGAACGCGACCTTCCAGGTGGCAGATGCAATCTTGCTTGTGGCCACTCTGAGCTTCCTCGGCCTCGGCATACCGCCGCCAGCCGCGAACTGGGGGGATATGCTCTCCAACGGCATCAGCTACACCTACGACGGCTACTGGTGGTTGATCTATCCGCCAGGCCTGGCCATCGTCCTCGTGGTGGTCGCGTTCAACCTCATCGGCGACGCATTGCGTGATTCGTTCGAAGTTCGGTTGCAAAAGAGGTGAGCAGGATGAGTCCTATCGTGACCCTTGACGATGTGCACACGGACATCGCGTTGCGCAACGGCACGGCGCACCCAGTAAGTGGCGTCTCGCTGACCGTCGGCAAAGGCGAGAGTCTCGGCATCGTCGGCGAGTCCGGCTGCGGTAAGACCATGACCGCCCTGTCGATCATTCGCCTGTTGCCCCCTGGTGGACGCGTTATCAGCGGCTCGATCACGCTTGGCGATACCGACCTCGCCACGGTCGACGAAGCCGGTATGCGCAAGCTTCGTGGCAACCGGATCGGCATGATCTTCCAGGATCCGATGACGTCACTGAACCCGTGCATGACCATTGGTGACCAGGTGTCGGAGACAGTTCTGCTGCACCGCGACGTGACCCGGGCACAAGCGCGAGAGCGCGCCGCGGAGGTGCTCGACCTGGTCGGACTGCCGCGTGCCAAGGAACGGTTGGATTCCTATCCCCACCTGCTGTCTGGTGGGATGCGTCAACGCGTGGTGATCGCGATGGCGCTGGCGTGTGAACCGGAACTGCTGATCGCCGACGAACCGACAACNGCACTCGATGCGACCATCCAGAAGCAGATCCTCGAACTCATCGACGAACTGCGCGACCGCCTCGGTATGGCGGTGATCCTGGTGACCCACGACCTCGGCGTCATCGCCGGATACACCGACCGGGTCGCGGTGATGTACGCGGGAAAGATCGTGGAGACCAGCTCGACGCAGGAGCTGTTCGCCAACCCACGGCATCCCTACACTGAGGCACTGTTTCGTGCGCTACCCGAGAATGTGGACGCCGACCGCAGACTTTACGCCATTCCCGGCCTGCCACCTGACCTGTCGGACCCTCCGCTGGGCTGCCGGTTCGCCGCTCGGTGCGCCTATGCCACGGAACAATGCCGGGCCCAGGAACCCGCCCTCACCGGCAATGGGCACCCGTTTGCCTGCTTCCATCCCCTCACCACGAAGCAACAGGCCACGCCGAACCCGCACACCCCGCTCGCTGTCGCCGAGGAAACTGCACCACTGCTGGTGGTACGCAACCTGGTACGCACCTTTCCGGTTACCTCCAACGGTGTGCTGCAACGGAAAATTGGTACGGTCAGCGCGGTGGCGGATGTGTCGTTCACCGTCCACACCGGAGAGACCTTCGGCCTCGTCGGCGAATCAGGCTGCGGCAAGAGCACCATCGGTAGGCTGCTCGTGGCCGCGGACACACCGACATCGGGTTCGATCACCTTCGATGGCACCGAGATCAGCGGGAAGTCCCACCGCGCGCTACGCAGGCATCGGCGCGACTTCCAGCTGATGTTTCAGGACCCTTACGCATCGCTGGATCCGCGGATGCGAGTGCGCGCAATCCTGCGCGAGCCATTGGCCATCCAACATCGTGGATCCGCCGTCGAACAAGAAAAGGCCGTCGCCAAGCTCCTCGACGAGGTCGGACTCGCCGGCGCAGCGCTGGACAAGTACCCCCACGAATTTTCCGGCGGCCAGCGTCAACGCATCGGCCTGGCGCGTGCGCTCGCGCTGCGCCCCAAGCTGATCGTGGCCGACGAGCCGGTGTCCGCGCTCGACGTCTCGGTGCAGGCGCAGATCCTGAACCTGATGCGCGACCTGCAGCGCGAACATCAGCTGACTTACGTGTTCATCTCCCACGACCTGTCTGTGGTGCGATATCTGTCCACCACCATCGGCGTGATGTACCTTGGCAAGCTCGTCGAGATCGGTCCTGCCGAGCAGGTGTACACCTCTCCGGCGCATCCATACACCCAAGGCTTGATCGATACCATCCCGCTCGCAGACCCCGAGCGTGAACAACGCAAGGACAACGCCGGAGTGCGTGGGGAGCTGCCGTCGGCGATGAACCCGCCGTCCGGTTGCCGGTTCCGTACTCGCTGTCCGCTAGCCACCGAGAAATGCGCCGCCGAGGAGCCGCCCATGCGCCAGTTCAGCGACCAGGCTCATCAAGCCGCCTGTCACTACCCACTACAGCAAATCCATTGACGTCACCGTCAGCGCCTAGCGCGACCATGGCCGCACACGATGCTCACTGCCAATTGACACCGATCACTATCACCCTGGGAGTTCGAACCAGGAGAACTGCGCCGTGTCCCGACCTGTCGGGCTGTGCCGGCCTGCGGGCGCGATCGGTTGTCGCACGAGGGTTTCGGGTAGACCGGCTGCTTGCGCTCCCTGCATCGTCGCGGAACCGTGGCCACTATCCGCCGGGTAGGTCCGCTCGTGAAGGCGCGTCCCACCGGAAAGACGGTGTTGCCCGGCCTGACCAACCCGTTGCGGGTTCACCCCCGCGGCCGGGACATCGGCGTTGATTCGTTCGCGGCAGAGCTCGTCGTAGATCGGCGTCTGGCTCACGGAACGACACCGTAGGGCCAGATCTGCGAGTGAGGCATCAACACGCTGTGTGCCGATGCCAACTTTCTGGTTACTTCAGCCGGATACCGTCGCGCGGTGCCACGATCATGATCGCGCGCGGGTGACCGGCCGACTCCGCGGCGGCCGCCGGCTCCTGGCTGCCGGCTGACCTTGCGGCCGAACAACCGAGGCAGGGTCGGCGATGGTGGTGCTATCGATCCAAGTCCGGGACCCGCGAACCAGCACCCGGCCGCCCGGCGCGCCAGGGAGCGCACGAAGGCCACGCAGGGCATGGAGCTGAGCGGACTGCGGAGCCTCGAATGCATCGAAGCTGCCCGGCCACAGGGTGGCACCGGATCGATCGATGCCCGTGCCTTGGGCGATAGCCGTCAATGGAGTCCTGCGCGACCCCGCCAGCCGGGTCTTCCCCCACGGTTTCACCACGGACAGGCCCGTCGCGGTGAGCAGCAGCCCCAGCGCAACTGACCTCGCGCCCAGCGTCAGCGCCTGGACCGGCTCCCCTTGGCCAGCCAAGACCTCGGGTAGTCGGGGCACCGTCAGCACCACTCCGGTCGCGGTCAGCACGATGGCGATACCTGACTTAGCGACCAACCACCAGTGCCGCGCCAGACCCCACGATGTTCCCAGCGCCAGCATCAGCCCGCTGCACAGCGAGGCGCAGACCACCGGGATGAGCACCCAGCAGGCGATGACGGCCATAGCGGCAACGACTCCCGCTCGTATCGCCGGGTCACCAGATTGCAGACCGATCATCTCTAACGCGACCAGCGCCCCGTCGAGCCCCAGCCATCCTGCAGACGCCACGACGTGAACTACGAGCAGTGCTGCCCGGACCCGACGCGGTAATCGCCGGACCAGGGGCAGGTACCTCAGGGGCGGGGCCAGCGGAGCGCTCACGGCGCGTTAACGAACTCTAGGACTCCGCGTCACGGTGTTGCGCTCGATGGCTCAACGTGACGACACCGGCCCCGGGCCTAGACCAGCGTGAGGCGTTGCAGCGCAGTGAGGTCGGCGAGGGGATCGCCGTCGACCACCAGCAGGTCGGCGCTGTAGCCGGTCTGCAGGGTGCCCGCCGTGGTGCCGAGCCCGAGGGCGCTGGCGGTCGTGACGCTAGCCATCTCGAGGATCTGAGCGCCGGTAAAGCCCCGATCCTCATGGCTGCGCAGGGCGACCGGGAAGTTGTCGAAGGGCGCCATGCCAGCATCAGTTCCGGTGATCAAACGCCGCATCACTGGCGGCTACTCCCCCCGGCGAACTGATGATCGGCGGCGTAGTTTTCGTCGAGGCGCTGAGATCACGAGGCGGCTCGTTGTCGATGATGTGTTGATTCGGTGAGCGGAAGGCGTACCTGGAACCGGGTGTCCCCCGGTTCGGAGATCACCCGCATACTGCCGCCGTGCCGGTTGACCACGATGCGCCAGGACACGTCCAGTCCCAGACCAGTGCCTTCGCCGACTGGTTTGGTGGTGAAGAAGGGTTCGAAGATTTGCTGATGCATGTTGTCAGGAACTCCGGGGCCGGTATCACGGATCTCGACGAGCAGCTGCTCCCCGTCGCGCGCCGTGTGCAGAGTAAGGGTTCCTGAGCGGCGCATGGCGTCGACGGCGTTGTCGATGAGGTTGGTCCACACTTGGTTCAGTTCGGCGGCGTAGGCGGGGATCTTCGGCAGGCTGCAGTCGTAGTCCTTCACAACTTTGACCTGGTCACCGATCTTTCGGCTCAGCATGATCAGAGTCGAATTGAGGCCGTCATGAACGTCGACGGATTGGTGCGAGGAGCGATCCATCTGGGAATACTGCTTGGCGGCGCCTACCAACGCCGAGATGCGACCGGTGGCGTTCTCGATCTCGCCCAGCAGCAGCTCGGTCTCTACCGTGTAAGCCAGCCACCGCAGGGCACCGTCGAGGTAATCGGTGCTCAGCGCATCGGCAATACGCTGCAAATCGTCGAGACCGACACCGCCTGCAACGAAGGTCGGCGCGATCTCCCACCCGGAGCTCGCACCGTTGTCGTCGAGCCAGTCAGTTAGCTTGTCCTCCAGGTCGCTGGTCTGCAGCGGGGACAATTCCGGCACGGTGGACATCCGCTCTACGATCTCTTCCTGGATGGCCGTGAGGTGTTTGAGCTCGTCAGCTCGCAGGTCGGACCCGGCGAGGACAGCGAGTTTGTGTCGCATCCCGGCCACTCGTTCCCGCAGCGCCACGGTCGCTCGACCCGCAGCCGCCGCCGGGTTGTTCAGTTCATGCGTCAAGCCTGCAGTCAGTTTGCCGAGTGAAAGGAGCCGCTCACGCTGACCGACAAGCTCATCGGCGTTGCGGAGCCCGACGAACATCCCCTGCAACAGATGCGTGGCCAGGGGGTACCACTGGCGGAACACCACGGCGAAGTCAGCAGCCGGCAGGGCCAGCACAGCGCTGTCCGCGGTAGTGCGTACTGAGATCGTGTAAACCTGTGAGACCTGATTGCCCAGATAGAACTGGGTGGCTCCGGCATACACGCCGGGCTGATCACTGCGGGTGATCTCGACATCATCGCCTCGGACCAGCTGGGTGAGCGTGACTGCGCCGGACAGCAGGATGTAGAACCACTCCGCGGGCTGTCCCTCGGTGGCGATCTCCGTGCCTGCGTCGTAACTCTCCACATGACCGTGCTCGGCCAGCCACTCCAGCTGCTCGTCCTCGAGATCCTCGAACAGGAACAGTGTGCGCAACGTTGCTGGGCTGACACGCTCTGGTGTGCTCACCGATCCTCCAAGTAGCGATGTACCAGGGTGACGGCCATCGCGCCCTCCCCCACCGCGGAGGCGACCCGCTTCACCGACTCCGCCCGAGCGTCTCCTGCCACCAACACCCCGGGCACGCTGGACTCGAGGTAGTAGGGGTCGCGCTCGACCGGCCACCCGGGGGGCCGGCGTCCATCGATGAGCAGATCAGGACCGGTCAGCACGAAGCCCCGGGAATCCCGGCGCACAGCCTCGCCAAGCCACTCGGTGCGCGGTGCGGCACCGATGAAGATGAACAGCGAGCCGGCGACCACCGTGTCTCCTTGACCGCTGCTACGGTCACACAACGTCAGCCGCTCCAGGTGTTCGGTCCCGTGCGCGGCCCCGACCAGAGTACTGGTGCGCACGACAATGTTATCGATCCCGTCCAACTGCTTGATTAGATAGTGCGACATCGAGTCGTGCAGTGACGCACCGCGCACCAGCACGGTCACCGTCCGCGCGTAGCGCGAGAAGAAGACCGCGGCCTGCCCGGCGGAGTTCGCCCCTCCAACGATGTAGATGTCTTCGCCTTCGCACGATGGTCCCTGGGTCATCGCCGACCCGTAGTACACACCGCGCCCGGTGAGCTCGGCGATACCCGGCGCCTCCAGCGTCCGGTACGACACCCCGGTCGCGAGGATGATCGCGTGAGCCGCGAGTTCGGTGTCGTCGCCGAAGCGCACGATGCGGGCGGAACCTCGAGCCTGCAGCCCAATGACCTCACGGGCCGACAGCACCTCCGCACCGAACTTCTGCGCTTGCCGGCGGGCGCGGTCGGTAAGCTGGGCACCAGAGACCCCGTCGGGAAATCCGAGGTAGTTCTCGATCCGCGAGCTCTGACCAGCCTGCCCTCCGGTGGCCGCCCGTTCCACCAATACGGTACGCAGCCCTTCCGAAGCGCCGTAGACCGCTGCGCCGAGCCCCGCCGGACCGGCTCCCACGACGATCAGATCGTAGAAATCGGCGGCCGGTTCGGTCGACAATCCGACCGCGGTAGCGATTCCGGCGTCCGACGGGTTCCGCAGTACCGCACCGTCCGGGGTGATCAATACCGGAACGTCCTCCACGGTCGCGTCCGCGGCATCCAACAGCCGCCGCCCTTCCGAATCGTCGACGCTGTACCACCGGTAGGGAACGGAATTGCGGGCCAGGAAATCCCGCGCCCGATACGATTCGCTGGACCAGCGATGCCCGACCAGCTTCGTCTCCTCCACCGGCCGGTCACCCAGCGCACGCCACATCTCGATGAGCGCGTCGACGACGGGGTACAGCTTCTCCTCCGGCGGTTCCCAGGGCTTGAGCAGGTAGTGGTCCACGTCCACCACGTTGATCGCCTGTATAGCGGCGTCGGTGTCGGCGTAAGCGGTGAGCAACGCCCGGCGTGCCAGCGGAAAGATGTCCATGGCTTCTTCGAGGAACTCGATGCCGTTCATCTGCGGCATCCGGTAGTCGGCGAGCATCGCCGCCACCGGCTCGCCGCGCAGCTTCAGCTCCCGCAGCGCCTCGAGCGCCTG
>JGI12053J15887_10000762_pt1 | contig 13852 bp, 13 predicted proteins | sample MedBloCAOM1_O3_FD_15887 | JGI IMG/M metagenome (IMG submission 15887)
TATCCTGGCCATCACGCAGCTCGGCATTGTGTGGCGAGGCGTGGCGCAGAAATATCAGCACTAGGCCATTCGCACTTGACTCGGTCGGTCGACCGAATTATCAAACCCGTATTCGGTCGGTCGACCGAATTATGTCAACCCGGAGGCAGCCATGGCTGGTATCGTTTCGGTTCTCTACGGCGGAGCGGTTTACCTGTTGTTTTTCGGCACTTTCCTCTATGCCGTCGCCTTCGTCGGCAACCTGCCGGCGCCCAAGACCATCGACAGCGGCGAGTCGGGCGCTTTGCTCCCGGCGCTCATCGTCAACACGCTGCTGCTCGGCGTCTTCGCCATCCAGCACAGCGTCATGGCCCGGCCGGCCTTCAAGCGCTGGTGGACGCGCTTCGTGCCGCACGCCGTCGAACGCACGACCTATGTGCTGCTCGCCAGCCTGGCGCTGTTGCTGCTCTACTGGCAATGGCAGCCGATCCCGGCGCCGGTCGTGTGGTCGGTGACGAACCCGGCCGCGGTCCTGCTGATCCAGGCCGTGTTCTGGATCGGCTGGGGGCTGGTGTTGCTGAGCACCTTCCTCCTCAACCACTTCGAGCTGTTCGGCCTGCGCCAGGTGTGGGCGCGTCTGCGCGGCCGCGAACTGCCGGCGCCGCAGTTCCGCACGCCCTTCCTCTACAAGCGCACGCGCCATCCGCTCTATCTCGGCTTCCTGCTGGCCTTCTGGGCGGCGCCCACCATGACGGCCGGCCACCTGCTGTTCGCGGTCGGGACCACCGGCTATATCCTGATCGGCATCTGGCTCGAGGAGCGCGACATGATCGCCCTGTTCGGCGACCAGTATCGTCGCTATCGCGAGCAGGTCTCGATGCTGATCCCGCTGCCCGGCCGCAAGGCCAGCGCGTCGCCGGCGGAGGTAAAGCATCCGCGTCCTGCAGAGTAGGCCCTGCGGACCAAGCGCTGCTCGTCAATTGTGGAGGATCTGAATGGCGCGTGCCCTGGCGAAGAAGGCGGAAACCAGCACCACGTTGCTGGAAGCGGCCAAGAAGGTGCTGCGCCAGAACGGCCATTCAGGTCTCTCGACGCGCGACGTGGCAACGGCGGCCGGCGTGCCGCTGAGCCAGATCCACTACCACTTCGGCTCAAAGCAGGGGTTGATGCTGGCGCTGTTCGACTATCTCAACGCCCAGCTGCTCGACCGCCAGAACGCCATGTTCCACGACAGCGCGCTCACGCTGTCGCAACGCTGGGACCGGGCGTGCGATTATCTCGACGAGGATATTGCCTCGGGCTACGTACGCGTCCTGCAGGAGCTGATCGCCGCGAGCTGGTCCGACCCGACGGTTGCCAAGGTCGTGCGCACCGGCCTCATGGGCTGGGTCGATCTTATAACCGACGTGGCGCGCCAGGCCGAGCGTGAGCTGGGCGGGCTCGGACCCTTCTCAGCAGTGGAGGTCGCCACGCTGATCGCCAGCGCCTTTAGCGGCGGCGAAAGCGCCTATCTGCTGGGGCTGGAGAAGAAGGGTTTGCCAGTGCGCCAGGCGTTGCGGCGCGTCGGCGATGCCATCCGTATCGCCGAAAGCAAGTCATCGACGAGGTCAGGTCATGCGCGCGAAGCTGCCCAGTAAGGACGGGTTCGTCGAACGCGACGGCGTCCGCATCCACTACGAGGTCTATGGGCAGGGCGGGCAGACGATGGTCTTCCTGCCGCCCTGGAGCATCGTGCATTCGCGCGTCTACAAGGCGCAGCTGCCCTACTTCAGCGAGCGCTTCCGCTGCATCGCCTTCGACGCCCGCGGCAACGGACGGTCCGACCGGCCCGACGATGTCGCCGCCTACTCGCTGGCGAACTGCGTGGCCGATGCGCTGGCGGTCATGGACGCCACCGATGCCGGCCAGGCCATCGCGGTCGGCCTCTCCTTCGGCGGCCTGCTCGCCTGCGTGCTGGCCGCGTACCATCCGGAACGGGTGAAGGCTGCCATCCTGGCCGGTACGACGGCGGTCATCGGGCCCACCCACAAGCACATGTCGCAGCGGCATTTCATGGCCCGGCAGGCGTGCCCCGATGGGAAGCCAGTGGGCTGGAACAAATACAATCGCGCGCACTGGCTGGCCGACTATCCCGACTTCGCCGAGCATTTCATCAGGAACATCTTCACCGAGCCGCACTCGACCCGGCAGATCGAGGAAGGCATCGACTGGGCCGGCGACACCGATGGCCCGGTGCTGGTCAAGACAGTGGAAGCGCGCACCATCGTGCCGCCGTTCGATGTCACCGAGTCGATGTATCGCAGGATCCGCTGTCCGGTGCTGGCAATCCATGGCGACAACGACCAGATCCAGCCCCATGCGCGCGGCAAGCTGGTGGCCGAGCTCACCGGTGCCGAGTTCGTGACCATTGCCGATGGCGGCCACAATCCGCTCGGCCGCGTTCCTGCCAAGTGCAACGCCCTGATCAACGACTTTCTCGATCGCCGGCTGGGCCTCGCGGCGCCCAAGGCGCCGGTCCGCCGTGCTCCCCGGGAGAAGAAGGTGCTCTATCTTTCCTCGCCCATCGGCCTCGGGCACGGCCGCCGCGACATCGCCATCGCCCGCGAATTGCGCCGGCTGCATCCCCGCCTGCATGTCGACTGGCTGGCGCAGGATCCCGTGACTCGCCTGCTCGAGAAGAGCGGCGAGCGCATCCATCCGCTCTCCGCCCGCCTCGCCAGCGAATCGCGGCACATCGAGGAGGAAGCGGGCGAGCACGATCTCAACGCCTTCCAGGCGATCCGCCGCATGGACGAGCTGCTGATCGCCAACTTCATGATCTTCCAGGATGCCGTCGATGCCGGCGGCTACGATCTCGTGGTCGCCGACGAGGCCTGGGACATCGACCATTACTGGCACGAGCATCCCGAGCTGAAGAAGGCGGCGCTCGCCTGGTTCACCGACTTCGTCGGCTTCGTGCCGATGCCGTCGGGCGGCGAGCACGAGGCTTTTCTGGCGGCCGACTACAATGCCGAGATGATCGAGCACGTCGAGCGCCATCCCGGCGTGCGCGATCGGGCGATCTTTGTCGGCAACCCGGAGGACATCGTGCCGTTGGGCTTCGGCAAGGATTTGCCCGCGATGCGCGACTGGATCCCGAAGCACTTCGACTTCTCTGGCTATGTGCTGGGCCAGCATCCGCAGGCGTTCGGCCCGCGCGACGCGCTGCGGCACAGCCTGGGTTACCGGCCCGACGAGAAGATCTGCATCGTCACCGTGGGCGGCTCGGGCGTGGGCACGCACCTGATCGCACGCATCATGCAGGCCTGGCCGCTGGCCCGCGCGCGGCTGCCCGAGCTGCGCATGGTGCTGGTTGCCGGTCCGCGCATCGACCCGCTGTCGCTGGGCGCGCCGGCTGATGTCGAAGTGTCCGCTTTCGTGCCAAACCTCGATCGCCATCTCGCGGCCTGTGATCTCGCCTTGGTGCAGGGCGGTCTCACGACCTGCATGGAGCTTGCGGCCGCGGGCACGCCGTTCCTTTATTTTCCGCTGAAAAACCATTTCGAGCAGAACTTCCACGTCGCCCATCGCCTCGACCGCTACGCCGCCGGCCGGCGCCTGGAATTCGCGACCTCGACGCCGGAGGTGATCGCCGACGCCATGCTGGCCGAGCTGCAAGGGACCGCGCGGTTCAAGCCGGTCGAAGCCCACGGCGCCGAGCGGGCCGCCCGCATGCTGGCGGAGTTGCTGTGATATCGGTTTAGGGAGGTGCACTCGCGCCGCGCGTACTGCTAGCATCAGCAGGTGCCGGAGCGGGCAAGGTCTGCGTGCTTGGCAAAATGACATCGAAGGCAAGCTTTTAGATGAAAAAAGTATTGCGGGTGTTGGGCCAGGCACTTGTCATCGTCTTGATGACACTGGTGGTGGATTTCGTTCTGCTGGCCACGGTGTTTTCGGGCATGAAGCGGAGCTGGGCAGACGCGGCCACCGCCTATACCGAAGCGTACATATTGACGGACTACGATCACGATCTGGCACCGAACGCCAAGTCGCAGCGGGCCTGGGGCAACATCGTCTATTCCTGGCAGACCGACCGCTACGGATTCAGGATCGGTGATTGCGCACCCGGCGAAGCCGAAAAGGACCGGCCGGCCATCTTCGTCGTCGGCGATTCGTTCACCGAGGCCATCGGGTCGAGTTACGAGAAGAGCTTCGCCGGACTGATGGCGTGCGATGCCGCGAAGCAGGGCAAAGCCGTCTGGAATCTCGGCCTCGCGTCCTACAGTCCGGCCATCTACCATCGCAAGATCCGGGTAGCCGCTCAGCGACTGGGCCTGAAGCCCGCCGAGATCTACGTCTTTCTCGATCTGTCGGACATCGACGACGNCGCGAATGTCTACAAGGTCGCGGCGGACGGAGCCGTGAGCTCCAATCCGTTTCGCTGGTTTCCACATCGGTCAGTTTCTCCTCGGCAATTTCGCGACCTTCCGGCTGGCCTACGACCTCTACCTGTCCTCGCCGTTCAGCACCNTGGCGGCCCTGGGACGGGACCGNGGCCGCTGGNCTTTCGATCCGGCTCTCATGGAGAANTGGGGCCGGCGCGGACTGGAAATTGCCGGCAACAATCTCGACAAGATCGTCGCCATCTGCCGGGAATGGGATTGCCACATGACCCTCGTCGTCTATCCATGGCCTGAAAGTGTCGACGCGGCGGATCGCAACAGCATTCAGGTGACGCATTGGCGGGCCTGGGCCGCTTCCCGCAATGTCCGCTTCATCGACGGTTTTGCGCCCTTCTTCCGCGAGCCAGCCGAAGTGGCGCTGCGCAAATATTTCATCGCCGGCGACGTGCACTTCACCGAACTCGGACATCGCCTGCTTTTTGACGAGGTGAAACGCATCGAAAGCCTCCCGGGTCCGCAGGTCCAGAGTTTCAGAAATCCGCGTCCGGGGTCCACGCCATGAAGGTCCTGCTCGTTCATCCCAGCGGCCTCATGTACACCGAGGTCTATCTCCGGCTCGAGCCGCTGGGGCTGGAGCGGGTCGCCGCGTCCTTGCGCAACGCCGGCCACGAGGTTCGGCTGCTCGACCTGCAGGTGTTCAAGCACCGGCACTACCAAAGTGCGCTGCGCACCTGGCGGCCCGACGCGGTGGCCTTCTCGCTCAACTATCTGGCCAATATTCCTGAGGTCGTGGATCTGGCGCGCCTGACCCGGCGGCTCCTTTCCGACACGCTGGTGTTCGTGGGCGGCCATTCGGCCAGCTTCACTGCGCGGGAGATCCTTGCCCACGCCGACGGCGCCATCGACTGCGTGGTCAAGGGCGAGGGCGAGGAGATCGCAGCCCGCATCCTGGCCGCCTGGGCCGACAAACAGGAGCTCAGCGCGCTCCCGGGCGTGGTCACGACCACCAGCGAGGGCCCGCCGCCGCGCATGATCGCGTCGCTCGACGGCACACTCCCCGCGCGCGACCTGCTCAAGAAGCGCCACAAGTACTTCATGGGCGTGCTCGATCCCTGCGCCTCGGTGGAGTTCTCCCGCGGCTGCCCCTGGAACTGCACCTTCTGCAGCGCCTGGACTTTCTACGGGCGCAGCTACCGCAAGGTGAGCCCCGGCGTGGCTGGCGAGGACCTGGCACGGGTGCGCGAGCCCGGGGTGTTCATTGTCGACGACGTGGCCTTCATNCATGCCGATCACGGCCACGCCATCGCCGACGAGGTCGAGAAGCGCAGCATCCGCAAGCAGTACTACCTGGAGACCCGCTGCGACGTCCTGCTCAAGAACAAGGAGCTCTTCGCGCGCTGGAAGAAGCTTGGCTTGAGCTACATGTTCCTGGGCGTCGAGGCGATCGACGAGGAGGGGCTTTTACGGCACCGCAAGCGGGTCAGCCTGGGCAAGAGCTTTGAGGCGCTGGAGTACGCCCGCTCGCTCGGCATCACCGTGGCGGTGAACATCATTGCCGACCCGAGTTGGGACGAAGCGCGCTTCGCCGTGGTCCGCGAGTGGATGTTGTCGGTGCCCGAGATCGTGCACCTCACCGTCAACACGCCCTATCCCGGGACCGAGACCTGGACCACCGACGCGCGCAGCCTCGCCACCCGCAACTACAAGCTCTTCGACGTGCAGCACGCCGTGCTGCCCACCCGGCTCCCCCTGGAGAAATTCTACGACGAGCTGATCAAGACTCAGCAGATCCTCTTCAAGAAGCACATGGGCTGGCGGGCGCTCAGGAGCTGCGCCTCGATCGCCGCGGGCCATCTCATGCGCGGCCAGACCAACTTCGTGAAGTCCCTCTGGAAGTTCGGCGGCCAGTACGATGTGCAGAAGCTGCTCAGGGACCACCNGGAGGAGACGCGCTACCCGATCGCGCTGCCNGNNCGNAAGGCGGAGAAGGTCGACGCCCGCTCGCTCTACGTCCTGAAGCCGGAACTGGTGGGCGCCGNGGTGGCCACCGACCGCGACCGCCTCGGCCTCGCCAACAAGGGCTGAATCGGCGNCGCACAAGAAGCCCGGCATTTTTTCTTCGGGATGTGGTAGTCCGGCTGCACGACGGGGGGCGCAGCCATGTACAAGTCCATTCTTGCAATTTCCGAAGGCGGGCCGGATGCGGCGATGTCGTTCGGCCTCGCGGCGCGGATAGCATCGATGTTCGACGCGACCGTCGACGCTGTCCATTTCTCGGAGTCCCGCCTGCACGATGTCGATATCGCCGCCCAGGCCATGCCCTTTCTCAAGGCCGAGGCCGGCGCACGGCTGAAGGCGCGCGCCGCCGAATCGGAGCGGGCGTTCCGCGAACTGATTGCCCCGATCGACGGCGCCACCTTTACCGGTGGCCCGGACGTCACCCTGGACCAGCTCATTAAGCTGGGCCGCTTCGCCAGTCTCCTGTTGATCGGCCGGCCCGGCGCCGACGCCGAAAACATCGCCCCGGCGACGGTCAAGGCCGCCATCTACGACTGTGCCCGTCCGGTCGTGATCGGTCCGCCTGACACGGCGCCGAATGCGGGCGCCGCGCCGATCGCCTCCGTCGTCGTTGCCTGGAACGGCAGCGCGCAGGCCGCGCGCGCCGTAGGCTACGCGCTGCCCTTTCTCGAAAAGGCCCGCACCATCACGATCGTCGTCGCCGGCACGGAGGTCGACGATGTCGGCACGCCATTGCTGGTGCGCAACCTCGGCCGCCGTGGCATCGCCGCCACGGTCGACACGATGGATCCCGGCGCCGTCTCGGGGCGTGCCCGCGGTCGTGCCCTGCTGGACTATGCCCGGGAAAAGAAGGCCGACCTCCTGGTGATGGGTGCCTACGGCCACGGCGGCCTGACGAACTTCCTGGGGCTGGGCGGCGCCACCGCGAAGGTGATTTCCTCCTGTCCGGTGCCGCTCCTGCTCGCGCACTGAGCCTGGCGGCAGATCACGATTTGGTTGGCGGCCACAAGAACGAGACTTCGCCGGGCCGTCCGGCCAGTGCGAGCGAGGAGCGCCGCATCGGGATTTCGGCGATGACTTTGCCCCGGCGAATCACTTTCAGGCGCGTGGCGCGCAGGCGAATGGCTTCCACGGGATCGTGTGCGTCCAGCAGCACCATGTCGGCCCGGCAACCGGGGGCCAGGCCGTAACCCTCGAGATGGAGCAGCCGGGCGGCGTTTTCCGTCACCGCCGCGAAGCAGGCCGCCATCGCCTCGAGGCCAGTCATCTGCGCCACGTGAACCGCCATGTGCGCGACGTCCAGCATGTCGCCGCCGCCCAAGCCGTACCACGGGTCCATCACGCTGTCGTGGCCGAGCGCCACGGTGAGGCCGGCCGCCATCAGCTCGGGCACCCGGGTCATGCCGCGGCGCTTGGGGTAGGTATCGTGTCGGCCCTGCAGCACCATGTTGGCGAAGGGATTGGCGATCACCCCGAGATCGGCTTCCACCATCAACGGAATCAGCTTGGAGACATAGTAGTTGTCCATGCTGTGCATCGACGTGAGGTGTGACCCCACCACGCGGCCCTGCAGGCCGAGGCGGACGGTTTCGGCGGCCAGGGTTTCGACGTGACGCGACAGCGGATCGTCGGTCTCGTCGCAATGCATGTCTACCAGCAGCCCCTGCGCTGCCGCGATCTCGCAAAGCGCGCGTACCGACGTGCGGCCATCCTCCATCGTGCGTTCGAAATGAGGAATGCCGCCCACGATGTCGACTCCCCGCCGCAGCGCCTCCTGCAAAAGCGCCAAGGCGCCGGGCGAGCGATAGAGGCCGTCCTGGGGAAACGCGACGAGCTGGAGATCGATGTAGGGCGCCACTTTCTTCTTCACGTCGAGCAGCGCGTCGACGGCGAGAAGGCGGGGGTCGCAGATGTCGACATGGCTGCGGATGGCCAGCAGGCCCTGCGCCACCGCCCAGTCGCAATAGGCCAGCGCCCGTTCGACGATCGCCTCCTGGGTCAGGCTGGGCTTCAGCTCGCCCCACAGCGCGATGCCCTCCAGCAACGTGCCGGAGCGGTTGCGGCGGGGCAGGCCGACCGACAGGGTCGCGTCCATGTGGAAATGGGAGTCGACGAAGGGCGGCGCCAGCAGGTGGCCCTGCGCGTCGATGGTCTGGCCGGCCTCGGCCTGCAGATGCGGCTCGACCGCTTCGATGCGTCCGGCCTGGACGCCGACATCGATGCCGCGTCGGCCGTCGGCGAGGGTGGCGTTGCGCACGATCAGGTCGAGCATGGGCTAGGTTCACTCCTTCTCCTTGCCTCGCCGACAGCGCAGCAAGACAAAGGCCACACCAGCGGCAAGAAGATTGCTTCGTCAACTCCCGTGGAGGAACGGCCATGCCGCTGGCGAGATTGAACCGGATCACCGATATCGCCTTGTTCGTCTCCGATCTGCCGCGCGCGATCGCCTTTTATCGCGACTTGATGGAGCTGGAACTGAAGCGGCTCGATACGGGTTTCGCCGAATTCTGGATGGAGGGCGCCATTCTCGCGCTGTGGGAGGAGGCGGATGTCCGGCGAGCGCTCGACTTCACCGACGCGGCGCGGCGCGGACCGCACGCCATGATCGCCATCCGCCTCGACTCGGCAGCGGCGGTCGATGCCGCGTATGCCGGCCTGGCCGCGCGCGGCGTGGCCTTCCGCTCGCCGCCTAAAACCTATCCCTGGCACGCTCACGCCGCCTATTTCAGCGATCCCGACGACAATCTCTGGGAAATCTACTGCTGGGTCGGACCACCCCGCACGCTCTGACCTCGCGCTATTGAGTACCGCCTGTCGGTGGCATGGAAGTTGCGTCGTGTTTCCCGTCCGAGCGGCAACCTGCAGCGGTTCTCTCAGGGGACGCCGTGATCGGCGATCGAGGAGGCGGACATGGCAAAACGAAAAGGGAGCGTTGCTCCGTCCACACGTCCTGGTTCGAAGGTAACGCGGCGCCGGTTCCTGGGCGCCGCCACGGCGGGCGGCGTCGCCGCCTGGAGCGGCCTGACGATCTTCAGCCGCGAAGCCCACGCCGCCGGCCGCATGCGCGTGCTGTGCTGGCCCGGTTACGAAGAGAAGCCGGTCGTCGAGGAGTTCGAGCAGAAGAACGATTGCAAGGTCGAGTTCAAGACCTACATCGGCGGCGAGCAGATGCTGCAGTTCTTCGCGCAGTCGCCCAAGGGCACGTTCGACGCCATCATCAGCGATGCCGAATACGTGCAGAAGCTGACGGCCCAGAAGGCTCTCGACCCCCTGAAAGCCACTGACTTTCCCAATCTCGCCGACTACCACCCGAAGTATCGCGACTTCCCGCCGCTGCGTGCACCGGACGGCAAGATCTGGGCGGTGCCGACGCGCTTCAGCTTCTATGGCCTCTCCTACAACACCAAGTACATGAGCGAAGACGAGGCCAAGACCTGGAATTCGCTGTTCCTGCCCAAGTACAAGGGCAAGGTCGCGCTATTCGACTGGTACCTGCCGAACATGAGCAATGCCAGCCTGGCGGTGAGTCCGAACAATCAGGCGCCCTACGATATTTCCGACGCCCAGCTCGCCAAGGTGAAGGAGTGGCTGTTCAAGCTGCGGCCGCAGATCAGCGTGTTCAGCGAGCAGAACCAGGGCCTGGTCAATGCGCTGATCAACGAGGACGCCTGGGTGACGCCGACCGGCGACATGGAGATCACCTTGATCGGCGCCGGCCACAAGAACTTCGCCTCGACCGTGCCGGACGAGGGCAGCATCCGCTGGAGCGAAGCGGCGGCGCTCTGCGCCGACAGCAAAAACAAAGACCTGGCGCAGAAGTGGATCGAGTACATGAGCGGTCCCCGCGTTCAGTCCGAGCTGGTCTACACCAAGGGCTTCAAGGCGCGCGCGCCCAACATGAAGGTCACGAAGTTCTGGAACGAGGAGCAGACCAAGCTGATGAGCTATGTGCCCGATCCCAAGCATCCGGGACAGATGCTGGTCGAGACGCTGATCGACAAGAGCGTGCCGCGCGGCCTGCCGGTGAAGCAGCCGGACAAGACCTGGATCGCGATCTACAACGAGTTCAAGACCAGCAAGGGCTGATGGCCGCGAGCCGGCGGGCGTCGCCCACGACACTCGCCGGTTCGTGGCCGGCGTCTGTATGCCGATGAATGCCGTTTCCGACATTGCCCCGCCGCCGCCGCAGGTCGATCTCGAGCTTCGCGGCATCGCCAAGAATTTCGGCGACTTCGTCGCGCTCGAAGCGGTCGATCTGTCGATCGAACGCGGCGAGTTCGTCGCCATCATGGGGCCGAGCGGCTGCGGCAAGACCACGCTTCTGCGCATCGTCGCCGGCCTGGAATCGATGTCGAGCGGCCGGCTGCTGCTGCGCGGCCAGGACATCTCGGCGCTGCCGGTGCACAAGCGGAGCACCCGGTTGGTGTGGCAGAACTTCGCGCTGTTTCCCCATCTCAACGTCCGCCGCAACATCGCCTTCGGCCTGACGCTCGGCCGTCACGACAAGGCGGCGGTCAAGGCCAAGGTCGACGAGATCGCCGAGCTGGTCCAGCTCGGCCAGTTCCTTGATCGCCGGGTCAGCCAGCTTTCCGGCGGCCAGAAGCAGCGTGTCGCCATTGCGCGCGCCCTCGTCACCGAACCGGAGATCCTGCTGCTCGACGAGCCGCTGAGCGCCCTCGACGCCCACCTGCGCATCCGCATGCAGAGCGAGATGAAGCGCCTGCAGCAAAAGCTCGGCCTCTCTTTCCTCTACGTCACGCACAATCAGAGCGAGGCCTTTTCCATGGCCGACCGCGTGGTCGTGATGAACAAGGGACGGATCGAGCAGTTCGGCTCGCCGGAGGAAATCTACACCCGGCCCAAGACGCATTTCGTGGCCGAGTTCGTCGGCAGCAACAACATCTTCGACGGCAAGGTCGTCGATGTGCGGGATGGCCTGATCATGGTGCAGTGCGCCGATGCGATCATCAGCGCCGCATCAGGTGAACGACCACCCGGCAAGGGTTCGACCGTTTCCCTGGTGGTGCAGGCCGACAAGGTCCGAGGCCACCCGATCGGCGTTGCGGGCGAGAATAGCCTCGGCGCCGTCCTGTCGGGACGCGAGTTCACGGGCTCGCAGGTCATCTACTACCTCGAGACTCCGGGCGGCGGTGAAGTGAAGATGGTGGCGCAGGAGCCGTTCAGCCAGACCGGGCGCGCCGCCATCAACATGGCGATGCAGCTCTACTGGTCGCCGGCCGACACCGTCGTGCTGCGTCCGAACATCGTGCCGGGCGTGGAGAACATGCCGGGCCGTCGGTCGTACGTGGCGCTGGGCACCTGATCGTGGCCGCGACCGGCGCCACTCGACCCATCACGGCCGGCATGGCGGAGGCGGCCGGCGGCGGCTTCAGTGCAATGAAGGTCGTGGGAATCGGCGTCCCGCTTGTCTATTCGCTCACCTTCTTCGCGGCACCGCTGGTCTTCCTCGTCGTGCTCGGTTTCTGGCTGGTCGAGGACTTCCAGGTCGTTCCGGCCTTCTCCCTGGAAAACTACCTCGACATCGCCCAGCACATGTTCGCCAAGTCGAACTATGCACTGGCCATCGTCCAGTCGCTGTGGGTGTCGCTCAGCACCGCCTTCTTTGCCGTGCTCGCGTGCTATCCGATGGTGCTGGCCATCGTCTACGTGGCTCCGCGGTCCCGCCATCGGCTGCTCCTCATGCTGGCGGTCGCGCCGTTCTGGAGCAGCTATGTGCTGCGGCTGTTTTCCTGGCAGATCCTGCTGGCCAACAAGGGCATCATCAACTCGGGCCTGGCGTGGGCGGGATTCGAGAACTTGCAATTCCACCTGCTCTATACCCAGATCGCGACGCGCATCGGCCTGATCCACTATCTGGCGCCGATCCTGATCGTGGTGCTCTACGTCACGGTGGCCAACATCGATCGCGACCTGATCCAGGCGGCGCGCGATCTCGGCGCCACCCGCTGGCAGGCTTTTCGCCGTGTCATCCTGCCGATGAGTCGCACCGGCCTGCTGGTGAGCGCGAGCTTCGCCGCCATCGTGAGTTTCGGCGACGTCCTGTCGGGCGCGCTGCTGGGCGGCGGTGTCGGCAGCTCGGTGCTGGGCTCGGTGCCGCTGTTCTCGAACATGATCATGAGCGAGTACGCGAGCTCGACCAACCTGCCGCGCACCTCGGCGTTGGCGATGATCCTGGTGCTGGTCATGGTCCTGATGCTGGCGGGCGGTGCGGCTTTGGCCGAGCGCGGCAAGGTCGACGTGGGCTGAGATGGCCTCCGCCATCCGCCCCCTCGATCCTCTCGCCGCCGACGGGCGCTGGTGGCGCACCGCCGGCCGCCTCTACATGGCGGTCGGCTATTTCTTCCTGGTGCTGCCGATCGTCACCATGATCGTCTTCTCCTTCCAGAAGGGGCAGTTCGCCAGCATTCCTGGGCAAGGCTGGACGCTTCAATGGTACGGCAAGCTGTTCGCCGACGGCACGCTCCTCGAAGCCTTGCGCAACAGCCTCATCGTCTCGCCGCTGGCCGCCACCGGCGCCTGTGTCCTGGGCTTTCTCGCCGCCTATTCGATCCATCGCTTCCGCTTCTGGGGTCGCGGCGCCTTCTCGGTGTTGCTGGTCCTGCCTGTGCTGATCCCGCCTTTGATCCTGGGCGTCGCCTTTCTCGGGCTGCTGTCACGCATCGGCCTGCAGGGACAGTTGCTGAGCGTGATCCTGACCCACATGGTGATCGTGACGGCGCCCGCCATGGCGGTGATCCAGCTCCGGCTCGGCCAGATGCCGAGCTCGCTGGAGGAGGCGGCATGGGACTTGGGCGCCACCGAGTTCCAGACGCTCTACAAGGTCGTTCTGCCTTTCGCCCTGCCGGGCATTGCCGGCGGCTGGCTGCTCGCTTTCACCTTCTCCTTCGACGAATTCATCGTCGCCTGGTTCGTCTCCGGATTCGAGCAGACCCTGCCGGTCGCCGTCTATGCCTACATCGTGGGTTCGGTCGATCCTTCGCTGAACGCCGTCGGCAGCATCGTGTTCGCCCTGTCGATGCTGTCGCTGATCGGGGTCGAGCTGCTGCTGTTCCCGATTCTGCTGTCGCAATACCGATCGGCCGATAGCTGAGCCGCCGTCAGTTGACGCGCCGGTTGTGCCCCTTCCAGGCCGGCATGTCGCTGCCGTAGCGGTTGATCCCGACATCCATGCTGGTGCAGCGCTTGTGGATGGCGGCGAAATGCGGATGGAAGGCCGCGTTCTCCTGTTCGATGGCCGAGTGCACCGGCAGATAGGCCGCCCACGCCTCGCGCAATTCTCCCAGCAGGTCAGACTCGTTGACCTTCACCAATCTGCCGTCCTTCACCACGACATCGCCATTCACCATCACCGTCTCGATCGAGCTGCCGTTCTCGCAATAGACCAGATGGTTGCGCAGGTCGTTGCGCGGCGTGAAGGGCGCGGTGTTGAGGTCGAGGATCACCAGGTCGGC